>Ga0222712_10000832_pt1 | contig 39578 bp, 41 predicted proteins | sample C33_657DmetaG_FD_165043 | JGI IMG/M metagenome (GOLD analysis project Ga0222712, IMG submission 165043) | Estuarine water microbial communities from San Francisco Bay, California, United States - C33_657D | ecosystem: Environmental > Aquatic > Marine > Unclassified | place: USA: California... | reverse complement strand
TAGCACTTTGATGCCGGTTCCGACTGAGGATCCACCCCATACCCGGCCAGCGTCAAATTACCGTCCTGCAATCCTGCCCGCAGGCAGGGAGGCATCCATAGCATCTCCTACACCACCGATCTGTCGCTGTGACCAGATCCTGTGGGAGGGTCGTCCTCGGCCCGATGCGGCCTCTGATAAAGCACAGAGCCTGCGCCAGAGCCCCATCGCCGCGACGGCGCGGCTCCCACTCTCCCCATCAAGCATGGTGCGAAGTTGTGGGAGCGCCGCCCTCGGCGCGATGGGTCCTTGATTGTGGGAGGGCCGCCCTCGGCCCGATGCGGCCTCTGATAAAGCACAGAGCCTGCGCCAGAGCCCCATCGCCGCGACGGCGCGGCTCCCACACCCCCCATCAAGCACGGTGCCAAGCTGTGGGAGCGCCGCCCTCGGCGCGATGGGGCTTTGTTGGGGACAGCCGCGCCTAAACCTCGGCCCCATCGCCGCGAGGGCGCGGCTACCACTCCCCCCATCAAGCATGGTGCGAAGTTGTGGGAGCGCCGCCCTCGGCGCGATGGGGCTTTGTTGGGGACAGCCGCGCCTAAACCTCGGCCCTATCGCCGCGAGGGCGCGGCTCCCACACCTCCGATCTGTCACTGTGACCAGATCCTGTGGGAGGGCCGCCGTCGGCCCGATGCAGCCTTTGTTCAAGCAAACCGACAAGCTCCCTCCCCCGCTGGGGGAGGGTTGGGGTGGGGGCAGTGCCCCACAACGCGAGCTCAAAGCCCATTCCCGGTGCCGTCCTACGGCCTGCCGTCAGCAAGCGCGCCAGCGGCGCGTCGGCCCAGGGCGCTAGTGCTTGAAAGGGGCATTGAGCGCAGCGGCCAAGCTGCTCAGAATCAAGTCATCGTCACTCACCACTTGATCGAATACCTCATGATGCAGGGCAACAGCACGGCCTTGGCAGCGCATCGCCGCCATTTTCTAAAAACCCGGCAAAGCCCGCCCGCGCAGCGCCGCCCGGCGCGCATCGTCTTCGTGGTGATGTCGGCAGTCGCCCGCGCTGCCACCGTCGATCAGCTTGCACAGGCCCTCAGGCCACACGCCGTGCTGGTACACCATGACTTCAGCCAGCAGCCTCAATTTGAACTGCGGGCGCCGCAGGTGCGGTTTGTGCCCGACCCAGTGCGCACCGGTTGGGCGCAGTTCGGCTTTGTCGATGGCATCTTCCACAGTCTCGAGTACGCGCTCGAAGAGATGGACTTCGACTACCTGCAGCTGCTCAGCCCCACCTGCCTGCCGATCAAGCCGATGGCCGATTTTGAGCGGCACATCAGCGGCACCCATGACGCCCACTTTGACGCCATCGACCTGAGCCGTGATGCCGATGCTCGCATGACCGTGGGCTACCGCGCCTTCACCGACGAAGGCAGCCTGAGCCACCGAATCGCGCGGCGGCTGGTGAACATCTATTACGGCGACAGCGGAGGTCGGCGCGATGAAGCCGGCGTCTGGCTGCGCACCGGGCGCTCAAGCTCAGCCTGGGCGGCTCTGGCTGGCTGGCCCTTGCATGCCCTGGCCATGGGAGCGCAATGGCGCAGACTGGGACGACCCCGTCTGGCCATGCACTACGGCAGCGTGTGGTTTGGCGCGCGCCGCCACATCATTGAAGGCCTGGTGCGCGCCTACCGGCAGCCCGGCCTGCGCGAGCGCTTTGCGCGCATGCACATCGCCGAAGAATTTCTTGTGCCGACTTTGTTGATGCACCTGCGCCCACGGCGCGCTGCGATGAACCACCTGATCGCCCGCTTCGACGGGGCCCACCCCGGCGTCTGGGACAGCGATCAGATCCTGAGCCTGCGCCGCTCGCCAGACTGGTTTGCCCGCAAATTCCCAGACGATCCGCAAGCGCCGGTACGTCAGTTGGTGATCGAGCAACTGGTCGGTGAGCCCAGCGCAGCGCTGCGCTCGGTGGCTTGAATCGCGGCATGCGCGATCCCAACCATGAGGGCCTGGCCCCTGCCGCAAACCCAGAGTCCCTGATCACGACACCCGATTTAAAACAACAAGCCCTGAAAGGAACAGGCATGCAAGTGGTCATCTTGGCCGGCGGCCTGGGCACACGCATCAGCGAGGAAAGCAGCGTGCGCCCCAAGCCCATGGTGGAGATCGGCGGGCGGCCGATCTTGTGGCACATCATGAAGAGCTATCTGGCCCATGGCCTGCACGACTTCGTGATCTGCTGTGGCTACAAGGGTTATGTCATCAAGCAGTTCTTCCGCGACTACGACCTCGACGGTGCCGATGTGCGCTTTGACATGCGCGAAGGTCAGACCACCGTGCTGCGCGCCCGCAGCGAGCCTTGGCGGGTGACCCTGGTCGAGACCGGTCTAGAGACCATGACCGGCGGGCGTCTCAAAAGGGCCGCACCCTACCTGAGCGACCAAACCTTTTGCTGCACCTATGGCGACGGGGTCAGCGATGTGAACATTGGCGCACTCATCGAATTTCATCGCACGCAGGGCACGCTGGCCACGGTGACCGCAGTGCAACCGCCCGGGCGCTTTGGCGCATTCACGCTGGCCGCACAAAGCCCGCGGGTACCCAGCTTCAAGGAAAAGCCCCATGGCGATGGCGCCTGGATCAACGGCGGCTTTTTTGTGCTCGAGCCCGAAGCGATCGACCTGATCGCCGGTGATGACACCGTCTGGGAGCGCGAACCCATGGAGCAGTTGGCCGAGCAGGGGCAACTGGCCGCCTTTCGCCATGAAGGCTTTTGGCAGCCCATGGACACCCTGCGCGACAAGCAGTCGCTCGAAGCACTGTGGAGCTCTGGCCGCGCGCCCTGGCGCAGCTGGTAGTTCCCCTGCATGCCGCCGCAGCCACCCAAACACCCCGCAACACACCCGCACAGGAGAAGAATATGCGCATCCAAACCACATCGCTGCCCGGCGCCGCCTTGATCGAGCCCGAGGCTCGGACCGACGAGCGCGGCAGCTTTGCCCGCGTCTATTGCGAGCAGGAGTTTGCCGCCCGCGGTCTGCCCAGCCGCATGGTGCAGACCAACCGCTCCGTCACCCGCCGCACCGGCACCTTGCGCGGCCTGCACTACCAGCTGGCGCCGCATGGCGAAGACAAGCTGGTGCGCTGCGAGCAAGGCGCGATCTGGGACGCCATCGTCGACCTGCGCCCCGACTCACCCACCTACTGCCAATGGCTGGGGGTCGAGCTGAGCGCCGCCAACGGCCGCATGCTGCTGGTGCCACGCGGCTTCGCCCATGGCTTTGTGACCCTGACCCAGGATGTGGCGGTGAGCTACCAGGTGTCGAACTTCTATGCCCCCGGGGCCGAACGCGGCGCGCGCTATGACGACGAGGCCTTTGGCATCGATTGGCCGGTACCGATACGCCAGCTGTCTGCCAAGGACGCAGCCTGGCCCGCCCACGACAAAGCCGGGGCCACGCGCGTAGAGGTGAGCGCATGATCCTCGTTGACAAGGCGCTGGCCCAACGCGCCGAGCAGGGCAAACCCATACGCATCGGTCTGGTCGGGGCCGGCTTCATGGCCAAGGGCATCGCGCTGCAAGTGGCGCTGTCGGTGCCCGGCATGCGGGTGGCCGCTATCGCCAACCGGCATCTGCAGTCGGCCCGCCAGGCCTACGAGCAGGCCGGCATCACCGGCGTGGTTCATGCGGACAGCCCGGCCGCGCTTGAACGGGCAATCTCCGAGGGGCGGCCGGCGGTGACCGAAGATGCGCTGGCGCTGTGCAGCGCCGGGGGCATAGACGCCATCGTCGAGGTCACCGGCACCATCGAATATGCAGCCCATGTGACGATGCGAGCCATCGCCCACGGCAAGCATGTGGTGCTGATGAACGCCGAGCTCGACGGTACCCTGGGGCCCATCCTTAAGACCTATGCCGACCGCGCTGGGGTGATTCTGACCAGCGCCGACGGCGACCAGCCCGGCGTGATGATGAACCTGTATCGCTTCGTCAAAGGCATAGGCGTCAAACCGGTGCTGTGCGGCAATATCAAGGGCCTGCACGACCCCTATCGCACGCCCCAGACCCAGGCCAGCTTCGCGGCGCAGTGGGGCCAAAACCCGCACATGGTGACCTCGTTCGCCGACGGCACCAAGATCTCTTTTGAAAACGCCATCGTCGCCAATGGCACCGGCATGCGGGTGGCGCGCCGGGGCATGCACGGGCCGACCGTGCCGGCGGGCACCCCCATCCAGGACGTGGGCAAGCTCTACCCGCTGCGCGATCTGCTCGAAGGCCCGGGCATCGTCGACTATGTGGTGGGCGCCATGCCGGGCCCGGGCGTGTATGTGCTGGGCACCCACGACCACCCCCAGCAACGCCATTACCTGCACCTGTACAAGTTGGGCGAGGGCCCGCTGTATTGCTTCTACACCCCCTACCACCTGTGCCACTTCGAGGTGCCCAACACGGTGGCGCGGGCGGTGCTGTTTCACGACGCCACCTTGACGCCCATCGATGCGCCCCGGGTCGAGGTGCTGGCCACCGCCAAACGCGACCTGCAACTGGGCGAGACGGTCGACGGTCTGGGCGGCTTTGCCACCTATGGGCTGGCCGAAAACGCGCCGCTGGCCCGCAGCGAACACCTGCTGCCCATAGGCCTGGCCGAAGGCTGCCGCATGCGCAGGCCGCTGGCCCAGGACGCGGTGCTGCACTTTGACGACGTCGAACTGCCTGCAGGGCGACTGTGCGACCGGCTCTGGCAGGAGCAGATGCAACGATTTTTTCCGCAACACACCACCACCACTGAGGACAAACACCATGAAATTGCTGGTCACCGGATCTGAAGGCTATATCGGCTGCCTGCTCACGCCCTATTTGCGCGCCCGTGGCCATGATGTCACCGGGCTCGATACCGGCTACTACCGCGACGGCTGGCTCTTTAACGACAACACCCTGGTGCCACAGGTGCCAGAGACCATCAACAAAGACGTACGCCGCGTCGAGGTGGCCGACCTGCGCGGCTACGAGGCAGTGGTGCATCTGGCCGAGCTGTCCAACGACCCGCTGTGCGAGAACTCGCCCGAGCTGACCTTCGAGATCAACCACCGCGGTTCGGTGCACCTGGCGGCCATGGCCAAGGCCGCCGGCGTACAGCGCTTTGTTTACATGTCCTCGTGCAGCGTCTACGGCTTAGGCCAGGGCAGCACGCCGGTCGACGAAACCTCGCCCACCCACCCGCAAACCGCTTATGCCCAATGCAAGTTGATGGTCGAGCATGACGTGGCAGCCCTGGCCTCCAGCCAGTTCTCGCCCACCTTCATGCGCAACGCCACCGCCTATGGGGCCTCGCCGCGCATGCGCTTTGACATCGTGCTCAACAACCTGTGCGGCCTGGCCGCCACCACCGGCAAGATCGTGATGACCAGCGACGGTACGCCCTGGCGGCCGCTGGTGCATGTGCTCGACATCTGCGAGGCGATTGCCTGCGCCCTCGAAGCGCCGAAGACGGCCATCCACAACGAGATCTTTAACGTCGGACACGACGCCGACAACCACCAGGTGCGCGATATTGCCCGCATCGTGGCCAGCGTGTATCCAGGCTGCGAGCTGCACCTGGGTCAGGCCAGTGCTGACAACCGCAGCTACCGGGTGAACTTTGCCAAGATCCACCGCCAGTTGCCTGGCTTTGAATGCCACTGGAACGCTCGCCAGGGCGCGCAGCAGCTGCACGATGTCTTCGCCCGCATCGGCCTGGACGCCGCCACCTTCAACGCCCGCCCCTTCACCCGCCTCAAGCGCCTGAAGAACCTCAGCGAGACCGGCCAGCTCGATGAGCATCTGGCTTGGGCGATGTAGGGCTAGTTCGCAAGCCCATCGCGCCGGGGGCGGCGCTCCCACACCCACTCCGACGTCTTGCTAAATGTTGTGGGAGCCTCTTTGTGGGAGCGCCGCCCCGGCGCGATGCGGCGACTGATCGACAGCCCCATCGCACCGAGGGCGGTGCTCCCACAAGATTGGGCCGCTGCGGCTGCTCAGGGGTGTGGGAGCTGCGCCCTCGCAGCGATGTGGGGGCTTAAAAAACAGGCTATCCTCCCGGGGCTTCAAGCTTCACACAAGGAGACTGTTTCATGCCATTCAAGCCCACAGCCCGCCGTCCATGGATGGCTGGCGCACTCCTGACCTGCCTGGGACTTCTGGGGCTTTCCAGCCCGGCCGTCGCCCAAAGCGGCTACCCCAGTAAGCCCATCCGCCTGGTCGTGCCCTTCGCGCCCGGCGGCGTGACCGATACCAGCGGGCGCTTGATCGCCGAGCAGTTGTCCAAACGACTGGGTCAGCAAGTCGTGGTCGACAACAAGCCCGGCGCATCGGGCAACATCGGCACACAGATGGTCGTCAGCGCCGAGCCCGACGGCTATACCCTGGTGCTGGGCTTTGACGGCACCATGGTCATCAACCCGCACGTCTTCGCCAAGATGCCCTTCGACACCGCGCGAGACCTCGCCCCAGTGGGCAAGATCGGCGATGCGGTGCTGATCCTGGTCGCACACCCCGGCGTTGCGGCCAAGACCCTGCGTGAGGTGCTGGACCTGTCCAAAAAACAAAACGGTGGCTTGTCTTACGGCACCTCGGGCACCGGCGGTACACCGCATATTGCCGGTGAACTGCTAAAGATCCGCACCGGAGCCAATCTGGTCCATGTGCCCTACAAAGGCGGCGGCCAAGCGCTGATCGATGTCATTGGCGGCAACATTCCGCTGGTCTATACCGCCATTGCCGGCGCAGTGCAGCATGTCAAGAGCGGCAAGGTACACCCGGTGGCCGTCTCCAGCCTGCAGCGCTCGCGCGCCCTGCCCGATGTGCCAACCTTCATTGAAGCGGGAGTGAGCGACTTTGACGTCAGCTCCTGGGTGGGCATCATGGCACCGGCCAAGACGCCGCGCGCCATCATCGAGCGACTCAACACCGAGCTCAATGCCGTACTGGCCGACGCCGACGTGCGCGAGCGCCTGAACCAACTGGGCATTGCAGCTACCCCTGGCACGCCCGAGAAGTTTGGCGACGAAATCCGCCGCGATCTGGCCCGCTACGGCCCGGTGGTCAAGGCAGCTGGCATCAAGGCCGAGTAAGGCAGCCCGGGCCGGCCATGCGAAAGCCTATGGCCACACGGCTGATAGCCCCGTCGGCCGGCTTCCTGGGAGGTCTCATGCCGGGTCTGCTGGCCGCCCTCATGTTGGCCTGCGCCGTCCCCGTGCAGGCCCAACAGGTCTATGACGCCAGCGGCAGGCCCCTGGGCCGCGCCGACGGCGAGCGCTATTACGACGCCTCCGGCCGACCCATCGGCCGCGTGGAAGCCGGCCGCGTCTACGATGCCTCAGGCCGCCCCCTCGGGCGCATCGAAGGCGAGCGTATCTACGACGCTTCTGGACGCCCCATCGGCCGCTTCGAAGGCGACCGTCTCTACAGCGCATCAGGTACTCCCATGGGCCGCATCGAAGGCGAGCGTATCTACGACGCCACCGGCCGCCCGATAGGCCGCGCCGACGGCCTGCGCCGCATGCAACTGATCGCCTACTTTTTCTTTTTCATGTGAGTGGGGCGGTGGGGCGGCAATTAATCGGTATCTGACCCCGACTAATGTGACCCCGATTAATGACCCCGATTAAGGAACCCGGATTAATTTGACTCCGTTAACTCCAGCGGGGCGGCTAGGGTACGCCGATCTCGGCGGCTTGCTCGAGGTGGATCCAATCGACGATCTCATCGCTGGGGACGTAGCCTGCCACCAAAGCCTGAAGACCGAGACGGATCTGCGCCATGTCGTGGCTGGCCAGCGCCTGTTGCAGTTGCTGCCACTGCGGATCCAGGCGCTCCCAGGCTAGGAAGTTTTCCCGGGCACGCATGATCCGAGGGTGTGAGGTAGGTTCCGGGTTGTCGCCAATGAGCAATTCCTCGTAGAGCTTTTCACCTGGCCGCAGCCCGGTAATCTGGATCTCAACGTCACCGTCTGGGTCCACATCATCGCGCACCGTCAGCCCCGACAGTTCGACCATGCGCTGGGCCAAGTCCATGATGCGCACCGGCTCGCCCATGTCCAGGACGAACACGTCACCGCCCTTGGCCATGGCACCGGCCTGAATGACCAGTTGCGCGGCCTCGGGGATGGTCATGAAATAACGCGTGATGTCAGGGTGCGTGAGCGTGATGGGACCGCCCTCGCGCAGCTGCTGGCGGAACTTGGGCACCACGGACCCCGAGGAACCCAGCACATTGCCAAAGCGCACCATGGTGTACAGGGTGGCACTGCCTTGGGCGGCCAGGGCCTGCAGCATCATTTCCGCCAAGCGCTTGCTGGCCCCCATGACATTGGTCGGACGCACGGCTTTGTCGGTGCTGATGAGCACGAAATCGCGAACGCCCGAAGCCTGGGCCGCCAGCGCCGTATTCAAGGTACCAAGGGCGTTGTTGCGAATGCCCTCAACCGGGTTGTGCTCGACCAACGGTACATGCTTGTAGGCGGCTGCGTGGTAGACGGTTTCTGGCTGCCAAGCGCTCATGATCTGCTGCATGCGCTCGCGGTCCTGCACCGAGGCCAGCAAAGGGGTCAGCAAAGGGGTCAGCAAGATGCGAGCTTGCCCACCCTGGGACAGCAGCTTGCGCTCCAATTCCTGCGAAATGGCATAGAGGGCAAACTCGCTGTGCTCGACCAGTAGAAGCCGGGCCGGCCCAATGTCAAGGATCTGCCTGCACAACTCGCTCCCAATCGATCCACCTGCACCTGTGACCAATACCACCTTGCCAGCCACATTGCGGCGCAACAGATCTGCGTCAGGCTGCACGGGGTCTCGGCCGAGCAAATCATCGATCTCGAGTTCGCGCAGGTCGGACACCTTGACCCGGCCCTGTGCGATGTCAGTCAGGCTGGGCAGCGTACGAACCGACACATGCGCGCCACGGATATGGCCGAGTATTTCATGGCGCCGCTTGCGGCTGATGCGGGGCATGGCCAGCAAGACCGTGCTGATGCCCAGGGCCGGCACCAGTGGGCCAAGCTCACCGGGGCTGTAGATTCGCAGGCCATTGAGCACCTGCCCTTGCAGCCGCGGGTCGTCGTCCAGAAAACCAGCCACCTGCATCTCCATGCTGGCACCCAAGGCGCTGGCCAGATGGCGGCCAGCACTGCCCGCACCATAAATCAGCACCTTGGGGCGAGCGCGGTACTTGAGGATGTGGCGATAGCGATCACCCAACCACACGCGCACCGTCACCCGCGACGCGCCAACAAACAGCAGCAACAAGATGGGCTGGATCAGCCCGACCGTGCGGGGTACGTCATCGACCCCCACCGCCGTGAAGATAGCCGCGAACAACAAACCGTACAAGGCCACGGCACGTGTGACCGCAATCATGGCGGGCCATCCGCCATAGCGAAAGATGGCCCGGTACAGGCCCGAGACCACGAACACGGGCAAGGCGATCAGGATGGAGGCGGCCACGGCCAGCAGCGCGTTGCCGGTGAGCGCCACGAATTCGCCCAAACGCAGGTAGTACGCCAGCCAAAGCGAGAACACGCACAAGCCCATGTCGGTGAGCAAGGCAATGACGCGCTTGGCCACACGGGGCAAGCCCAACACCGGACCGACGAGTTCGCGCGAATTCATCTGCAACAGGGCCCGATTCGCGCCGAAATCAAACCGAGGCCTCGGCCATCACTGCAGAGATGGCCTGGCAGGTCTTGTCCATATCGGCCGCGCTCAGCGTGGGGTGAACCAGAAACATCAGGCTTGTCTCGCCCAGCAATCGGGCCTGCTGCAGGCGCTGCCGCGGCCGCCAGGGCGTGCCGTCAAAGGCCTTTTCCAGGTAGACCTCCGAGCATGAGCCCTGGTAGCAGGGGACACCGCGGGCGTTGATGGCCTCGATGATGCGGTCCCGGGTCCAGCCCGGTGCCAGTTGCTCGGGCCTGAGATACACGTAGCCCTTGTAAAAGGCGTGTTCGCTGCCAGCCGGCAGCTCTGGCACCCGTAAGGCCGCAAAGCGCCGACAGGTTTGCAGCAGCGCTGCCGCGTTGTGCGCGCGCGCCTGTGTCCAGCCGGGCATGCGCGCAAGCTGAATTCGGCCGATCACGGCTTGCATCTCCAGCATGCGCCAATTGGTACCGAAACTCTCGTGCAGCCACCGAAAGCCCGGCGGATGCTGGCGCTCATACACTGCCTCATAGCTCTTGCCATGGTCCTTGAAAGACCACATGCTCCGCCACAGCGCTTCGTACTGCGTGGTGACCATGCCACCTTCGCCGCCGGTGGTCATGATCTTGTCCTGGCAAAAGCTCCAGGCCCCCACGTGGCCTATGCTGCCCACGCTGCGGCCCTTGTAGCGCGCACCATGGGCCTGGGCGCAGTCTTCAATGACCTTCAGGCCATGCTGAGCAGCCAATTCCATGATGGGGTCCATGTCGCAAGGCCAGCCGGCCAGATGCACGCAGATAACCGCCTTGGTGCGGGGCGTGAGCACCTGCGCGATGGTGCGGGCCGAGATGTTGCCGCTGTCGGGCTCGATGTCGGCGAAGACCGGCGCGGCACCGGCATTGACCACGCAAGAGACGCTGGCAATGAAGGTGCGCGGCGTGACCACCACCTCGTCACCCGGACCTATGCCCAGGGCCTTGAGCGCCACATCCAGCGCGAGCGTGCCGTTGGACAGGGCGACTGCGTGGTTGGAGCCGCACCACTGAGCAAATTCCTTTTCGAATTCACGGCATTCGGTACCCGTCCAGTAATTGACCTTGTTGGACAAGACGACACGGTGCACGGCGTCGGCTTCTTCGGTGGTGAAGCTGGGCCAAGAGGGGAATGCGGTGTTGAGCATGGGAAGATTGTCTATGGACTCAGAGGGCGCCCGACGGGTCGCTGCGAACCAGAACGCGGGCCGGATTACCGACCACCGTCATGCCCTCTGAAATGGGTTTGACCACCACCGCGCCAGCGCCCACCGTGACAGATCGGCCAATGCTCAAACCCTGGCGTACCACCGCGCCCGCACCGATCCAGCTGGCTTGCCCGACCTGCACTTCGCCCGACAAATGAGCGCCTGGCGAGACATGCACGCCATCGGCCAGCTGGCAGTCGTGGTCCACCGTCGCGCCCGTATTGATGATGCAGGCCTGTCCCAGCTTGGCATCGATGTTGAGTACCGCACCCGCCATGACCACGGATCCTGGGCCAATGGAAGCGTAGCGGCTGACGCATGCGGCCGGATGGACCACGCTGACCAGCGCAGCACCCCCTTGCTGCAACCAGCGCTGTTTGTCCAGCCGAATGGCGTTGTTGCCTATCGTCACCACGACACCGTCGAAGCCTGCCAGATCCAGGCGCAGTTGTTCGGAATTCCCCGCGACTGGCCAAGGCCCACATGACTGAACCCCTGGCCAGGCATCGTCGTAGAAAACCACTTCCTGCCATCCGGCGCACAGCGCCGAATCGGCCACGACCTTGCCGTGCCCTCCTGCCCCCAGCAGTGCCAGTCTGCGCATCATGGGTTCCCCTTGAATTTGGCCATAGTGACCTCCCCCTCGGCGCTGATGCCCTCGCGCCGCCACACCTTGCGCAGCGTCAGCCACAGAATGCGCAAGTCCAAGCACAGGGTTTGATGGTCCACATACCAGACATCGAGCTTGAAGCGCTGGGTCCAGTCTATGGCGTTGCGGCCATTGACTTGCGCCCAGCCCGTGATGCCCGGCCTGACTTCATGGCGTCGCGCCTGCTCGGCCGTGTACAGCGTCAAATACTCCATCAGCAAGGGCCGAGGTCCGACCAGGCTCATCTCTCCCTTCAGCACGTTCCACAGCTCGGGCAATTCGTCCAGGCTGGTGGCGCGCAACCAGCGGCCCAGGGCCGTCATGCGCTGTGCGTCCGGCAACAAAGCTCCATCGGGGCCGCAGGCATCGGTCATGGTGCGGAACTTGACCATCAGAAAAGGCTGGCCGTGCAAGCCGGGCCGCTGCTGGCGAAAGAGCACGGGCGAACCCAGCTTGATGCGAATGAGCAGCGCCAGCAAGGCCAGGGGCAGGCACAGGCACAGCAGCAGTGCAGCGGCTGCGACCACATCGAAGCCACGCTTGATCACGCAAGCGCCCCTGAAACCGGCTGGGTCGGAAACAGGATCTCCAGGTACTGCCGTGCCAGCACCGGATAGCGCCGGTTCGCCAGCACCCACTGGCGCCCACGTTCGCCCATGCGCGCGCGCTCTTGCGGGTCCATGTTGGCGTAGCGCAGGATTTCGCGCTGCAACTCCCCCACACTGCCCGCAGGCACATAGCTGCCACACTCGGCTTCGTTGATCATGGACGGATAGCCGGTGTAAGAAGCCAGCACGGGCTTGCCCGCCAGCATGTAGTCAATAACCTTGTTGAGCGACTGTCCGTAGCGCCAAACCTTGGACGGGTGCACGGAAAAGTAAAGCAGGTCGCAGCGAGAGAGCACCGACTGAACCATGGACTTCTTTACGCGCGGCGCAAAGCTGAGGTTGGGCAGGTGGCCGTATTTTTTTTGATAGACCGGACGCAGATCGCCGTCACCGACAACCAGAAAGTGCAGCCGATCATCGTCCTGCAGGGCCTGCGCAGACTCCAGAAAGGTGTCCAGCGCATTGGTGATGCCAATGGTGCCCGCATGAGCAATCACAAACTTGCCTTGGGGCAGGTGCGCCTGGAGGTAGTCCTCGGGCACGGACTCAGCGGCTTGCAGCGCATCATCATCGACGCCCATGGGAATGCAATGCGTCTGGCGCGGTCGACCCAGCACCTGCGCCACATGCGCTCCCAGGTTGGGCATGGTGCCCACAACCGCATCAGCGAAGCGGTAACCCAGGCGCTCGATCCACCCCAGGCCCAGCACCAAGGGATTGCGTGGGCTGAAGCCGCCCTCCTCGGTGATGGTCAGCGGCCAGATGTCGCGAATTTCAAGCACCAGACGGCACTTGTAACGCCAGCGCAGCAAAAACCCGTTGAGGATGGTCAGCAGCGACAAGCTGGAGACCACCACCACGTCGGGCCGGGGCAAGGTCTTCTTGGGCAGACGCAGCAAGCGATATTCAAAGTCCAGCCAGCTCAGGATGCGGCGGGCGGACTTGGCGACCTCGTATTTCAGAGTTCTGAGCCAACACACGGTCATGCCATCGAGTTGCTGCAGCCACACCGCCTGGTCAAGCTGGGGTACCTGCGCCAGCCGGTTGGAGTCCGAGGTGATGATGACGCACTCATACCCCATGCCTGCGAACTCCCGCATCAGCATATAGCCACGCCCGCCCGAGCTGGCCAGGGCTGGCGGCGAGACGTACTTGGAGATGTACCAGATGCAAGGCATGGCGACTCTTCAGTACATGGCCGGGATGCGGTTGACCACCGAGACGACTTCCTTGAAGTCCATGCCCAGGGCATCGAGGTACCACTTGATGTTGGGGTAGCGGGGCTGGTTTTCGTCCTCAACCATGGCCAGGGCCTCCTCACGCGTGAGGTCGCCCTCGCGCACCTGGTTGCTGCGAAAGGTGTCGTGCTCGGTAAAGCCTGCCACCGTGTAATAGATGTAGTTGTAGAAAGCGGCCGTGCCATCGCCGATGCGCCAGGTGGTACTGGTGTCGGGGGCTTTTTCCCAGTCGTAAAGGGCAAGGGTGTCGTCGATCTGCTTTTCGTCCCAGCGCCAGTAATCAAAAATGTGGAAGTAGTCGCTCTTTTGGGTGAAGCTGCGGTAGTACTCGCCGGACAAGGTGTCCCACAGGGAGCTATTGAAGTAGCCGGGGCTGGCCAGCATGGCCTTGAGGCGCAGGAACTGGTAACGCAACTGCTTCATGGCGCCGTGGGCGTAGACACGCTCTTCCTCAAAGTCGGGCGGCACGCCCAGGAAGCCGGCCTTGAAATGGGTCACCTCCAGCGGGTTGATGCCCCAGAGGTTCAGGTTCACGCCGGTTTGCTGCTTGATGGTCTCCACGTGCCTGAAAAAGTGCTTGTCGCCGGCAGTCAGGATGCTGATCATGCCCAGGTGAGGCGACTTGAGCCAGGCCTTAAGATTGAGCGCAATGTGATGGCGCTTCTTGGCAATATCGTCGGCGACGATGATGTTTTCCACGCCCAGCTCGGCCGACATGCGGCTGATGTTGCGTCGTCCCAGGTCGGTCACCATGCCCCAGTCATAGGTGTAGGTGATGGGGCGCATCTTGAGTTCTTTGACGATCAGATGCAGGCCAAAACAACTGTCGCGTCCACCGGAAAACGGCACGACACACTCCGGGCCTTGCGTGCGGCGGTAGGACTCGACCAGCTTGAACAACTCCTCCTTGGGCCGCGGGCGATTACGCGGCTTATAGGCGTGGCAGTAGTTACACACACCTTGCGCGTCAAAGCGGATGAAGGGCATGGTCTCGGTGAGCACGCACCGGGTGCAACGGCGAAGTTCATGCTTGCGGTAGGTGAGCAGCCGCTCCTCCTGCGCCGAAAGGCCCAGGCTGGGAATGAGGTTGGTGGCGCGCGCATGGTGGTCGGAGACCGGCATCTGAGCCTGCGAGGGCGGGATGTCCACCCACACCGCGCCCCTGACCTGCTCGATGTCCTCGCAGCCGATCTGGCTCAGGGCATAGCGCTCAGACGCAAAGCAGGTGTTGCCCTGCTTCTTGCCTACGTACAGGCTTCCATTGTTGGAGAAGAGGCAGAGCTTGCCCCACGCAGGCAGGAGCATAGCGCAGGCCACCACGCCCTTGCAGGCAGCGAGCACCTTGGCCCCCACCTCGGCCAGGGCGCCGCCCTGCTCAAGGTGATCGGCTGCGATGGCGGCGATCACTTCGCTGTCGATCTGCAATTGCCGGGACTTGGACAGGCTGCCCCAGAGGGCCTCGTCATTGACCACAATGCCGTTGTGCAGCACGGCCACCCCATCGCGCACCACGGGCTGGTTGTCGCCCAGGCCGTTGGTGATCAGCCGGCTGTGGCCCATGACGATGTTTGCCTGGGCCGTGGGCACTTCCGCCAGCAAGCGGGTGATGGGGTAGTCGGCCCGAAAGACGCTGTAGCCGGAGTCGGCGGAGGTGATCAGGCCGCTGGAGTCACGGCCGCGCTGCTGGGCGTGCTGCACCAGGGCCTGCAGGTCGCTGGCGGGGACGGGAGTGGAGGAGACGATGCCGAAGATGCCGCACATGGGAGGAAGTGAAATGAAGGGTTAGGCTGGGAAAGTCACGCACACAAGCGACGATAGAACTGGTCCAGCTTTTGCTCCTCCTGGGCCCAGTTGTAGCGGCTCAGAACGGCAAGCCGGCCGTTGCGCCCCATCTCCTGCCCCATTTCCGGCTGGGTGACGAACTGGTCAATCGCCTCCGCAATTTTCGCAGGGTCAAGGGGGTCAACACAGACTCCGCATTTGGCGCCCTCCACAATATCCATCCAAAGAGGGAAGTTCGATGCGACCACGGGGACGCCTGCCGCCATGTATTCAAACATCTTGATGGGCAGGGCTTCGACGTAATTGGGCGCCGGATGCAATGTCACCAGTCCGGCACGTGCGTGGGCGAGGACATCACGGACGCCAGACCGGTCCAGCACACCGCACTGGCGAACTCGATGCCATCCCTCGTGCCGCCTGACCTCCTGCAATGTTGTCAACTCCGAAAATTCACCCACCAAATCCAGTCTGGCTCCTGACCGGGTCAACGCCATGGCCTGGACCATTTCCTGGATGCCTCGGATGGCTGCGATGTTGCCGACATAGCAAACTACCTTGCCCCGGGGTCCAGCTTCGGCGGGTGGGTCCAACTCACCGAGGATGGGGTAGTTGTTGACATCCACCACATGCGCCTGGATGGCTTTGAATTTTTCTCGGATGGTTGGGGTCGCAGCGATCACACCATCGAGTCTTGTGCAAACGTAGTTTTCGAAACGTGCAAAGGACCAGGCGATGGCGGCCCGAACCGGCACTGGAAGGTAATGCTTGCCCAGAATCTGCTTAGGAACATCTTCGTGGGCATCAAAGATGACTTTTTTGCCCCGCCGCTTCAATGCTCGGCAAATCAGCAGCAGCTCTGGATCGTGAAGATGATAGACGTCGGCATCGAGCGCCAGCGCTTGCCGCAGCACACGTGAAGTGACCTGAAAAACGCGACTCAGGCGTCCTCTGGGTTTGCCAACATCATGGACATGCACTGCCGATTGAACGCTGTCACCCAAACCATCAGCCACCACAAGATGTACATCGTAGCCCAACCTAACGAGGCTCTGGCACTCCTTGAGAAAAATCCTCACGTCATCGCGCGGATGGACGGAGGTCAGATGTGCAATGCGCATACTCATGCCAAGAAGATCTGGTGCCACCGGACAAAGTTGATCCAGCGCCACGCTTGCCAGGAAAATGCCGATCGGCCAGAAACCATGTCATCAAACGCCCGTCGCACCGCCGCCTGATCAAAGAAGGGCAAGCCGATGTCCTCCCGCAGCCATTGCCGCACCATGGGCGCCATCTCCACGAGCCATTGTTTTTCTGGGGTTTGAAAGCCGATCTTGTCTCGGCGATCCAGAACGGCATCAGGAACGATTCCACGCATGGCTTTCCTAAAGACTGCCTTGGTTTGGCCCTGCGGGGAAACAAGGAAAGACTCTGGCAGGGCAAGTAGCAGCTGAACCTGCTCCAAAGTCAGAAAGGGGACACGGCTTTCCACAGAAAAGCGCATGGAGTTTCTGTCGCCATGCCTCAACAGGCTCACCAAGCCCCTTTGAGACAAGGAATGCGCCAGTTCAGACACCACCCGTCGACCTCTGACGTGTACTTCTGGCCTTTGCTTGGGATGGAGGAAAACCACACCTTGATCCCGAAGCATCCCCTCACGCAACCAGGGGGGCATGACCTGACGTCCACTGAGCTGACGGAGCCACTGGTAAGCCCGCCCGTCGAAGATCTCCGCCGCGGTCAATTGAAGCGCATTCCGGCGACTTCGACCTGGCCAGCCGGCCCATGCGGATAGAAACTCGAAGGCTTGAACCCACTTTCCGGTTTCGAGCAAGCTGCGCATTCGCTGCCCCGGATAACCATGGTACCCGGCCAGCATCTCATCGGCGCCCTGGCCATCCAGGGTGACAGTGACCCCATGGTCCCGAGCCAGCTGGTACACACGATATTGCGCGTAGATGCTGGTGCTGCCAAAAGGCTCGCCCTGCGCACGGATCATGTGGTCCAGATCACCCGCCAGTTCCCGCGCCGACACGGTCACCTTGTGCCCAACTGCCCCGACATGCCGATTGACCAGATCCACCCAGGCCTCCTCATTGTCCGGACTCCCCTCTGCCACATAGCTGAAAGTGTGAATCGGCTGATCCGGTGCCACATGGCGCATGGCGCACACCACAGCCGATGAATCAATGCCCCCCGACAGGGCTGCGCCAAGGGGTACGTCGCTGCGAAGATGCAAGCGGATGCTTTGCAAAAAGTTTTCACGCACCTGATCGGCCGCCTGCTCAAAGCTGAGGTCTTTCCTTTCCGAGATCTGCGGGCTCCACCAGCGCTCCAATTCAGTGCCTGACAAATTCTGTAGATCGACCACCATCACATGCGCAGGAGGGAGATGGACCACAGACTCGACAAAAGACTGAGTCTGACTGTCATAGTCGCCATGCACTAGGTAGTCATAAGCCCGCTGCCAATTCAGGCCCGGACGGGATGGAAGCACTTCAAGAAGCGCAGGAAGCTCAGAAGCAAATGAGAAATGGCCCCTGTCTCGAACATAAAAAAAAGGCTTAATCCCGAAAGGATCACGCACACATGTGAGGGTGGCTGCCTGCCGATCAAACACGGAAAAAGCGAACATCCCGACCAGCCTCGTCAGGCAGTCACGCCCCCAGGTGGCCCAGGCGGCAAGCAGAACCTCTGTGTCTGAATCGGTGTAAAACCGCCGTCCAAGCGTCGCCAGTTCCGTCCGCAACTCCCGATAGTTGTAGATTTCTCCGTTGAATACTATGACATAGCGGCCGTCGGGCGAGCACATCGGCTGAATCCCGGCAGACGACAAATCAATGATGGACAGGCGGGCATGCCCGAGGCGAAGCACACCGCTGGCCGTAGCAAAAGTCCGCACGTCGTGTGCATCCGGACCACGGTGTGCCAGGGCCTGCAAGCCTCGACCCATGCGCCTACCCATGCCCTCGACATCGACCCGTTGAAAGGTGCCAAGAATTCCACACATAGCTACTTTCCAATCGCCCCTGAGGTCTTGAACAAGCGCGCACGCACCCAAGCCCAGGCATGTTTCATTTCATTTGGCTCAATCAAACCTGTGAACATCAAGATTGCAATTAATAGCCCCATGGACGCAAACGTGACCCATACGCTGTGCACCCCCAGAAGTGTCAGTTGACTGAGTCCGCCCACCAGCATGACAGCCAAAACAACTGCGCTGATCAAGCGCCCCCAACGATGTGGCACAAAATACAGCCGCTGACTGATCACCATGCTCAGTGCAAAGACACACGCACTACCGACCAAGGTCGCAATGGCCGCCCCCTCAAGGCCCAAAACTGAAATGAGCTTCCAGCTCAAGGCCGCATTGACCAACGCGCCGGCCAGATTGAGCCACAGGTACAGATGAGTCTTCTTGGCAATACTGATGCCCGGTGCAAAGATATACATCTGCGCAAGCATGGCAGCGGGAACAAGATAAATCACCAATTGAGCACTTGCGTAAAAATCGGGGGTGGTCATCACCGCCAGCAGGTCTTGCGCCATCAGGCTCAGCCCCACAAAGAAAGCCAAGCCCGCACAAACAAAAAGACGAAAGACACGGGCCAACTGTGCTGGCGTCTGCGGTTCACGGTAGTGGGCGATGATCAATGGCATAAGGGCCCCTTGAACACCGGCAACCAGAAGACCCACCAAGCTGGAAAGCCGCATGCCAACTCCATACAACCCCACGTCGGTGAGCGACAAGTAATGATTGATCATGAGTCGATCCGTGTACCCGCCCAACCAGACAGCGGCACCTGAGGGAACCAGGGGCAGGGAATACAACAGCATTTCCTTGAGCCGTCTGATATCCACGGCAAATGCGATAGAGCGTCTGAGCCACCACAGCCCATACGCCAAGCCCAGCGTTGAACCGATGAGCATTCCGATGAGAAAACCCAGCAAGCCGCCCTTGAAGGCATACGCAAGTAAGACGACGGCGGCCGCCGTTCCGAAGGAAACCACCAGGCTGGCTTCAGCGTAGCGCCGGCTGCGCATTTCCCAGCGAAACTGGTTTTGCAGCAGATAAAACATGCCATTCACAACGATGTAGGCCACACACGCAATGAACTCCGACTGAAGGTCGTCGCGTCCGACAACCCAGGTGGCGATCGTTGGCGCACAGAACAGACACAGGAGAAAAAACAGGCTGTACGCCATCAACGTAAACCAAAAGGCGGATGACACATAAGCCCTCCGGCGCTGTGCGTCCTTCTCGTCAATGTAAAGCCGTGCCACACCCTGGGAAACTTCAAGAGCAACGATCATGTTCATGAGCACGCCAAATGTCAGGAACATATCAAGTGCCCCAAAGTCCGAGGGACTGAGGATGCGCGTGTACAGAGGAACCAGGATCAAGGTCAGCCCACGCGAGATAAAACTCGGAAAGGCGTAAATGGCGCTGTCTTTGAGCAGGGCTTTAAGCACCTTGTCGCTCCAATTGGGCGAATGCAAGGGCAGCCTCCTCGACGGATGTATGCGCGGAAAGCTGCAAACTGTCGATGCCAGCCAGTTCAACTAGGCTGCGAATCCGCGCCTGTGTCTGAGCCTCTGTCTGGCCAACGCCGTGCACATACACCACATCGCCCGGGTTCAACCACCATTCGGAAGGAATTTGACCATTCATCAAGCGAACGAATCGGCTGGCCACTGCCTCAGCAGCCCAATGGGTTCTGACAAAGTGCTGCAGGGCCTGCCCGATGCGGTGCCGCTCTAGCGGATCGAGGATCAAGGACTCGACCACGGACTCCATGTCGTCGGGATGGCAAGTCCGAGAGGGTGGCCACATGGACGGGGGAACATGTTGCTTGAGCAACTCGAAACCATATCCCCCGATCACCACCGCCTTGCCATACCAGGCGGCCTCCGTGGCAAAACCTGGGAGGGGTGAATCCGAGAACATCTGATCGATCACGAAGTCACAGGCTGCAATGGCGTCAAGCACCTCCGCATTGGGACGCCCAGAGATCTCCCGGTAATCAATCGCATGACCCTTGGCTCGCAAATTCTGGATCAGCGCCCTGACCTGGCCCGACCCCTTCACTGCAGGGTGGGAAGGGCAGTGCAGGATCCTGACAGGAGCGAGGTGCCCCATCCCGGATCGTTCACGCAAACCTATCTGCCCCGCCTCTGGCGACATAGAGGAAACACCCCGAGAAGGAATGCCCAAGGCGAATACGTTGACCATCCTTTTCTGGGCGTATTGGGTAGAAGAAAAGGGGGCGCCGATGACGACATTGGCGTAGCGCTCAAATTTACGCGCCCTGCGCCGGATGCGGACAGAAATTTTCAAAAGACTCTGCAGAGAAGGCTGCATGGATCCGTCTGGACTCTGATATGAGCCATCCATGAACGGTGGGCGCAACTCCGATCCGTGTCCTAGGTGGGAAATAATGGTTTTGCCGAATAGCCGAAGAAGCGGCAGGTCAAGATTGCCCGGCAAAATTGATTGACCAAAACCAAAAACAAAGACGTCATACCGGGCAAGCGCGTAGAAAAAATATGGCCAGCGAAGCAACTCTCCCGGAAGGGCGAACAGGACTCGCCACAGGATATGCCGCTCAGCTTGGCCTCGCCGGCCATTGAGTCTATGCATCAGGCCGATAAGCCACATCGCACGCTGAGTGATTCGATATCCAAACTTGTGAGGGCGATATTCCACGAATTCCGCATCAACGCCCAAAGACCGCAGGCCTAGTTCCAGATTCGCGTAGAACCCCGCGACTTCATGCGGACCGATAAAAATTTTCATGTCAAACATCAATCAGGGTCAGGATGATTTTCTTATGACCAACCCGCCGGGATACATACCCCTTAAGGTTCTGTGTCGGCGGGTGGCTTTTGACTGCTCGCACTGGGTTCAAGTCCATGTGCAGTACCTTCAAGCCCAGCAGAATCGAACAATGTTTGGTTGGGGCTTGAATCCAACTCTGGCCAGGACGCCGACCATCGTAGCTGTCGCCCGTGAGCAGTTCGACACCACAGCAATTGCCCATAACCGGCACCATCTCATCTAGAGCCTTATGCGCCAATACGCGGTGAATGCCGCTATCATCAATGCGCTGCATCACTCTTTCGAAAGCGTCCATGCCAGGCGACAGTATCTTGGTTACCCGGCCTAGTTCAGAGCCCGTTCGGCCAGCGGGAACAACAGAGCACCGATGCACTTGAACATACTTCCGATGGAGCCTAGGTTGCCCCCTCCACAACAGCGTTTATCATGACCGGCCTGTCCCAACTGCTCCACAATGATTGCCCCTTGCTGCTCGCCCTTTATGTTTTTCGCGCCGTACTCTTTCGCTAGTTCCTCGATGTGCTGACAGTGTAGACAGGCTTCCTCTGCATTGAACGAAGTGGAGGCCCCACTGTCCGTCGTAGATGAAGCGATTACGGACCTTGCAACAAGTCTGGATGGACAGTAGATCGCAGGGCATGAGAATTCCAAGCAGATGCAGCGCGCCGTCCGAGGCGCTCAAACGTGAACAAATCGGCCCGAGTAGCAAGCTTCTTCAGAGTGAATGAAGGACACACCCATCTTGTTTGCCGCCACGATGGCCCGCACTTCTTGCTCACTGAAGCGTCGCGCATTGCTGGGACTGAACCAGTCAAAGTTCGTTACCACCGAGGTTTCCACACCCAGCTCTTCATTCCAGAAGCACTTGAGAAAATTCCAGTATATGAATCGCTGGATATCGACGATGCCGCCCTTGATACCAAGTGCTGGAATATCAGGGCAATTGAAACTAATATTTAGTTCGGACAGCCGCTTGCCAAGCTCGGTGAGCTGTTCCGACATAGCCCACAACTCACTACGTTCCATGTGCATGCACTGATAGCGAAAATAGTCGTCCAGTAGCTCTCTCGGCAAAGCCTTCTTGGCGTAGAAATAGCAGGCCAACTCGCCGTTGCGGGTTGCAGTAATACGCGCCAATTCTGTGAAGGTGGACTCGGGATCTTCCGTGTGCATGATCACCTGGTCGCAGCTGGTGTAATCAGCACATCCCGTGACCAGACCGCTACTCGCGATATCACCCTGAACAAAAAACAAATTTGGCAAATCACTATATACGCGAGCGCCCTGCTGCGCAGCGTGTGAAAAATCCATGGCAATCACCAACGCTCGGGGTGCCAATTGCGCAAACCACGCCGCTTTGTAGCCAAGACCGCAGCCTGCATCGAAGATGACCGACTTGGTGCGCAGAAATCCAGCTAATGCCTCTTCGGTGCCAAAGCCGTATAACTTCAAATACCAGTCACGCTGATACTGATATAGCCGTTCTTTCTCATCACTTTTCTCATACCTTTGCCATTTTTCAGAGAAAGCCTCATTAGTATGCTGTTGGTTGAAGTACTCCGAAGAATGCTTTCCCACCACAAAATTACCATTTATGTGAACCGGCGTGATGAAGCATCGGCTTAGTAGGTCAGTGAATTGCTCTCGACTCATCAGAGATTTTCTTTCCAAAACGATGCTTGACGCCGCCACTGTAACTGAGGGATAACAACGGTTGCTTGTTACTCGATGAGGAAAGGTGCAGCTTACCTACAAAATGACCTAACTAATTGCGCGCAGGTCCGACGACACGGCACGGCGTGCCGAACGCTTTGCTACCAGCCGGAATATCGTGGAGCACCAGACTGTTGGCACCAATAGCGCACCCATTTCCAATAGTCACGCCCTTGGCGATGACAGTGTGAGGTCCAACATAGCAGTTGTCGCCGATACGTGTTGGGGCTAGCTCCGGGGCAGCCTGCCCACCGCTGAGTGCCCACTCAACGGTGTCATGCGTATAGACCTGTACACCAGCGGAGATTGAGCAATGGGAACCTATCTGCAGTCCGCCAGAACCATCCAGGACAACGAAGGGGCCTATCCAGGTATTGCACCCAACGGTCACATCGCCCAACACAAGAACGCTGTCGTAGACAGATGTACCTTGGCCGAAACCGAGTTCCTTAGCCTTTTCCCAGCGATCGACCACATAGTCCGCAAACGGCAGGGAGCGGTTGAACTGAGTATGAACTTCGCCGCGCCTTTCGAGCCAAAAGGCCCGAAGTTGACGTAGCAGTGAATCAAACATGATGTCCCTCCAGCCAGTGCTCTACGCTCAATAGGGACCAGATGAGCAGGCGGCGGTTTTGTTCACCATTCAGATGTTCATTGACCAGCTCGGTAATGGCGTCACGATCCAGGAAGCCATGCAGCCGTGGTGAGCCTTGCAGCAGCAGCCGCCGCACATAGTCAATGCTTTCGCCCTTGAACCATGAGGCATCGGGCGCCGAAAAGCCCTGCTTCACTCCGTCGGCTATATCTTGCGGCACTAGGTAACGCAACATGTCGCGCAGGATCTGCTTGCCATCGGCGGTCTTCAGGAAGTGCTTACCCTGCTTGTCACCCGCCTCATTCTCGTTAATGCGGATCACTTCTTGCAGATTATTAAGCTTGAGAGAAACCGGGCAACGCATCGCAAAGTCCACGAGATCGTTGTCCAAGAAAGGGACACGTGCTTCCAGGCTGTGCGCCATGCTCAGCTTGTCTTCCACTACTAGCAGACCGTGCAGGAAGGTTTTAGCCTCAAAGTACATGGAGTGATTGATGTAATCCTCAGGCTTCTCCAGGCGGTTGTCGTGGTTCAAGAACACGTCGCGGAAGATGTCGCGGGTCGACACGTCCTTGACGTCGTCCCACATGGGGGCAAATAGACGCTTGATGTGGCGGTCATCGACAAGGCGTTGCCAAAACACATAATACTTATCTACATATTCATCGAAGTTGCTGGCAGTGGAAGCGCGGTAGTAGCGCCAGGGGTAGCCACCGAACAGTTCGTCACCGCCAGTACCAGACATCACAACCTTCACGAATTTGCTAGCCAGCTTTGCAGCGTAAAAGTTGGGGTAGCTCTGGCCCACCCGCGGCTCTTCCAAGTGCCAAGCCAGCTTGGGCAGTACCCGCTCCATATCTCCGGCTTTCAGCACCATCTCGTAGTGCTCGGTCTTGAACCGGGCCGACATGGCCTCGGCCTTGACGCGCTCATCAAAACCAAGCTCAATGCCCGAGGCCGAGCTGAGGTCAAAGCCGCAGGTAAAGGTCTTGAGGTACGGGTAGGACTGGGCCGCCACGGCGGTGATTGCGCCGGAGTCCATACCACCGCTAAGGTAGCTTCCCAGTTCTACGTCGGCCACCAGTTGCCGATTGACAGCTTGACGGAACAGGCGATCCAGTTCCTCGCGGTATTCGCGTGCATCGACCGGACTCGTAGGTTCACTGAAATGAAAATCCCAGTAACGCGTGGCCTTCAGGCGAGGCGTTGCGTTGCCGTTGCCTGAAAGATCCAACGTAGCGAAGTGCCCAGCCGGCAGCATCTTCACATCTTCCAGCAACGTCCGGTCCGTAAAAAAATTTTGGAAGGTAAAGTACTCCAGCAGGGCACGACGATCAAGGCGCTGGCGCAGTTCCGGGATCGCCAACAGCGCCTTCTGTTCGGACCCGAAAGCGAACACATGACCTTGCTGGCAATAGTAAAGCGGCTTGATGCCGTAGCGATCCCTCGCCAACAGTAACCTGCGCTCCCGGCGATCCCAAAGCGCCAGCGCAAACATGCCGTTGAATCGCTTAATTGCATCCGTGCCCCAAACCGCCAAGGCGTTTAGCACCACCTCCGTATCAGACTGACTGCGAAACCAGCAACCAAAGCCCTCAAGCTCGGCCCTTAGTTCGCGGAAGTTATAGATCTCGCCGTTGTAGCTGAGAACGAACCGGTGATCAGCATTGACCATCGGTTGATGCCCTGCCGGCGTGAGGTCGATAATCGATAGTCGTCGGTGGCCCAAGCCTATCCCACCCTCAATCCACTGCCCTTCGCTATCTGGTCCACGATGGGCGATGGCATCAGTCATCCTTTTAAGGATAACCGGAGAAACGGCAACGCCGCTCAAATGAATTAAACCAGCAATGCCACACATTAAGCGACGTTTTCTCGAACATGCCGGATCACAAATTTTTGTTCCGCTTCCGTCATGCCATGAAACAAAGGTAAGGAGATACTGCAGTCATTTGCCATGAAAGCGACCGGAAAATCTTTTGGCGTTATCTGATATTTTTCTTTATAGAAAGACAACATGTGAACGGCATGCGTAGCGGGCCTCGTGGAGATGCCCGCTTTCTGTAATCGATCCATCCAATCGTTACGTGCCTGATTTATACGAGCCACGGACTGCAAAGTGATTGGCTCAGGCTGGAATACACAGGGATAGCTCTGGTAACCGTGCTCCAAACCGTCGACATGCGCGGGCGTCTTAAGCCAGGCAAGATCAGCCAAGGCGTCATCGTAGACACGAGCCAGGCGCTGCCTTTCGGCAACGATCTTGTCGGCACGATCCATCTGTGCTGCGCCTAGAGCGGCCTGGAGGTCCGTCATGCGCTGGTTATATCCTGCATCAGGGTGGTCCGCTAATAGATAGGGTCGTGCGCCAAGATGGCGCTGCAGGTCGGACATCGCCGCCCCGTGGTCACGCAGGCGCCGTAGCCTTTCCGCAAGACCAGCGTCGTTAGTTGTGATCATGCCGCCTTCACCGGTTGTGATCGCTTTGCGCGGATGGAAGCTGAAACAACCCGTATGCCCCAGTGTGCCGACATGCTGGCCATGATAGCGACTGCCAAAGCCGCACGCAGCATCCTCAACCACCCACAACCCATGCTTTTCGGCCAGCTGATTGATGGGGTTCATATCAGCCGCCAGTCCAAAGAGGTGTACCGGAATGACCGCCTTGGTCTTTGGAGTGATTTTCTGCTTCAGTTGTTCTACGTTCAGGTTGAATGTATTAAGATCAATGTCGCAAAATACAACTGTACACCCCAGATGCTCCACCACGTTGGCCGTGGAGATCCATGTAAAAGCAGGGACGATAACCTCATCGCCCGGCTGCAAACCGAGTGCCGCCAGCGATAAGTGCAAAGCAGTAGTACACGAGGTCACCGCAATGGAATGGCTGGCACCGGTGAATGCGGACCACTTGTCCTCAAACTCACGCACTTTGGGGCCCTGCACCAACCAACCACTACGTAGCGGGCCGAGTACGCTTTGTATCTCCTCCTCGCTCAAACTGGTGCGAGCGATAGGTACCTGCTGGACAGAGGAATCGCTCATTCGGCCAACCCAACTGCGGTGCGACGAGCAGCCACCTCAGCCTTGTGATTGGCCCTCCACTCGATGAGTTTTTGCAAGCCCTCCCGCAGGGTAATCGTGGCAGTAAACCCGATTTCCCGAGACGCCTTGACAGGACTGCCGATGCGATTGCGCACCAGTGTCGCCTGGCTCCGGGGTGCATAACTAATAGGCTGCTTGCATCCGGTCAGTTCTATCAGCATTTCTGCCAGTTGCTTGAGCGATGTGCGCAGCCCGGTGCCAACGTTGTAAAAAGAGTCGACTGCACCGGACTTCATGGCGCAAACGTTGGCCAAACCGCAGTCTTCCACGGCAACAAAGTCGAAAGCCTCGGAACCGTCACCCAGAATTGTCGGGCTTTCACCGCGATCAATGGCATCGAGCATCTTCATGATGACCGCGATGTAGGCGCCGTGATAGTCCTGACGCGGCCCATAGACATTCATGTAACGCAGTCCAACGTAGTTCAAACCATAACGGTGATGGAACGCGCGCAGCATGGCTTCGCCGCAAATCTTGGTGGCACCATAGAAATTTTGATTGTTAAAGGGATGGGCCTCAGTCATGGGCTCCTCGACAGCATCACCATAGACCGAAGCTGAAGAGGAATAGACTAGGCGCTTTACGCCTTTCTTGACACAAGCCTCCATCACATTGAAGGTACCGCGCACATTGACATCGAATGCGGTGCGAGGATATTCATGGCACTGCAGCAGCCACAGAGCGGCCAGGTGTAGGACACCATCCGCCCCCTCCAGCGCTGACTCCAGGGTATCCGTTTGCATCACATCACCGCCCGCATCGAAGACCTTGACCCGGGGATCTTTCAAGGCGCCGAAAAGATTTTCTGCACGACCCCGGACGAAGTTGTCATAGATGAGCACTTCCTTGACGTCCTCCTTCATCAGGTGATCCACAGTGTGCGAGCCAATCAGCCCCGCACCGCCGATCACCACCAGCTTCTTACCCTTGAGATCCATCTTGCTCTCCGTTTGAAATTCGCAGTAAATGTTGATCGGATTGAACGGAAGGACGGTAATCGCTTCCAAAACACTTAAGAAATGCTGTCATTCAGAGCCCTCACGACGGCGTATGCATCGGACGCAGGAAGATACGGGCTCATCGGCAAGCTCATCACTTCCTGAGCCACCGCATCCCCGACCGGCAAACTGACATCTGCATCTTCCACCGCTGGTTGCTTGTTCAGCGGAATGGGGTAATGAACGGCTGTAGGCACACCGAACGCGCTCAAGCGTTTTTGAAGTTCCTCGCGCCGAGGCACACGGATGGTGTATTGGGCCCAAGCACTGACGTTATGGTTTTCAATATGGGGCGCCGCAATGCCCACGGACTCAAACTGACCCCTGTAGTGCATCGCCACCATTTGGCGCTGCGCCATTTCCTCATCAAACACCGCCAGCTTGGGCAACAGCACCGCAGCCTGGATCGTATCGAGCCGGCTATTCACCCCCACCCGCACATGGTGATACCTGCGGTCCTGGCCATGCCGGGCAATCTGGCGCACCACTTTAGCGAGCTCGTCGTCGCTGGTGAAGATGGCGCCCCCGTCCCCATAGCAGCCCAGCGGCTTGCTCGGAAAGAAGCTGGTGCAGGCGATGCTCGTGAGGTTGCAGCTCTTGCGGCCCTTGTAGCTTGCGCCAAAGCTCTGGGCAGCGTCTTCAATCACCGGGATGCCGTGCTTTCCAGCGATGGCATTGATGGCGTCGTAGTCAGCGCATTGCCCGTACAGGCTGACCGGGATGATGGCCTTGGTGCGCGGCGTGACTGCGGCCTCGAGCAAATTCGGGTCGAGGTTGTAGGTGCGCTCGTCGATGTCCACATACACGGGCTTGGCCCGCAGGAGCGCGACGGTTTCGGCAGTGGCAATGTAAGTAAAGCCTGGAGTGATGACTTCATCGCCCGGGCCTACGCCCAGCGCCATGAGGGCAATCTGCAAGGCATCGGTGCCATTGGCCACCGTGATGCAGTACTTTGCGCCGGTATAGGCAACCAGACGCTCCTCCAACTGAGCCACTTCAGGCCCCAGGATGTATTGCCCATGATCGAGCACGCGCTGAATGCCCGCATCAATCTCCGCTTTCAGGCGCTGATACTGGCTTTTGAGGTCGATGAATTCCATTGCGCTTAGCCTTGCATCTTTGTGAGCGCTCGCCCGTCAAGCTCGTAAACAGACCCGGTGTGGGGGCAGACTGCCCGGCCAGCGCCTTCCAGCGGCAGATTCAATTGCTCGCCGTATTCGCTCATCCAGCCAATCTGCTTGGCCGGCACGCCCACCATCAGCGCGTAGGCCGGCACGTCTTTGGTGATGACCGCCCCCGCGCCCACAAAGGCGTATTCACCCACTGTTACACCACAGACGATGGTGCAGTTAGCGCCCAATGTCGCGCCCTTTTTGACCAGTGTGTCGCGGTACTCGCTCTTACGCTCAATCAATGAGCGCGGGTTGTAGACATTGGTAAACACCATGCTAGGCCCGCAGAACACGCCCTCTTCCAAGGTGACATTGTCGTAGACCGACACGTTATTCTGGACCTTGCAATGGTCGCCGATGATGACTTTATTGCCCACAAAAACGTTTTGCCCCAGCGAAACGCCCTTGCCGATACGTGCACCCGCGCACACATGGGCGAAATGCCAGACGCGAGAGCCTTCGTCGATCTGGGCGCCCTCGTCAACGATGGCACTGGGGTGAATTGTGACGCTCACGCTCAATAGTCCAGAGGCAAGGCAATGCGCTTGCCGTCGCGGGCCGACAGATAGGCGGCCACCAGAACCTCTAAGGACTTCAGGCCCTCACGGCCATCGGTCTCGGGCTCAGCCTCACCGCGCATGACGTCAATCACGTTCTTGTAGTAGAGCGGGTGGCCGAACCCATAGACCGAAGTGGTTGCGTAGTTGGCCGAGGCGATTTGCTCGTCTTCGGGCAACTTTTCAGCGAATTCCCATTGCTGGATTTCATTGACGGCCACACCGCCCACACGAACGGTGCCCTTCTCGCCCAGAATCGTGATGCTGCCCTCCAGGTTGCGCGGATAGGTCAGCATGGTCACGTTCATGGAGCCCAAAGCACCCGAGCGCCAGCGCACGCTCAGCACGCCGGTGTCTTCGACCTCGATGTCACGCCCCAGCGTAGCCGTATAGGCCTGCATGCTTTCGATCGGGCCAATCAACCAATCGAGCAAGTCCACGTAGTGGCTGGCCTGGTTCATGAAGGCACCGCCGTCAAACTCCCAGGTGCCGCGCCATTTGGCGCTGTCGTAGTAGTCCTGTGGACGGGTCCAGAAGACATTGATGTTGACCATGTAGATGCGGCCAAAGCGCTTTTGCTCGACCGCCTGCTTTAAAAGCTGCAGCGTGGCATTACGGCGGTTTTGCTTGACCACAAACATGCGCACGCCTGCGTCGTCGCAGGCCTTGACCATCCGCAAACCATCATGCCAACGCGTGGCCATGGGCTTTTCGGTCATGACATGGCGACCCGAACGCGCCACTTCAACCGCCTGCTCGGGATGCAACCCGCTCGGGCTGGTCAGCACCACCACGTCAGCGCTCGTGCTGGCGAGCATCTGAGTCAGACCGGCGTGGCCTTTGGCGCCTGTTCGGGCGACTGCTTTTTCAAGGGCAATCGAGTCCACATCGCAGACATCAACCACCTCAATGTCTTGTGCATGCTGCTCCATAGCGCCGAAGTGGTTGGCGGCGATGCGGCCGCAACCGACCAGTGCCATGCGGATTCTGCGGTCCTTGATGATGTCGTAAGTGCGCATGGATACCTTCAGAGGCGAAACACGGTAAAGCCGGCAGCAGACAAGGTGTGCCGGTCATAAATACTCTTGAGATCACCAATCACCGGCTGCCCCTGCGGCTTACACAATGCCCGCAGCTCAGCGCCATTCATAGAAGCAAACTCTTGGTGCGCCACTGCCACGACCAAACTATCGAGCCGACCAGCGCATTCTTCCAGGTTGACCAGCTCAATGCCGTATTCATGGCGAACCTCCTGCGCATCGGCCCAGGGGTCCGCCACCAGCACCTTGACATTCCAGGTCTGAAATTCTCTGACCAGATCCGCCACCTTGCTGTTGCGAATATCGGGGCAGTTGTCCTTGAAGGTCACGCCCATCACACCCACCGTGCTGCGGGCTACGTCAATGCCGTTTTGCAACATGCGCTTGATCACGCTGCGGGCCGCATAGCGGGCCATGTTGTCGTTGATGCGCCGTCCCGCCAGGATGACTTGGGGGTGATAGCCCAGCTCTTCTGCCTTGTGGGTCAGATAGTAAGGATCCACCCCTATGCAATGGCCGCCCACCATGCCGGGCCTAAATGGCAAGAAGTTCCACTTGGTGCCCGCGGCCTCCAGAACCTCCAGGGTATCTATGCCCATGCGTTCAAAAATCACCGATAGCTCATTGACGAATGCGATGTTCAAGTCACGCTGGCTGTTCTCAATGACCTTGGCCGCCTCGGCCACCTTGATGCTGCTGGCCCGCCAAGTGCCGGCCTTGATGATGCTGGCGTACAAGGCATCTACCTCGTCGGCCACTTGAGGGGTGCTGCCGCTGGTGATTTTGCGGATGGTGGTCAGGGTATTGACTTTGTCACCCGGGTTGATGCGCTCGGGGCTGTAGCCGCAGAAAAAGTCTTGGTTAAATTTGAGCCCACTGACCCGCTCGAGCACCGGAACGCACACTTCTTCGGTCGCGCCCGGGTAAACAGTCGATTCATAAATGACGATATCGCCGCTTTTAAGCGCTCGCCCGACCGTCTCGCTGGCCTTGATCAGCGGGGTCATATCGGGGCGATTGGCCTGATCCACCGGGGTGGGTACAGTCACCACAAAAATCGGGCATGCTTTGAGGTCGTTCTGGTCGTCGCTAAACCTCAGCGAGCGTGCCGCCACCAGCGCCGCAGGGCTCACCTCAAGGGTGGAGTCCTTGCCACTGCGCAGCTCCGCGATGCGATCAGCATTGATGTCAAAGCCCAGTACCGGGCGCATCTTGCCGAATTCGACCGCCAGAGGGAGGCCGACATATCCCAAGCCTATGACTGCGATTTGTTGATTGGACTGCATATAAAGAAGCCACCCGCCGCCTGCCCAGTTGCTCACCGGCAGAGCCTATGCGCGCCTCATACAGGATGCCCATAACTGGGGATAAACCCGTATTTTACGGGCAACTGACCGCCTGCCCGGCCCGGATTCGCTGTTTTTACAGAAGGTTCTGCCCCTTCATCGCAGCCCGGGATAAATGGAGCCCTTTGTCATGAAGTCGCCTTGGCAGCGATACAAAATAGGGGCTAGCAATGCTCGAACATATGGCTTAGCCCTATGGCAAGGCTACGGACCCAAGGCAACCCGCAAACGAAAAGGCCACCCATGAAAATCGCCATCGCCGGCACCGGCTACGTCGGACTATCCAACGCCGTCCTGCTGGCCCAGCACAATGAAGTGGTCGCGCTGGACATCGTGGCTGAAAAAGTGGCGCTGCTCAATGAAAAAAAATCACCGATCGAAGATCGCGAGATCGATGAGTACCTGCGCAACAAGCCGCTGAATCTGCGCGCCACCGCCGACAAATATGAGGCTTATACCGGGGCAGATTTTGTAGTCATCGCCACCCCGACCGACTACGACCCGCAGACCAATTACTTCAACACCCGCTCCATCGAAGCGGTGATCACCGACGTGATGGCGATCAACCCGAGGGCGGTGATGGTCATCAAATCCACCGTACCGGTGGGGTACACAGAAAAAACCCGGCAGGCTATGGGTACGGCCAACCTGATCTTCTCGCCGGAATTCCTGCGTGAAGGCAAAGCCCTGTACGACAACCTACACCCCAGCCGCATCGTCGTTGGCGAGCGCTCCGAGCGCGCCAACACTTTCGCAAGCCTGCTGGCCCAAGGCGCGATCAAACGGAATGTGCCCACGCTCTTTACCGAAAGCACGGAGGCCGAAGCCATCAAGCTGTTTGCCAACACCTACCTGGCCATGCGGGTGGCCTACTTCAACGAACTCGACTCCTACGCCGCCACCCATGGCCTGGACACCCGGCAGATCATCGACGGCGTGTGCCTGGACCCGCGCATCGGCAACCATTACAACAACCCGAGCTTTGGTTACGGTGGCTACTGCCTGCCCAAAGACACCAAGCAACTGCTGGCCAACTACCGAGACGTGCCGCAAAACCTGATCCACGCCATCGTCGACTCCAACACCACCCGCAAAGACTTCATTGCCGACGAAATCATCCGCCGACAACCCAAGGTGGTCGGTGTCTACAGGCTGGTGATGAAGGCTGGTTCCGACAACTTCCGCGCCTCCAGCATTCAGGGCATCATGAAACGCATCAAGGCCAAGGGCATAGAAGTGATCGTCCACGAGCCAGCATTGACGGCCAGCAACTTCTTCAATTCGAGGGTGGTCAACGACTTACAGCAGTTCAAGCGCGAGTCTGATTTGATCATCGCCAACCGCCGCCTGCCGGCCCTGGCCGATGTGGCCGACAAGACCTACACACGCGACTTATTCGGCAAGGACTGAAGGCCGGGCCAGTGCGCTAGCGCTCCCCCTGCCGCGTCTTCTCCAGCTTCCCCACATCAAGCCCCATGGCCTGCAGCCGCGCGAGGAGTGTGGCGTAGCGGGCCTCGTCCACCTGGGGCGTGCGCGACAGGATCCACAGATACTGCCGCTTGGGCTCGCTGACGGCCACCAGCTCGTAGCGCTCGTCCAGGTCAATCACCCAGTAATCGCCCCAGACAAAGGGCAGCACCGACAGCCAGCTCGGCGCAAAGCGCACCTGTAGCTTGGCCGATGTGGCCGGGCCGATTTGGCGGGCGGCGCCCAGGGCCTGGTCCATCTCACCGCTTTGATTGCGGCACTGGTTGAGCACCTCAACTCGGCCGTCGGGCAAGAGCCGGTAAGTGGCCGATGTGTCGGCCACGCATTTGCGCTGAAACCAATTGGGCAGCTTGGCAATCTCGTACCAGCGCCCCATATAGCGCGGAACGTCCAGAGATGCGATGGCTTGCAGAGGTGGCAGCGGCTGAGCCGGCTGTGCGCTGACAGAGCTCAGCACAAAGAGCGTAGCCAACAGAAACCAGCGCTTGATGAACATGGCAGGCCCCTTCATGGACTTGGATAAATGCGGTAGTCAAGCACACGGCCTTGGGCATCGACCCGCGCCAACACCATATCGCCAGAGCCTATGTCTTTGCCCATGAACTCGCGGATGTTGACATGGTGCGTCACCAAGACCAAAGGCTGGGGATTCTTGCCCGTCAATGAGCTGGCAATAAAGGCTTGCAGCTTCTTGTTGCTGCTGGCGGCCTGATCCGGGTTGCCGAAAAAAGACGCGAGCGAAGGCTCTACCGTCACGGTGCCCAGGGCCAGTAATTCCGCCGTTTGCTTGCAGCGGCACCAGACGCTGGAATACACACGGGCCCGCTCCAGCCCCTGAGCACGCAGCCAGCGCCCCGCCCGCTCAGCCTGCGCCCTGCCCTCCTCATTGAGCACCCGCTGGGTTTCGCAGCGCTCGATCTTATAGCCCGGCGGATCACCCACGCCGGGCGCATAAGCATGGCGCATGAGCAGCACATGCTTGCCATCCTTGAGCCTATCGGCCAACTCGCCAGCTTGGGCCGTGGAGGCGAGCCAGGCCAACGCCAAAAGCAGGCAACGAATCAGGGTTTTCATAGGGGCTCGAGGATAAGGCATGCCCCCAGCCCTTGCAGCAGCGGGGGCGCTCGCGACCTAGGCGGCAAGAAAACGGGCGTGGCAAAATCAAAGGCATGCGTCTGACTTCCCATCAAATTGCCACCATCGAAAGTACGGCCAAAGCCGTGCTGGGGGAGGACGCGAAAGTCTGGCTCTACGGCTCCCGACTGAACGACCAAAGCGCTGGCGGCGACATCGACCTGCTGGTCGAAGCTCAGCGCAAGGGCAGCCTCATGGACAGGGCGCGCTTCAAGTACTTGGTCGAAAGCTCTCTGCAACTACCGGTTGATGTGCTGATGGTGCAAGCCGGCCAAGCCCCCAGCCCCTTCGAGGCGATTGCTCGGTCCAAGGCGGTTGCGCTGACGACGGCGCGAGGGCAGGCGGCGTGACGCAGCATTCCATCCTTGATGCAGAAAAGAAGCCTGTATTGTTCGATCGATGACGGCTAATTACGCGAGCTGACAGAGGGTCAAAGCTAAGCACCAGCTCCTGCACCCGCGGGGTCGCTCGCGCCCCTAGGGGCTACGGCGCATCATCGCGTCATCCGGTACACCCAAATTCCCAGCCACTCGTGCAGAGCAATCTCCCAGCGCCGCAGACTGCGGGCTAATTCGTATTCGCTCAGTGCCGTCGAGGCGCCAGTTCTAAAGTCCACCGGATAGGGTGTGATCTTGCAGCCCCGCTTGGAAAATTCCGCCTCGAATTCGTCCATCGACCGCTGCATATGCCAGGCAGAGGTCACCAGCAGCCATGGCTCCTTGCAGCGATCGCCCAGCAGTTTGGCCACCTGCTGCGCATTTTCTCGAGTGGTGCGCGAGCCGCTCTCCATTTGCACCCGCGACATGTCTACCCCCTGCTGCTGATAGAAGGCGCGCGCCAGTTCCGCTTCGCTCACACCGGTGGTCAGCAAGCGCCCTTCCCCGCCGGAGAACACCAGAGCCAGCTTGGGATACTGGCGCAGCAAACCCACAGGCACCGTCATGCGCTCAGCGGCATCGCCCAGCGGCACCTGACCGTGCGCGGAGTAACTGTCGGGGTGACCCACCGCACCGCCGAGCACGATAACCCCCACATGTCGCCCCACCACCTCGTCGGTCGGCACGGGGTAGCGGTTTTCCAGCGGCCGCAGCAAGGCGTCGGGCAGCGCCCTGAAGCCCAACAAGGCCAGCACAACGAGCCCACTCCAGAGCATGAGCACCGCTGTGCGGCGCCAGCGCGGCAAGACCAAGAGCGCAAACGCCCACCACAAGGCCAGCCAGAACACAGGCTGGGTGATGGCGGAGAGCAGTTTTGAGATGACGAACATCGTCTTGTTTTGAGGGTGACGGCTAGGGGGATAGCGAGGTGGCTCAGAAGCCGCCCGCATTGAACTGTAGCTTGGTCTGGCGACTGATCTCATACAGCGCTAGATCAAAGGCCGAATCGCGCCGGGGCGGCGCTCCCACAGGAAACAGTCCGCACGCCAAGTTAGGAGATTGATTTAGGGGTGTGGGAGCTGCGCCCTCGCAGCGATGCGGCGCCTGATCTGGGGCCGTATCGCGCCGCGGCGGCGCTCCCACCGAATTCATTCGTGGCCAAGTTTGGGCAGGGGATCGGATCGCACCCAACCCGGTCAAGCCCACATAACGAGCCTGCCCTCAGACCACAAGTAGCTCATGCAATTCGACCAAATCCGCGATGCGCCGCACCTGGCCGCCGGCTGCAATCGCAGGCTCAACATCGGTCAAGCTAAACACCTGCATGCCAGCGGCAAGACCGGCGAGCACGCCAGGCAGGCTGTCTTCCACCACGGCGCAACGCGAGGGCTGCGCGCCCATGGCCTGTGCCGCATGGAGGAACAAGCCCGGCTCGGGCTTGAAACTACCGACTTCATACGCGCAGAACAGGCGCTGGTCAAAAAAAGGCAACAAGCCGGTCAGGCCCAGGGTCAGCTCGGCCTTCTCACGCGGGCCGTTGGTCGCCACGCAAAAAGGCAGCTCCAGGGCCTGCAGCAACTCGCGCGCGCCGGGCATGGGCGAAAGATTCTGCCGAAAGCGCTCAGCCTGCCGGCGGCGAATATGCGCAGTGAAACCGGTGCTGAAGTCTTCACCAAAGGCCATCACAGGCTGGGGCAGGCGCTCGGCAATGTAGGCCACGCAGTGAGTCATGGGCTGCCCCCGAAAAGCCCGGAACGCCTCTTCACGGCTGAACGAAAGCCCCAAGGCAGTACCTTCTTCATGAAACACATCGATGGCCGTGGTTTCACTGTCGACCAGCGTGCCGTCCAGGTCGAAGAGGACTGCGTCAAAACGGGGGTGGGTGGTGAGCATGGGCGCTATTGTCGGGGGCTCAGCGATGGTCTAACCGCCGGCCCCTACCCCCGCCCTACCCCTAAGAATCTCGAGTGCTAGTATTTGCGCATATTCAAATGCGCATGGAGATTGCGATGCCAGCCACACAAAGCACCCGCCTCGCACGCACTGGCCTGCCTGGTAAGCGGGCCATCAATCTGAGCCTGAGCAGCGACGTGCTATAGGCTGCCAAAGACCTTGGGATCAACATTTCTCAGGTCTGCGACAACTACCTGCGCGGCCTCGTGAGATGCGAGCACGAGCGCAAGTGGCGTGAAGACCACGCTGACTTCATCGCCGCCTATGTGATCAAGCGACTTGCAGGATAAGGGTTTTACCGCAAGCCTTGGCGTACTTGCGTACGGTGGCAATTGAAGGTGAATGCTTACCTGTTGCCAATGATCGCTCAAGTCGTGCAACAGCCGGTGCCAGCGTGCCCATACGTTGGGCAACATCAGCCTGAGTGAGACCCGCTTCATACCGAGCCTTGAGCAAGGTATCGAGCAAAACGGCCTCTTCGCGCTCGATGCGACCCACCTCGGCTTTGACGCCAGGGCGCTTCATCATTGCTTTGACAAGTTGGTCATGCGTCTTCATTTTTGATCTCCTTCAATCGGCTTTGCGCCACTTCCAGTTCCTGCTTTGGTGTGCGCTGTGACTTTTTGACAAAACTGTGCAGCATTACGATGCGCGGACCAATCAGCGTGCAATAGAACACGCGGGCAATTCCTTCTGCTCCTTTGAGTCGCAACTCAAACAAACCGCCTCCCATCGCCTTGGTGTGAGGCTCACCCAGGTTGGGGCCAATCGCAAGCATTCTTCGTGTCAACACGATGTAGCGGGCAGCAAAGGTGTCAGGCAACTCAAGTATCTGAACTTGAACGCTTTCGCTGTAGTACCTGACCTCGAAATCCATGGGGCAATCATAACAAATATGTTATTTGCCGTCAACCTTTCGGGGTATGTCAAGCTAGTACCCCAGCGGGTGCTGGAGACTCCGGTAGCTTCGCTCGCAAAGGAACAGGACCAGATCACGGCTGCGCTGGATTTTTTGCTTCAGGGCTACTGATCGTGTCTAGCGCCATCGCGCGGAATACGCGGCCCGCCTTGTCCTTTGGCTTTGTGAAGTGAATAATGCGTTGTATTACACGTGCACAGGAGTGTTATGCCATGACCACCAGAACCATCAACGTACGCCTGCCCGAGGCGCTTTACAACCAGATTGAAGAGCTGGCCAAGGCGACCGCACGGACCAAGAGCTTTTTGGCCATCGATGCGCTGACCAGTTATGTGCAGACTGAATCCTGGCAGATTCGTGACATTCACGAAGGCATCAAGGAGGCTGATGCAGGCGAATTCGCAACCGAAAAGCAGGTCAAAGCGGTGTTCGCAAAATACGGCGCTTGATTCATGTTGATCAAGTGGACCAAGACCGCGCTAGCTTCTGTTGATGAAATCGCTGGCTTCATCGCCAAAGACAACCCGGCCCGCGCCACCAGCTTTGTGCTGGAGTTGCAGGCCGCTGTGACCAAACTTCAGGCCCATCCTGGCATGGGCCGGGCTGGCCGCGTCCCCGGCACGCGCGAACTTGTCCTGCACAAGAACTACATCGCCATTTACCGTGTGCGTGGCGAGGATGTTGAAATTTTGGGATTGCATCACGCAGCCCGAAATCTATGACCAACCGGGTCAGCCCCTGGTAATCCCGCCGTTTTCCATTGCCCATGCGGTGAAGCCACCCAAGAAATTCAAATATGCCGGGACCAGGTTGCCGTATGACCACAAACATCGGCATGTCAGTGACAAGGGCGTGCCCTATGAGTTCAAGGATGCACACCAGCTGCTTTCCGACTTTTTTGTAGAAGTCGATCGTGTGCTCAAGGAGGTCAGGAAGTCATGAAAACAATCGTTGTTGGAATCATGCCGCAAGAGAAAATTCGCGAGCGGATGCTGTCCATCGCGCGTGGTGAATTCAAACCAAAATCGACTGACCCCAAGATTTGGTTCACATCGATGCGCTCACTGGCCGAAGTTCTGAGTGACGACAACCGAGCGTTGCTCAAAGTCATTCAGGACTCAAAGCCAGAGTCCATTTCGTCATTGGCCGATATCACTGGACGCAAGCCAGGTCACCTTTCCCGCACATTGAAAACAATGTCCAACTACGGCTTTGTAGAGATGAAGCGAGAAAACAGGCACGTACGGCCGATCGCCAAATGTACCGACTTCCGTATCGTTGCCTGAATTTGGTAGCCACAATGCAGTCGCATTGACGAAGGCAAGGCGAATGCATTACCGTGCCTGCGCAAGACCTTCCACACCGGAGATCACCATGCCCGCCACCCTTGAAGCCGAATCCACACTGACCGATCGTTACCAGACCACGGTTCCGGAGACCGTGCGGCGTGCCCTGCGCCTGCGTAAGCGCGACAAGATCCAGTACGTCATCCGCCCCAATGGTGAAGTGGTCCTGACCCGGGCCAGTGCCGTCGACGCCGATGACCCCGTACTGGGCCAGTTCCTGGGCTTTTTGGCGCACGACATCGCCACCCACCCCGAACGCCTGCAATCGGTGAGCAGCAGTTTCGTCCAACGCGTTCAGTCACTGGTCGGTGACGTGACTGTGGATTTGGACGCCCCGCTGTCCGACGAAGACGAATGAAGACAACCAAGCCTGCTCCACTGGCCATCCATGGCTGGACAGTGTTTGCGCACCCTCTGTTCATGGCGCAAGTCGAAGCCTTGGCCCAGGAAGTCGAAGCACTCAAGCAGAAGGATCCCGCTGGGTACGTCAAGAAAAACGCCACCAAGCGACTTGCGGCCATTGCCAAGCTGGCGTTTGATGTGATCCCGCAAGACCCCTCCCGGGCGGAGTACCGTCAGAGCGCAACACTGGGCGCAGATCGAAAGCACTGGTTTCGCGCCAAATTCTTTCAGCAGTACCGCCTATTTTTTCGGTACCACGCGGGCGCCAAGATGATCGTCTACGCCTGGGTCAATGATGACGACACCAAGCGCGCCTACGAAAGCAGCGATGACACCGTATCCGTCCGGCCAACCCATCTTGACGACGGGCGCGGCGATCCGCTTAGGTGCCCGCTGGCGTCCAACGATGTGGCAGCAGCTCGTCGATGCGGCTGT
>Ga0222712_10000830_pt1 | contig 39633 bp, 36 predicted proteins | sample C33_657DmetaG_FD_165043 | JGI IMG/M metagenome (GOLD analysis project Ga0222712, IMG submission 165043) | Estuarine water microbial communities from San Francisco Bay, California, United States - C33_657D | ecosystem: Environmental > Aquatic > Marine > Unclassified | place: USA: California... | reverse complement strand
TTAGTTTTCATTATTACATATCTAGGATAACCGTTGAAAAAGGCTACAATTATTTAAAATCAATCGGGATTATAGAATCAATTCGGGGAAAAGGTTTTTTTATCAATGTAGATTCTATCCCCGTCACATATCGGATTTTTTTATTGTTTAATAAGCTCAGTGAGCATAAGAAAATTATTTATGATGCTTTTGTCAAAGAGTTGGGAGAAAATGCGGTAGTTGATTTTTACGTATATAATAACGACTTCAATTTGTTTAAACGAATTATCGAACGTAGAGAAAAAGATTATACACACATTGTAATCATTCCACATTTTCTAGAGGATAATGAAGATGCTTACAAATTAATTAACACCTTGCCAAAAGAGAAATTAATTATTGTAAGTAAGAAAATACCAGGGATTACAGGACAAATTTCAATGGTGTATGAGAATTTTGAAAAAGATATCTATGCAAGTTTAATGGAGGCTAAGGAGTCCTTGGCAAAATATAACCGCATCAATTTAATTTTCCCATATCACAATAATAATAACATTGAAATAGTTCAAGGATTTAAGAGTTTTTGTCAAGACTTTGCTTTTGATTATGCGGTGCTGGATTCATCGGCCAATGTTAACTTACTGAATGGCGATGTCTTTATAACGGTCATGGAGGATGATTTGATAATTTTGTTAGATCAAATATTAGCTCAAAAATTACAGATTGGTGTTGACATAGGCCTAATTTCCTATAATGAAACTCCGATAAAAAGATTGATTGGCCAAGGGATTTCCACCATATCAACTGACTTCAAGCAATTGGGAATTTCAGCTGCGGAACTGGTCATGTCAGGAGATAAGGTACAAATTGAAAATCCTTTTTACTTTACGCATAGGCCATCCATTTAATGCCTGTTTGGTTGGTTCATCTTTAGGAATTTTACGGATTACAGGTATTTTTTCTTTGCTTTTTTGCAAAAAAATAGCAATTTTAGGGTTTAGGTTTAATTAAATAGATTAAAATATCAAATTTTTACAATGAGCAACTCCCCAAAAACCTTGTTTGATAAAGTCTGGGATTCACATGTTGTTCGTCAAATTGCTGACGGGCCAGATGTTTTTTTTATAGACCGACATTTTATTCATGAAGTGACTAGTCCAGTAGCCTTTTTAGGTTTAGAGCAAAGAGGGCTTGGTGTTTTATTTCCTGAAAAAACGTTTGCAACTGCAGATCATAATACACCTACCATAAACCAACATCTTCCTGTCGAAGATCCTTTGTCAGCGAATCAATTGCAGCAATTGGAGAAAAATACAAGCAAATATGGCATTTCACATTGGGGTTTAGGAAATCCTAAAAATGGAATTGTTCACGTAGTTGGACCAGAAAACGGAATTACATTACCCGGAATGACCATAGTTTGTGGGGACTCACATACTTCTACGCATGGGGCCTTTGGCGCTATTGCCTTTGGAATAGGTACTTCTGAAGTGGAAATGGTTCTTTCTTCACAGTGTATTATGCAGCCTAAACCGATTAAAATGCGGATTAATGTGAATGGCCAATTAGGAAAAGGGGTTACGCCGAAAGACGTGGCTTTATATATTATTTCAAAATTGTCAACTTCAGGTGCTACAGGTTATTTTGTGGAATATGCAGGAGATGTTTTTGAAAATATGTCTATGGAAGGACGTATGACGGTTTGTAATTTAAGTATTGAGATGGGTGCTAGGGGTGGAATGATTGCTCCAGACCAAACTACTTTTGATTATATCAATGGGCGCGAATTAGCCCCTAAAGGAGCAGATTGGGATAAGCAATTAGCTTATTGGAAAACATTGAAAACAGATTCGGGTTCAGTATTTGATAAAGAAATTACTTTTTTAGCTTCTGATATCGAACCTATGATTACTTATGGTACCAATCCAGGTATGGGCATGGGTATTTCTAGAAATATTCCTCAAGCCAAGGATTTAGAAGGAGGCGCGTCAAGTTATGCTAAGTCTTTAGATTACATGGGATTTGAGGAGAATGATTCGATGATTGGCAAAAAAGTTGACTATGTATTTATTGGGTCTTGTACAAATGGCCGCATAGAAGATTTTAGAGCATTTGCTTCGATCGTTAAAGGTCGGAAAAAAGCGGATCACGTAACGGCTTGGGTGGTTCCGGGTTCACATGTGGTGGAAGCTCAAATACATGAAGAAGGTATTTTTGATATTTTGACTGAGGCGGGTTTTGCCTTACGCCAACCAGGTTGTTCGGCTTGTTTAGCCATGAATGACGATAAGATTCCTGCTGGGAAATATGCGGTGAGTACATCGAATCGTAATTTTGAAGGTCGCCAGGGACCAGGTTCTAGAACCTTATTGGCCAGCCCATTAGTAGCCGCTGCAGCTGCAATTACTGGGGTTGTAACCGATCCAAGACAATTTTTATAATATTTAAAAAGATTATTATGGCTTACGATAGTTTTAAAGTTTTACGTAGTTCTACCGTTCCTTTGCCCATAGAAAATGTGGATACGGATCAAATAATTCCAGCTCGTTTTTTGAAGGCTACCGAACGAAAAGGTTTTGGTGACAACTTATTTAGAGATTGGCGTTATGATAAAAACGACCAAGCGAAATCTGATTTTATTTTAAACAACCCTACTTATTCAGGTAAGATTTTAGTGGGTGGTAAAAACTTTGGATCGGGTTCTTCTCGGGAACATGCCGCTTGGGCCATTTATGACTATGGTTTTCGCTGCGTAGTTTCTTCTTTTTTTGCTGATATATTTCGCGGAAACTCAATCAATGTTGGTATTTTACCTGTTCAAGTAAGTCCAGAATTTTTACATCAAATATTTACTGAGATCGAAAAAGATCCTAAGGCTGAGTTGGAAATAAGCCTTCCAGAACAAACCATTACGATTGTTTCAACGGGTGCTTCTGAATCTTTTGAGATTAATGGGTACAAGAAAAATAATTTATTAAATGGCTTTGATGACATCGATTATCTACAAGCGATGAAAGATGAAATAGCTACGTTTGCACTTAACCGATAAGCATTTGAAACGCCACATAGAAATAATGGACACGACTCTGCGCGATGGAGAACAAACAAGCGGGGTGTCGTTTTCAGCTTCTGAGAAATTAACGATTGCGCAATTACTATTAACTGAATTAAAAGTTGATCGGATTGAAATTGCCTCTGCTCGGGTTTCTGATGGCGAGTTTCTAGCAGTCAAAAAAATTACAGAATGGGCAGCCATTCATGGTTATCTGAATAAAGTTGAAGTGTTGACTTTTGTGGATGGCGGAACTTCGGTGGATTGGATGATAACTAGCGGTGCTAAAGTCATGAATTTACTGACGAAGGGTTCTTTAAATCACTTGAAGCACCAACTGAAAAAATCTCCGGAACAACATTTTTCTGAAATAGCGGAAACCATTCATTTGGCCGTTTCTAAAGGTTTAGAAGTAAATGTGTATTTGGAAGATTGGAGCAACGGGATGCGGAATAGCAAAGAATATGTGATTGATTACCTTGATTTTATCCAGCATTTACCGATCAAACGCATTTTATTGCCTGATACTTTAGGGGTTTTAATTCCTTCTGAGGTCGCAGCATTTATTTCGGAACTCGTTCAGCGGTATCCGAAAATTCATTTTGATTTTCATGCGCACAATGATTATGATTTAGGTACTGCCAATGCCCTTGAAGCCGTTAGGAATGGTGTTCATGGTTTACATTTAACGGTCAATGGCATGGGGGAACGAGCTGGAAATGCTCCTTTAGCCAGTGTTATAGCTGTTTTAAATGATTATCAAAAAGATGTTTCTACTTCTGTTTGCGAAAAATCATTGTATAGCGTGAGTAAGTTGGTCGAGACTTTTTCAGGATTTAGAATTCCTGCCAACAAGCCCGTAGTGGGCGAAAATGTATTTACCCAAACGGCTGGAATTCATGCAGATGGAGATAAAAAGAATAATTTATATCACAATGATTTGATGCCTGAGCGTTTTGGGCGTGAGCGTAAATATGCGTTAGGTAAAACGAGTGGCAAGGCAAACATTGCTAATAATTTGGCCCAATTGGGTATTCAACTTTCGGATCAAGATCTGAAAAAAGTAACCCAACGGATTATTGAATTAGGAGATAGGAAAGAGGTAGTGACTCAAAATGACCTTCCTTATATTATTTCAGATGTTTTAGACAGTAGTGCGATCGAGGAACGAGTTCAAGTGTTAAATTATGTGCTGACACATTCCAAGGATTTACGACCATCGGTTACATTGAAAATTTCCATTGACGGCGAATATTTTGAAGAGCATGCACAAGGTGATGGTCAATATGATGCTTTTATGAAAGCATTGTTAATTATCTTTGAAAAAAATGGTAAAATCTTACCTCAATTAAAAGATTATGCAGTTCGAATACCTCCTGGTGGAGATTCAGATGCATTGTGTGAAACAATTATTACCTGGGCTCACGGGGATCGAGAGCTCATTACCCGAGGCTTAGATTCTGACCAGACGGTTTCTGCGATCAAAGCCACTCAGAAAATGTTGAATTTAATTTAAAATAAAAATGGTGAAAAAGCATATTTTAATTGTTCCAGGGGATGGAATTGGCCAAGAAGTTACGGCAGTAGGTAAAAAAGTCTTAGAGAAAATTGCGGCTAAATTTGGCCATGAGTTTACGTATGATGAAGCATTAATTGGGCATGAGGCTATTGAGGCAACAGGTGATCCACTTCCTGCAGAGACTTTAGTAAAAATGAAAGCCTCGGATGCCGTTCTTTTTGGCGCCGTAGGTCATCCCAAATATGATAATGATCCTTCAGCAAAAGTTAGACCTGAACAAGGTTTATTGCGCATGAGGAAGGAATTAGGTTTATATGCGAATTTGAGACCTATCAAATTATTTGATGAATTATTAAGTGCGTCAAGCATTAAACCAGAAATTTTAAAAGGAGCCGATATTTTATTCTTTCGTGAATTAACAGGTGATATTTATTTTGGCGAAAAGGGTCGCAAAAATAATGGCGATACGGCTTATGATGTTGCTGAATATAGCCGTTATGAGGTTGAGCGTATTGGCCGAAAGGCATTTGATGCGGCAATGACGCGTAAAAAGCATTTAGTTTCCGTAGACAAAGCGAATGTATTAGAGACTTCTCGATTATGGAGAGAAGTTATTCAGAAATTAGCTTTGGAATATCCTGAAGTTACAGTGGAATATCAATTTGTGGATACGACCGCGATGTTGCTAATTAAAGATCCTAAGCGTTTTGATGTGGTGGTTACCGCTAATTTGTTTGGAGATATTTTAACGGATGAAGCGTCTCAAATAGCAGGTTCGATGGGGATGTTGGCTTCTGCGTCAATCGGAGATGGAACAGGTGTTTACGAACCTATTCATGGTTCTGCGCATGATATCACTGGAAAAGGTTTGGCTAATCCATTAGCTTCTATTTTATCTGCAGCTTTGTTGTTAGATATATCATTTGGCTTAAAGAAAGAGTCGGAGACGATTATAAACGCGGTGGATGCTTTATTGAAAAAGGGTTTTAGAACCCGTGATATAGCGGATGCGAATACTTCAGCGAACATGATTTTAGGTACTGAGGCGATTGGCGAGGAAATTCTAAAATTGATTTAATTCCAAATATTTGTATTTTTATGCTCAGGGATTTGTCTCTGAGCATTTTTTATGGAAGTCATTGTCGTTTTAGGTTCTCCCAATTTTCCTGATGGTACTTTAGGTCCCATTGCCTTGGATCGTCTGCAAGGCTGCTTGTCTATATTCAATTCCCAAAAACATAAAATACTTTGCACGGGTGGCTTTGGTGCTCATTTTAATACGAGCCCTGTTGCTCATGCGAACTACCTAAAGGATTTTTTAATTCTAAAAGGAGTTCCTTCAACTGCTTTTTTACCCTTGGCCCTCTCTTCAAACACCGTTGAGGATGCGGTGATGTCTAAATCTATTCTGATGAAAACTGTATTTAAAGACCTTATAATTACCACATCAGAATATCACGTAGCCCGAGTGGAATTTATATTTACTGAAATTTTAAAAGATTTCAATTTGAATTTCAAAGCAGTTGCCCATCATTCTATAGATGATGTGTTGGAGCCATTGATCCAACATGAAAAAGTGGCTATGGACAAATTAATTTCAAACGGCTTATATTATTAAAACCTTTTTTAAAATGAAAAATTACATATTCTATTTTCTCCTTCTATTTTCGACCCAATTGTCTTTTGCACAGCAGAATACGTTAAAGCCGATTGAAGTAACTGATATGTTGAAAATCAAAACGATTGGAAAACCGCAAATTTCCCCAGATGGATTACATGTTCTTTTTTCGATCATGGAAATTAAAGATGATGTCGATAAAAAAGGAGATTTTACCTATGTAACACAATTGTATTTGGGTGAAATAAAAAGTAAATCCTATAGGGCATTGACCTCTGGCAAATATTCGATTTCATCCCCTTCATGGAGTCCAGATGGACGTTCCATTTTATTTTCAAGAGATGTAGGCAATAAATCCCAAGCCTATATTATGAAGTTAAATGGGGGAGAGCCCATGGCTTTAACCACGTCTTCTAGAGGTGTTATTAATCCTGTTTGGTCTAAAGATGGCCAATTTGTCTTTTATCAAGAGCGAAAATCAATGAAAGAATTTTTGTTGGATTCTTTGAATAATCCCTCCAAATTGATCCCTTCTTGGAACATTGAAAAACCAAAATTAGATGCGAATGTTTATACCTTTTCATCTAAAGCTAATCCCAATGGAAGCTTAAATGAGGTTCGAGCTTATTTATATCAAAATGAAAAAGATAAGAAGGCAAAAGTAATTAATCGGTTAAATTTTCAAGAAGAGACCACGACAACGGGTGAATTCCCGATTAACTTGTTATTTAAAATTGCAGTGGATGGCTCCTCTAAACCCATTTTAATCAATAATCCGTATGAACTTTGGACAGAATGGCTAGAAAGCCCTAAAGGTATTATAGCCATCATTCCAGTGGATAGTTTGTCTCATCCTGATCGAGTTTTAGATCATAAAATTGTGGTATATAATCGATTAAATAATCAATATAGGACCCTTGTTGAAAAGAAAGGTTTTGCCTATTCATCCATTAATTTAAGTCCAGATGGAAATTGGATCACATTTGTTGAAACCAGTACTTCGATAGTTCAAAATGGGACTTTTAAAATTCTTAATCTGACAAATTCGACTATTTTAGATGTTCCCCTGGATCGAGCCATTACTCAAATCAAGTGGGCAGAGAATAATGAAAATATTTATTTCACAGCTCAGGATCGAGGGGGTGTTCCCATTTTTGTTTTCAATTTGAAGTCTAAAAAGGTTAAACAAATTACGTCTGAGGTGGATGGAGTATTAGGTTTTGATGTTAAGAATGCAAATTTTATGTATTCAAAAACTTGCGTAGATAATCCATCCGAGCTTTATGTAAATGATTTGGAGGGAAAATCAGAATCAATTTTCACCAATGAAAATTCAACATGGTTAGTAGGTAAGTCAATTTCAAAACCTATTAAAAAATCGTTTATTAATAATAAAGGCCAGCGAGTTGATTATTGGCTAATGAAGCCATCAAATTATCAATCAGGAACTAAATATCCTTTGGTTGTTGACATTCATGGAGGACCTTCCGCGATGTGGGGAACTGGTGAGGCTAGCATGTGGCACGAATTTCAATATTATGCAAGCAAAGGTTTGGGAGTAGTTTACGGCAATCCAAGAGGAAGTGGGGGATATGGATCCAATTTTTTAGCTGCCAATGTTAAAGATTGGGGAGCTGGTCCCATGGCAGATATTATGCAAATGACCGATTTAGCAATTAATGAGGGTTGGGTCGATACAACGCAATTAGCTGTTACGGGTGGATCTTACGCAGGTTATTTAGTTACTTGGATGCTTGGTCACACGAATCGCTTTAAGGTAGCATGTTCACAAAGAGGGGTATATGAGTTAAGTACATTTTTTGGCGAGGGAAATGCATGGCGTTTAAATCCACGATATTTTGGTGGCTATCCTTGGGAGAAAATGACTCGAGTTATTTTAGATCGAGAGTCGCCCATGACCTATGTTCAAAACATTCGGACTCCATTGATTATTTTTCATGGAGAAAATGATTTGAGAACAGGAGTTATTGGTAGTGAAATGTTGTATAAAAGTTTAAAGATATTGGGTCGTGATGTTGAATATGTGCGACATCCAGAAGCTTCCCATGAGATAACGAGAGCAGGAAATAATCGTCAAAGAATCGACCAAATGCTTCGTACCTATGAATTTTTTAGTCGGTATTTGAAGGTGAATTAAATTTAATATGTAAAAAGGTGAATGGAAACATTCACCTTTTTATTTGTCGATTTGTAATTTTTAGATATGATTTTAGCATTTAACTAAAATACCTCCAATCTTCATTTCCTTTTACTTTAAGTAGCGTTTGGTAGATTAGGTCGATAACAGCGTTCATGTCATCTTTGGCGATCATTTCGACCGTTGTGTGCATGTATTTTAAGGGCAATGAAATCAATGCTGAGGCGACTCCTTCAGTGGCATAAGCAAAAGAATCAGTATCGGTCCCGGTAGATCTTGAAACGGCTTGCCTTTGGTAAGATATTTTATTTTCCTCGGCCACGTCAATGATGAAATCGCGAACATTATTTTGTACAGCTGGACCATAGCAAATTACGGGCCCTTTTCCGCAGGACATATCACCTTGGGTTTTCTTATTATACATGGGCGATTGCGTATCATGGGTGACATCTGTGATAAAGGCCAAATCAGGTTTTAGTCTACGCACAATCATTTCGGCACCTCTTAATCCTATTTCTTCTTGAACAGAATTAACGATATATAAGGTATAGGGCAATTTGATTTTCTTCTCTTTAAGTCGTCTGGCTACTTCAGCGATCATGTATCCACCGATCCGATTGTCTAATGCTCGGCCCACTAAATATTTTTTATTTAGTTCCATTAAGCCGTCTTCGAAAGTAACGACACAGCCTACATGTATGCCCATTTTTTCCACCTCTTTTTTATTGGAGGCGCCACAGTCAATAAATATATCGGATATACTCGGTGCTTTGTCTTTCGCTAAATCGCGCACGTGTATCGCAGGCCAGCCAAATATACCTTTGACGATTTTATCTTTCGTGTGGATATTCGCCCGCATGGAAGGTGCGATTAAAGCATCTGAACCACCATTTCTTCGTAAAAATAAATATCCATTATCATCAATGTAATTGACAAACCATGAAATTTCATCTGCATGGGCTTCTATGACAACCGAATAGGGCTGACCAGGATTGATAACACCCACTGCAGTGCCATAGGTGTCAATGATTTTATCGTCAATATAAGGTTTAATGTAATCTAGCCATATTTTTTGGCCAGACATTTCAAAACCAGTAGGTGAGGCGTTATTTAAATAATTATATAAGAATTCGTTCGCTTTGTTTGACATCATGTGTATTTTTTTTGCAAGTTACTAAGCCTTGTTTATAATTAATTTTTAATAAAATAATATTTTTAAGTTTTTTTGAATCATTAAAAATTTATTTTTGCTGATATAATCTATAAAGATTGTATTTTTGATTGTATGAAAGGTTGGAGTGATAAAAATTTTATTGAATGAAAAAAATAGCTGTCTTTACATCGGGAGGTGACGCTCCGGGAATGAATGCTTGCATTCGCGCTATTGTCCGCGGTGCCGCTTATCATAATGTTGAGGTTTTTGGTATAGTTAGAGGATATAATGGAATGATTAAAGGAGATATTATTCCTTTACATTCACAGTCGGTCAGTAATATCATTCAACGAGGAGGAACGATCTTAAAATCAGCTCGGTCAAAAGAATTTATGACTTCTGAAGGGCGTCAAAAAGCGTACGATCAGTTGAAGGAAAAGGGAATAGAGGGTTTAGTGGCTATCGGTGGAAATGGTACTTTTACCGGTGCTGAAATTTTTTACAATGAATTTAAAATTCCGACGGTTGGTGCTCCAGGCACCATCGATAATGATTTATTCGGCACAGATTATACCATTGGGTATGATACAGCAGTCAATACAGCTTTAGATGCGATTGATAAGATCCGCGATACAGCAGACTCTCATGACCGAGTATTTTTCATTGAAGTAATGGGTCGGGATTCTGGATATATCGCAATTGAATGCGGTATAGCAGGAGGAGCGGAAGCTGTCATGATTCCTGAAAATTTAACACCTGTTAGTGATATTGTAAGCATTTTGCAAAAAGGTTTTGCTAAAGCAAAATCTTCATCTATTGTGGTGGTAGCCGAAGGTGACGAAGAAGGAAATGCACAAATAATAGCCAAAAAAATCAAAGAAAGTATGAATGCTGAGTTAGATATTCGAGTAACTACTTTAGGTCATATTCAACGTGGGGGTATTCCAACAGCTTCTGATCGAATTCTCGCAAGTCGATTAGGTTTAGGAGCTTTAGAAGGATTGTTAAGAGGGGAGAAGAATGTAATGGCTGGTGTGGTTAATAATCAATTGGTCTACACTCCATTTCACGATACGATTACAAAAAAGAAACCTGTTTCTGAAGATTTAATCCGAATGGTAGAAATCTTATCTACTTAGCAATAGCCCATTATTTTGTAAATAATCAAGCCGCTAATCTCACGGATTAGTTGGGATGTTCTGGAAAGATTTTGATCCGAAGGAGTAATCAAATCAAGTAAACCAGATTCATTTTTGCTTCCTTTTTTGTCGACCGGATAGGCCTTAACCTTAAATCCCACTTTTTCAAAACAACGAATCGATCTAGGCATATGCATCGCGGATGTGATTAAAAGAATTTCTTCTTTTTTAAGGTAGTTCTTTAGCAATTGGGCCGAGTATAAGGCATTTTCTCTGGTATTTCGGGCTTTGGTTTCCATGTAAATATCTTTGGGATTAACTCCCATAGATATCATTAGTTTCTTGACATCGTTTGTTTCGTGGCCTTTATCTACCTTAATTTTTCCAATACTGGTGTTTCCCCCAGTAATTAAAATCTTCTTTATTTTTCCAGCTTTATATAATAGTATGGGTTGTATAAAACGATCAGCAGTTTCCCCCACATTAATTTTGTCTGATGGATCCGTATCGCTGGGTCTAATCATGCCACCACCCAATACAATCCCCCAAGTATAGTTTTCATTATTCAATAAAGATATCGTTGTTTGTTCATATGAAATATATAATCTGTTCACAAACCAGGGATTGCTAAACAATGTTAAAATGAATAGTAATGCTAAAAGAAAACGGTTTTTTGATTTTTGGTTTTTTGTAAAGAAAGAAATCAACAGTAAAATAAAAATCCAACAGATTGGCAAAAGAATAAAATCTATAATTTTAGATAGCGCGAAAAACATCGTAATTTTATTTTTGTTTATTTGTAAAATTATTCTAATTCCATGAAAATATTTTTTGTTTACACGTTTATTTTCTTTTCTTTTTTCTCTGCCTTTGCTCAAACTAAATTAAGTAGTGCAAGCAGCCCTAAAGGTTATTTAATCAAAGGTAAAATTGTCGGGGTTAAGAATTCAGAAGTGTATTTAGCACATTACTTTGGGTCGACCCAACAAGTAGTTAAGGATACAGCTAAGGCGGATGGGGACGGTAATTTCACTTTTAAGGGTAAAACTGAACTGCCCAAGGGTCTCTATTTGATCACATTTGATCAATCAAAGTATTTAGACTTTATTATGGGGAACACTAATTTTTCATTTGAGACGGATACGTTAGATTTAATCAATAAAATGAAAATTGTCGGTAGTGATGAAAATCAAGCTTTTTACTCTTTTCAAAAAGAAATGGTTAGTCTGTATGAAAAGTTAAGATCTGTACCCGCGAATGACCCTAGGTTTGCTGCGATTCGAAAATCTATTTTGGATTACCAACAAGCTTGGATGCTTAAAAATAAAAACTTGTTTGCGTCTAAATTGATTAAGGCCACATTTGAACCTGATATGCCAGCATTTTCAAGGCCTGTAAAAAATGCAAAAGATAGTGCCGATTTGTTCCAGTTTCAATATCGATATTACAAAAAACACTTTTTTGATAACGTAGATTTAAATGACGAAAAGTTCATTCGTACTCCATTCTTACAAAAGAAATTAGAGAAATTCTTTACTGATTTGGTCGTACAGGAATCAGATTCAATCACGAAAGAAGCTGATATTATTTTGGCTAAAATAAAAAATGAAGATGTACGTAAATATGTCATTTATAAAATATCAAGTACCTATGAAAATCATAATGTAATAGGGACAGATGCGGCTTTTGTTCACATGTCTGAAAAGTATTACATCAATGAACCAAAGCTTTGGGATACCTCTACGGTCAGACGAATTAAGGAGAGAGTTAAAACCCTAAAGCCCCTTTTAATTGGCAAGAAAATTCCTGAAATGTATTTAACTGACCCTGCTGGTAAACTATTGACGTTATCGACATCTCCTGGCAATTACACTATTTTGTTTATCTATGATCCAGAATGTAGCCATTGTAAAGAAGAAGCACCAAAATTAGTAGCACTTAATGATTATTTAAAAACTAAAAGTGCGATTGTATTTGCCGTATCAATCCTTAGAGAAAAAGAGCAATGGAAAAAATTTATTGCCGAATTTAAAATTCAAAATTGGTATAATGGGGTTGACGTTCATGTAAATTCAAAAACTGGGAAAGAGGAATATTATACAGATTTCAAAAATACGTTTGATATTTATTCCACCCCAATTGTCTATGTGTTGGATCGAAATAAAAAGATTATTGGCAAACGAATTCCTATTGAAAGCTTAAAAGATTTCATTGAATTTCATGAGAATAAATTAAGCGGGAAAATCAAATAATTTGCTTGACCAAATTAATTAATGGTTGCTCTACCGACAAAAGATGGGTTTTGATTCCTTTTTGGGTTAGTTTTGAGATAAGGTTTTCGAATTTAAGCTCATGCATTTTTTGCAAAGTTTCATTAAATTGATCTATATGAATGGATAAGATTTCGTCTGTCTCCTTGTCCTCAATGTTCATATAGTTGCTGTAGGAGTTCGGGCTTTTAATCTCCGAAGGATCCACCATATATAGAATTTCTACTTCATTTTTTAAAGCTTTGATCTCTAGCATGGATTGAATGAACGTCGAATTCTCGACTTCTGAAAACATGAGATCAGAGATAAAATAGATTTTCTTCTTAGCGCCTAATGATTCAATTCTATCTTTAATTAAGTCTGGAAAACCGGTCTTTTTTTTGATTGAATTCTCGGCTATTAAATTTTCTAAAGCCTGATATATGTATTTTAAATGAGCTAAACTATGACCTAGTTTACTTTCAAAGGTAAGGTCATCTGACATAAATATGACTCCAAATGAATCTTTTTGTTTTTGTAGTATGGTAGATAAAGTGGCTACAATTTGAACGGCTTTATTTATTTTTTCATTGGAATCTATTGGGAAATACATGGAAGATGAAATATCTAAAATAAAATAGACTTTAATATTGGTTTCATCTTGGTATGTTTTGGTATATAATTTGTCTGTCTTTCCGAATAATTTCCAATCAATATTTCTGGGGTTTTCACCTTGCTCGTATGATTTAAATTCTTTGAATTCAGATGAAAATCCATGAAGAATACTCTTGTGTTTTCCATGAAACAATCCTTCTAATGCTTCTTTGGATAAGATTTCTAAGGACTTATACTCACTTTTTTTCAGGAGTTTTTCGATCATTTTTCAATATTTTTTTGGGTATTATTGGGGTCGCAACCTTTTTCGTTGGCTTGATTTTTTTATGAATTGTTTTCTTTATCGGAGCTTTTTTTTTGCTCTTTATTTTCTTTATTTTTCGTTTTTTAAGGTATTTTTTGTGTTTGATATTACGTTTTAGTCGGTATTTCTTTTTGTATTTTAATCGTGATTTTTGGTAATATTTTCGACTAAATTTTGGGTTAGTATTTAAAGATAAATGTTGATAAGGTATCAGCATCTGCTCTCCTTCAAACCCGACAATTTTCACTTTTACCCTAACTAAACCTATTTTATTTAATTTAAGTTTTTTTGCCCCAGCATCTGTTAGGTCGATGATTCGGCCTTTTTTATATGGGCCCCTATCATTAATTCTAACGATGATTGATTTTTTGTTGGCTAGATTAGTTACCTCAACCAGTGTATTAAATGGATAGGTTTTGTGTGCGGCTGTAAGTTTTGTTTTAGTTAATTTTTCGCTATTAGCTGTTTTTCTGCCATAAAACTTTTCTGAATAAAAGGAGGCTATGCCATACCTTTCGTCACCCAAATCTTGGGAGAAACATATGCCCATTGATAGACAAAAAACAACGAATGAATTGAATAATACTTTTCCCATGAATGGAATTTATTGCGACCTAAAGATTCATTATATATTCAAGAATTAAAAATCTAATTTTTCTTATCGGCCAATTGTAGCTTGATTCCAAGATTAAAATTTTAAAATATTTTTGAGTCAATAAAATTAATAGTAGATTTACAAATTCATAAACCAAAATTTATTTTAAAGTGGAAGAAAGAGATAGAGAAGAATTGTTTTCTAAACGCATAAGAGCAGGTAAAAGGACTTATTTTTTTGATGTTAAATCTACCCGTTCATTAGATTATTACATTACGATTACTGAAAGTCGTCGCCATCAAAAAGAAGATGGATTTGTTTATGAAAAGCATAAAATGTTTTTATACAAAGAGGACTTTGATAAGTTTGCTGAAGGTTTAAAAGAAACCATAGATCATGTAAAGACTGAATTAATGCCTGAAGTTGATTTTAATCAATTTAATAAGGAAGATGAGGAATTTGATAATACCGGTCTTAAATGGGAATAAATAATATTTAATAAATAAAAGCCTCTGTGAAAGCAGGGGCTTTTTGATTTTTAGCCGTATTTTTGCAATTGAAATTTAAAATTTTATGGGATTAACGTGTGGAATTGTAGGATTACCCAATGTAGGTAAGTCCACTTTATTTAGTGCTATTTCTTCAAATAAAGCCGAAGCGGCTAATTATCCTTTTTGTACGATTGAACCTAATGTAGGCATCGTAACAGTGCCCGATGAGCGTTTGAATATATTGGCTGAATTTGTAAAACCGAATCGAATTTTGCCAACGGTGATTGAATTTACGGATATAGCGGGTTTGGTAAAAGGGGCTTCGCAAGGGGCTGGTTTAGGCAATAAGTTTCTCGCCAATATTCGTGAGGTTGATGCCATTATACATGTGGTACGTTGTTTTGAAGATGATAATATTATCCATGTGGAAGGAAGAGTAAATCCAATTTCGGATAAGGAGATTATTGACATGGAACTCCAACTTAAAGATCTTGAATCCGTTGATAAAAAAATAAGTAAAATTGAGCGCGCGGCTAAAGCTGGAGATGCTAAAGCTAAGCAAGAGTTAACTGCCTTGCTTTTATTTAAATCTACTTTAGAAGCTGGCAAATCGGCTAGGACTGTGAACATGGATCCCGATTTACGTGAAACTTCTATCGGAGACTTGTGTTTGCTAACAGATAAGCCTGTTATTTATGTAGCCAATGTAGACGAAGATTCTTTGTCCACTGGCGGTAATACCTTCGTGGACCAATTAAAATCAAGTGTTTCAGCTGAAAATGCGGAGGTTATTGTTATTTGTGCTGCGATCGAAGCTCAAATTGCAGAAATAGAAGATTTAGAAGAGAGAGATATGTTTCTTAGTGAATATGGACTTCAAGAATCGGGTTTAAGCAAATTAATCAAGAGCTCATATTCCTTACTTAATCTAATTACCTACTTTACTGCAGGAGTTCAAGAAGTTAGAGCTTGGACTATTCAAAAAGGATGGAAAGCTCCGCAAGCAGCAGGTGTTATTCATACCGATTTTGAGCGTGGTTTCATTCGGGCTGAAGTAATAAAAATGGCAGATTATCAAGCCTATAAAAGTGAGGCTGCCTGTAAAGAAGCTGGAAAATTAAATGTGGAGGGTAAAGATTACATAGTACATGATGGTGATATCATGCATTTTAGGTTCAATGTTTAAAGAGGAAATTGTATTTTTTGATAGCCTATTAATGAGTCAAATCGTTCTCCAGGTTTCCTGAAATAAACTAAAACCTCATAATAATTTTCCGTTTCAGAATGATTTCCCTCTAAGTTAGTGTTTAGGGGATTATTGCTACTGAATTGATAATTATAAATTCCTTGTTTTAATAAAATCTTTCCTAGATAGCCGCCTTTAGCTTCATCATATTGGAGTTGGTTTGTAGAGGTTAATTCATACGAATTGAACGCTCCAGATACATATATTTTTTCATCTTCAAATTTTCTAGATTTCAAAATAAAGGTACACCAAACATAATCGGCTTGTAAAGGGCTATTCGGGTTTTCGTAGTTGGCGATAACATAAGCCCCATTAAAATCGGGTCTTTGAACGTAAGAATAATTTCCTTGGGGCTGTTCTGGAATAATTGAAATTTCTGAATATCGATCCAAAGCGTTGATTTGACCAACGAAATTTAACCTTTGTTGCGTACTTCTTAAGTCTATTAATCTGAATTCATTGCCCCCTGGTATCGCATTTTCTTGATTATAGAATTGATAGGTCAATTTACGATCAATAGCTTGAACCATGGGTTTAGGCATATTAGGCACAACGTTTTTCGATTGATTGTTTTTGCGGACTTCAATTTTTAGATTTTCATCTGAGTTAATTAAATAGTTGGCAGGATACCCTAAGTTTAAATCTATAAATTGATGTGTAGAGCGCAAATAATTCGATTTAGCAAAACTTATTTTGGAGCCAACATTGATTTCGTTTTGGTAAATTGAAAAACGTTTAGTTAATACGGTATCACGTTTATTTCTATTTACATAAATCATGGCGATGTAATTACCGCTTATTTTTACTTTGGGCAATGAAATTTTAAATTGTTTATACGATATTTTGGTACCCATGGAAGTTTCAGGATAGCGGATAGGGATATCATTAAAATCAGCTAAATATTCGATTTCGTTTAAAGGAGAAGGTTTCCAATCGGCTTGGCAATGTATGATTCTTAAAAAATAATTCGTGTTTTCTAATTTTAAATCATCAAAAAGCAAGTGGATAGTTCCTTGTCTTGCGATATCTACGCAAGGATTATCAACGATCAATTCGTTAAGGGTATTTTGGCTCAGGTAAACTGTCTTGATTTGCTCTTTATTTATCTTGTTGGATATTTGAGCATAACCCTCATGGCCTAAATTGAAAATGAATAGAAATAGCCATGAAATTATTAGGCCTTTTATTTTCATTGGATTAATTGATTAATAATTCCCACTCGTTGGTTATTTTCAATAATTCCTCTTTTTTCTCATTGATTTGTTGCTCTATCGGGGGCAATTCATTGAATTTTCCTTCTTGTGCTAACTCAGCCATGGTATTTTCCAGTTTAGCTATGGATAGTTCTAAATCCATAATTTTTGCTTCAAGCTTTTCGATTAATTTTTCTTGACTTGGGTTGGCGGAAGGACTTTTAGGCGAATGAGGAGCTAATTCAGGTTTTGGTTTTTCGCTCGATTTTTTAGGTGCACTCACATCTGAATTACCTCTGCTAGCTTGCCATACTTCATATTCATCAAAAGAGCCTGGGTATTCTTTAATTTCATAATCTTCAATATACCATATTTTGTTGGCGATGTTAGTTACAAAATAACGATCGTGTGATACAACCACATAAGTGCCTTCATATTGCTGCAATGCTTGAATTAAAATATTCACGGATTGCATGTCAAGGTGATTTGTAGGCTCATCCAACAATAAAAAGTTTGCTTGGGATATCAATACTTTGGCTAATGCTACGCGGGATTTTTCACCTCCAGAAAGCACTTTTATTTTTTTGAAAACTTCTTCTCCTGAAAACAAAAAGCAACCTAGGACGCTTCTTAATTCCATTTCGGTTTTTGCCGTTCCTGTTGCTTTCAGCTCTTCTAATAAATTATTTTCTACCTGCAGGCTTTCTAATTGATGCTGAGCAAAAAATGATTCAATCACATTATGTCCTGTTCTGCGTTCGCCAACGATTTTTTCTGTTCCGGAAATAATTCTTAATAATGTTGATTTTCCTTTTCCATTGGCACCAATGAGTGCGATTTTATCACCTCGATTGATCGTTGCAGAGGTGTTTTTTAGGATTACTTTTTCACCAAAAGCTTTGGAAATATGTTCTAAAAACAGAATGAATCTACCAGGTTGGGTACCGAAATTAAATTTAAAATTAACTTTTGCTTTTTCATCGATCACTTCATCGACAACATCCAAACGATCCAATGCTTTTACTCTAGATTGTACTTGGCGTGCCTTACTAGCCTTAGCCTTAAAACGCTCTATAAATCGCTCTGTTTGCCTTATTTGAGATTGTTGGTTTTCATAAGCACCTTTTTGAATTTCATTTCTTAAGGCTTTTTCTTCTTCGTAAAATGAAAAATTGCCTGGATATAAAGTGATTTTAGCATTTGATACTTCCGCAATATTATCGACTGTGCGATCTAAAAAATAACGATCATGGGAAACGACCACTACAGAGCCTTCATAATCATGAATGTATTTTTCAACCCATTCGATGGATGGCAGATCAAGGTGGTTGGTTGGCTCATCTAAAAGCAACAATGCCGGTTTTTGCAATAGTAATTTGGCCAACATAACACGCATGCGCCAACCTCCTGAAAATAAACGCAAAGGTTTATTTAAGTCATCTGTGGTAAAACCGAGTCCTTCTAAAATTTCTTCAGATTTTGACTGAATGGTATATCCGTCTAATCTTTCAAATTCTTCTTGAAGCTTTGATAATAAATCTACATCCTTATCCTCATAATTTGTTTCCATTTTATGAAGGACGGCGTCTATCTGTATTTGTAGTTCCAAAGCTCTCTCAAATGCTTGCATCGCGACATGAAGAATGCTGTCGTCCGTTTGATAGGAGAGGAGATCCTGATTTAAAAATCCAATGGTACACTCACCTGATTTTGAAATATTTCCACCATCTGGGCTATATTCGCCTGATATTAATCGAAGTAAAGTGGATTTACCCGTACCATTTGCGCCGATTAGGCCAATTTTCGTTTTGGGTTTAATGTGTAAATTGGCACCATCATATAGTGCCCTACTACCGAAATAGAAACTTAAATTAGATATTGATAACATTTTGCAAAGATAACCGATTATCTTCAATAGCTAAAGTCGGTTCCTCGCATTTTGTCCACCAAGGTGAGGGCATTTTATTATTTTCTCCAAACCTTCATATTTTATCGGATTTTTGTGATATCCCATGGTTTTGGTAAGACTCATGGTCCTATTATTATCTCCCATGGATAACTCTATATCTTCCATCGTCATTTGACTTGGATGCTCATATCCACAGGCATGTGAAATTTCAGCTATTTCTTTGACCAATGACCTATGGTAATTGTAAAATCGCTCACTTTTTAATTGTGGATCAATCCCTGCTTGCAACCATTTATTTGATGTGGCGACACCAGAAGGACAATGATTCGTATGGCATTTTTGCGCCTGAATACAACCAATGGACATCATGGCTTCTCTAGCAATATTAATGCTGTCTGCCCCCATGGCGAATGCCATCAAGGCTTTTTCTGCGAAGCCCAATTTTCCTGAGGCAATAAAAAATATTTTATCTGTCAAATTATGCCGCTGAAATATTTGATAAATTTTGGCAAATGCAAAAGTGAATGGCATGGAAACATGATCAGCGAAAGCATGTGGAGCGGCTCCTGTTCCTCCTTCTCCACCGTCAATGGTAATAAAATCTGGACCTGAATTTGTTTTTACCATATAGGCAGCTAGCTCTTCCCATTGCTCTAATTTACCGATAGCAGATTTAATGCCTACAGGCAATCCCGTTTCTCCGGCCATACTTTCAATGAATTTAACCATTTCGGGTATGTTTGAAAATGCCGTATGAAAGGCTGGAGACATGGCATCTTTTCCTTTGGGTATTAGTCTTATGGCAGCTATTTCATCATTAATTTTGGAACCTGGAAGCATTCCCCCTTTTCCAGGTTTTGCCCCTTGAGATAATTTAAGTTCAATGGCTCTTAAAAACGGATTTTGTTCTACCTTCTCTTTTAATTTTTCCATGGAAAAATTTCCATCTACATTTCGAACGCCAAAATAGGCAGTTCCAATATTTAAAATGACATCAGCTCCATTTTGATGGTATGGAGACAATGAACCCTCCCCCGTATTGTGAAAGCAGCCAGCTAAATCGGCGCCTTTATTCAAAGATTCAATCGCTTTGGCGGATAATGAACCGAAACTCATTCCAGAGATATTAATGATTGAATATGGACGATAAGGCCTTCTTCTATGATGATATTCTCCCATGATTTTTGCCGCAGGCATTACACCCGGATTTTTATTAAATGGGTGATCTGTGGGAGGATTGTACCCGATCATGGCATTTTTAATAAATATATAACCGGGTGCATTAAAATCTTGATCACTTCCAAATCCCTGTAGATTATTGTCTTTCTTTGACGATGCATAAATCCAAGACCTTTCTTGTCGGTTAAATGGTAATTCTTCCCGATTATTAGCCACAATGTATTGCCTAATTTCAGGCCCTATTTTTTCCAACCAATACCTTAGGTGTCCTACGATCGGGAAATTATGCGTGATGGAGTGTTTTTTTTGAAAAAATACATCCCTTATGGCGACGAGTACTAGGATTGAAACAATCCAAAACCAAATAGATGATAGCATGTTGAATTGAATTTATATTCAAAGATGTCAAATTATTTCCCAATTCTTATTTTTATCTTTGCATTTTGACAATAAATATGGTTGCTAATTATACCCTTTTAAAGCAATATGTAATTTCGGTTTTTGAATCGATTGGATGTAGTGAACAAGATGCTACATTAGCGGCTGATGTGTTGGTTTCAGCTGATGCACGGGGTATAGATTCTCACGGAGTGGCCAGATTAGCCGGTTATATTCGTTTATTTGACCACGGCCGATTAAACCCAAAACCCAATATTAAAATTTTACATGAAAGTCCGTCTACGGCTTTAGTAGATGGCGATCGTGGACTTGGTTTAGTCGTAGCGCCGAAAGCGATGGAAATTGCCTGTGGCAAAGCGAATGTAGCTGGAACGGGTTGGGTGGCCGTTCAAAATTCGAACCATTTTGGAATTGCAGGATATCATGCCATGATGGCCGCTAGCCAAGATATGATCGGTTGGGCCATGACACATGCCGCACCGTTAGTAACTCCTACCTTTTCCAGAGAACGATTATTAGGTACAAATCCCATCGCTGTATCCATCCCCGCGTTACATGAGCCTACCTTTTTAGCCGACTTTGCTTCTACGGCTGTGGCCTATGGTAAGTTGGAAATACTACAAAGAAAAGGCCTAGATACGCCAGATGGATGGGTTCAGGACTCAAACGGTAAACCCAGCAACGATGCTTTTGCCATTAAAAATGGAGGAGCATTATTGCCTTTAGGGGGAGATAGAGAACATGGTTCACATAAGGGATATGCGCTTGGGGCCATTGTTGATTTACTTTCAGGTGTTTTGTCGGGCGCTAATTTTGGTCCTTGGGTTCCTCCTTTTGCAACGGCTGGATTTATGAATGCTGGAGAAACGGTAGGCAAGGGGACTGGTCATTTTATAGGCGCTATGAGAATAGATGCGTTCAGGCCAGCGATTGAGTTTAAAAAAGATATGGATATTTGGATCCAAAGATTTCGAAATGCTGAAGCCGTGGAAGGTCAAAAAGTGATCATTCCTGGTGATCCAGAAAGATTGTTGGAAGTGGAACGGAAAGCGAATGGTATCCCATTAATTGACCCAGTGGTGGACGATTTAAAAGCTTTGTCGGTGCGATTTAATTTAGATTTTAAAATTTCATAAAATGGTTTCTAATAAGCGCTTAAAGATATTTTTGTTAGTTTTTTCTTTGTTGATGGCTATGTTTTCATATTATGCCTGGCAAATTTTCAAAACACCCAATTTCGATGTGGATAAAAAGCCTTTTGCTTTGTTGATTCCCAAAGGATCAACGTATGAATCGGTTTTGGATACGCTAGAAAAACATCATTTAATTCGGGATGAATTAAGTTTTCGTTTTTTGGCCAAAGTATTTAATTATCCAGCTCGAGTGAAACCAGGTCGGTATTTGATATATGAAACGACGGGCAACTGGGAATTAATTCGAAAACTTCGTAATGGAAGTCAAGACGCATTAAAAATCACTTTTTCCAACATCCGATTAAAGGAAGATTTAGCTGGAAAATTAGGGCGCCAATTAGCCTATGATTCAGCTACGATTTATCGATTGTTAGATTCTTCTAGCATTGTGGAACCGCTTGGTTTTTCTAAAGAAACCATTCCATGTCTATTTATTCCTGATACCTATGAGGTGTTTTGGACCATTTCTTTTGAAGATTTTTTAACCAAAATGAAAAAGTCTTATGACCGTTATTGGATCTCAAATCGAATTCAAGCGGCTAAAGCGTTAGGTTTAAGTCCTAGTGAGGTGGGAATTCTAGCTTCAATCGTATACGGTGAAAGTAAGGAAACGGCAGAACAATCGAGGATAGCAGGTGTATATTGGAATCGTTTACAGGTAAAAATGCCTTTACAAGCAGATCCAACGATTGTTTTTGCTTGGAAGGATTTTACGATTAAGCGGGTATCGAGTCGTTACACATCGATTAATTCACCTTATAATACTTATCGTTTGATTGGTTTGCCACCGGGACCTATTTCCATACCGGACCCAAGGGTGATGGACAAGGTTTTGAATCTAGAAAAACATAATTACTTGTATTTTTGTGCGAAAGAAGATTTTTCAGGTTCTCATAATTTTGCCGTATCGTATTCGGAGCATCTACAAAATGCAGCAAAATTCCAAAAGGCCTTAGACGACCACAAAATTTACTAAATGTATTCACACGTAATTACATACCGAGTTTGTTATGCCGATACCGATAAAATGGGCTATGTCTATTATGGGAATTATGCGCGTTTGTATGAAATAGCCAGGGTTGAAACGTTACGATCCTTAGGTGTGAGTTATAAAGTTTTAGAGGATAATGGAATTGGTTTACCTGTATGTGAGCATTACTCAAAATTTCATGCGCCAGGATTATATGATGACGAATTAACGGTGATATGCCATGTGGACCAATTGCCTACCGCTAAAATTGAATTTTCATATCGGATTAAGAATGCTGACGGCGATTTAATTAATGAGGGCAAAACGACTTTAGTATTTATGAATATGCTTCAGAAAAAAGTCGTCAAAGCGCCAGAATGGATTGTAAATGCATTAAGGCCTTATTTTAATTCATGAAAAGGAAAAACCTCATTCGGGAGTTGAAGGCCATTTGGGCAGAATATGAAGAGCATTATGTGCTCTGCCGTATTATTAGCATATTATACCAAAAGATTTTTCAATTTGACATCGATGTGCGCGCTGCTGCGGTCGCTTATAATTTTACCTTAGCAGTTTTTCCCACCATTATTTTCTTATTCTCCTTATTGCCTTATATGCCCATTGATCATTTAGATCTTAAAATGATTGGTTTTTTGAAAGGTACGATTCCTAAAAATCTACATGGAGATTTGACTGAGTTAATACGCGAAATAGTAAATAAGAAACGAGGTGGGGTACTTTCTTTTGGTTTCATTTTTGCGTTGTATGCTAGTACCAGTGGAATTATGGCTTTGATTAGGTCGTTCAACCTTACCTATAAAACAAATGAGAATAGAGGCTTTATTAAAGAACGAGTGATTGCAGTGGCCCTTAATTTTCTATTAACCTTCGTTTTATTGATTGCATTTGTAGCTTTTATTTTGGGTAATTTTGTGGTGAAAATGTTGACTAAAGAAGGTTTAATTGAATATAATTTCACCTATTATTTGACTAAATCTCTGACTTATTTAAGTATTTTTTCGGTATTCTTTTTTACCATTTCCATCATTTATTATTATGCCCCTGCAATTCATAAGCGTTGGAAGTTTTTTAATGCAGGCTCCATAACAGCCTCTATTTTAACCATTTCAGTGACCAATATATTTTCTTATTATTTGGTGAATTTTGCTAGCTACCACAAAATTTATGGGTCTATAGGGTCTTTGATTGCCTTAATGGTTTGGTTGTATTTTATTGCTTTAATTTTGATTGTGGGTTTTGAAATTAATGCAAGTATAGACCAAGTAAAAACCGAGGATTCTGATCAAGAAAAGGATACTGATTATTTTAATACGTATTAGTCATGGCAGCCCAACTCATTAAACTGTACGACAAAAATAATTCCATCGATGTTCTTGTTTCGATTGTACAAGTGCTACAGAAAAATGGGGTAATTATTTACCGTACAGATACCATGTATGCTTTAGGTTGCTTGATTACTTCCCAACAAGCCATTCAGCGAATTTGTGACATCAAACAAATTAAGCCCAATAAGAATCGATTTTCATTTATCTGCAGTGACTTAAGCGCCATCGCTAATTATGCGAAAGTTAGTGATGTGAATTTTAAATTGTTGAAACATTATCTTCCCGGTCCATACACTTTTGTGTTGCCAGCGAGTTCAAATGTTCCTTCAGTTTTGGTTCAAGGAAAAAAAACGGTAGGGGTGCGAATTCCTGATTATACCCCAATACTTGAGTTGATTAAAGAACTTAATGCTCCTTTATTAACTACTACGTTAGCACATGATGGCTTAGATGTAGAAGAGTTTACGGATCCTAGTCTTATTTTTGATCAATATAAAAACCAAGTGGATTTAGTTCTTGACGGTGGATTTGGTGGAATTTTCTCATCATCTGTTATTGATTTAACAGAGGAGCTGCCAAGCATCATCCGAGAAGGAGCAGGTCAATGTGATGATTTTAAATAAGTCACCATTTCATCGTTGCATTTTCTGGTTTTTCGTGTTTCCAGCGTTTGTGTGACCATAAATATTGATCCGGATATTTTAAAACTGATTTTTCTAACCTTCTAGCAAAAAGCTCGATAATATCTCCTTTTTCAACGTTGTCATACGATGGCTTAATTAGTTCTTCAAAACTCATCGTATAATACCCTCTTTTTATTCGGATTAATTCGACAAAAATAACAGGGTATTCATATTCCCTAGCAAACCTTTCCATCCCTGTAAAAAATCCGGTAGGTTGGTTTAGAAAATTCGTCCAGTAAGCACTTTCTGGTTTAGAAGGTGATTGGTCTGCGGCTAAACAAATGGCTCTGGGTATATTTTTCCGATCTCTGGCTAAAATGACGGATTCACGCTTCTCCATTAATACATTACTACCAAACCTTGACCGTACCCAAAATGTAAAATCATTAAACAATGGGCTTGAGAGTTTTTGGTAGACAATATCATATAAGTTTTCTGAGAGAGCTAGTCGGTGTACCGCCCATTCCCAATTACCCTGATGTCCGGCAACTAAAACTACCGGTATCCCTTTGTCTAGGTAGTTGGTGATAATTTGTTCATTCACCAAACTCACCCTTTCTAGCATTTCCTTTTTGCTAATAGCTGATCCCCTAAAGAATTCCACCATTAGATCCGTAAAATACCCATAGAATTTTATGGTTAATGCGTTTACTTGTGAGTTACTAAGCTCTGGAAAGGAATTTTTAATGTTATTGACAATGACATTTTTACGATAAGAAAAAACAAAATAGAGCAACCATTTTGACAAGGTAGCTATCCGATACAAAACAAATAGGGGTAAATGGCCGATTAATTTTAAAAAAAACATAGGAGAACTTTAAGGGTATGCCATCATTAACATGTAATTTTACAAATATCCGATTATTTTTTCAATGCACATTGAAATTCAATATTTGCCCTGTTTGGAATATGTAAGTTTATTGATTCAATCGAATCATGTTGAGTTTGAAGTGATGGAAAACTTCCCCAAACAAACTTTTCGTAATCGGACGTATTTATTAGGGGCTAATGGAATGGAATGTTTGACAGTGCCAACCTTACATGTGAGTGGCCAAAAAGCGTTAACTAAAGATATTAGAATTGATTATTTTCAAGATTGGCAGCGTCGGCATATGGGAGCAATTCGAGCAGGTTATGGGAAAGCACCATTTTTTGAATATTTTGAGCCATATATTAGCGATATTTTTGCGAAAAAAAATAAATTTTTAGTAGATTTAAATATTGATTTCATTCAGTTAATCATGAAAATTTTGAATGTTGAGTTTACTTTTACCTTTACAGATCAATTTTGTTCAACGAATTATCTGAGTTATTGGAATCAAATAAATGCCAAACAAGATTGGCAATTAAGAACAAATTTTAAATCGAATTCATATCGACAATGTTTCGGTGATTCATTCGTTCCCAATTTATCTATTTTGGATTTATTAATGAACCACGGAAAGGAATCAAGAAATATTTTAAGTTAATTTCGTTAATATTGAACAAATAGATATTGAGATGTGTTTTTCCCAGTAGATAAAAAGAAATCATATGGAAGCAAAGTTTTCAAATAAAGTTAAAGAAGTGATTTCGCTAGCCCGCGAAGAAGCATTGAGATTAGGACATGATTATATCGGAACAGAGCATTTGATGTTAGGAATGATTCGTGATGGAGAAAGTTCCGGTGTTGAATTATTAGTAAAATCAGGTGTTTCATTAGATCAATTACGTCAAAGCATCGAGCATTCTACTGCATCCACCACCAAATCTACTTTTGATAAGCAGAATTTATTAAATATTCCTTTAACGAAGCAAGCCGAAAAAGTTTTGCGTCTTACTTATCTTGAGGCTAAGTATTTTAAAACGAATTTGGTTGAAACGGATCATTTGTTAATGGCTATTCTTCGTGATGAAGATAATGTAGCTACACAAATCTTAGAAAAATATCAGGTTTATTACGATTTGATTAAAGAAATGGTTGATTTTCAATCTAGCACTGGTCAAGATTTATCTATAAAGTCTTCTTCAGACACGGATGATAATGATGACGATAGCCGATTGTATTCAGGTTCTGCATCAAATACACCAGGAGGTGCTTCTGCTAGTGGTACCAAAGGAGCTGAAAAAAGTAAGACACCTGTGTTGGATAATTTTGGACGCGATTTAACTAAAATCGCAGAAAATGGAAAATTAGATCCGATTGTGGGACGTGAGAAAGAAATTGAGCGAGTGGCACAAATTTTGTCAAGACGTAAAAAGAATAATCCGATTTTAATTGGAGAGCCAGGTGTGGGTAAAACAGCTATCGCTGAAGGTTTGGCATTACGTATCATTCAGAAAAAGGTTTCTAGAGTATTATTTGGGAAACGTGTAGTGACTTTAGATTTAGCTTCTTTAGTGGCTGGAACTAAATATCGCGGACAGTTTGAGGAGCGAATGAAGGCAGTGATGAATGAATTAGAAAAGTCGACCGATGTGATTTTGTTTATTGATGAATTACATACCATTGTAGGTGCTGGTGGTGCTTCAGGTTCATTAGATGCTTCCAATATGTTTAAACCTTCTTTGTCTAGGGGAGATATACAGGTTATCGGTGCGACTACATTGGATGAATATCGTCAATATATCGAGAAAGATGGTGCATTGGCCCGTAGATTTCAAACGGTTATGGTGGATGCGACGACTATCGACGAAACCATTGAGATACTAAACAATATTAAAGATAAATACGAGGAACACCATCATGTAATTTATACTCCTGAATCGATTATTTCAGCGGTAAAATTGTCAGATCGGTATATTTCAGATCGTTTTCTGCCAGACAAGGCCATCGATGTCATGGATGAGGTAGGTGCTCGTGTTCATATTTCAAATATTAATGTGCCCGCGGATATTGTGGCGCTAGAAAACCAAATTGAGCTCGTCAAAAAAGAGAAGAATCAAGTTGTTAAATCTCAAAAATATGAAGAAGCAGCACAATTGCGCGACCGGGAAAAAAAATTAATTGACCAATTAGAAAAAGCGAAGCAGATTTGGGATGAGGAGTCAAAGAAACAAAAATTCACGGTTACCGAGGAGCATGTGGCGGAAGTAGTTGCTCAAATGACGGGTATTCCGGTGAATCGTGTAGCAGCCAAAGAGGGGGAGAAATTATTAAAGATGGAAGAGGAGCTGACTAAACATGTTATAGGCCAAGCGGATGCGGTTAAAAAATTAGTTAAAGCGATTCAACGAACTAGAGTGGGTCTTAAGGATCCTCAAAAACCGATTGGTTCATTCATCTTTTTAGGACCTACGGGAGTTGGAAAGACTGAAATGGCTAAAGTTTTGGCTACCTATTTGTTTGACAAAGAAGACGCACTTGTTCGTATCGACATGAGTGAATACATGGAGAAATTTAGTGTTTCTAGGTTAGTTGGCGCGCCTCCAGGCTATGTAGGATATGAAGAAGGGGGACAATTAACCGAGAAGGTTCGTCGCAAACCTTATTCTGTTATTTTACTTGACGAAATTGAAAAAGCACATCCAGATGTCTTCAATTTACTTTTACAAGTTTTGGATGATGGTATTTTAACGGATGGATTAGGGAGACGTGTTGATTTTAGAAATACAATTATCATTATGACGTCCAATATTGGGGCTAGAGATTTGAAAGATTTTGGATCCGGAATTGGTTTCTCTACTAAATCTAAGTCAGATAATTTGGATGAACAGGCTAGGTCAACGATCCAAAATGCATTGAAAAAGGCATTTGCCCCTGAATTTATCAATAGATTAGATGATATAATCATTTTCAATTCTTTAGAAAGGGCTGATTTGCATAAGATTATCGATTTGATGTTGATTAAATTAAAAGCTCGATTAGTTAATTTAGGCTATGAGGTTAATTTAACAGAAAAGGCTAAAGATTTTATAGCAGAAAAGGGATATGATCCACAATATGGGGCCAGACCTCTTAATCGGGCTATTCAAAAGTATTTAGAGGATTTATTAGCTGAAGAAATATTAAAAGGGCCATTAGAAGAAGGCGAATTAATTGAGGCTGATTACGAAGAAAATGCTGAGCAAATAAGCTTAGTTAGAAAAAAAGTATAATTAATTTTTATGAATTTAGTTCAAAATAAAGTCGTGTTAGTTACAGGAGCTTCTAGAGGGATAGGAAAGGCCATTGCCACATCCTTTGCTAAAGCTGGCGCTCATGTGGCTTTCACCTATTTATCTTCTGTTGAAAAAGGAGAAGCTTTAGAAAAAGAATTGTCAAGTTTTGGGATAAAAGCAAAAGGGTATCGCTCGGATGCTTCTCAATATGATGAATCTGAGGAACTTGTGGAAGCTGTACTAGCTGATTTCCAAACGATTGATATTTTAATTAACAATGCAGGAATTACCAAAGATGGATTGTTGATGCGAATGAGTGAAGAACAATGGGATGATGTGATTCGAGTTAATTTAAAATCGGTGTTTAACTTGACAAAGGCAGTCATCAAACCTATGATGAAGGCTAAGTCTGGTTCTATTATTAATTTAACATCGATTGTGGGGATTAAAGGGAATGCAGGCCAAGCAAATTATTCCGCCTCGAAAGCGGGTATTATTGGATTTACAAAATCGGTAGCTCTTGAATTAGGTTCAAGAAATATTCGTTGTAATTCGATTGCTCCTGGCTTTATTGAAACTGAAATGACGGGTGAATTGAATGAAGCTACCGTAGAAGAATGGAAAAAAGCAATTCCTTTGAAAAGAGGGGGTGAGGCGAATGAGGTGGCCAATGTGTGTTTGTTTTTAGCCTCTGATTTGTCTTCTTATGTGACTGGACAAACGATTCAGGTCGACGGTGGATTGTTAACTTAATGTTTTTAGACGAAATATCGATTCAAACCTCAATCCTGATGTACGCTGGATTGGGGTTTATTTTTTTTCTAGGTTTTGGATATTATTTCTTTCGGAATCCAATCAAAAATGGCCATTCACTTACTTGGAAAATAATCCTAGGTGGCTTTAGGGGTCTTATTTTGGCATCTTTACTCATTGCGATTTTTCCCTTTAAGATTTTCGAAAATTTAAATTCACAAGAACCAGTTGAATTTATTTTCGTGGTAGACTTCCCTGAATTGGCTAATAAAGATTTTGATCAAGTTTTTAGGAAGGTAGATTCTATTGTTAAGATTAAATATCCAGAAGTGGTTTGGATTGATTTTAAGGGCCAATCGGTCATAAATTTTAAAAAATCCTTATCAAATTCTCGTTCTTTAGATCAATTAAACCAAACTATTCGGAAACTAAACAAAGGGCGTTCGGGTAAAGAAATATTTATCTTAACAGATGGTAATTTGAATGATCTGAACATAGAATTGGCTTCAAATATTCACCTTATTCCCTACGGTAAGGTTTTAAATAAAGAGAAGGTCGAATTTTCAACAACCCATTTACCTCTTGTTTCAGTTCCCAATGAAGAAGTTCATTTGCCAATTGAAGTATGGTTGGCGAATTTTAAGCAAAACAAAAACGTGATTATTGATGTGTATGTCGATGGCGTTTTTTTGAAGAAACAAAAAGTTTCATTTGACAGCGATCATACCTATGTCATTACAGACGTGGCGGTTAAGTCTCCTAAATTAGGTAAACATCAGATCAAAGTAATTTTAGATAATGGTTTAAGCACGTTAATAGATTGGAATGTGGTCAACGAAAAGGCTATTGTATATGGATTTTCAGATGCATTGGATCCCAATGTGGGTGTATTAAATCGGGTCGCTAAAAATAAGTTCATTAAACTGATTTGGAATTTCGACCTTAATGCGAATATTCCAGATCAAGCTACTAAATTTATTTTTCTGAGAATTTTGCCGAAAGACATTTATAAAAATAAGGTTTTGGATTCGCCAGTGTTATTTTTAAATACATCAAAAGATAAAGTCGATGTGTATTTAGACCGCAAAAAGCGTAACAATCATAAAATAATAGTTAGCGAGGCACTTTGGGATTTACAAATGAAGGAGTTTCAATCACAAGGTTCCTATGCTCTAACTGATTCTACGATTGGCACTTGGCTTGAGGATTTATATATAACAAATAATCCTCTGATAGATAGCTTGAATAAGAATGTCGGCCCTGCAGAAGATTTACTCATGGAAGATATTTCTACACCTAGTTTGGGTCGGAATGATCCTAAACTAAATTTCTTGGCCCAAAGAAATAATATAGATTTGTTGGAAATTGATGAATTGGCGAATGCTGATTTTTTTCCGAAGGGCCTAAATTCTAATTTCAAACAGGATTCGGTATTTATTTGGCAAAATATTTATTTTAAGCTTTGGGTTTTATTTTTAATCTTGGCTGAGTGGATTATTCGAAAATTTAAAGAACTACGATGAAAAAAAATATTGTTTTATGGTTTGGAATGATTTTTATTATTTCGAGTTGCCAACCCAAATTAACTCAAACAATAACTCATACGGCTAAATATGCTAAGGTGTTTTTAGGTGCTAAGCCTAAGAATTTTCTAGTTTCTGTTTTTGTTTCCTATGATTCTTTGTCGAAATGGGTGGGTCAAAGGCCTGATAAAACTATTTTTGAGTCCAAATCTGATCAATCGTTTATTGGGTTTCCCATTCAATCTAGCTTAGCGGGACAAGTTAAATTTTCAACCAATAACTCAAATCATTTGTTGATACGTGCTCCAGCCATCTTTGAAGCAAAGCCCAATGTGGCAGGATTTATTTCTGGGACTGTCCGTGGAAAATTGGATTTGAATATTGATTTGGACGTACAATTAAAGTCCTTGAATAAATTTGACGTGGGAAATATTTCCTATACCTATCAATGGGTAGAAAAGCCGATGGTTAAAGTAGCAGGTTTTGGTGTTAATGTGGGCCCCATCGTTGATAATTTATTTAAAAACAGGTATAATGAGGTCAATGCAACGATTAAATCTAGTGTGGAAGGATTATTGCAACCCGCTAGTTTAGAGAAGATGCTTGTCAATAATGCTCAGAGTATCCCTTGGCCTGAGTACGCTTTTCCAACTAGTCATGTAGGTTTAGGAATTAGAAAACTCGATTTTTCCACTAAAGGACTAAATTTAGAATTACTTTTAAATGCGTCGATAGGTTTTTCTGCATCCCAATTAGATAAAAAAAAGTTAGTTCGATATTACTTAAATACAGATCAAAAAATTGGTCGTGAATTGCCTTTTTCGGGTCAATTAGAATGGCTAATGATTAATGCATATATAACCAAATTAGCCCAAGAAAAATTAAAAAATCCACGCGTAAAAATATACATTAATGGGGAGGGTAAAGATTATATGCGCGCCCAAATTAATGGATTTAAAGGCTCAAAATCGGAATTATTGATTGATTTTGTCCCGGTGATTTTTGAACAAAATCAAATAGGATTTCAAATTATTCATCAAGAATTAAAAGGTTTGTCATTTCCCAATTCACTTTTTAAAAATCATGCATTTAAGCGTATCAATCGGTTGGCTAATGATTTTAAATTTGACCTGATGAAATCGAAAGAATTACTGAGCAATTTTTCGGGTCCCCTGATGCCCAATAATGCTAATTTAGGTATTGATGTCATACAATGGAATGAATCAGGCTTTTATGTCAGTGGCCTCTTAAGTGCGGATTTGAAGATTTCAAAATAATTAAGATACCTTTGTGATGAGAAAATAAATCATCTTATCGCTTTTTAAAGAGGAAAGTCCGAACAACAAAGAGCAGTGTGCTTCCTAACAGGAAGGTGGATTTAACGGTCCAACAGATAGTGCCACAGAAAATTACCGCCTTTCGGGGTAAGGGTGAAAAGGTGGGGTAAGAGCCCACCGCTGGATTGGCGACAAGACAGGCAAAGGTAAACCTCACACGTTGCAAGATCAAATAGGCTGACTGTCTTAGGACAAAAGGGTTGCTCGTCCGATGTCAGTGGGTAGATTGCTAGAGGTAAACAGTGATGTTTGCCCAAGATAAATGATAAGAGGGTAGGTTTCCTACTTACAGAATTCGGCTTATCGATTTATTTTCTCATTTTTTCATTTGTATTTTAGCTCAACAATCATTAATTTTGCAGACATTTTTATAAACCCGAAGGACGAGATCCTTCATAAACCCATGTATAATGGCTGTTAAAATTAGATTGTCGCGTCGTGGACGCAAGAAGTTAGCCATGTTTGACGTAGTTGTTTCGGATGCTCGTGCACCCCGTGACGGACGTTTTATTGAGAAATTAGGAACTTACAATCCTAATACAAACCCAGCAACCGTTGTTTTGAATGAAAAACAAGCGATTAAGTGGGTGATGGATGGTGCTCAGCCAACAGATACTGCCAAAGCTATATTATCCTACAAAGGGATTTTATATGCAAAGCATTTACAGGTTGGAGTCATTAAGGGTGCATTGACTCAAGAACAAGCGGATGCTAAATTTGAAGCATGGAAAGCTGAAAAAGAAATTAAAATTCAAACGAAAGCTAGTACGATTCAGCAGTCTAAGGCTAAATCTAAGGCCTCTCGTTTAGAAGCTGAATCTAAAGTTTCTGAAAATCGTGCGGTTAATATCGCTGCTAAAAACAAAGCTGCAGATGATGCAATTGTTGCTAGCGTGGTAGATGCGATTAATGAATCTGATGAAGATGAAGTAGCCAATGAAACGCATGCTGATGTGTTAGCAGAAGCTCCAGCAGCGGAAGAAGTTGTGGCAGAAGCTCCAGCAGTTGAAGAAGTTGTGGCAGAAGCTCCAGCAGTTGAAGAAGTTGTGGCAGAAGCTCCAGCAGCGGAAGAAGTTGCAGCAGAAGCAGTTGAAGAAGTTGTGGCAGAAGCTCCAGCAGCGGAAGAAGTTGCAGCAGAAGTAGCAACTGAGGAAGTTGTGGCAGAAGCTCCAGTGGTGGAAGAAGCAGTTGAAGAAGTTGTTGCAGAAGTAGCAGTTGAAGAAGCAGTTGAAGAAACTCCAGCAGCAGAAACAACTGAAGAAGAAGCTCCAGCAGCAGAATAATTTTTTAATTTTAATTAAATCATACAAATTTGTTTTCAGATTTGTATGATTTTTTTTTGTACCTATGGCAAAAACGGAATATTTTGAGTTGGGTGCTTTAGCTAAGCCCCATGGATTGAAAGGAGCGTTTCATGTATTTATGGATGTCGATGATCCTTATGAATATGAAGGATTGGAATCCGTATTTGTTCAAAAGGGTAACGAGTTAGTACCTTATTTTATTGACGAGCTTCAGATTAGAGATTCGGTCAATTTAATGACGCTGGAAGGCATTAATAGCTTAGATTTGGCTAAAGAATTGGTGGGATTGAAACTGTTTTTGCCCATTAGTTTTTTGCCAAAATTAAAGGATGATCAATTTTATTACCATGAGATCATTGATTACCAAGTTCAAGATCGTAATTTAGGCTTATTGGGGTATGTGAAGGAAGTATATTCCACAGGTGCTCAGGACGTTATTATTATGATTTATAAGTCGAAGGAAGTTTTAATTCCTTTGATCGATGAAATTGTTCCCAAAGTAGATAAAAAAGAAAAAATTGTTTTTACTCAATTACCAGAAGGCCTTTTGGAGGTTTATTTAGAAGATGATGCGAATTGATATAATTTCAGTTATTCCTGCATTGATGCATAGTTTTTTCGGGCATTCTATATGCAAGCGCGCTTCAGATGCTGGACTTGTTGACATTGTATTTCATGATTTACATGATTTTTCGTTAAAAAAACATCGCCAAGTAGATGATTACCCATTTGGTGGGGGAGCGGGGATGGTTATGGCTATTGAACCTTTGTCACGATGTTTAGACCAATTATTAGCCGAACGAACCTATGATGAAGTTATTTTTTTTACGCCTGATGGTCAATTACTAAAACAAGGACTAGCAAATCAGTTGAGCCTTAACGCAAATATGATTTTTATTTGTGGTCATTATAAAGGAATCGATGAGCGAGTTCGAGACAAATATGTCACTCGGGAAATATCCATTGGAGATTATGTACTTTCAGGTGGAGAATTAGCAGCTGCTGTTACCGCAGATGCTATTATACGATTGTTACCTGGTGCATTAGGGGATGAAAGTTCTGCTTTGACGGATTCATTTCAAGATGGATTATTAGCCCCGCCGGTTTATACGCGGCCTTCAGAATTTAATGGACAAACCGTTCCAGAGGTGTTACTTTCTGGGCATGATCGAAACATTGATACCTGGCGACATGAGCAATCTGTTTTAAGAACTCAAAAGCGACGTCCTGATTTACTGTCTTAATATGAGCCCAAAAATAAAAATACCAGCGGCTGCTTTAATTTCATTAGGTTTATTGTATTTAATCTGGGGATCTACCTTTTTAAGCGTTCGTATCTTATTATCCTATTTCCCTCCATTAGTCATTACTTTTTCTAGAAATCTATTTGCGGGATCTTTGTTACTTATGTGGTCTCTAATAGGACGACATTGGGTTAGCATGCCATGGAAGCATTTATCCATTCATTTGCAAGCTGGTGTTTTATTAATCTGTTTAGGGAATGGTTTTATGGCGATGGCTGGTTCCATTATTCCTTCAGGGTTTTCGTCTGTATTTATGGCATTGGGGCCTTTACTGTTAGTTTTTTTCTTTTGGATGAGTGGCAGAAAACCGACCCAACGAAAATTATTGGGAACTTTATTGGGTCTAATCGGGATTGGAATCATGGTTAGTCAAAAAAAATTAGCTATTCCAGGGATGGAGTTGGAGTTCTTTAAAGGTATTTTTTACTTGTCGGTTGCAGTGATTGGTTGGAATATAGGCGTATTTCGAATTCAGTTTACTCAGGCTAATTCATATCATTTTACGCAAGTTTGTTCGATTCAAATGCTCACGGGTGGGATTATTGTTTTTCTCATTAGCACATTGAAAGGAGATTATCAACACATTGTTTTAGCCGACATTCCCATTAAAGCTTTTTACGTGTTTTTATATTTGGGATTAATTGGTTCTATGCTCGGATATTCCCTATTTGGATATCTTTCAAAGGAATTAGATGCCACTTTGGTAGCTACTTACACCTATGTAAATCCATTGATTGCGTTAATTCTGGGCCATTTAATTTTACAGGAAGAATTGACTAAAATTTTAATTTTAGCTAGTTTTTTTATACTATTGGCAGTTGTTTTAATCACGACTGATAAATCTAAACCTGAATAATATGAACCGTGTCATCTATTTTCTTTGTTTTTCCTTTTCTACTATTGCTATGAATCAATTAAATGCGCAAGGAGTTCAGGCTCTTTATCCTGGAACGATTCCGAATTATATAGATGGACCCAATCTTCAAAAGAGCGAAGTTACGGGGGGGATTGAACGTAAATCAAATGTGAGTATTCCTACTTATGAGTTTTTTGAAGCCAAAGGAGGTAAAACGCAAAAACCTTGTGTTGTTGTTTGTCCGGGTGGTGGGTATAAAATTTTAGCTTCTACGCATGAAGGGACTGATATCGCCAAGAAATTTAACGAATTGGGGATTCATGCACTTGTGTTGTATTACCGCATACCTGATTCTACTCGCCAAATAGATAGAAAAATAGCTCCTTTGCAAGATGCCCAACAAGCCATCAGGTTGGTTAGAAAATATGCCAATAAATGGGGGGTGGATGTAGGCAAAATAGGTATCATGGGCTTTTCTGCCGGAGGACATTTAGCTGCTACAGCGGCCACTCATTTTGAAAAAGATTATACTGGTGTTGACGATGGTATTAACCTTAGACCTGATTTTCAAATATTATTATACCCTGTGATAAGCTTTAGGCCTTTTGGTCATTCGGGTTCATCCCTTAATTTGCTTGGTAAAAAGCCTTCAGAGGAATTGATTCATTTGTTCTCCAATGAAGAGCAGATTACTGATTACACCCCTAAAGCTTTCATGGTACATGCTGCGGATGACAAAGCGGTGCCCATTAAAAATTCATTGTACTATGTCGAAAAGCTTACTGAAAATAATGTAGCAGCTGATTTACATGTGTATGCAAAAGGTGGTCATGGATTTGGTTTAAACAATAAAACCACAAAAGAATTGTGGTTCGATCGTTTAGCTGAATGGTTAAAGACCAATCATATTCTTTGATTTTTCTTCATGACGTAATAAAAGGGTATCCCTACTAGGACGATAATTAAGCCTATGGTGGATGATATTGTTTTTACCCAAAGTAAATTTCCGGCCAAAAATAATAAGCAGATTAAATAAATAGAGAAAATGATTTTTTGAGTCATTGGAAGTTGTGTACCCATAATTTTGGTTTTAAATACGGAGGCAACGGTTAAGAAGTAAAAGATTAAGATCGCAAATACTGTAAAATCTAATAGCGTTCCATAAGATCCTGAAAAGCATAATGCGATCGCCCAAATTCCTTGAATGAAAAGCGAATTAGCAGGTACCCCATTTTTATTAGTTTCAGCTGCCTTTTGGAAAAACAAACGATCGTTTGCCATCGCTTGAAATAGGCGACCACCCGCTAAAATAATTCCATTATTGCATCCAAAGGTAGAAATCATAATGAGTATAGCCATGACAGTCGCGCCGATGGTACCTAAAACAGCTTGTAATGCTGCGGATCCTAGTCGGTCCTGGCTTGCAAACATAATACCTCTCAAATAAGGGCTTGCCCCATTTGGATCACCAGCTAATGGTAAAATCCCTAAATAGGCTATGTTGGTTAATATATACAATAAACAAACTAGTGCAGCGCCATAGACTAAACCTTTGGCAATTGTTTTTTTAGGGTCTTCAAAATCTGCACTCGCAAAAGTAACATTGTTCCACGCTGAGGAGGAGAATAAGGGTCCGATCATGGCTACGCCAAATAAGCTGCCAAATTGCCAAATACTGATATTTTCAAATGAGGAGGTAGACGCGTTATAGGTTTGAGTCTCTTTGAAAAAATGATCGAAATGCACCCAGCCATTTGAAATACCAACATAAACTCCGATGATAATTAGGATAATGATGGCGCCAATTTTAGTGATGGTAAAAACATTTTGTACTAAGGAGGCGAAAGATATTCCTCTAAGATTCACAAAGGTTAAGGTGGCAATTAAAATAGCCGCTAAAATTTGTTGGCTTGTAATATAATTCCCCACTAATGGAACGTCATTAATTAAATCAGGTAATAAGATTCCGGTGTATTTAGCAAAGGCGACTGCCACAGCCGCAATGGTCCCTGTTTGAATGACTAAAAAAGTGGTCCATCCGAATAGGAAACCGATCATTGGATTGTATGATTCTTTTAGGTAGATGTATTGACCTCCTGTTTTTGGAAATACGGTTGACAATTTTCCATAGGCATACGCACCTGTTATGGTTACAAAACTGGTCAGAACCCAAGTCATAATCCAGGCAATGGGGGAGGTGAGTTGGCGGCCAACTTCCGCGCTCACTAAAAATATACCAGAACCTATCATCGACCCCATCACCAACATGGTCGCATCTAACGTATTTAATTTTTTCATAAAGGATTAATTTTCTATTATATCAATTTAGTACAATAAATACTTTGCGGTTCCAAACTACTATTTGACAATTTTATGCCTTAAATATGGTTGGAATATTGCGAATAAAAAAATGTAAACGTTTACGGTAACGTTTACGGTAAAAAATTATAGAATTTCTTTGATATATAATAAATCTGTGATGTATATTAAGAAGCATAAATGATATCAATATATTTAATATTTGATTAGTACAATTTGAAAATAAATATGAAAAATAGTATCAATCAGATTGAATTATGGGATGAGTTTCGAGGGGGGAGTCACGAAGCATTTTCAACATTATATCAACATTTTATTCATCCATTATATTCTTATTCATTGGGCATAACTCAAGATAAGGATTTAATTAAGGATTGTCTTCATGATTTATTTGTCGAATTATGGAAAAATCATTCAAATTTAGGGCCCACGACTAGTGTTAAATTTTATTTGATGGCCTCGATCAAGCGTAAATTAATTCGTCACATGGATGGCAATCTAAAGTCATTTAATAATCATGTTAATTATACGAGGGATTATGTCGAAGATTTGCCCTCTCAAGAGTCTGTTTTAATTTTAAATGAAGTTCAATCGGAGATGAATATTAAAGTAGCAAATACGTTACATCTATTAAGTAAACGTCAACGAGAGGCCATCCAATTAAAGTTTTATAAAAATTTAGATACAGATCAAATTAGCGAGCAAATGAACATTAATTCTCAGTCCGTTTATAATTTGATTTTCGGGGCTTTGCGTGTGATGAAAAATGGTTTAACTGTCAATCGCTTAGCATAAAATAAAATTTTATGTTTTTTTGAGTAGGAAATTCACCTGCACTGCTTTATAGGGTATATTAAACGTTTACTGGTTTTATGTCCTTCAGAAATTTAAGTCATTTTGGAGTTTATCGAAATATTCTAAAGAGAATTATATTTAATCCAATTAAAACAATATCGTTAGGAAAAGGTTCTAATAGCGAATTGAAACAATTAGAGAACTTATTAAGCCATGATGAAAGCAAAGCATTGTGGATTAAGATTAACCAAACTTTGCAAATTATTCACTAAACAAAATCATTTTATGAGAAAAAAATTACTTTCAAAAGTACTTTTAAGCATGATTTTCATGTTTTTAGGGGTACAAGCGTTTGCTCAAGATCGATCGGTC
>Ga0222712_10000829_pt1 | contig 39674 bp, 20 predicted proteins | sample C33_657DmetaG_FD_165043 | JGI IMG/M metagenome (GOLD analysis project Ga0222712, IMG submission 165043) | Estuarine water microbial communities from San Francisco Bay, California, United States - C33_657D | ecosystem: Environmental > Aquatic > Marine > Unclassified | place: USA: California... | reverse complement strand
TGTATGATAATCCCGCGGCGCGCACGTGGGTCCGTCCGCAACCGATGTTCGAAGGCATGATCGAAGACGGACGCCCACGTTTCACGCCGGTGGGTCGGCTCCGTCTGGTGCAGCCGGAGGACCTGCGGACCGTCCTGGCCTTCGGCTATGACGCTTGGAAGCACGGGAAGACCTTTGATCAATATTGCGCCGATAAGGATCAGGATCCGAATCATGTCCGGGGTACGCGTTACCTGCTCGAGGATGCGTCCGGTCAGCCGGTCTCCGCCCTGAATGTCCTGCGCTTCCGCGAAAGCCTCATCGGTCTCGCGTCCGTCGCGACGTCGCCTGATCAGCGGGGCAAGGGCTACGCTTCGTTGCTCCTGCGCGCCGTCCTGGAGCTCCATCGCTTCACGCAGCTCGACACGCGCTTCCTGCTCTTCTCCGAGGTCAAGCCGGCGATCTACGAACGCCACGGCTTCCGCGTCCTGCCGACGGAGCATCAGCGTTTCCCGGAATCCCTGGCCATGGCCACCGGCGAGACGCCGCTGACCGCGACCGAGGCGGCATTTCTGAAGGCCTATTTCTAGGCTTACTTCTTCGCCGGGGAGGCGAGGGCGACCTGCTCGAGCCACTCGGCGATCTTCGGGTATTCGGAGGGCGCGAAGGCGTGGCCGACGCCGGCCATCTCGCTGCCGACGACCGTGGCGCCCTTGGCTTTCAGGGCCTTGGGAAGGTGGCTAGTATTGGGCTTATTGGAGCCCTTTTCGCCACCCCAGCACGCGTACGCGAACTTACCTTTCAGGTCGGGGAGCGTGCCGAGCGACGTGTAGCCCGTCCCGCCGCCGTCCGCGAAGAGGAAGATCCCGAAATAATCCGTAAGCTTCGGGCTGTCGCTCAGGCGCAGCATGCCGTCGATGGCGTGCGCACCGTTGCTGAAGCCGGCGATGATCGAGCGCGAGCGGTCGAGGTTGGGGCTGACCTTCGCGATCTCCTCGAGCATGAAGCGATGGTAGTCCCAGACCTTACCGTAGTCGCCGACCATGTTCGCCTGCGCAGGGTTGTTCGCGCCCTTAGGGTAGGGCAGGCCGACGAGGATGAAGTCGCCCGCAGGCAGGAAGGAGCCGTTAGGCTGGTTGCCGCCTTCACCGCCGCCGAGCCAGACGACGAGCGGGTATTTCTTCGCCGTATCGTAGTTGGCCGGAAGCTTCAGATGGCACGCCGCGGGGGCGCCCTTGCGGTCCACGGTCAGTTCCGGGAAATCAAATCGCAACGTGGCGCCCGGCGCGACGAGCGCCTTGAGCTCCGTCCGCGGGATAGTGACGACGGCCGGCTTCAACTCGGCCTTGTCCGCCGCGGCCAAGGTCGTGGTCGCGAGCAGGAGGCAGAGGCGGACCAGGCTCATCACTTTTACCGGAAAGACTTCTTCCGCCAGGCGGCGTCGGCTTCGCGGTCGGTGCGGAATTCGATGACGCGCACGCCCTTGCCGCGGACCTCGAGGAGTCGGCGCAGGTCGTTCCAGCCGTCCGCGAGGTCGTGACGTACCTTATGGGCGGCGCAGAGCTTGCCGAGGTCGGTCGCCTGCGGGGTGCCCCAGAGTTGTTCGAAACGGGCGCTCTGCGCGACGGCGAGATGATTGAAGATGCCGCCGCCCTGGTTGTTGATCACGACGACCGTGAGGTCGCCGCGATGGCCGTAAGCGGAGAGCAGGGCGTTGCTGTCGTGCAGGAAAGTCAGGTCGCCGCAGAGGAGTACCGTGCGCTTGCCGTCGAGCGAAGCGCCGAGCGCCGTCGAGACCGTGCCGTCGATGCCGTTGGCGCCGCGGTTGGTCAGGATCTCCGGGCCCGGGCCGGGCGGATGGTAGAACCACTCCACGTCGCGGATCGGCATGCTGCTGCCGACGAACAGGCGATCATCCGGTCCGAGGGCTTCGTCGAGGAGCGACACGACGCGGCCTTCGAAGGGCCAGTCGACGTTCACGATACGCGTGAGCTTCTTGGCGGCGGCTTTCTGGGCCGTCTGCCAGGCCTTGCCGTAAGCGGAGGCCTTCGCCGCAACCTTGTCGCCCGAAGGCACAAGCTGTCCGTCGAGGCGGCTCCAGCGCGAATGCGTCGGGTCGGTGTTCTCGCCGGCGCGGCCGAGCTGGATGACGGTGAGGTCGCCTTCCTTCAGCCAGGCGCGCAGGACCTTGCTGGTCGGGAGCGGGCCGACGAAGACCGCGGCCTGCGGACGGAGTGCCTTGGCGGCTTTGGCGTCGCGCAGGATGAGGTCATAGCCCGAGACGAATGTCGCGTCGCCGGCGAGGTCGCCGCGGAGCGTGCCCGCGCCGTCGGCGAGGACCGGCCAGCCGGTGAGGTGCGAAAGCTCGCGGAGGGCGGCGGCGCTCTCGTCGCGATCCTCGAAGGCATGCGGTCCGACCACGATGACACCGCGCTCGGTCTTCGGGAGCAGGCTGGCGACCGTGGCGGGGGTGAGGGTCGGTCGGACCACGCCGCAGGGCGGGACGGCCGTGAACGCCTCGAGATTGAGGCCTGCGGGCGCCTTGAAGCCCTTTTCGGGGTCCGAGGGGCCCAGAGGGTCGCGGAAGGGCAGATTGAGGTGCACCGGGCCGGCCAGAGGGCCTTGCGAACGCTGCCAGGCGTCGACCAGCAGCTGCCGCCAATGACGGAGCAGGGTGAGGTCGGTGCCGGGCACGGCGGCCTCGGCGGCCCAGACGGGATAGCCGGCGAAGATGCCGTTCTGGGCGATCGTCTGACCGGAGTGGCACTCGCGCAGCTCCGGCGGTCGGTCGGCGGTCAGGACGAGCAGGGGCGTGGCCGACAGGCGGGCTTCGACGACGGCGGGCAGGTAATTGGCGGCAGCGGTGCCGGAGGTGCAGAGCAGGGCGACGGGCTGGCCAGTAGCCTTGGCGAGGCCGAGGGCGATGAAGCCGGCCGAGCGTTCGTCGAGCGCGACCGTCACGTGCAGGCCAGCGGCTTCGGCGAAGGCATGGGCGAGCGGCGTCGAGCGCGAGCCTGGCGAGATCACCACGTGCGTGAGGCCGAGGCGGCGGAGCGTGCGCACGCCCACGTCGGCCCAGAGGGCGTTCGTGTTCAGGTGCCGGGTCGCGCGAGCCATGCCGACAGGCAATCCCGACAGGGCGGGGCTGTCCAGCGTGGGCTTGGTTTTGGGTTTAAGCGGGGCCGATAAGGGCTATATTTCTGATTCCCATGGAGGTCTTCCTCTATCTCCTCCCGCTGATTCTGGCCTTGGTCTTCCCGCTCGTGCTCGTCCATGCCATCTTCTGGGGCATGACGTTCACCGTCGATGCCGGGCACCTGCGGGTGCGTTTTTACGGCATCACCGCGCGCAAGGTCGCGCTGAGCGACATCGCGTGGGCCGCGCACGACTGGGTATTCTGGAACGAGCATTGGACGAACACCGTGAATCCCAAGAAACTGATCCTGCTCCGCCGCCGTACCGGATGGTTCAAGAATTTCGTCATCAGCCCGCCGTCGCCTCCGGACTTCCTCCGTGAGCTGGCCGCGCACGGCGTGCCCGTCCGTTGAATCTCATGCGTTCCCTCCTCGCTTATCTTTGTGCCTGCGTCGCGCTCACCGCCGCGGAGCCGCCGGCGTTCTTCGCCATGGACACCGCCGCGCGGCTCGAGCCGAAGGAGTGCGCGCAAGTGCTGGCCGAGCTCGGCTATGCGGGGCTCGGTGGCCGGCCCGCGACGGCCAAAGCCCACGCCGAGGCGCTGAAGGCCAAGGGGCTTGCCTTCTTCAACGGCTATCACGTCGCCGACTTCCCGTCCGGCCAGAATCAGTTGCCGGCCGAGCTCACCCAGGCGGTCGATGGACTCGCCGGCACCGGTGGCACTTTGTGGCTGGGCATCAACAAGGTCACGCTGCCGCTCGGTCTATCCATGGGGCCTGAATATGGCGATACCGTGGTCGTGCCGCAGCTGCGTCAGCTGGTCGCCTATGCCCGGACCAAGGGCGTGAAGATCTCGCTCTATCCGCACGCCGGCTTCTGGGCCGCGCGGTTCGAAACCTGCATGCGCGTCGCCAGCAAGGTCGATGACCCTAACCTGGGCGTAACCTTCAATCTCTGCCACTGGCTCAAAGTCGAAGGCTCGGAGCGCGACCCGCTGCCGCTCATCAAGGAAGCCCTCCCGCGCTTGAACTTCATCACCATCAATGGCGCCGACACTGGCGACACCCAGAATCTCGGCTGGGACAAGCTCATCCAGCCGCTCGGTCGGGGTACGTATGACGTCGCATCGTTCGTGGCCAAGGCCCGCGCCGCCGGTTACCGCGGCCCCTTCGGCTTCCAGGGCTATGGCATCAAGATGGAGCCCAAGGAATTGCTGAAGGAGACGATGGAGGGATGGAAGAGGGTCGTTAAGTGAGGTTTTAGCGGCAAGCGGTTGGCGGTAAGCGGTTGGCGGAACGAGAGGCACAGAGGCTCGGTTGAACAGACGATGCAGTTTGCTGGCGATCGGTTGATTCGCTGGGTAGGGTCTGGACCGCGTCACGACATAGCTTGTTGCTTCCGTCATGTCGTGTATCAGGTTTCCGGTCCCCTTTTCTGTTATCGTTGCCGCCAACCGCTGTCACCTGTCATTGGTAGGGGCACGATTTATCGTGCACTCCTCTGCGGAGGGCGCGGCGTAGCCACGCCCCTACCTTCTGGCCACCATGCGGCGGCCAAGTAGGATTATTTTTCCTAACCGCCAACCGCTAGCCGCTAACCGCTGTTAACTTGAAACAAAAAACCCCGGTCACCCGGGGTTTTTCTTTTCATCGGCCTTACTTGCCGGCCGCGTGTTCCTTGGCGTGCGCGCGCAGCGGGTCGTAGGCGAAGTCTTTCTTCAGGTCGCGCCACGAGGCGTGCACGTGGTTGGCGCCGCCCTGGAAGTTGGCCATCTCGAAGAGGAAGGTCGGACCCTGGATGCTGTAGTAGTGGGGCTCGCCGACTTCGAGGCCGCCGTTCCAGGCGAACACGAGGGAGTCCTTGACGGCGTCGATCGCCTTGAGTTCGCGGGCGGCGAAGTCGGGGCGGGTGCGGCTGACGTATTCGAAGACGATCTTACCGAGCATCTGCTTCTGTTCGGCGTTGAGCGCCGTGGCGGCGATACCCTGGTGCTTGATGAGGCCGTCGGCCTTCTGCTTGTTGCCGGTCACGATGTCCTTGAACGGGTCCTGGTTGAGGAAGCCCTGCTTGCGCTGTTCGGCGGTGAGGGACTTGGCGAGCTGGCGGCCGAGGTCGTCTTCGTACTTCAGGAGTTCGAAGCCCACGGGGCCGGGCTGGTCGTCCTTGATCTTGCCCGGGTTGCTGGCGAAGAAGGAAGGCGTCGAGCTGACGAGCTCGCCGTCGACGAGCGTGAAGTTGAGGGAGAGGTGGTGGCCTTCCCAGCGGAAGCCCCAGGTGCCCTTGAGGTCCGGCTTGCCGAAGATGGACACGAAGTAGTTCTCGGCGTCGCGCTTCGGGCCCGAGCCCTTCTCGATCTCGAGGAGGAGCTGTTCGAGGGCCATGATCTGCTCGGCCTTCATGTGGCCGCGGCCGCTGAGGGCGACGGAGAGGATGGCCTGGGCGAAGTGGCGCTGGCCGGGGTTCATTTCCTTCAGCGGGAGGCCCTTGCGGACGGCCGGCACGAAGATCCAGTTGGTGCGCTCGGCGTCGTCGAAGCCGAAGGTCGCCTTGGCCTTCTGCTCCGCGTTGAGCGAGCCGAGGAAGGCGGAGGCCGCGGAGGACAGTTCTTCGCCGGCCGTGTGGGCGAAGGCGGGGACGGCGGTGGCCAGGAGGCCGAGCGCGCACAGGAGGCGGGTGAGGGAACGCATGGGGGTGTCAGGGGAGGACAGGGGTGTAAGGGAAGGGTTCCCGGAGTGCCAGACAGGAATGGCGTCGGGGCTGTCGCCCCGAGGGGGCACGTGGGCACGAGTATCGAGTATAGGGGGACGCAAAGGACTCCGGAATGAGGGGCGCTGGGCTTTGGCCGCTACCTGAATCCTCCCCGATACTCGATACTCGTGCCCACTCTACCCTGCTGAGGGAACGTTTACGTTCCCTCAGCTTCGCTCAGCTTCTGCGCGGCCTGTTCCCAGGCGGCGGTGGCGGCCTGGAGGGCGTTGATCGTATCGCGGAGCTGGGCGTTCAATTGGGGCAGATTGGCGCCGCCGGTATAGGTGGCGGGGTCGGCGAGTTCGGCGGTGAGCTTGGCCTGCTTGGCTTCGAGGTCGGCGACCTGCTGTTCGCACTTCGTGACTTCGGACTTCAGCTTGCGGATGTCCGCCGCGGAGGGCTTGGCCGGCGCCTTGGGTTTTTCGGCCTTCGCGGCTTCGACCTGCTTGGGGCGGGCGTCGGTGAAGCCGGCGGTCAGCGCGGCGCGTTCGTTGCCGGCCTTCGATTTCTCGAGATAGTAGGCGTAGTCGCCCGCGTATTGCGTCAGGCGGCCGGAGTGCACGTGCAGGACCGTCTTGGCGATCTCGCGGATGAAGTGCACGTCGTGGCTCACGAAGTAGAGCGTGCCTTCGTAGGTCTTCAGGGCGGCGATGAGCGCGTCGATCGACATGATGTCGAGGTGCGTCGTCGGCTCGTCCATGAGCAGGAAGTTCGGCGGGTTGATCAGCAGCTTCACCAGCGCGAGGCGGGACTTCTCGCCACCGGAAAGCACCGAGACCTTCTTGTGGACGTCGTCCTTGCGGAAGAGGAACGTGCCGAGCATGCCGCGGGCCTGCTGTTCGGTGAGCCCGTTCTCCGTGGTGCGGAGCTCCATCACGTTCTCGAGGACGGTCAGCTTCGGGTTGAGGTTGTCGACGCGGTTCTGGGCGAAGTAGCCCGTGATCACGTTGCCGCCTTCCTCGCGGAGGCCGCCGTTGATCGGGATGACGCCGGCGAGGATCTTGAGGAGGGTGGACTTGCCCGCGCCGTTGGGACCGACGAGCACCGTACGCTGGCCGCGTTCGCATTCGAAGTTGAGGTCCTGGTAGACGACGTGTTCGCCGTAGGCCTGCTGGACGTGCTCGAGCTTCATCACCTTGAGGCCGGAGCGCGGCGGCTGAGGGAAGCGGAACTGGATCTTCTTCAGGTCGTCCTCGGGCTCGTCGATCGCGACCTCTTCGAGGCGGGCGATCTGCTTCTCCTTGGACTTGGCGCGGGAGGCCATCGAGGCCTTGGCGCCGAAGCGGTCGACGAACGTCTGCAGGTGCGCGATCTCGCGCTGCTGGTTCTTGAACATCGCCTGCTGGCGTTCCTTGCGGGCCACGCGCTCGGCGATGAAGTCGTCGTAGTTGCCGTTGTAGCAATGGAGACGCTGGCCGCGGAGCTCGATCATGCCCGTGCAGAGCGCGTTGAGGAAGGCACGGTCGTGCGAGATGACGACGAGGCCGCCCGGGTAGCGGGTCAGGTAGTCCTGGAACCAGAGCAGCGCCTCGAGGTCGAGGTGATTGGTCGGTTCGTCGAGGAGGAGGAGCGTGGGCTCGCTGACGAGCAGGCGGGCGAGGTGCGCGCGCATGACCCAGCCGCCGGAGAACGTCTTGGCGAGTTTGTCGTGGTCGGATTCGCGGAAGCCCAGGCCGGCGAGGATCTTCTTCGCGCGCGGTTCGAGCGTGTAGTCGATGTCCCAGTCGTCGTCGTTCTCAGGCTCGAGCTTACCGCCGCTGGTGGCGATCTGGAGGATCGTCTCGTCGCCGACAGGGGCGCTTTCCTGCGGGAGGAAGCCGAAGTTCGCGCCGCGTTCCCACTCGATGAGGCCTTCGTCCGGCTTGTCCTTGTCGAGGATGATATTGAAGAGGGTGGACTTACCGGCGCCGTTGGCGCCGACGAGGCCGAGGCGGTCTGTCCGGGCGATGTTCAGCGAGACCTCCGCGAACAAAGTGCGGGGTCCGTAGGACTTGGAGACATTGGCGATCGTCAGCATCGAAGTGGCGATAAAGGGCAGGCTGACCAAGAGGTCAATGAGGTTAGGGGTAGGGGTGGGGGTAGGCTAGGCCGCCGCAGGGCGGCCGAAGGTAGGGGCGTGGCTTCGCCGCGCCCTCCGTAGTGGAGTGCACGATGAATCGTGCCCCTACCATGGTTCGCCCTGCGGCGAACCGGCTCAAAACTACCCCGACCCCTATCCCTACCCCTGTGGAGTTGAGCCGGGCTACGCCCGCCTCAACTCCACTTCAGCTTACTCCTGAGCACGTCGAAATGCGTGAGCGATTTCGGACGCAGGAGGGCGAGCTGGACCTTGGCGGTGCGGATGACGAGGGGGAGGCGACGCTGGGCTTCGAGGGTCTCGCGGCCGTCGACCGAGAGGCCGAGCAGGGCGCTGTCTTCGCTGCGGATCTCGAGTTCGGTCTCGCCGTCGAAGATCACCGAGCGGTTCGAGAGCGTGTGCGCGCAGATCGGCGTGAGCACGAGTACGGAGGCCGCGGGATCGACGAGCGGGCCGCCGGCGGCGAGGTTGTAGGCCGAGGTGCCGGTGGGTGAAGCGATGATGAGGCCGTCGGCGCGGTATTCGTTCACGCGGGCGCCGTCGGCGAGCACCGCGAAGCGACCCATGCGGAAGACGTCGCGCGTCTTGATGACGAGGTCGTTCAGGGCCAGGGCGAAGCTGCCGTCGGCGAAGCGGATCTCCAGGAGGGCGCGCTTTTCGACGCGGAAGTCGCCGGAGAGGATGGAATTTAGGGACGCGCCGACGTCTTCGCTCGGGTAGGCCGCAAGGAAGCCGAGCTTGCCGCGGTTGATGCCGAAGAGGGGCACGCCTTCGAGGGCGGCGGCTTCGGCGACGCCGAGGAAGGTGCCGTCGCCGCCGACCACGCCGCACGCGTCGGCTCCTTGGAGGGTGGCGCGGCTGATCGGCCAGCCGTCGGCGACCGTGAGGGTCACGCCGGCTTTCTGGGCGGCTTCCTGGACGGAACGCACGATATCATCCACCCCGGGCTTGGTGCGGTTGACGACGAGCGTGAGGCGGCGGATGGCCATGAATGACGACTAGTCGTCCGCCGGGGAAGGGCAAGGACAAGCCGGCTGACCCGGCCGTAAACCGCCTTATTTCGTGGCCTTTTCCGGCTTCGGCGAGAGGAAACCCATCCGGTACGTCAGGCTGACCTCGAAGCGCTTGCCACCGAGGGCGACGACATTGACCGGGCCGGCGAGGCCGCTGAGTTCGAGCGTCCACTGGCCTTCGGGCAGGTGCTTCTTTGCTTCCTCGTAGTCGGCTTTGATCTGGTCAAGGAGCTCGTTGCGGTAGTCCTGCGGATTGGTGAGCACATACTCCGGATGGCCGACGACCTGCTTCTCGTCGTCGCTCTTCGCCTTCACGAGGCCCTCGGCCTTGGTGCGCAGGGTCTCGACTCCCTTGAGGCCTTTGTCGGCTTCGGTGTGGAGTTCCCAGCGGGCATTGGCGACGTAGGTCACGTCGCCCTGGTCGGCCTCATCGTCGCCGAAGAGTTTGGAGCCACCAGACGGACGCGATACGTAGGACTTGCTCTCGGCGCGGGCGAACTCGGCGGAGATTTCGCGGAGCTCCCAGCCGGGCTGATCCGCGAAGCGCTTCTCGAGTTCCTTGCGGACCGCCTCGACACGCGCGTCGACCGCCGCGCGGTCCTTGCCCTTGATGGTGATCGAGACCGGGAGGAAGAGATGGTCGGCGTCGACCTGCAGGCGGACGTGGTGCTTAGGGCTGGAATTGCCGCTCTGCGCGGCGAGGGTCAGCGGGAGCAGCAGAAGGAGGGCGAGGAGGCGCATGAGTCGAGGAATAGAGGACATGAGGGCCCGAGGCAATGAGAGGAGTGAGGCAGATGACAGAGGGCTGAATTGATGACTGCGTTGAGGGCTGAATGGAGGGCTGAATGGGAAAGCCCTGCCACCCGCAACCTGGGGCTGCCACCTGCCACCCGAAACGGATTCATGGTACTCAAAGGGAGACCGGAGACCGGATAAGATGCTGCGGTATAGGCACCCCAGTTAATCATCCGGTTTCCGGTCTCCCCTTGCTTGCAGGTATTCCCAGCTGTTTGGCCGCCGCAGGGCGGCCGAGGGTAGGGGCGTGGCTTCGCCGCGCCCTCCGCAGTGGAGGGCACGATGAATCGTGCCCCTACCTTGGTTCGCCCTGCGGCGAACGGCTGACCGAGGCGGTCAGCCCTACCCCTGATCTATCTTAGGCGACGCTCGCCAAAGCCTCGGCGACCTTGGAGACATCGGTGCCGCCGCCCATCGCGGCGTCGGGCTTGCCGCCGCCCTTGCCGCCCAGCTTGCCGCAGGCGTCGGTGACGATCTTGCCGGCGGCCTTACCCGCCTTGACGGCGTCGGCGCCGCAGTTGGCGACGAGGGAGACCTTGTCGCCGAAGACGGCGGCGAGGACGACGACGGCCGCCGGACCCACCTTGCCGGCCACCTTGGCGCCGAGGTCGCGGAGATCATTGGGCGTCTCGGCGCTGACCTGTGAGACGACATACTTCAAGCCCGCGCGGTCGCTCGCCTTGGCGGCGAGGGCGTCGGCGAGCTGCGAGGATTCCTTGTCGCGGTAGACCTTGAGCTTCTTCTCGAGCGCGGCGGACTGCTCCATGATCTGCTCGAGGCGCTTGGCGAGGTCGGCGACCGGCGTGTTGGTCGACGAGGCGAGCGCCTTGAGCAAGTCGGCTTCGGACTTCGCGCGTTCGTAGGAAGCGAGGCCGGCGACGGCTTCGATGCGGCGGACGCCCGCGGCGATGGCGTTCTCGCCGACGATGCGGAAGAGGCCGATCTCGCCGGTGTGGCGGACGTGCGTGCCGGCGCAGAGTTCCATCGACCAGCCGTTGAGGGAGGCGGCCTTGCCGCCGACCTGCACGACGCGGACGGAGTCGCCGTATTTGTCGCCGAAGAACTGCATGATGTCGGGGCGGCCCTTGACGGAAGCGTAGGCGACTTCGCTCCAGGTCACGGCGTCGTTGGCGAGGATGCGCTCGTTGACGAGTTTCTCGATGTCGGCCAGCTGGCCGGGCGTAAGCGCCGCGCCGTTGAAGTCGAAGGTCAGCTTCGTCGGGTCGACCGCGGAGCCCTTCTGGGAGGCTTCCTTGGAGACGACCTCATGGAGCGCCCAGTGCAGGATGTGCGTGACCGTGTGGTGGCGCTGGATGGCGTCGCGGCGGGCCTGATCGACGGCGATCCCGATCGTCGCGCCGGCTTCCGGGGCGTCTTCGCCGTCGAGGAAGTGCAGCCAGGTCTGGCCGGACTTCTGGGTGTCGGTGACGTGCCACTGGCGGCCGCCGAGGGTGATGATCGCGGCGTCGCCGACCTGTCCGCCCATCTCGGCGTAGCAGGGGGACTTGTCGAGGATGACGGCGGCGCGGTCCTTGATCTTGGCGACCTGGGCGACCTTGGCCTGCGTGGCGAGGGCGTCGTAGCCGACGAAGGCCGTCGGGTGGTCGGAGCCGATGTCGGAGAGGGTGATGATCTCCTTCTTCTGCGCGGCGCGGGCGCGGTTGCGCTGCTCTTCCATCAGCTTCTCGAAACCGGCGCCGTCGACGGTCAGGCCGCGTTCGCGGGCCATGAGCTGGGTGAGGTCGAGCGGGAAGCCCTGCTCGTCGTAGAGGCGGAAAGCGATGGCACCCGAGATGGCGCCACCGGCCTTGAGCTTGCTGGCCTCGTCTTCAAAGAGGGCGATACCCTTGTCGAGGGTGCGGTTGAAGGATTCTTCCTCGATGCGGATCACGTCGGCCACGACGGCGCGGCGGTTACGGATCTCGGGGAAGACGTCGCCCATCGTGTCGGCGAGCACGCCCACGAGCTGGTGGAAGAAGCCGTTCTTCAGGCCGAGCGTGCGGCCGTAACGGACCGCGCGGCGCAGGATGCGGCGGAGGACATAGTTACGGTCCGAATTGCCGGGCTGGATGCCGTCGGCGATCGCGAACGAAAGCGTGCGGATGTGGTCGGCGATGACGCGGAAGGCCACGTCGTCCTTCTCCTGCTGCGTGTCGCCGATCGAGCCGGCGGCGGGCAGGGTGGAGCCGTATTTCTTGCCGGAGAGTTCCTCGAGGCGGCGGAAGAGCGGGGTGAACACGTCGCTCTCGTAGTTGGAGATCACGCCGGAGAAGTCCTTGAAGTTCTTCGTGCACTGCATGATGCCGCTGACGCGTTCGAAGCCCATGCCCGTGTCGACGTGGCGGGCCGGGAGCGGGCTGAAGGTGCCGTCCGGGTTGGCGTTGAACTGGATGAAGACCAGGTTCCAGATCTCCATGCAGCGGGCGTCGCTGCCGTTGACGAGCGTGCCCTTCGTATCGCCTTCGGGGGTCAGGTCGACGTGGAGTTCGGTGCAAGGACCGCAGGGGCCGGTCTCGCCCATCATCCAGAAGTTGTCCTTCTTGTTGCCGTTGACGATGTGGATGGCCGGGTCGAGGCCGGCGGCGCGGAACTTCTCGGCCCAGACGTCCCAGGCTTCTTGGTCGAACTCGGAGGGGTCGCCCTTGGACTTGTCCGGCTTGTAGACGGTGGCGTAGAGGCGGTGCTTCGGGAACTTCCAGACCTCGGTGATGAGCTCCCAGGCGAAGTCGATGGCCTCGCGCTTGAAGTAGTCGCCGAAGGACCAGTTGCCCAGCATCTCGAAGAACGTGTGGTGGTAGGTGTCGAGGCCGACGTCTTCGAGGTCGTTGTGCTTACCGCCGGCGCGGATGCACTTCTGGGTGTCGGCGGCGCGGCCCGGGGTGTACGGGCACTTCGTCTGGCCGAGGAAGATCGGGACGAACTGGTTCATCCCCGCGTTGGTGAAGAGCAGGTTGGGGGAGTCCGGCATCAGGCTCGACGACTGGACGATCGAGTGCTGCTTCGATTTGAAGAAATCGAGGAAGGATTGGCGGACTTGGGCGGAGGTCATGGGGCGGTAAAGCGGAGGCGGGAAGGGGTCTTTTTAAGCCCCTGTCGGGGGAAAAGGGAAGGGTGGAATTCAGGGGGCACGTGGGCATGGGGGCATGGGGGCAAGGGGTGTCTGCGAGTATCGAGTATGGAGTATCGAGCATGGGGTAGATTCGGTTTGAGTTGCCCCGTTGGTCTGTTGGCCAGTTCACGCGGAAGGTGTCAGGTAAGGTCAGCATTGCGTGCTGTCCTCGTTGCATCGGGTAGGGTTTAGCGCCCTCGCTCAACCGTATCGGCGTCTCAGGGCGGCCGAGGGTAGGGCGTGGCTTTGCCGCGCCCTCCGAAGAGAAGTGCACGATGAATCGTGCCCCTACCTTGGTTCGCCCTGCGGCGAACGGCTGACATAGCCGTCAGCCTATCCACTCAGTCATTCCTTCTGCCATCTGTCATCCGTCATCTGCCATCGACTCAGCCATCTTGCCTCGCGTCACTCCGCCGCCGTCAGTTCGCGGTGGAGCAGGAACAGGGCGTGGAAGCTGTCGGCGTAGAAGAGGCTGAGGCGTTCGATGAGCTTGCTGTCGTGCCACGAGACCACGTTGGCCTTGAACGTCAGGCGCGCCTCGCCGAGGCCTTCCGGCTTACGGGCGGAGAGTTCCTGGGAGAAGTGCAGCGTCGAGGGGAGCTTCTTCGCGTATTTCTTCTGATCGGAAAGGAAGGCCGCGATCGCGCCGAGCTGCGACTGGCCGTCGAGGGTCAGGTGCACGGTGGCCTCGCCGGGGACGTCGCCTTCGCGCGGCTGGTAGAAAGCCCGCACGAGGGCGGTCGAACCCTTGAGGGTCGCTCGCGCGTTGAAGTCATCGCGCGCGGTCAGGCGGTAGGCCGCGTCATGCGCTTTGAGGTGTCCGGCGACGGCCTTCCAGAGGGCGGGTCTCATGTCCCTCAATCTTGTCGAAGTCGGGCCGGAGGCAAGCGGACCGCACGTCATCCGCCGTCGAGTTATTGACAGAGAACAAAAAGGGCGTGCCGGTCGGCACGCCCTTCGGGGAAGGAATCAGCGGACGGCTTACTTCTTTTTCTTCGCCGGCTCCGCCTTGGCAGGAGCGCCGAGCGGGTGCTCCTTGAGGACTTCCTCGACCGTGTAGAGGGCGTTGTTCTTGCCCTTGATCGCCTCGCGGACCTTCTTGACCTGGGCCGGCTTGACGGCCGGGAGGTTGTTGCCGAAGGACTGGCGGACGTAGGTGATCACCGCGGCGACTTCCTCGTCGTTGAGGAGCTGACCCAGGCCGGTCATCACCGGCTGTCCGGTGGCGGGGTCGCCGTAGGTCTTGCCGTCGATCGTCTGGACGCCGTAGAGGCCGTTGAGGACGATCTTGATCACGCGGTCAGGGTCGCCTTCGAGCCAGCCATTGGACGGATAACCGGGCGTGCGACCCAGGGGCGGGTAAGCGCCGCGGGCGGGCTTGCCTGGTTCCTTGGGCATCTCGGCGCCGCGGCCGTCGGCTTGGTGGCAGGTCGAGCAGTGGGCTTCGCGGAAGTAGACTTCCTTGCCCTTGTCATAGAGCTTCTTGTCGTCCCTCGAGAGCTTCTTGTCCGACGGGCCGTAAGAGGTTTCCTTCTGGTCGGCGAACTCGCGCAGGTTCACCTTGCCCTTGCCCTCAGGGAGGGACTCGAGCTGCTTCAGCGTCTGGCGCAGGCAGTAGGCGATGTAGTAGTCCTTCGCGCCCTTCAGGGTCGCGACGGCGGCGATGGCGCGCTCGGTGTCCTGGCCGCGGAAGAAGCTGAGGCCGCGGACGCCTTCGAGCTGGACGCGCGGGTGGGCGTCCTTGACGGCGGCTTCCATGATCGCGAGGGCGTTCGGGAGGCGGTCGCGCTGGTAGATGGCGACGCGGACGGCCTGGGCGCGGGCGCGAGGCTCGGGGGACTTCAGAAGAAGGCCGAGGAGCTCGGTGTTCACGACGTTGTGCCACTGGTGGACCCAGAGGGCTTCGAGCAGGTGGTGGGCGTCGGCGACCTTGGTCGGGTCGAACTGCTTGGCCCACTTCTGGGTCGCGGCGATGACCTTCGCGGTATCGTGCTTGTGCAGCTCGATCTTGGCGCGTTGGCGGACGTTGTCTTCATGCTCGGTGAGGAGCGCGAGGAGGTTCTCGACGGACTCGCCGTCGATCTTCTTCGGCGTCAGGAGCGGGCGGCCGGCGTAGGTCAGGCGGTAGAGACGGCCGTGCTGGTGGTCGCGGTTCGGGTCACGCAGGTGGTGCTGGAGGTGGCCGATGAGCATCTGTGACCAGTCCATGACGTAGAGCGAACCATCGGGGGCGACGGCGACGCCGGAGGGGCGGAAGTTGCCGGCCTTCTCCTTGTCGGTCTCGATGAGGTTCGGCAGGAGGGTCTCACCCTTGAGGCCTGCGCCGTCTGCGGTGATCTTCGCGCGGAAGATGCCCTGGACGGTGATCACGTTCGTGTTGAGGAAGTCGCCCTGCCAGTCGTCGGGGAAGTGACGGCTGCTGAGGATCGCGGTGCCCGGGCAGGGGCGCGACGGACGGTTCCAGAACTGCTTGAAGCCGGAGTGGGCGCCGGTGTCGAGGTGGCTCGAGAAGCCCGGTCCGAAGTAGTTGGCGTTGCCGGTGGCGTCGGTGATGATGTCGTTGCCCCAGTAGTCGAAGACGCGGCCGTGCGGGTTGGCGAAGCCGTAGGGCACGTGGCGGGTCAGCTTGTTGGTCTGGGGTTCGAAGCGGTAGATGGCGCCGTTGGTGTTGCGCAGCACGCCGTTGAAGGTCTCGACCTGGGTGCGGTGGAACACGCCGTCGGAGAGGTAGAGGGCGCCTCCCGGTTCATAGCAGATGGAGTTCGTCTCGTGGTGCGAGTCGGCGGCGTCCATGCCGGTGAGCAGGCGTTCCTTCCAGTCGGCCTTGCCGTCGCCGTCGGTGTCGCGGACGTACCAGATGTCAGGCGACTGGATGAGGATCACGCCGTCCTTGTAGAACTGGAAGCCGGTCGGGCAGTTGAGGCCGTCGAGGAAGGTCGTCGACTTGAGGACCTTGCCGGTCTTCGGGTCGAGATCCAGGACGATGAGCTTGTCGAAGACCTTGGTGGTCGGGGAGGTCTCCGGGTAGGTCGGCCAGCAGGCGATCCAGAGGCGGCCCTTGGTGTCGAAGTTCATCTGCACCGGGTTGATGAGCTCGGGGACGATGGTCTCGTCGGCGATGAACTCGACCTTCACGCCTTCCGGGGTGGAGAGGTGCTTGAGCTGCTCTTCGCCGCTGAGGTAGGGGACGGGTTCCTTGCGGTTCGGGGGCACCGGGATCTCGGCCTTGAGGTTGTCGTGCTTCACTTCGACCGGCTTGCCCTGGGCGGCGGCCCAGATGCCCTTGTCGTGGTTGGCGGTCTTGAGGTCGCGGTTGGCGAGCTCGGCGCCGAGCACCGTGGCGTTGTCGATGCCTTCGTATTTGATGCGGGAGCGCTGGCCGAAGATGTTGAACTGGTCGACCGTGCGGTAGCGGTGGTGCCACTGGGTGCTCTTCTCGTTCACCTCGGCGCGGACCTTCTCGTTGACGGCGCCGGCGGCCTTGCCGAAGACGGCCTGGAACTGAGCCGGCGCGAAGGCGGCGTCACCGGAGGCGTTCACGTGGATGCCGTTGAGGGTGAGCGGGGACTTGGCCGAGGCGTAGAGCTTCTGGGAGGCGGCGAAGAGGTCGACGAAGGGGACGCTGTTGGCCTTGGCGACAGCGGCCATCGCGGACGTGTAGAGCGCGAGGTTCTGATTGTTGTGGGCGGCCAGCTTGGCGTCGAAGTCGGCGGACTTCAGGTCTTCGTGCGCGATCGGGGAGAAGAGGACGACGCGGACCTTGCCCTTGCCGTAGTCGGCGGCGAGGGTCGACTTGAGCCAGGCATCTAGGTTCGACTTGAAGGTCTCGAGACCGGCGGCGCCGGCGAAGGACTCGTTGAAGCCCCAGTAGGCGAAGATCACGTTGGCGTGGAAGTGCGCGCCGGCATGGTAGGTGACCTCGGTCTTGCCGACCTTGGTGGTCAGGGCGCCGGGCTTCATGTTGAGGAAGTAATCAAGGCCGGCCACTTCGTCGGAGCGATGCGGCTTCACGCCGACTTCGTCGCCGGAGAAGCCGAGGTTACGGACCACGAGGTTATGGTTCGGGAACGCCTGATGGATCAGCGTCTCGAAGTGGCCGTGGTGCTGCTGCCGGTCGGCGAAGCCGCTGCCGACGAAGGCGATGTTGTCACCCTTCTCGAGGGTGAGGTTCTGGGCCGAAACGGAGACGAATCCGAGCAGGGCCAACAGGAGGGTGGACAGCTTGCGCATGGGTTTCTGGTTTTGATAAAAAGAGGGAAGGCCATGCGGTGAGGCATGGTCGGTAGGGGAGATGAAAACCTGTCGCTCTTTCAACAATCTGCCAAGGGGAATGTTCCTGACTGAGCCTGCAAAGGAGCGTCAAAGCCGCTCATTTGCAGGCCCAGGGGGCGGGGACACCGAGAGTATTGAGTATGGAGTATCGAGTATCGGGGGAGTGGTTGGCCTTGGGGTAGGGGCAGCACCGCGTGCTGCCCTAGTTGCCTTGGGTAGGGTTGAGCGCCCTCGCTCAACGGCGTGGCCGCCGCAGGGCGGCCGAGGGTAGGGGCGTGGCTTCGCCGCGCCCTCCGAAACTGAGGGCACGATAAATCGTGCCCCTACCTTGGTTCTTACCCACAACCGGAGACCGGATGATTGGCCGGGGTTATTGAAGCCCGCAGCATCCATTCCGGTTTCCGGTCTCCCTTTGAGTTCTGTCATCTGCCCCAACCGCTAACCGCTTAGACCATTGCGCGCGTCCCTTACTTCCCCAGCGCGGCGTTGATCGACTTGACGACGGCTTTGCCGAGCGTGGCGGAACCTTCCGTATTAAAGTGCACGTCGGCCTTGTTCTGGTGCTGGGCGAGGGTCGGCGTGATGACGGCGTTAAGGTCGTCGATGGCGACGTCGTTCTCCTTCATGACCTTGAGCGCGATATCATTATAGACGGCGACATCTCCGAAGGTACGCTGGGGCGTGAGCTTGCCTTCCGGGACGGGGGTGGTGGTCGCGAAGATCACCTTGGCGCCGGTCTTCTTCAGGTCGGCCACGAGCGAGCGCAGGTTCTGTTCGTATTCCGCCGGCTCCACCTGGCGCTTGCCGTCGTCCATGTGGCGGAGGTCATGCAGGCCGAAGTTGAAGTGGATGACGTCCCACTTGCCCGTGCCGAGCCACTTGGCGAGGTTCGCCGTGCCGTTCTTGGTCGGACCGCCGTTCGTCGGGATACGGTGCACGTTGGCCTTGCCGGCGAGTTCCTGGCGGACGGGCAGGGTGTAGCCGATCGAGATGGAATCACCGATGAGCAGCACGCGCGGCAGGCCGGCGACGTCCTGGATCGGCGCCATGGCCGGGTTCGGGGCCTTGGCCTTCGCCTTGGCTTTGGCTGGCGCTTTCTCCGCCGGAGCGGACTTCGGGGCGTCGGCGGCGAAAAGGGACAACGAGGCGAGGGTGAGGAGCAGGGGCAGGGTCTTCATGGGGGCAGGAATAACAGAACCCAAATGCATGGCTGAGTCGAGGGCAAGGACTACGAGAGTATTGAGTATGGAGTATCGAGTATCGGGGGAGTCATGGCCTTGGGGTAGGGGCAGCACCGCGTGCTGCCATAGTTTGCCCCGGGTAGGGCAGAATCGATGACGGAGGTCTGAATAGAGGACTGAATGGAAAAGCCCGCCACCCGCCACCTGGGGCTGCCACCTGCCACCCGGAATGAGTGGATGACTGAATCGATGGCAGATGCCGGAGGGCAGATTTGACCATGGAGGACTGAATGGAGGGCTGAATGGAAAAGCCCGCCACCCGCCACCTGGGGCTGCCACCTGGCACCTAGAATGAGTCGATGACTGCATCGATGACAGATGACAGAGGGCAGATATCCTGAACCCGAACCTGAACCTGAGCACCCGTACCTGGTACCTGATTGCTGAGACCCGAGACCTGAAAATGAACACCTCAGCCAATCATCCGGTTTCCGGTCTCCCTCTGAGTTATTTCAACCTCTGACCGCCAACGCCTCTTCGATCCGCGCGAGGTCCTCGGGTTTGATGGCGAACTTGCCGCCGAAGACGGTGTCCTTGATCTGGCCGGGCTTGCGCGCGCCGACGATGGCGGCGGTCACGCGTGGCTGACGCAGCACCCAGGCGATGGCGAGCTCGGCGGAGTTCCGTCCGTAACGATGCGCGATTTCGGCGAGGCCCTTGGCCAGCGCGATGTTCTTGGTCAGCAGGGGTTCGTTGAACTGCGGATCCGCGCGCCGATGGTCATCGGCGGGCAGGGCGGCGGCCCATTCCGGGGTGACCTTGCCGCTGAGCAGGCCCTTCTGCATCGGGCTGTAAGCGATGATGCCGATGTCGTTCTCTTCGCAGTAAGGCAGGAGTCCGGCTTCGATGCTCCGGTTGAGCATGCTGTAGGGCGGCTGCAGGAACGTGACGGTGTGGATGGGCTGGATGCGCTTGAGCTGGGCGACGTTGAAGTTGCTGACGCCGGCGTAGCGGACCTTGCCCTCCTTCACCAGCTCGGCGACGGCGGACCAGCCTTCCTCGATGTCCTCGTCGGGCTGCGGCCAGTGGATCTGATACATGTCGATGACGTCGACGCCCAGGCGGCGCAGGCTGTCCTCGCACTCTTGCTTCACGCTGGCGCGCTTGAGGCGGGGTACGATCGTGCCGTCGGGCTCCCAGCAGCGCTCGCACTTCGTCGAGATGATCGGCTTGTCCTTCATCTCTTTGAGCGCGCGGCCGACGACTTCCTCGGAGCGGCCGAGTCCGTAGACGGCGGCGGTGTCGATCCAGTTGATGCCGACGGCCATCGCTTCGTGGATGGTCCGGATGGAAAGGGCGTCATCCTGCGCGCCCCAGCCGAATTTCCAGTCGCCGCCGCCGATGGCCCAGGTGCCCAGGCCGACGGGCGTGAGATGGAGCGGAGAGTTGCCGAGCTTGCGGGTCTTCATGGCGATGAGGGAATTGAAGGGAGAATGGAGGGCTGAATCGAGGACTGAATGGAGGGCTGAATAGATGACAGATGACTGAGTCGATGACAGAGCACAGATAATGCCACAGAGGACTGGATGGAGGGCTGAATTGATTTCCCGCCACCTGCCACCTGGGGCTGCCACCCGCCACCCGAAGCGAAGGCATCACGCTCAAGGGAAACCGGAGACCGGATGATTGGCTGGGGTCCTTGATATTGGCCGCAGCAAACTTTCCGTTTTCCGGCCTCCCTTTGCTTGCTGGTTTTTCCAACCGCTATCCGCCAACCGCCATCCGCTGAAACCTTCGGTTCTCGCTCACTTCCCCTTCTTGGCTTTCTTGGCCGCGTTCGCCGCTTTGAGGTCGCGCATCGGCCAGTTGGGGTCGTCGACATGCGCGTCCTTGAAGATGGCGAGGGCCTTCTCGACGAGCTCGGGCCGCGTGGCGGCCAGGTCATGGCGTTCGGCGGAGTCAGCCTTCAGGTCGTAGATTTCGACCTTGGCCTGCGGACCGTTGCGCACGGCCTTCCAGTCGCCCCAGCGGGCTGCCTGGAGGGACTGCGCTTCGTGGAGTTCCCAGTAGAAATAATCGCGTTTCGGCGCCGGTCCGCCTTTGAGGAACGAGACCAGGGAAAGGCCGTCGGTCTTCAGTTCCTTGGGCGCCTTGGCGCCGGCGACTTCGACGGCGGTCGGCAGGAAATCCCAGAAGGCCCAGGGTTCGTCGCTCACGCGGCCGGAGGGGACTTTGCCCGGCCAGCGGGCGAGGGCCGCCTGGCGGAGGGCGCCTTCGTAGAGCCCACGCTTGAAGCCGCGCATGCCGTTCGAGGCCTGATCGAAGAGTCTGCCCACTTCGGAGTCGGGCGCGAAAGAGGACCCGTTGTCGCCGGCGGTCATGACCAACGTATTTTCGTCGAGACCGAGTTCCTTGAGGAGGGCGAAGAGACGGCCGACATCCGCGTCGAGACGCGTGACCTGGGCGGCGTAGGCTTTCTGGGTCGGCGTCCAGGGCTTGTCCTTATACGCGCCGAGGTCGTCGATCTCATGCGTGCCGTGCGGGAGCGTGATCGCGTAGTAGAGGAAGAACGGCTTATCCTTCTGAGCGCGCACCCAGCGCTCGACGTCCTGCTGGATGAGTTCCTGGGCGTAAGTCTTGCCGACGCCCTTGCCGGTGTTGCCCGGAAGTTCGAACCGCTGGTCGTCGCGGTAGAGATAGGTCGGGAAGTAGCTGTGCGCGTGGCGCTGGCAGTTGTAGCCGAAGAAGTGGTCGAAGCCGTTCTTCAGCGGGCTGCCGGTCGTGTCGAACATCCCCATCCCCCACTTGCCCATGCAGGCGGTGGCGTAGCCGCTGTCCCGAAGGACCTTGGCCACGGTGATCGTGCCGGCCGGCAGCGGGAGCTGACCCTCGGGCTTGATCTCACGATTGGCGCGCACCGGGCTGTGGCCGCTGTGCTGGCCGACCATGAGCGAGGTGCGGCTCGGGGCGCAGACGGTGGTGCCGCAATAGCCTTGGGTGAAGCGCGTGCCTTCCTTGGCCATGCGGTCGAGGTTCGGCGTCTGGATGAGCTTCTGCCCGTAGCAGCCGATGTCGCCTTGGGCGAGGTCGTCGCTCAGGATGAAGATGATGTTCGGCTTGCGCGGTTCGGCCGCGGCGACGACGGCCGCGAAAGCCAGGAGGAAGAGCGAAGACAGCTTCATGGGGGTGGGTGGGAGTGAAGGGGGGAGGGAGGGCTGGGTCGAGGGCAGAGGGCTGAATCGATGAGAGAAATTACAAGGGAGGACTGAATGGAGGACTGCGTTGAGGACTGAATAGAGGGCTGAATGGATTTCCCGCCATCCGCCACCGGGGGCTGCCACCTGCCACCCGGGATGGTGTCACGGGTAGGGTTGAGCGCCCTCGCTCAACCGCGTAGCCGCCGCAGGGCGGCCGAGGGTAGGGGCGTGGCTTCGCCGCGCCCTCCGAAGCGGAGGGCACGATAAATCGTGCCCTTACCTTGGTTCTTACCCCACAACCGGAGACCGGATGATTAGCTGGGGTCCTTGATCATGGCCGCAGCAAACCTCCCGGTCTCCGGTCTCCCTTTGAGTTTTGATCGACCCAAACAAAAAAAGGGCCTTCCGGCCCCTTTTATTTAAACTGTCCCTAGCCCTAACCCCGGCCCTGTGAAGTCGGCGAGCTTAAGCTCGCCCGGCTTCACTGCACATCCTTCAGGAACTGCTGGTACTGCGCTTCGGTCTGCGCGGCGTCCAGCTTGCCGGAGTGGATCAGGATGCGGAAGCGGAAGGTCTCGGACTGGCCGGCCTTGAGCGTGAAGTTGAGCGCCTTCTTGGACGGATTGCCCTTGGGGAACTCCTTGGCGCCGAACGGATTGGCGGCGAAGAGGCCGTAGCCGCGGCAATGCCAGTAGGTCGGGTAGGTGACGTTCTTCGGGTGGTCGAAGATGCCGACGCAGACGTCTTCGCCCCGGACGTTGCCGGAGAGGGTCATCCACTTGGCGCGCGTGCTCCAGGCGTCTTTCTCGCCGACGGCGCCTTCGCTGCTGAGGTAGACGCCGTTGACGCCCGTGTTGTCGAGCTTGGCGACGGTGGTCGGGATGCCGGCGGCGTCGGTGAAGATCTCGGGCTTGGTGGAGGGCTCTTCGAGGGCGCGGGTCACGCGGATGGCGATGGCGCCTTCCTTGGAATCGTGGAAGACGGCGTCCTTCTCCTGGGCGGTGAGGGTGATGATGCGGTCGATGATGCGGAGGTCCTTGGCGGCGCGGAAGACGAGGGTCTCATCCTGCTGGAGCACCTTGGAGCCGTCGGCCATGATCCAGTCCGAGGAGACTTCGAGGGTCGCGGCGCCGTTGCCGCCGTTGATCGCCTTGATGCTCTTATGCTTCACCGCGCCGTAGGGCATCTTGCCCTTGTGGGTGAAGCCCTCGGGCGGGGAATTCCAGAAGTCGGTGCCGTTGACGTCGCCGTAATTGAACCAAGAGGAGATGTGGTGCGGGTGGTCGGTGCGCTCGCCGGCGATCTTCTCGAGCGGGAAGCCGCGGGTGAAGATGTTGCCCTGCGAGGTGCGCAGCGGGGAGAGCAGGGGCTTCTTCTGGTCGGCCCAGTAGACATAGGAGGTGAAGGGCTGGCCGTCGACGAGGACGTCGACCTGCGACTTGTCCTTCTGTTCGACGAGCTTCACTTCCTGGGCGACGGCGGCTTGGCCGAACGCGGCGAGGAGGGCGAGGAGGGCGAGGGGGTTCTTCATAGGGGTGAAGATAGGACATACCTGCCGTCGAAAAGTTGCCAACCTGAAAGCCCCGCGGAATTGCCCAAGAAACGGCGTCAAGGCATCAGGAATTCGGCTTCCGTAAGTCCGGGCCGGGCCTCATCGTCTCGTCACCCCGTCATGCGTCTCCTCGCGCTTTTCTTTGCTTCCGCCTGCGTCGCCGCCCCGGCCCTGCCGCCCGGCCCCGCCGACCGCGTGCCGCCTTCGGCCTATAAGTCCGGCCAGACGCCCGCCGACGCGATGCGCACGATGTCGCTCCCGCCCGGCTTCCAGGTCTCGCTCGTCGCAGCCGAGCCCAAGGTCGTCCAGCCGATCGCGATGTGCTTCGACGAGCGCGGCCGTCTCTGGGTCGTGGAAGGCATGGCCTATCCGAAGAAGCGTCCGGACGGGCAGGGCGCGGACCGCATCCTGATCCTCGAGGACGTGAAGAAGGACGGCTCTTACGCCAAGGTCACGGTCTTCAAGGAAGGCCTCAATCTGGTCTCGGGCATCGAAGTCGGCCACGGCGGCGTGTGGGTCGGCGCGGCCCCGGAATTCCTCTTCATCCCGAAGGACGCCGACGACAAGGCGGGCCAGCCGGTCGTGCTGCTCGATGGCTGGGGCTACCATGACACGCACGAGACGCTCAACAGCTTCGTCTGGGGTCCCGACGGCTGGCTGTACGGTAATCACGGCGTGTTCACGCACTCCGTCGTCGGCAAGCCCGGCGCGACCGACGCCGAGCGCAAGAAGATCAACGCAGGTGTCTGGCGTTATCATCCGACCCGCCACGTCTTCGAGGTCTTCGCCGAGGGTACGAGCAATCCGTGGGGCCTCGATTACGACGCGCATGGTGAGTTCTTCAACACGGCCTGCGTCATCCCGCACCTTTACCACATCCTCCCCGGCGCCCGTTACCAGCGTCAGGCCGGCCAGCATTTCAATCCGTTCACCTACGACGACATCAAGACCATCGCCGACCATGCCCACTACGCCGGCGGCCGCGTCCATCGTCCCGATCCGCTGAAGGTCCCCGAGACCACGGACGCCGTGGGTGGCGGCCACGCCCACTCGGGCCTGGCCATCTACAATGGCGACAACTTCCCCCCGGCCTATCGCGGCCTGCTCATCTTCGGTAATCTCCACGGTCACCGCCTGGTCTCCGACCAGGTCGTCCCGGAAGGAAGCGGTTTCGCCGGCCACCACGGCAACGACTTCCTGCGCAGTAACGACGCCACCTTCATTCCGGTGTCACAACGCGTCGGTCCCGACGGCGCCCTCTATGTGAGCGACTGGTCCGACGTCCAGGTCTGCCATAACAACACCCAGGAGATCTGGGACCGCTCCAACGGACGCATCTACCGCGTCAGTTTCGGCCAGCCGGCGAACCGCCCGGCCGACCTCGCCCGCGTCCGCGACGACGAGCTCGCGGAGATCGCCCTCAGCGACGCCAACGAATACTTCGTCCGGCAGGCGCGCAAGGTCCTGGCCGAGCGTAATCTTTCCGGCCGTTCGCCGCTTGCCCCGGCCGCCAAGGCCAAGCTCGTCGCGACGCTCACGGCCGCCCCTGATCCCGTCCGCCGGTTACGGGCCCTCTGGGTCCTGCAGTCGACCCGCCTGCTCGATGACACGCTCCTCGCTGGCGTCCTCCGGGATCCCGCTCCCGCCCTGCGCGGCTGGGCCGTCCGTCTGATCGCGCAGGAGTGGACCGCCGGTATCCCGGCCCTCGCCACCCTTGCCCGGACCGAGGCCTCTCCGCAGGTCCGCCGCGAACTCGCTTCCGCGCTTTCCTATCTCCCGCTCGCCCGACGCGCCGCCATCGCCGAGCCGCTCCTGGCCCGGGCCGAGGATGCTTCGGATCATAATATCCCGCTGCTGCTCTGGTATGGCATCGAACCCCTCGTCGGCGCCGACGCCGCGCGCGGCCTCGCCCTCGCGGCCGGCAGCCGTCATCCGCAGACGACCGACTTCATCTATCGTCGCCTCGCCAGCGATGCCGGCGCCCGCGCCCAGGTGCTCGCCATCGCCCTGCGCGAGACCGACGCCGCGCGTCGGGCGACCCTCGTGGGCCGCGTCGTCGAAGGCGTCCGCCAGGCCGGCTCGTTCGCCGCCCCCGCGGGCTGGGCCGCGCTCGTCGCGGGCCTGCGTCAGGGTGCTTCGCCCGACCTCCTCGCCAATCTGAACGAACTCGACGCCCTCGCCGGCGACGAGTCCAGCCGCGCTTACTATCGCGGACACCTCGCCGACGAGAAGGCCCCGTTGCCCGCCCGCCAGCGCGCCCTCGCCGTGCTCGTCGCCTCCCGCGACCGCGCCGCCGCTCCGGTCATCCACCGGATCTTCGCCGAGAAGACCACGCCGTCTTTCCGTCGCGCGCTCATCCAGGCGCTCGCCGCCGTGGGTGACGCGGATTCGCCGGCGGTGCTCCTCGGTCGCTTCGGCGTGTTCTCGCCGGAGCAGGTCAATGACGCCATCGCGGCGCTTGCCAGCAATGCCGCCGGCGGCAAGGCGCTGCTCGCCGCCGTGGCGGCGGGCAAGGCCGACAAGGCCCTGCTTTCGCCGCTCGTGGTGCGTCAGCTGAAGTCGCTCGGCGATCAGGATCTCGATGCGCAGCTCGCCGCCGTCGTGGGCGTGGTCAACGCGACCCAGGCCGACTTCGCGAAGAACAAGGCCAAGTACGAGGCCATGCTGAAGCCCGATGCCGTCCGCAAGGGCGACCTCGCGGCCGGTCGCCAGCTCTTCACGACGTCCTGCGGGATCTGCCATACCTTCGGCTACACGGGCAATCAGGTCGGCCCGGGCCTCGCCGGCTCCAATATCGGCAAGCTCGATTATTTCCTCGAGAACGTCCTCAACCCCAACGGCGTCATCGGGAAGGACTACCAGCTCAACGTGTTCAAGCTCAAGGGCGGGGCCACCATGAGCGGAATCGTCCAGTTCGAGGACGCGCAGTCGTTCCGCCTCGTGATGCCCGGCGGAGCGAAGTTCACCGTCGCCAAGGGCGAGGTCGACCAACGCGAGATCCTGCCGATGTCATTGATGCCCGAGGGCCTGCTCGATGCGCTCACCAAGGAGCAGGTGATCAATCTGGTCGCCTACCTGCAGTTCCCGGACGGCTTCCCCGTCACCGCCCCTGGCGTGTGGCGACTCGAAGGCGCGATCGAAGGCGAGACGCTCAAGGTCCTCGCCGTCACCGGCGGCAAGACCGGCGGCCAGAAGATGACGGCGTTCAAAGCCAGCCGCTGGAGCGGCAACGACCACCTCTGGTGGACCGGCGGCAAGGTCGGCGACACGCTCACGCTCGCGCTCCCCGTCTCCGCCAAGGGCACCTATGAGGTGAAGTTCGTCGGCACCAAGGCGCATGACTACGGCAGCTTCGAGCTCCGCCTCGACGGCAAGCTCCTCGGCGTCGAAGGCTACGATTTCTACAACCCCGCCGAAGTCGTCACCACCGGCGAAATCAACGGCGGCCGCCATGAACTCGACGCCGGCGAGCATCGCCTCGAGATCAAGGTCCTTGCTCCGAATCCCGCCGCCACCCCGAAGAATATGTTCGGGTTGGATTATCTGAAGTTGGAGAGGAAGTGAAATAGGGCAGAATCGATGACAGATGACGGATGACTGCGTCGATGACAGAGGGCAGCAACGCCGGATGGTTAACGGAGGACTGAATGGAGGACTGCGTAGAGGACTGAGTGGAGGGCTGAATTGAGCGAAAGACAGTCTTTGCTTCAGGTGGCAGGTGGCGGGCTTTGAGCCATGTGTGGGTAGGGATGCGATGACATCGCATCCGCCTGCATTGAGGTAGGGTCAGAACTGCGTGCTGACCTAGTGGCCTCGGTTAGTGGCCGCCGCAGGGCGACCGAGGGTAGGGGCGAGGCTTCGCCGCGCCCTCCGAAGCGGAGGGCACGATAAATCGTGCCCCTACCTTGGTTCGCCCTGCGGCGAACGGCCCTCCGCGCGCGTCAGCGCGCGGTCAGAACCCCGCGCCTTTGACCTTCGTCCTCACGCGCAGGAGACGGTCCTTGGACGTGATGTAGAGCGTGTGGCCGTCGTCACCCCAGGTGAGGTTCGCCGTGGCCTGGCCGCAGAGGATCGAGCCGAGGTGCTTGCCTTCAGGCGAGAGGATGAGCACGCCGCCGGGGCCGGTGGTCCAGATGTTGCCCTTGGCGTCGAGCCTCAGGCCGTCGCACCCGCCGGCGCGTTCCTTGCTCTTCAGCGGGGCGGCGAGGAAGACGTCGCGGAGCCCGGAGCCATCAAGGGCGCAGGTGGCCACGCGCGGGTTCTTGCCATCGGAGACCGCGAGATAGAGGGACTTCTGGTCGAGGCTCAGGGCGATGCCGTTCGGCCACTGGATTTCCTTGGTCACGAGGGTGACCTTGCCGTCGGTCGCGAGCTTGTAGACGCCGTGATACGGCGTCTCGGACTTCTCGCCTTTCGGCAAGCCGTAGGTCGGATCGGTGAAGTAGACTGAGCCATCCCTGGCCACGCAGAGGTCGTTGGGGCTGTTGAAGCGGACGCCTTCATGGTTCTTGGTCGCGAGCGGTACGAACTTGCCGTCGCCGCCGAGGCGGGCGACGCGGCGCGAGCCATGCTGGCAGAGGAGCAGGCGGCCTTCGCCATCGACCGCGAGACCGTTGGAGCCCTGGTTCGGCGAAGCCTCGTCGGTACCGCTCGGCTTCAGGAAGACGGAGGCGACGGCGTCGCCTTCGATCCACTGGTAGGCGACGTTGTTGGGGACGTCGGAGAAGACGACGCGTCCCTTATACCAGGCCGGACCTTCGGACCAGGTGTAGCCGCCGTTGGAGATGGTCTCGATCCGGGCGTCGCTCGCGAGCAGCGCGTCGAGCGCCGGGTCGAGCTTCTCGATGGACTGCTTCGGGCCCTCGGCGGCGACGACGGTCAGGACGGACAGGAAGAAGGCGGGGAGGAACTTCATGGCTGAAGGGGTAGGGACTGATTAGGAGGAGGCAAACTAAAGGGTGGTGAAAGCGTTTGGCGGTTAGGAATGCCGGCAAGTAAGGGGAGACCGGTAACCGGATGATTGGATGGCGGCATATTTTCAGGTCTCGGGTCTCGGCAATCAGGAGTCAGGTGCGGGTGGTCAGGTTCAGGTTCGGGCCCCGGGTTAATCCATTCAGCCCTCCGTGATCGATTCAGCCTTCTGTCATCGATTCAGTCGTCCATTTATTTCGGGTGGCGGGTGGCAGCCTCGGGTGGCGGGGCTTTTCAATTCAGCCCTCCGCGCAGTCCTCCACGCTGTCCTACATGCAGCCCTCCCTGATCAATTCCCCTCTCTGTCATCGACTCAGCCATCCGTCATCTGCCATCGATGCAGCCATCGACCCAGCAGCAGACTATGTCGTGACGCGGTCCCGACCCTACCTACGGCAAGCTAGGGCAGCACGCGGTGCTGCCCCTACCCCAAGACAAGCACTTCCCCGATACTCGATACTCCATACTCGATACTCTCAGCGTTCATCCCAACCTTGCCCCCCTCCCCAAAACCCTCCTTCCTCTCTTCGTGAAAGCCCTGCTCCTCACCGAATATAAGAAGATGTCCTACGTGGACGTGGCCGATCCGGTCTGCGGTCCCGAAGACGTCCTGATCCAGGTTCGCGCCTGCGGTATCTGTGGTTCCGACATCCATGGCTACGACGGCTCCACGGGCCGCCGCATTCCGCCGCTCGTCATGGGCCACGAAGCCGCGGGTGTGATCACCGGCATCGGCGCAAACGTGAAGGGCTTTGCTCCGGGTGACCGCGTCACCTTCGATTCCACGGTCTTCTGCGGTGACTGCGTCCACTGCAGGCGCGGCGACGTGAACCTCTGCGATAACCGCCAAGTCCTCGGCGTCTCCTGCGGCGACTACCGCCGTCACGGGGCCTTCGCCGAGTTCGTGACCGTCCCTGCCCGCATCCTGCACCAGCTGCCGGCTGAGCTCGGTTTCGCGGAAGCCGCCATGATCGAGGCCGTCTCCGTGGGCGTGCACGCCGTCCGTCTCACCCCCGTCGCCCCGGGAGATACCGCCGTCGTCGTGGGCACCGGCATGATCGGCCTGCTCACGCTCCAAGCCGCTAAAATCGCGGGTTTCGCGCAGGTCATCGCCGTCGACACCGAAGACTCGCGCCTCGCCGTCGCCAGTGAACTCGGCGCCACCCACAGCTTCAATCCTAAGACCGGCGGCGACCTCACCGAATACGTCAAGTCGCTCACCAAGGGGCAGGGCGCCGACGCCGCGTTCGAGTGCGTCGGCCTCAACGCCACCGTCCTCTCCGCCATCCACGCCGTCCGCAAAGGCGGTACCGTCACGCTCGTCGGCAACCTCTCGCCCAAGACCGAACTCCCGCTCCAGGTCGTCGTCACCCGCCAGCTCCGTCTGCAGGGTTCATGCGCCTCGGCCGGCGAGATCCCGCGCTGCATCGAGCTCCTCGCCACCCAGCAGATCAAGGTCGACAAGATCATCTCCGCCGTCGCTCCGCTCGAGCAGGGCGCCGATTGGTTCGCCAAGCTCTACGCGGGCGCCCCGGGCGTCATGAAGGTCATCCTCGCTCCTCAATCCTGACCAATAGAATCAATGGCTTTCTTTGATCTCACCGGCAAGGTCGCCTTCATCACCGGCACCAGCCGCGGCCTTGGACAATACTTCGCCCGCGCCCTCGCGCAGGCCGGCGCCGACATCGCGATGTCGAGCCGCGACGCGTCCAAGCTCGCCCCGTTCCGCCAGGAGATCGAGGCGCTCGGCCGTCGCACCTGCGGCGTCGACCTCGACGTCCGCGACCACGCCAGCATCCAGGCCGCCGTGGCCGAAGTGGAGAAGCAGATGGGCCGCATCGACATCCTCGTGAACAACGCCGGCTGCAACGCGCGCAAGCCCGCCCTCGAGGTCACCTGGGACGACTGGAACATGGTCCTCGACACCAATCTCCGCGGCACGTTCTTCACCGCCCAGGCCGTCGCGCCGGGCATGATCTCCCGCGGTTACGGACGCATCGTGAACATCGGCTCCGTCACCTGCGTCGCCGGTTACGCCGGCCTCGCCCCGTATGGCGCCAGCCGCGGCGGCGTGAAGCAGCTCACCATGAGCCTCGCCGACGACTGGGGCCGCCACGGCGTCACCGTCAACTGTCTCGCCCCCGGTTGGTTCAAGACCGCCCAGAACGCCGTCCTCTACGAGAACCGCGAATGGGTGGAGTATCTCTGCGACCGTATTCCGCTCAAGCGCCCCGGCGCGCCGGACGACCTCGCCGGCCCGGTCGTCTTCCTCGCGTCGGAGGAGAGCCGCTACGTGACCGGCCAGACCTTGTTGGTTGACGGGGGCATCAGCACGGGTGCTACTCGTGCCACGGTCGCCCCGCCGAAACCCTGATACCCTGACGCCATGCTTTACGCCCTGCTCGCCATCGCCGTCCTGGTCCTGTTGGTGACCTGGCTGAAGCTCAACCCTTTCATCGCGCTGCTGATCAGCTCGCTGACCTTGGGGGCGATGGTCGTAGCCACCTCTGGTGCGCTCACCATGGCGGAAGTCCTTAAGGCCTTCCAGACGGGCTTCGGTAACACCTTGGCCGGAACCGGCGCGATCATCGTGCTCGGGGTCGTCTTTGGTAAGCTTCTGGCCGAATCAGGAGGGGCAGGGGTGCTCGCCAAGCAGTTCATCCGCACCCTCGGGCCTTCCCGCATCGGCCTCTGCATCATCCTCTTGGCCCTCTGCGTGGGCATGACGACCTGGTTCGCCGTCGGCCTGCTGCTCATCCTGCCGATCGTCATCACGTTGGCCAAGGAGACCGGTCAGCCGTTCCTACGTCTCGTGCTCCCGCTGCTCTCGTTCCTGTCCGTCATGCATGGCCTGATGCCGCCGCATCCGGGCCCCGTCATCGCGATCGAGGCCCTGCATGCGGACATGGGGAAAGTCATCTTGTGGGCGCTGGTCCTGGGCATTCCCGTCGCCGCGATCGCCGGTCCGTTCTTCGCCCGCCTCGCCGTGAAGCGGGTCGAAGTCGCCACGCCGGAGTTCACGCCGTCCGTCTCCGCCGGTCAGACCTTGCCGACGTTCGGGCTGACGATCTTCACCGTCCTGCTGCCCGTCATGCTGCTGCTCACGGGCACGTTGGTCGAGCTCCTGCACGCCAAGGAAGCGCTCTGGGGCAAGGTCGGTCTCTTCGTCGGGAACCCCGTGATCGCCCTGCTTTTATCGGTGCTTTTCGCGATGTGGGCCTTCGGGAAGCGCTGCGGGCGGAGCGCCGCCGAGCTGCTCAAATTCTCGGAGCAGAGCGTGTCCGGCATCGGCATGACGCTCATCCTCGTCGGCGCCGGCGGCGGCTTCGCGCTCGTCATGCGCACGGCTGGCGTGGACAAGCAGCTGGCTGAGATCGCGGCCTCCGCGGGCCTGCCTTTGCTTGTCTACGGCTGGCTTGTCTCGGCCTTCATCCGCGTCGCCACGGGCTCCGCCACGGTCGCGATCACCGTCGCTTCCGGCTTCATCGCGCCCGTGCTCGCGGCGAACCCCGGCACCAACCCTGAGCTGATGGTCATCTCCATCGGTTGCGGCTCGCTCTTCCTTTCGCACCTCAACGACAGCGGCTTCTGGATGGTCAAGGAATGCCTCGGCCTCTCCGTCGGGCAGACCTTGCGCACTTGGACGATCACCGAGACCCTCATCGGATTTTCGGGCCTAGGCATGGCTTTGTTGGCGGAGCAGGTGATGAAGATTTTGGGGTAGGGGCAGAGGCGCCAAGAGTATCGGGATTGCATGCCTCGGGGTAGAGGCAGCACCGCGTGCCGCCCTAGTGATTTCCATTCTCGGGTGGCGGGTGGCAGCCTCAGGTGGCAGGTGGCGGGATCTCTGCTCCCAACTGCCAACCGCTTGCCGCCAACCACCAAGACCTGCCATGGGGGTAGGGTCGGGACCGGGTCGCGACATACCCTGGGTGGGGGTAGGTCGGCCGAGGGTAGGGGCGTGGCTTCGCCGCGCCCTCCGAAATCGAGGGCACGATAAATCGAGGGCACGATAAATCGCGCCCCTACCTTGGTTCGCCCTGCGGCGAACGGCCGTCCCTACCAGCCGACCCGGCGATCAGCTCGACATGGTCGCAGGGCAGGGGACTGGTGTCGCACCCCCTACCCCTTATCCACCCTTTTTGCTCAGTTTCGGCCTAATTGATTAAACGGGGTGTGAATAACTTTTAAATGACTCTATAACTCAATTAAATCATTTAAACAGTCATTTAAATCGATTAATGACTGAAATTTACCTATTTTTGACAAATAAATAATTACCCCGATCGGGCAAAACGATTACCACTCATTCGAGCCGAAAAAGGGACAAATTCGGTTGTGCCGATGGGGTCTTCACCCCAAGATTTTCTCATCCCCCAATTGATGTCACTACCCAGTGGCCTCCCCAAATCTATTCTAATGAAAAGTTCGAAGTCCCGCCCTCTGTTCTCGCGTGCGTCCTTGATGGTCGCCGCAGCCTTGCTCGCCGTCGGCACACCGACGCCGGCGAAGGCCGCGAACTTCACCTGGAACCAGGCCAACAACGGCAACTACTCGTGGATCGCGCCCTCGAGCTGGACCGCTCTGGCGGGCTTCCCCGATGACCTCGGCGACGTCGCGAATCTCAACACGAACATCCTGGGCGCCAACACCATCGCTCTCGACGCCAACGTGACGTTGTCGACGTTGAACATCGGCGATGCGATCGGCTCCGACCAGTTCCTGATCCAGGGCGGCGTCATCGCCAACCCGAGCATCCTGCCTTTGGCGGGCCAGGGCAGCAGTGTCGGCGTGGGTTCGATCGTGATGGACGCTCCCGGCTCCGCGGGAGTCGCGATCAACAAGACCGGCACCGGTACGACGGACGAAATCGCGGCGCTGATCTACTTCAACGACGCCCTCACGATCACGGCTGCTTCCGGCAAGCTCAGCCTCACCGGCGCCCTTCGCTCGGGCCAGTCCGACATCATCTTCGATGGCGCCGGGACGACCGAAATCCGCACCTCCTCGCTCGTCACCGGCGGTAACGTCGTGAAGAACGGTGCCGGCACCTTGCAGTTCACCGTCGCGAACACCTACGGTGGCTCGACCCTCATCAACGCCGGCACCTTGATGGCCGGCGCGGGCAACATCCTGCCCACCCGCACTCCGGTGGTGGTCGCGTCCGGGGCCACGTTCGACATCAACGGCGCCGGCCAGGCCTTCGGTTCCCTCGCGGGCGCCGGATCCGTGCTGAACTCCTCCGGCAGCACCTCCACCGCGACCATCAACATCGGTCGTGATGACACCAGCACCGTCTTCACCGGAACGATCTCGGCGCCGACGGCCGGCCGCATCGCCGTCACGAAGGTCGGCGGCGGTACGTTCGTCCTGCGTCCCGGCGTCGCCAGCAACTACTCTGGCGCGACCAACGTGCAGGGGGGTGTTTTCGAAATCGATTTCGCCAGCAGCGGAGACCTGACCTCGCTGATCGGCGCCTCGGCCCTGACCCTCGCCTCGGGTGATTTCACCCTGCGCGGTCGCGCCGGTTTGGCCGTGGCCCAGACCCTCGGCAACGTCACGGTCAATCAGTCGGGCGGCCGGATCTCCGTGCTCGCGGGTGACGCCACCTTGACCCGTTTGGCGTTGGGCACCCTGAGCTTCGGTTCGGGTTCCAACTCCGGCACCTTGCTCGTCTCCGCGCCCGCCAACACGCAGGTCACGATCTCCGCCACCACCGGTCAGGCCAACGGCATCTTCGGCGCGGGTCGCGCGGTCTTCACGGCCGACGGCACCAACTACGACTGGCTGACGACGGCCTCCGCCTCCACGCCGTTCGTGCTCTCCGGTCTCACGACTTACACCGCTTTGCCCGCCGCCGGTCCGGGCGTCGCCACGACCAACTACAGCCTATCGGCCAACCAGACGCAGACCGCTGCTGCGACGGTCGGCACGCTCAAGATCGCAAGTTCGGGAACCGCCACTTCTCTCGGCCTGGCCACCTTCGACCTCACTTTCGGCGCGTCGGGCGGCGGCTTGCTCGTCACCGGTTCCAACGCTTACACGATTTCCGGCACCACCGGCGGTCTTCGGGCCGGCGCTTCGGGCGGCGACGTCATCATCCATAATTACAACACCGGCGGCCTGACGATCTCCGCGGCGATCAAGGACTTCTCCACCAGCGTGGCCACCCGTCTCGTGACGGCGGGCACCGGCGTGACCACCTTGACCGGTACGACCAGCTACACCGGAGACACGATGGTCATGGGCGGCGTGCTGTCGTTCAGCAACGCCGGCGCCACCGGCACCGGCACCCTCGGACTGGGCGTCAACAAGCCTGTCTACATCGGTAATGGCGCCACGTTGCGTTACACCGGAGCCACCGCGACGATGGCAGGCGGATCCGCCACCACGGCCAACAGCCACACCTTCAATCTCACCGGGGGCATGGGAACCATCCATATCCCGACTTCCGGCGCCATTCTCACCCTCGCGGGCGTGGTCAGCGGCGCGGGCGGCCTCATCAAGACCGGCCCCGGTCAGCTCCAGCTCAACGCCACGGCCACGTTCTCCGGTCCCCTCGTGATCGAGGCCGGCCGCGTCATCAGCGGCAACGCCGATACCAGCGGTAACGCCAACCGCATCGCGGACACTACTCCCGTCATCATCCGTGCGGGCGCGTTCTGGGAACTTACCGGCAGCGATTCCGTCGGTTCCTTGGCGGGCGCAGGCACCGTCATCATCACGGGCTCGGCCCGCAATCCCGGCGTCGGCGCCGACAACACCAACACGACCTTCAGCGGCCTGCTGGGTGGAACCCAAGGCAACAGCATCTCCAAGCGCGGCTCCGGCGTCTGGACGGTCGCGATGCCGACCACTTCCACTTGGGTGGGTGGCAACACCTACCTTGATGCGGGCGTCATCCGCGTCGCCGATGGCATGGGTCAGCAGTTCAACACGACCGCGACGCTCGTCATCAACAACGCCGCCCAGTCGGCGATCTTCGACCTGAACGGCAGCTCCCAGCGCGTCGGGGCCCTGAACTTCTACAACACTAATTCGAATATCTTCTCGCAGGGCTTGGTCCTGCTCGGCAACGGCGGCACGCTCACCCTCGGCGGTAACGTCACCGTCAACGCCCATAACAATACCGGCACGCAGGCGGCCGGCATCATCGGCTCCGCGGGCGCGACCCTGTCGATGGGCAACGCCCAGCGCACCATCACCGTCCATAAGAGCCTGAACCTCGCCCCGGGCGAGGCCGAGCTCGTCATCGACGCCGTCATCGACGGCGGAGGCGTCTCCGGCGGCTGGCTCAAGAACGGCGGCGGCACCTTGCGCATCCAGGGGCAAAGCCTGCTGAACGGCACGGTTTCGACCCGCTTCGATTCCGGCCTTACTATATTAGACTACTCGACGGCCGCCACTGCCGCCGTCTCCAATCGCATCAACCCGGTCGGCATCATCGACTTACGTGGCGGCAGCGTCTCGTTCCTGGGCAACGCCGGCTTCGATGTCAGCCAGAGCGTCGCCGGCCTGTCCTTGGCGGCCACCGCCGCGGGCAACACGGGTGGTTATTCTTCCCTCGACCTCTATTCCGCCGGTGGACGCAACCTGGTCCTTAATCTCGGTCCGATCTCGCAGCGACTGGGCGGCACGGTCCGCCTGACCTTGCCTGCGGGTGTCCAGAGTTCCGTCAACGGCATCACGACCACCACCGGTAATGACCTCTTCACCGGTCTCGTCGGCACGCTGGGCGCCGCGGTCACAGTCACCGATGCCTCGGGCGCGACCAGCTTCGCCACTCGCGTCGGCACGAACATCGTCCCCGTGGCCATGGCCTCGCGCGACACGCTCGCAGGCGTGCTCAACGGCGAGAACATCACCGACGCCACCGGCTACGCCGGCTCGCTGCTCAACGTCGTCTCGCCGATCAGCGTGCGTTTCAACGCCGCGGGCTCGTCCCTGCTGACCATCCCCGACGGCGGCATCCTCAAGGTGATCTCCGGCGGCATCCTGCAGACCGCCGCCTCGGCCACCGCCAACCTCAGCCTCACGAGCGGCGCCACCACGGTCGGCTCCCTTTCCGTCAGCGTCGCCAGCACCAGCGGCCTCATCCCGGGCATGCCGGTCTCCGGCACCGGTCTGCCCGCCGGCGCCCGCGTCACCCAGGTCGTCGACGCCACCACCTTCCTGATCGACCGCCCCGCGGTCGCCTCCGAGACCGGCGTCGCCGTGACGGCCGGCGCGGTCACCGTCATCCAGGGCGGCACCCTGCGTTCGCCCACCCGCGAGCTCATCATCTCGAACGACACCCTCGGCTGGGCGCCGAACGTCTTCAACGACCCTAACTCCCTTTACCCGACCAAGCGTCTCCTGATCACGTCGTCGATCGACGGTCTCCAGGGCCTCACCAAGACCGGGAACGGCGTGCTCGCGCTCCGCGCCGGTGCCTTGGCCAATGATTTCAGCGGCATGGTCCAGATCCAGGCCGGCGTCATCGAGCTCGGCCGGACGGGCCGCGGCTCGTTCGCCATCGGCGATTCCGCGCCGATCGTCTTCTCAAACCAGGATTCCGCCAACCTCCGCATGCTGGCGGATGGCATCAGCCTTTCGGGTGTCGGCCTCGACGCCGCCCAAGGTATCGCCGGCGCCACCGCCATCGGTTCGCCTTACGTCAAGGTCGACAGCACCTTGGGCCTGGGCGTCGGACAGCTGCTGTCCGGTAACGGCATCAACCCAGGTTCGACCGTCGCCAGCCTCAGCTACACGGCTAATTACGTCTCCTTCGCTTCTGTCGCCATCACCGGCGCGGCGACCACCAACGCCAGCGCCACCGTCGCGCTCGCGAACACCGCCGGCCTGGTCGTCGGCCAGCCGATCAGCGGCGCGGGCATCCCGGCCGGCACCTACATCACCGCCATCAGCGAGAACGCGAGCATCACGCTCAGCGCCCCGGCCACCGCCACGGCGGGCTCCGTCGCGCTCACCGCGGCCCCCGTCACCCAAGTCACCACGGACGGTCGCCACGGCGTCGTCAATAACGAGAACCTCGCCATCACCGAAGCCGGCGCCGGCTTCAACGGCGTCTTCAAGGTCATCGTCGACCCCGTCGACCCCAACCGCTTCGTCCTGACCGGCACGCCCGACCAGACGATCGCTACGCCCCAGACCCTCGTCATCGACGCCGGCAAGCGTTTCGTGATGAGCAACACGGCTTACGCTACGGCGACCGGACCGACCGTGGTCCAGGCGGCCTCCACCTACGGCGAGACCGTGGGCGCGATCTCGGGCGGCACCCGCACGACCAATTCCAACTACGTGTTCATCGACCTCGGCCTCGGGACGACGCTCACGATCAACCAGACCCAGGACACGACCTTCAACGGCGAACTCATGGGCCTGGGCACCGTCCGGCTCATCGGCAACTCGACGCTGAACCTCAGCAACGCCAGCCGTAACCACGGCAGCATCATCATCGATTCCGGCACGCTGCAGGTCACCTCCACGAACAACGGTGGCGGCGGTCGTATCTACAACCAGGTCGCCGCAGGCAATTTCCCGACCATCACGGTCAACCGCTACGGCGCGCTCTATCTGTTGCGCTCCATCAATCAGGAGACCAACGGCGTCGGCGACGGCACCGATATCCTCCTCAATTCCGCCGCCGGCACGCGCACCAACCTGGTCACCGGTTCGAACTTCGCCGACACGCTGCCGCTCGGCTTCTACGTCTGGAACGGCTCCAGCGACACCGCGCGCACGGAGAACATCAATAACATCTACTTCGACTCGGGCACGAGCTACCTGACCATGCACGTGCAGGGCAACGTGCGCCAGATCCTCGGCGCCACGGGCTTCCTCCGTCGCAACCTCGCCACCGGCATGGTCCGCGGCCGTTCGCTCGGCCGCGTCGCCACCGGCAACACCAATTCGGCCAACTGGTTCATCCGCAACACCGGCGCCGAGTCGGACTTCATCAACGCCATGGTCGGCGGAGCCGGCGCGGACGTCGCGCTGGCCGCCGGCGCGACCACGCTGGGCAGCACGACCGTCACGGTCACCGCCACCGCGGGCCTCCAGCCTTTCATGCGCGTCACCGGCGCGGGCATCCCGGCCGGGGCCTACGTCGTCAGCGTCATCAACGGCACCTCGTTCGAGCTCAGCGTCCCCGCGGACGCGACGACCTCCGCCCAGGCCTTCTCGGCCGTCGCCCTCAACAAGAGCATCACGCCTTGGCTGGTCGCGCACGATTACACGAACGGCAACGGACCGATCTCCGAGTCGGACATGGGCAACTCGCTCACGACCTATGTGCTCGGCCTGGGTCTGCGCGCGTTGAACCTCACCAACGACTACGCGACCTTCGCCAATGTCCTGCAGCCTTCGGAGAACGTCCGCGAAGCCCTGACCGGCGACCTTTCCGTCGGCGCGAACGCGTCCGTCAACTCCCTCGTCCTGCATAACAATCCGGACGCCGACGCCACCGGCGCCTTCGCCGTCACCGGCGCCGTCGGCACCAGCCTCACCAACGGCAGCGGGGCTTTCCTCTTCACCCTCAACCCCGCGGCGACCCTCGGGAGCGACAACACGACGACCATCGCCGGCTTCGACGGCGGCGTGCTGCTGTCCGGCGCGACGAACGAGTACCTCTTCCACGTCATCAACCCGGGTTCTTCCGCGGTATCGCCGCGCCTGACGGCCGTCGTCTCGGCCCCGCTGGCTTCCGCCGGTCACCTCACCAAGTCCGGCCGAGGCACCCTCGTGCTCTCCGGCACGAACATCGCCGGCGGCGGCGTGCGCGGTCTCACCCCCACGACCACCTATTGGGGCACCACCGTCAACGAAGGCGTCCTGCAGATCGCGGACCTCGACAACATCGGCGGCGCCCTCGGCGACCTGACCTTGGCCGGCGGCACCCTCCGCTTGGCGCCCGGTTTCGCGGATGACCTCTCCCAGCGCAACCTCACCTTCCTTTCGGCGGGCGGCACGCTGGACGTGACCACGAACGACCTGGTCTTCGCCAGCCCGATCGGAGGCGCCGCCGGCGTCGGCATCGGCGGTCTCGTCAAGACCGGCACGGGTTCCCTCACCTTGGCCGCGACGAGCACCTTCACCGGTTCCACCCGCGTGGACAACGGTCGCCTCGTCCTCGGTGGCGGCGCCAACGACCGCCTGCCCTCCGCCGCGGAGCTGTTCATCGGCTCCGGTTCCGGCGCGGCGAGCGGGGTGCTCCAGCTCGGCAACGCCGACGGAGCCTCCCATCAGACCGTCTCCTCGCTTTCCGGAGTGACCGGCGTCCAGGTCGCGGACTTCACGATCGTCAACCCGGGCCAGGGTTTCACCTCCGCCCCGATCATCAGCTTCGATGCCATCGGCGGTCTCATGGGCGCCCAAGCCGCGCAGGCGGTGGCCACCGTCGAGGAAGGAGTCATCACCGGCATCACCATCACGGACCCGGGTCTCTATCGTCCCGGTTTCGCTCCGGTGGTCACCGTCTCCGGCGGCGCCGGCACGGGCGCTTCCATCATCGTCCGCTCGCTCGGACAGGTCACCAGCAACGCCATCGTCGGCGGCGCCGCGGCGATCTCGAACCTGACGGTCGACCAGGACATCACCAGCTTCTTCAACGGCGCCATCGGCGGCGCCGGGCTCAACCAGGACAA
>Ga0222712_10000828_pt1 | contig 39683 bp, 65 predicted proteins | sample C33_657DmetaG_FD_165043 | JGI IMG/M metagenome (GOLD analysis project Ga0222712, IMG submission 165043) | Estuarine water microbial communities from San Francisco Bay, California, United States - C33_657D | ecosystem: Environmental > Aquatic > Marine > Unclassified | place: USA: California... | reverse complement strand
CCTGTGGCCGGTCCCTGTGGCCGAGCTATGCAACTATGGCGCGCATTGCGGCGATTGTACACGTTCACGATGTTGCAGTGCAGCATCGCGGAGCGCAAAAACGCCCGAAAAAACGCGCCCGCAGCCCCTGGCGGTGCCCAAAGGAGTTGGCCGGGTCCAAAGGAGTTGGCCGGTACCAAAGGAGTTGGCCGGTACCAAAGGAGTTGGCCGGTACCAAAGGAGTTGGCGGTTGACTTTACTTTTGCCCAGATTATAACGGCGGAAATCGCGGAGAGCAGCAATGACCCAAGTTATTGAACACCCGTTTGAACTCGCTGGCCTTGGCCGCGCGCCGTTCCGTTTCGTCGGCCTCGTATCGCTGCCGAGCCCGGCGCTGGCTGAACAGAACCCGTCCGCCTTCGCAAATGCTATGCGCGATCTTCCGCGCGGCATTGGCGTCGGCACCTGCGCGTTCTGCGGCCAAGCCATCGTCAACAATGCCATCGTGCAGGACGCAACCGGCAAGCGTTTCGTGGTCGGCTGCGACTGCATCCGCAAAATCAGCACCGGCAAGCTCGTGAGCGCGATGCAGGCGGCGATCAACGCCGAGAAGCGCGCCAAGGCCCGACTGGCGCGCAATGCCGCGCACGAGGCCCGCAGGGCCGCTGCTGCCGCGCTGCTCGATGCCGAGCGCACCCGCAACGGAGGCCGCACCGACTGGGAGGTGGCGCAAGGGGCCGCGCGCGCAAAGCAGGTCGCAGCGCGGGCCGGATTCATGGCCAGCAACGCTTGGCTGATCGATGTTCTGCGCCGTCAGCCCGGCGCGTTCTGCCAGAGTGTTGCGGACGACCTCGAAACGCGCGCCGTCTCCGCACTGTCGCCGCGCTGCCGCGAAATCGTCCGCGAGATTTTCATCAAGGCAACCGGGGGGCGGAACCCCGAAGCCCGGCGTTCCGCCGAAGCGGCCTTCGACGCGGCCACCACCGAAGGAGTTGACCACCGCCGAAGGAGTTGACCTGTCCCGCGAATTTGGGACAGGTCAGGAAATCTTTTGCCCGCCCTCGCGACTCCACTTTCCGAAACCCTGATCGCGCGCGGTGCGCGCCGAGTGATGGCGTTTGCAGTAGGGCCGACAGTTCGTTGGGTCCAGGCGGCGGTCGGGAGCGACCTTCACGGCGACGATGTGATCGACTTCGGTCGCAGGACGGTCACACCCAGGCTCACAGCAAGCCGGGTAGGCGCGGAGGTATCTTTCCCGGTACTCCCGCCATCCGTCTTTGTAGTCGCGGCCCACGGGCCGCTTAGGGGTTGCAGAGGCCAGACGGACAGGGCCGAAAACTTTGGGGCGGGATGGCATGGGTGCCTCGTGAATGACAGACGGTCCCACGGTCGAGAAAATCGTGTTTTCTCGACGGGATCGACGCTGCTTAAGCAGCGACGACAGTGAGGCAGTCCCTAGGCAACTTCAAGCGCAACGCGCCCGCCAGCCTAAGCAGCACCTCTACACGCGATCCGCAATTGGCTTGTGCTGTCGCCAACTGGTCGCGGAAGGGGCCGTACAACACGCGCACCAGATCGCCCGGTGAGATGCTGATCGGCCTGCTTGAAACTTCTATTGCGCCGCCTTGCGCCGCTATTGCGGCTCGAAGGACGGCGATTTCCAAATCGCGCACGGGCAGGGGGTGTTCTGGATTCCCCATCAGGCGCACCACGCCGCGCACGTCGTAGATCGCGCGCCAGTCCGACGACATATCGAACCGCGTGAACAAATATTGCGAAATCAAGGGCCTGTCGAACGAAACCAATTGCCCGTTCGAGCGCCGACGAAACACGCGCGCCAGCGGCAGAAACGTCTCGATGCCAAGCGCCGCGATCTCCTTCGCGACGACATCTTCCGCGTGAAACTTCGTTTGCGTAACGAACCACTGCTGCGCCACCGCCCGAACCGCCCGACTCTGGTTGTTTAAACCTACCGGCAGCGCCCAAGCAAAACAAGTGCTTTCTTCGCCGTGACCCTAGCAGGCCCGGGGAAGGCTTTACTTTTGCCAGCGTTTCTCGTTGGGCACCGAAAAATCGCTTTACTTTTGGTATCTTTTCGGGGGTTGCGGTGGGCGTGGCTTTACTTGGGGCCGCTTTACTTTCGTGCCAGTTTACTTTTGATCCGGCGCTGCGTTGCGGCGGTGGGGCAGGGGGGAATCTGGCTGGGATGGTTTGCGCGCCGGGGAGATCGGGGGTCAGGGGGGAGTCGGGGCCGCAGTTTCGCCCTTAGTATTAGCTTCAAAAATAACAGTATGGGTCAAGAATCGAAGACAGCGGAAGTAGAGAAGGGTCGGTTAGAGTAATTAGTTCCTGTTTAGTTCACTTTACGATTGTATCTACCTAATATAAAGTAAAGTACCTATTTCAACATTCTTGTTTGTTATCAACTATGTAGTAGGTATTACCAACACAAAGTATTAACAGTTTCATACCCATATAAGAAAAAAAGAAGACTCATAAGAGGACGACTTTTTGGTCGTTGTAATTTTATGCCCGGCGGTCGAGTAAAGCAAAACAGGGTTTTGTTCCCTGATCGTTCATGTTAGCTGGAATCAAAAGTAAAGCGGCCCCCGGCGGGCGAGGATCACGCCCTTTCGGCCCCGTGAATTTGCTGCCAAATAGGCGACAGGAATTTCTCAGCACATATAAGCGAAGACTAGCCTTGCGCCGCCGCCCTGACACGCGATAAGGTGCCTACCCGCACATAGCCGACAGAGCAGTTCATGCCCGACTATCAGCCTAAAACAGCGCCCTACGCGCACCAGACAGCCGCCTTCGAGCGGTCGAAAGACGCTGCCGCGTTTGCCCTGTTCCTCGAACAGCGCACCGGCAAGACCAAGATCGTGATCGACACCGCCGCGAGGCTCTACGAGCTAGGCCAGATCACCGCCCTGCTTGTCGTCGCGATGCCGGGCCGCGTCCACGCCAATTGGGCGGCCAACGAAATCCCGCCGCACATGCCCGACCGCATTCCGCGCCAGATCGTCGTCTGGTCCGCCGCGAAGGCCGGACAAAAGGGCTTCAAAGAAAAGCTCGAAGCCCTGCTCACAACAAAATCGCTTGCGATCCTCCTCGTCAACGGCGAGGCGATTATAACAAGCGCCTTTCGTCAGTATGCAGAGAAATTCCTGAAAGCGAGGCGCACCATCGCCGTCGCCGACGAGTCCTCTCTCAGCACGCGCAACTGGTCGAAGCGCACGAAAGTCATGCACGCAATTGCGCGACGCTCCGCATACAGACGAATCCTCGACGGCACCCCTGTCGGCGAAGGCCCGTTGGATTTGTATTATCAAATGGCCTTCCTGGACCCGTCAATACTGGGTTTTACGAGCTTCTATGCGTTTAAACAGAGGTACGCCGTCTGGGAGAAAAAGACCAACCACGCGCAGGGCCGCGAGTACGAAGAGCTAAAGTGCTATCAAAATCTTGACGAACTCACCGCGCGCATCGCGCCGTACAGTTTCCAGGTTCTTCGCAAAGACTGCTTCGACATGCCCGAGAAGGTCTATCAGAAATACACCTACGAACTTTCCCCTGAGCAGCGCCGCGTCTACGACACCATCGCCGAAGAGTACAAAGCCGAGTTGTCGAACAGTGAGCACGTCACGGCGCAGCATGTGCTGACGCGGTACTTGCGCCTGCAGCAAATCCTGTCGAACTTCTGGCCTCCCGAAAAAGCCGCGACGATCCACGAGGCTTGTCAGGGGGCGGGCTGCGCCGACTGCGAAGACCTCGGCGTCATAGTCACCACCACGGCGACTCGCCTGATCGACCCCAAACACGATCCACGGCTAGACGCAATGGCCGACATCCTAGCCATCAACCCCCGCCCCGGCATCGTTTGGGCGAGGTTCCATCACGACGTGGATGCCCTCCTGGCCCTCGCCAGCCGCACCGGCAGGCGTGCCGCGCGGTACGACGGCCTGACATCCCCCAAGGACAAGGACGCGGCTCAGGCAGCGTTCCAGGGCCGCGAGATCGACCTCCTGATCGGCAACCCCCGGTCGGGCGGGCGCGGGCTGCGGCTCGACGCGGCGCAGTGGATCACATACTTCAGCAACGACTTCTCCCTGCTCTCCCGCCTTCAGAGCGAGGACCGCGCTGAAGCGCCCGGCAGAACCGGCGGCACCGGCATTATCGACATCATCGCCGCCGACACCATCGATGACACCCTCGTTGACGCACTACGCAACAAGAAATCCCTGGCCGACGAAGTCTTGGGCCGAGAAAAAGAGGATTGGATTTAATGTCGAAAGTATTTGTCGTGAACGAGCCGATGCGCTGGTCCATTGAGGAATCCGCGTGGGTGCGCGCCATCAACCTGAAGCCAGCGGGCGTGCACGGCGAGATCGTCCACCTTCTGCCGCCCGGCGAGTTACCGCTCAACATGGACGACACGGTCGAGGCGATCCGCACCGGCCTGATCGACATCAGCTTGGAAGATTACATCGTCCTTGTCGGCGATCCGCGCGCCATCGCGATTGCGGCGGCGGTCGCGACGGAATACCTCGATGGCTGGCTGCGCATGCTGCAATGGGATCGCGGCAACCGCGTCTACCGCCCCATCATCGTTGACACCACCGGCACCATCAAAAACAGGCAGGAGGCCCCATGACACGCAAGATCATCCAAATATCCGCGTCGAGGACTGACCTTGTCGCGCTTTGTGATGACCACACTTTGTGGAGGAGATTTTACGACGCGCGCCCAAGCTCGTCCACACGGGGGCAGGTTATTTGGAGAAAGATAGACACCAAGGAAGTGGAGAACGCAGAATGAACGACCTGCTCGACGCCGACGACGACATCGAATCCGCACCGCCGCCGACCGACAACGAGTTGCAGACCGTGCGCGAACTGGCGCAGCAGTACAAAGACCTGCAGCACGACATCGCTGACATGGAAGAACGCCTGTCCGCGCGCAAGCTTGCCCTGAAGACGCTTTCCGAAAGCACACTGCCGCTCGCGATGGCGAGCGTCGGGATGGAAAGCTTCGTGCTGACCGGCGGCGGCAAGGTCGTCGTCAAGGACGTGATCGGCGGCTCGATCACCAAAGAGAACCAAGCAGGCGCATTCGCCGCGCTGGAGCGCCGTGGGCAGGGCGATTTGATCAAGCATGAGGTGAAGCTGACCTTCGGCAAGGGCACGCACGAACAGGTCCGCTCGCTCATCGCCGAGTTGAACGACCGCAACATCCCGGCGGCGATCACAGACAAAGAGTTTGTGCATCCCGGCACGTTCTCTGCGTTCATCCGCGAGCAGGTCGGGCGCGCGAAAGACATGGGCGTCACGCCGGACCTGCCGCCGGAATGGGGCGTCTATCAACTCCGCATCGCCGAGGTGAAGTAGCCCCGCCGCTGGACCGGGGCATCAACAAGTCCAGCAAACAAAGGAGACGACAATGGCAGTAGCGCAACAGCCTTCGACAGAGCTTGAAGTGAAGAAGAACACCGACCTCGCGGTCGTCGATTTCGGTGACGACGATGGCGCGGGCATGGAAGATGTGCGCCGCGAAGAATACTCCATCCCGTTCTTGTATGTGCTTGACGCGAAGTCGCCCGCGTGCGCGCCGCCGACAGCGGGCGGCACTGCCGGTGCCGTCGCGGGCAAGCTGCTCAACACCGCCACCAACGAATTGTACGACGGCGCACTGGGCGCGCAGTTCATCCCCTGCATGCGTGACAGCAACTTCGGGGAGTGGATTCCGCGCAACGAGGACGGCTCTGGTGGTGGGTTCGTCGGAACGCGCGCGACAAACGATCCGCTTGTGATCGAGCTTCGCGCGAAGCACGGATCGTTCGGCAAGCTGCCGACCGACAACGGCACGGAGCTTGTGGAGACGTTTTATCTCTACGGCCTCATCGTCAACGCAGACGGTCTCGGCTCCCCGGTCCTTGTGCCGTTCAAGAGCACCAGCATCAGCGCGTACAAAAACTTCGTCACGCGCCACATGGCGATCCGCTACAAGAAGGCGGACGGCAGCTTGGTCGCGCCGCCGCTGTGGGCGCACCGCTGGCGCATCGGCACGCACTACCGGCCCGCGAAAAAAGCGGGGCAGGCGGGCTGGTATGTGCCGAAGCTGTGGCTTGATGAAGAGCCGCCGGTCAAATCGCTGGTCAAGCGCAGCGACCCTCTGTACGAGCAGGCGAAGGCCCTGTACACGGCGATCAGGGCCGGAAGCGTCGCGGTCAACTACGAAGCCGCAAGCAAGCAAGAGCGCGTCGAAGACGACGTGCCGTTCTGAGCTAACTTGGGGGCAGCGTGGCGCTGCCCCCTTCTTTTTCCTCGGGGGGGCGGGGCGCATGACGACATTGGCAGAGCAGTTTAATCTTATTTTTGCGGGCCTTCCGCGAGCGCACGGCACCTATGTTGTGCCGCTGGACGCAAAGCCCAACGGTAAAGGCAAGGTCGAGGGCAAGGCCCAGACCGTCCGCGAGGATGTCACCGTCGAGAAATGGGAGAAGCATCTCTCAGGCGAGAGCCCCATTGGCATCATCCCGATCCGCGACGACGCGACGTGCATGTTCGGCGCTATCGACATCGATGTCTACCCGCTCGACCACGCGGCGCTGGCTGCGAAGATCAAGAAATTTGAATTGCCGCTGATGATGATCCGCTCGAAGTCGGGCGGCGCGCATCTTTATCTCTTTTGCAGCGAGCCTATCGAGGCGCGGCACGTTCGGTTCAAGCTGTCGGAGTTCGCCATCCTGCTGGGCTGGCCGAAGGCAGAGATATTTCCGAAGCAGGCGCGGCTCGCTGGTCCCACCGATCTCGGCTCGTGGATCAACATCCCTTACGCGGGCGGTCGCAAGTCGTCGCGCTATGCGTTCAGGGCCGACATGTCGGCGATGCCGCCGACCGAGTTTGTCGAGGCGGTCGAGAAGGCTGCGATCACGGGGCAGGCTTTGGAAGAGTTCGTAACGCCGACCGATGGTGCGCATGCGCCGCTGCTCGAAGACGGCCCGCCGTGCCTTTCGATCATCTGCAAGGACGGCGTCTCTGAGCAGCGCAACATCGTGTCGTTCAACTACGGCGTCTACCTGCGTAAGCGTTACGGCGAGGACTGGGAGTCCTATGTCGAGGCGTTCAATCAGGCGGCGATGAAGCCGCCGCTGGGGCACGGCGAGATTGCGAACACGGTCAAGAGCGTCAACAAGAAGAACTATAACTACCAATGCACCCAGGAGCCGCTCGCCAGCCACTGCAACAGGGCTGTGTGCCTGAAGCGGAAGTTCGGCGTCGGTGGGGGCAACGAAGAGCACAACGTCATGTATGGACGGCTGGAGAAGTTCCGCACCGATCCGCCGCTTTATATTTGGGAAGTGAACGGCGCGAGGATCGAGTTGCGTTGGGACCAGATATCGAAGCAGCAGGTGTTCCGCGATACAATCACGCAGACCATCGACATTGTGCCGAAGAAGGTGACGCCGGGCGCGTGGGAGAGGCACATCACTGCCGCTGTCGCGACGCTTGTCGCTTATGACGTGCCAATCGATGCTACACGCGAGGGCCAGTTCTGGGAATACGTTCGCCAGTTTTGCACGGGCCGCGCGACAGGAAGCTCGCTCGACGAAATTAAGATGAACAAGCCGGTGACGACAGGTGGTCGCACATATTTTCATGCGACCGATCTGATTCAATATTTACGGCAGCACAGGTTCGAGAGCGCGTCGGAGCGTGATGTGTGGGCGTGGCTGCGGCGGCGCGAGGCGCAACATCACAGCAGCCGCATCAAGGGCGTGTTTATGAATTACTGGTCGATACCGGCGTTCGATGTACAGACCGAAGCGTATGACGTTCCGCGCAAGCCGCAGCCAGAGCTATAGGGCAGACGCCCCGCTAATGGCATCACCACTAGCGGGGCTAGGTTTAGTTCAACGCTTGCCGCTCGTAGTAGCGGACCTGCTTCGTCAGCTTCTTGATCGCGGTGTCGGCGCGCTTCTTCTTGGTCGTCCAGCGAGCGAGGCTTGCGATTGCCCGTTGGTGACGCTCGGTCCTCACGTCGCGCACCTTCTTGACCCGCTCTGGTCTCCTGAGCTTCCCGTCGAGCCACCCACGGCTGACCACGTGCTCGATCAGATGCTTCTCGATGAAGGCGTGGCTGCCCCCGTGCCCCTTGTTGCCCGGGAACCTCTTCTGATGGCACCAGTGGGACACTGAGTGGACGATCTCAGCCCACCCATGCCCGTCCTCGTCGGGGTTCACGTGCCAGACACCCGAGCGAGGCCACGTGTGACGCCGTCCAGATGTTAGCCTGAAGGTCCGCTTCTGCCTCGCCATGTTCGGCGCGCCGCAGAGTCTGAACCCTTCTGCCAGCAGCAGTCGTGTACCCGCGATGGCTTCTGGACCAGTCGGCTTCGGCAACTTGCCGGGCTCGCAGGGCCACGCACCATTGACGTGGTCGTAACGCTTGACGGGCTGCTCGCCCGTCGATACGGTTTCCATATTCAATCTCCTACATGTCAAAGAGCGCCGGGGCTGCAACCCCGGCGTCAGCCGTTCATCGACTGACAACCGCATTATAGCAAATCGACTTTCTGGTTTTCGCGGTTAGGCGCATAAGCGGCGCGATAACGCGCTGCGCTGCAACGGCTCACTCTGCGATTTTGTCGCTATTGACATAGTGTCATCGGGCTTTCGTAAAACGGTTTCGGCATGTGACGTGCATATTGCCTAAGAAATAAGGGCCTGAAAATAAATTCCCGGCACTTCTTCGCTTGCAAAGAGAAAAGCGCAGGGGTATGGGTGCAGACCGCGAAGCACGCACGAGATAGAGCCATGAGAACCGTACTATTCGACATCGATCACACACTTGCAGATGCGGCGTGGCGCGACCCGCTTCTCGGCGAGCCTTGGGACCGCTACCACGCCCCGGCATATTTGGACGCGCCGATTCCGCACATGGTTGCGCTGTGCCGCTCTATTAAAACTTCGTTTACAATTACCGGGATAACATTGCGGCCAGAAAAGTGGCGAGCGATGACAACGAAATGGCTGTCTCGAAACGAAATTCCGATAGACGAATTATTAATGCGACCTGATCAATGCACGCTGTCCGCAGCGAGTTGCAAGCTGGCGCTTGCGGTGTTGCGTTTCCGCCCTGTGCATCGCCACGTCGAGTTCATTGTTGACAACGACGAAAGCATCATAGATGCTTTTCAGGGCATCGGCGTCCCCGCCCTGCACGCGAGGACACGTTGCCTACAACGCTAGAGCAAGGAGAATATATGAAAGCGCAAAAGCCTCGTGGCACCGTCTCTGGTGACGTTACCGGGTTCGATTTCTCGGACTGGGCGCTGGATTACCCAGAGGCGTTTGGGAACGCGATGAAGGCCGCGATCCTGCAGACGCTGGCCGAGGGCGTTACTCTTGCCTCGAAAGAGTATGCGGTGATTGCGTGGATCGGCGAAGCGGCCCCGCTGGAAATCAGGGTTGCGCTTCCACTAGGGCCAGAATTTGATGAGCCGGTGTGGAAGTTCAACTTTCAAGACATCATAGATCACGCGATAGAGGACGCGATTGATGCTGGCGATATGACGGACGCCGCCGCTGTCCGCGATGAGCTTCGACGGCTGGCAGATCACATGGACAAACTAATATATAATTTCAAGCTAGAGCAAGGAGAATAGAGAATGTTCATCATCGAAGAGTACGTCAACGACAAGTGGGTGCCGCTGCGCACCGAGGCCGGCAAGCTTTATCAGTATACGGACGAAGTTCTCGCCGTCGCGATGTGCGGCAAGCGCCCGTGGCTCCGTGTTGCGGAGACGACCAATGCGCGCTGACATCAAACAGAAAGCGCAGGACGCGCATCACCGCGCACTGCGCTTCGGCGTCGAGTTCGCGTGGTTCATCAGCGGCGCGGCGATGGCCGTTTTTGCTTGCGCGTTTCTAACGGTCGGCGACGGCATTCACTTTGGAGAAGCCGTGCTGCTTGCGTGGTTCTTTCTCGCGATGGGCTGCATGGTCCTTGGTTTGCAGCGGAGGCGCATCGATGCTTAACAAAATCACGTTTATTGCGCTTGCCGTTGTTGTCGGCTTCTGGCAACCGACGCTCGAACGCTTCGAGCCGGAAGAAGTCACGATCACCGGCAGGCGGGTCGATCTGTTGCAAGCGCTGCCTGACCTTGAGTGCCTTGCCCAGAATATGTACTGGGAGGCGAACAACCAGAACGACGCGGGCATCCTCGCGGTGGGCCGCGTCACGCTTGCGCGCACACGGGACAGGCGCTTCCCTTCGGACATCTGCGGCGTCGTCTACGAAGCTCGTCCAGGGCTCTGCCAGTTCTCGTGGACGTGCGATGGTCGGGCGCACCACATTACTGATCGCGCCCGCTACCGGCATGTCCAGCGCCTCGCCGTCGATCTTTATTTGGGCGCGATCAACGCGCCTGATGCAACGCGCGGCGCGATCTACTACCATGCCGACTACACGCCGCCGGAAAAGTCGGCGTGGTTTCGGAACACCAAGACGCGGGTCGCAAAGATCGGCGCACACACCTTTTACGCTGACTGAAACGGAGGCCCTCCCAAGCCGCCTGTTGCAGGGGACGAAGTGATATGAGCACGGAAAATCCGAAAGACGCGGCGGCGCACACCAAGTGCCCCTTGCACCTACTGCCCCCCTCCGCCTGCCGCGCTACGGCGTGGGCGCTCGCCGATGGCGCGGAGAAGTACGGGCCTTGGTCGTGGAGAACCGCACCTATTAGAGCTACGGTTTACGTTAGTGCCGCGCAGCGGCATTTGCTGGCTTGGATGGACGGCGAGCAGTCCGCGCCGGACAGCGGCCTGCACCACATCGCGCACGCCATTGCCGGGCTGATGATCCTGCTTGATGCCGAGGCGCACGGGTCAGTGATCGACGACCGCCCATGCCGATGAAAATGGCGCACATACAGGAAATCGTCGCGAGGCGTTACGGCTTGACCCGCCTGCAGTTGCTGGAGCGCACGCACAAACACAAAATCGCTAGGCCACGCCAGCTTGCGGTGGCGTTGTGCCGCGAGTTCACGGGCTACACATGGGCGCGGGTTGGACGCGCCTTCGGCGGCTACGATCACGCGACCCTAATTCACGCGGCGCGGCGAGCGCGGGAAGACCCCGAACTTGAAGTGCTCCGACAGGCGCTCCGCGCTGAGATTTACGCGCAAACGTGGCTGTCTTGCGGCGGACACTGATCTTAGGCGGACCGGGGGCTGGCAAGACGGAACGCCTGCTCAAGGCGATGGAAGACGCCTTGCTGAAAGGCGTGGCCCCAAACCGGATTGCGTTCGTGACGTTCACTCGCGCCGCCGCCGACGAGGCGAAGACCCGCGCGATGAAACGCTTTGGCCTTGCGTCGAAAGAGCTTCCGCATTTCCGCACACTGCATTCGCTGGCGTTCCGCGCGCTCGGCTTGCGGCGCAACGAAGTGCTGACGCAGCAGCACCTCGAAGAGTTCGGCGACACAATGCACGAGCCGATCACCGGAGACACGACAAACGAGGGCCCCGCGGCGGCGCGCAACGGCGACCCATTGCTCGTGATTGACGCCTACGCCCGTGCCACCATGACGACGCTGGAATCCGCGTACCACGCCTGCGGCGGCAACATCGAGTGGAATCGCCTGCGCCGATTCAGCGACGGCTACCAGAGATATAAATCCGACATGGACCTGCTCGACTACACCGACATGCTGATCGAGTACGTTCAGATGGCGACGCCACTCGATGTCGATGTCGCGTTTGTCGATGAAGCGCAAGACCTGCCGCCGCTGCAGTGGGCCGTGGTCGATGTTGCGTTTAAACGCACATTAGAGGTCTGGGTGGCGGGCGACGATATGCAGAGTATCCATGTCTGGGCTGGCGCAGACAACGAGCGGTTCCTGAACCTGCCCTACAAGCGCGAGGTGCTTCCGATTTCGCACCGCCTGCCGAAGGAAATATTTGAGCTATCGGAGTCAATCGCGAAGCGCGTGAAGCGCCGGTACAAAAAGAAATGGACGCACTCGGGCCGCAGCGGCGGAATAGAATGGCTGAGTCACGCAGAGCACGTCGATCTATCGACCGGGACGTGGCTGCTGCTGGCGAGGACAAGAAGCCAACTCGATGCGCTCGCCAACATCGCGCGAGAGCAGGGGGCCATCTACTCGATCTCCGGTGTGTCGTCGGTGCTGGTTAACCATGTGCGGGCGATACAGGGACACGAGGCGCTGCGCGCCGGTAAGCGCATCGAGGGCAAAGACGCACAACTCGCGCTCGAAGCCGCAGGCGTCAAAAAAGAAATCATCGAGTCGCAGACATATACCGCGAAAGAGCTTGGCTACGATGCGACGCCGATCTGGCACGACGCGCTCATACGCATCTCGCTGCTGGACCGCGAATATTATCTGACGTGCATGAGACGCGGAGAGAAGCTGACGAGCCCACCGCGCGTTCGCGTTGAAACGATTCACGGCGCAAAGGGCCGCGAGGCGAACAATGTTCTGATGACGACCGACATGACTTATCGCGTGCAGAAAGGGTACGACGCCGACCCAGATGCAGAGCATCGCGTCGCCTACGTTGGCTGCACGCGGGCGCGGCAGAACCTGTTCCTCGTCGCCCCGCAGGGCCAGTACGGTTACGAAATCTGAGGAAAACGGCCACTTTTAGGGGGCTTTACCTACGCCCTGAAGCCCTGCTATACTTTTGTCTCAGAGCAAGGAGAGCACAGTGAAAACCATCGAAACAAGGATTGCAGAAGCCGAAGCCGCCCTCGCAGCGGGCTTCGCATCGGAGGCCGCGCGCAGAGACGCGATGACATACCTCGTCGGTCGCATCTACGAAGACGTTGCTCGCGAGCTTCCCTACGACACCAATTTTCCGTATCAACTCATCAACTGGCGCGCGAAGCACTCCGACGCGCTGCGCTCCAACTTCGCACCGCAGGTCAAGATCATCGAGCGCCTCGTCGCGTTGCGCGACGCGATGAAGGTCGCTGCGCTCATCGCGAAGCCGAAGTCCGCGACCGCGCGCAAGAATGAAGCGAAGCTCGCTCTCGCGAAGACCTGTCAAATCTGCGGTCGCCCGATCTTCGCCGAGACCGGCGTGATCGCGCATCACGGCTACACGCGGCCCGGCCACGGTTATCAGACAGGTTCCTGCATCGGCGCTCGCGAGCTTCCTTTTGAAGTGTCGCGCGACCGGCTGGGCTCGCACCTCATCTCCATCGCCGCGCTGATCGAACGTTTCGTGGAAGCTCGCGGCCAGACGGCGCGCGAAGAGTGCCCGGTCCACGCGGAATATGCGCGGTCGCGCAACGAGACGGCGACGTTGTCGATCACGCGCGAGACCTACGCCACGGTCCGTTCAGATTTCCCGCAGTTCTTCCAGCGCCGCTCGCTCTACACATTCGACGCCGTGCTGGAGGCAGAGCTTCACCGCCAGGACGGTGCGATCAAGAACGAGCAGGACTACCTGAAACACCAGCAACGGAGGTTCGACGCCTGGACACCGAAGCCGTAGCCGAAATGGGGCGGGTGGCATTACCCGCCCCATCTGGGTACGACTGACTTAGCGTACCGTTTAAACAGAGCAGTGGAGAATAGAATGAGCAACATCGACAAATTGGGAATCCTGAATGCGCAGATTAAAGAGCTTCAGGAGAAGGCGGCGAAGCTTCGCCACGGCATCATCGAGCTTGGCGTCGGCCAGCACAGCGGTGACATGTACGACGCTAACGTGATCGAGAGCACAAGCGTCCGCGATGACAGCGTGCTTCGCGAGATTACCGATGCGGCAGCGGACGCTGCACGCGCTGCGCTCTCTGTGCAGTTCATCACGGCTCACACCTACCCGGTCGTCACGACCACGGTGAAGCTGGTCGGCAAATCCAGCCGCGTCAGAAAGGCGGCGTGAGATGATCACCGCGCCGCGTATCCATCTCAACGGCTCCAGCAAGCAGGACTTGCTGGAGACCAATTGCCGGGCGCGGCAGGCCCTGCACGAGGCCCTCGCAGCCCTGGCGCAGGCGTGGCCGCACGCCCGCGATTACTACCCCATCAGCGATCACGCGGCGTTCGACGCGATGCGCGAGCATCGCGCCAGGGTCAACACGCTGGGGGTCGTGCTGACCGAATTGGAAGAGATCGCACAGGCGATATCCGACCAAAAGTAGCTGCTTTACTCCCGGCCCGCCGCCGGATATACACATCGGGCGGGCCGACCCGCATAGAGCAAGGAGAGCTGGAATGTCTTTCAAAGCAGAAGTTCAAGCCGACAACACCGGCACATGGGCAGGCAACGCCCTGCGCTTCGCGACCGAGGCCGAAGCCGCCAGCTACGGCAGCGACCTCATGGGCCGCTGGATGCTGGTGCGCGCGGTGCGCGTCACAGTCAGCGAGGACCAAGTCAATTACATCTGGGACAACGCGCGTGGCGCGGTATCCATCGAGCAAGGAGCGGTGACATGACCCGACCGATTTACGAGATCGCTGCCGAGATACGCAAGGACTGGGCGAAGCCCTATTTCGGGGCGGTGCCGTATTTAGATGCAATGCGCCGCCTCGCCAGCATCACGGACAACTACTATCACGACAGCGGCGCGAGCATCGTGCTCTACTTCTTAGCGAATGCCACGACATGGCGCGGCGAGACCGCGCGACGGATCAAAGCCGAACTCAAATCCCTGCTCAAGAAAGGTGCGTGATGTGGACTACATTGTAGAGCGGCCCACGTTTGAACAGCGCAAGCAGGCGTTCTGGAAGTGGCACAGCGCGAACCCAGAGGTGTGGGAATATTTCGAGCGGTTCGCGCTCGAAGCCGTGTCACGGCGGCATCGTCGCATAAGCCACTGGCTTATCGTCAATCGAATCCGGTGGGAGACATCGGTCATCACCACAGGCAAGGACTACAAAATATCGAACGACCTGATCGCTTTTTACGCGCGGCTTTGGAAGGCTAAATATCCAGAGCACGCCAATCTTTTTCACACCAAGCGTATGACTGGAGAAGACCAATGATCGCCGCATTCTTACCGACCGACTTCACGCCGACCGAACACAGCAGCGCCGACAACAAGGCGCGCTTCGCCAACCACTTCGTCCGCTTCGTCGAGGGCGGCTTCAAACGGACGGTGTTCCCGTATTGGTTCTACACGCGCCTGTCGATGTGCTTCGGCCACATCGCGCATTACAACAGCGGCGGGTTCTACGATGTCTGGTTCTCGTCCCCAGAGCGCCGCCAGCGGTTCTTAGCCCACGCGATGGCCTATGGCTGCTACGGCCAGCCGGAATTTACCTACTGCGACGTGGAAAAGGCCCTTGGCCGCTGGCTGGAATGCCGGGCTTTACAAAAGGCCGGGGCGTAGGCTAATCTTCGTTTGCCGGGCCGACCGGCGCTAGAGCTAGGAGAAACAAGATGAACCGCGAAACATGGCTTGCCACCGCTACCAAGCGCCTCCGCACCCACTTCAAAGCGTGCGGCTATACGATCCCCGCGAACGTCCGCAGCACCTGCGGCTGGCCTTCCAAGAGCGCCACGAGCCGCAAGCGCAAGCGGATCGGCGAGTGCTGGGACAGCACCGCGAGCGCGGGCGATGTGTTCGAGATTTTCATCAGCCCCGCGATCAGCGACCTGAACGAAGTGGTCGATACGCTGGCGCATGAATTGGTCCACGCGACGGTCGGCCTCAAGGCAAAACACGGCGCGGCGTTTAAACGCTGCGCGACCAAGGTCGGGCTCGTCGGCAAGATGACGGCAACGACCGGCGGACCCGAGTTCCGCGCGTGGACTGCCGCGCGCAAGTTCAAGCCGTATCCGCATGCAGAGCTTCGCGCGTCGAGCGCAGGGCCGAGGCAGACGACGCGCATGCTCAAAGTGACGTGCGCCATCAACACCGATTACATCGTCCGCATGTCGGCGAGCGCCTTCGAGACCGGCGCTCCGACCTGTCCCTGCTGCACCGAGCCGATGGTGCTCGCGTAACCAAGAATCAGGAGAGCTAAAATGAACCTTAGACGTGCGACGAAGGCCGCGCTGGCGGCAACACAAGACGACCCGAAGGCCGCTGTTGCGTGGCTGTCGCGGCAGAAGCCACTGCACACAATTCTGCTCAAGCTAGGTGCGCGGCAAGCTGTCAGAGATTATTTCTCCGACCAGCGCGCATCCGCGATGGCTCGCGCTGTTGGGCGTGTTGCCGCGACTGCCAACAATCCGAATGCCGCCAAGAGTGTTGCGGCGCGACTTGCCAGGAACGCCTTCTGGGACAGCTACACACTGTTCGGGATGGTGTCGATTAAAACGGCAACGCAGGAACAACTGCTTGCGAGCGCGGGATCGCGCGAACAGCATGGCCGTGGCGAGCTTCGGCTTGCGCGGTTCGAGCGGGCGGTCGCCGCGCAACTAAAGTCGCCGCGATCTGTTGTCTGTCGCGGCATGTCGTTGAGCACCCTGGAGCGGCTGGCGGCGAAATTTGGGGCGGGGCAATGAAGAAGATCGCCGCAGCTACCACGGAGCCGATTAAATTCGAGCGCACGACCGCAGGGCTTCGCGATGCGCTCATGGCCGAAATGGAGGATGTCCGCGAGGGCATTGCAGGGCCCGCCGAGGCAATGGCGTTCGCCGCCCTGGCGGGGCGCATAATCGAGAGCCTCGCCGCCGATGCTAGGGTGCAAGATCGGCTAGACAAGCAACGCGCGGATGAGTGGGAGCGCACACGCGCACTAAGCGCGCCAAAAGACGAGAGCGATGATGATCAAGTTTTCTGATGCCGATGCCGTCAACGTAAGTATTGTTGTGACGCCAGAGCAATACGACCGGTACGGATTTAAAAAAGAAGCCGATGCCCGCAGCGAGAGCCTAACGTACTCGTTCGCCGAGGGCGTGTTCGAGGACTTGGTTATTGGTATTCGCAACCCACGCAAGCACCCTATTTTAGTCGCACAACAAATTCTTGCGGAACCGCGCTTTCGACACGTTCCGCTAGATCGACTGTGCAATTTTCTCATGCGTCACCACACGGTGAAGCACCGTGGGCACATCGGGCAGACCGGGGTTCGGGCAGAGGACGAGGTGATAGTAACGGCAAAAGTTTTTGGGGTTAGTTGCTTGTTCTGTGACCAGCTTGTTTATGAGGGTGTCCCTGACGAAGACAGGACGGCGCGGCGCGTGGACCGGGCGATAGAAGAAACAGGCGACGTTTATGAAAGAACCTTGCGACTGCAGCATGGCGTCGAGAGGTTTTTTTCGCATAGATGGCCTTGGGTACTCGCCATGCATTCCGGTGGTGTGCCCTGCCTGCATACACCAGACAAGAAAGCGCCGGGTGCATTCGGGGGAATCGTGGCGGTTCAAAGAAATCAATGCGCTGCAAATACTCGTAGAGCTACTTGTCGTCAAAGCCAAACATCTCAAGAGGGATCGCCATGAAAATCAAAATCGACCGCGAACTGTTTCATCAAATGATGCGCCGCCTCTCCCGCCAAGAGCGGCAAGAGCGCCAGCCAATTAGCACAGAGACCGCGATGTGCGATCTCGCGCACATCCTCGCCCACGCCGCCTCAGTTAGGTCCAACGCGATGATCGAGATCGACATATGAGCCAGCGACCTTCCGGCTACGAGAGAAAAGACAACGACCTGTACGAGACACCTGACTGGGCCACGCGCGCGTTGATGCCGCACCTTCGCCCAATGTCACGTGGCGTTGTGCTGGAGCCGTCCGCCGGTTCCGGCAAGATGTCGTCGGTGCTGCGCGAGCAGTACTGTGTCACTGCGACCGACATCTCCGAGGGCATTGACTTTCTCAGCCATAGTTACGACGACCTGATCATCGATGCGGTCATAACAAATCCACCATACGGTCTTGCGCAACAGTTCATCGAGCGCGCGCTCGCCCTCACTCAGCAGACCGAAGGTCTCGTCGCGATGCTACTCCGCACCGATTACGATCATGCGAAGACGCGCCAGCGCCTGTTTGCTGCGTGTCCGCAATTCGCGAAGAAGGTCGTGCTGACGAAGCGCGTCGTTTGGTTCGAGCGCCCCGGCGCAGCGCCGTCCTTCAACCACGCATGGTTCATCTGGGACCACGCGAACACGCAACCGCCAACACTGGGCTATGACATTCAATGATCAAATTTCTTGCGACCTTTTCCGCCGTACTTGTCGGCAACCTGCTGATGTTGGCCCTGTGCGTCGGCGGCGGGGCGATAGGCGGGTGGTTCTTCGGCCTGTTCATGGGCGACGAGATCGTCGCGTGGCTCGATCACATCGGCATTATGAATCTATCGCCGACTGACATCGGCATGATCGTCGGGTTCCTGCGCTATACCACTAAAGGTGGGCTATGATTTTCAACATGAACTACGACAACGGCGGTAGCCGCGACTTCCTTCTGCTGAAGACCGGCAGGCTGTGGGTGACGCTGCTTGAGATCGGCACGTTCACGCGGCTCAAGACTCCCCGCGAAGAGTTCGACCGCGCGAAGAAGACCGAGATGCAGTACGCGAAGTCGCGCGTGCTCAAGCGGCTGCGCGCGAACGCGCACACATACAAGGCGTCTCCCGCGCTCCTGAAAGAGGCGCGTGATGCTGTCTGAATGGACCACGCCGGATATCCTGCCTGACCTGACCGGCGTGAAACAGATCGCTGTCGATGTGGAGACCTGCGACCCGACGCTCAAGACCAAAGGTCTTGGCCCACGCGGCGGCGGCTTCATCGCCGGGCTCGCTGTCGGAACCGACGACGGTCGCCGCTGGTACTTCCCGGTGCGCCACGAAGGTGGTGGCAACATGGACGAAGCGATGGTCCGTGAATGGGCGCACGAGACGCTCAACGCATTCACCGGCAGCGTGGTCGGCGCGAAGCTCGACTACGACCTCGACTATCTCGCCGAGTGGGGCGTGACGTTTCCGAACGTCAATGGGTTTGATGATGTGCAGATTGCCGAGCCACTGATCGACGAGTGGCGGCGCGAGTACAATTTAAATGCTCTGGCAGAAACCTACCTGAACGAAGGCAAAGACGAGGCGCTCCTGCGCGAGGCCGCTGCGGCACGCGGCTGGAAGGACAACGCCGCCAAAGCCAATCTGTGGCGGCTTCCAGCGCACATGGTCGGGCCGTATGCCGAGGCCGACGTTGACCTGCCGCTACGGATTTTCCCGCTGCAAAAGCTGGTGCTTGAAAAAGAAGACCTGATGGAAGTCTATGGCGTCGAGCGCAAGCTGCTGCCGATCTTGGTGGCGATGCGCAGGCGCGGCGTCCGCGTTGACATCGGCAGGGCGGAACAGGTGCGAGGCGAGCTTATCGTTCGCCGCGACGCCTGCATCGCGCGGATGCGCGCATTGTCGTCGCCGAAGGCCGAGTTGATGATCCCGTCGAGCTTCGCCACCGAGCTTGAAGCGCGCGGCGTCGTCATCCCAAAAACGGCGAAGACGAAGAAGCCGTCCGTCACCAAAGACCTGTTCGATAAATATCCCGGCGCCGATCTGGTCGCGGCTATCGCCGAAGGCCGGAAGCTCAACACGATCATCAACACGTTCATCGACGGCCACATACTCGGGCACAACGTCAATGGCCGCGTGCATTGCGAGTGGAAGCAGTTGAAGGACGATGGTGGCGGGACCATCGCGCGTATTGCAGCGACGAACCCGAACCTCGCCAACATTCCGTCGCGCGACGAAGAGATCGGGCCGCTGATACGCGGCATCTTCCTCCCTGAAGCGGGCGAGCAGTGGCAGCGCGACGACATGAGCCAGATCGAATATCGCATTCTCGCGCACTTCGGTAAGAAGCATCTGCCAGACAGCGAGAATGCTGCGGCAGTGTGCGACGCCTACAACAGCGATCCGAAGACCGACTTTCACAAGCTGGTTGCTGGGATGGTCGGCATCGATCCCGAAGACAAGGTCGGTCGAAAGCGCGTGAAGAACATCAACTTCGCGAAGGGCTATGGTGCGCAAGCGCCACGGCTGGCGTCGCTGATGAAGTGCAGCGTCGATGAGGCCAAAAATTTCATCGCGCGCTATGACGCGGCGTTGCCGTTCTCTGCGGAGCTTTTCCAGGTCGCACAGCGGGGCGCGGAGAAGAAGGGCTATGTCAGGACGCTGCTGCGCCGCCGCCAGCGTTTCATGCTGTGGGTCCAGACCAACGGCCCCTGGGGCCAGAAGCCGCTGCGCGAGGATGAGGCTGTCGCGGCGTGGTGCGGCCCGAACGACACGCCGCTCGTGCGCCGCCTCAAGATCAAACGCTACATGACCTACGCGGCCCTGAACAGAATCATGCAGGGCAGCAACGCCGACATCTTGAAGAAGGCGATGGTCGATGCCCACGACGCTGGCATCACAGCGGCCCTGGGACCACCTTTGGTGACAGTCTACGACGAGCTTGGGTCATCGGTGCCGCGCACGAAGATCGGCGACGAGGCGGGCCGGGAGCTTGTGCGCGTCATGGAGCGGGCGGTGAAACTGTCGGTGCCGGTGCTGGTCGAGAGCGAGCGCGGCGACAACTGGGGGGCCTGCAAGTGATGCTGCTGTTCGTTGATTCGGAGACCACCGGCTTGTTGTATGAGCCCTGGGGCGCTGGCAGGGGCTACGCGCCGCCGACGAACCCGCTGCACCCGCACGTCGTCCAGCTTGGGGCGGTGCTCACGGACGCTGCCGGGAACGAGATCGCTGCGATGGACAAGATCGTATATCCGGACGGCTACACGATCCCGCCGACCGCTAGCAACATCCACGGCATCACGACGGAGCGGGCCAGGGAAGAAGGCATACCGCTTCGCGATGTGCTGTCGGAGTTCAGTCGCCTTCGCGCCAGCGCAACCAAGATCATCATGTTTAACGTCGAGTTCGACCAGAACGTGCTGCGCGCGGCCCTGCACCGCATCGGCATGTCGCCATATCGCTGGGACGGCAAGAGGCACGTCTGCTGCATGCGGCGGGCAAAGCCAATCTGTAATCTGCCGCCAAGCGAGCGGATGATCGCGGCCCGCGTTCCTGGGCCGAAGACGCCGAAGCTGACGGAAGCGCACGCGCACTTTTTCGGGGCCGCGCACGATGGCGCGCATAATGCAGCGGACGACGCGAGGGCCTGCGCCCGCGTGTGGTTTGCGATGGAGAAGCTATGACGGTCGATGAATTTAAGAAGCTGAAAAAGTTGATGCAGTTGACGCAGAGCGACAACGACAACGAGGCGCTCGCGGCGTTGCGCAAGGCAAACGCGATCATCAAGAGCACCAGCGCGGACTGGGAAAGAATCTTGTCCCGCACAATCGTTGTGGTCGATGAAGTTGAAGAGGCCCCGCCGCCACCGCGACCGGGGGCGATGTCTGTCGAGATCGATGATGCGTTCGAGATTTGCCTCGCCGGTACGCAAAGCGAGTTCATCGATAGCCTGTACGATCAGTGGCACGCGACGCGGTTTCTTTCGCCGCGACAAACAGAGGCGCTGTTCAAATGGCGCGACAACATTCGGAGGCGCGCATAAGCGAGGCAAATCTTTGGCGCGTCGTGCGCGAAGCGCTGTCGCCCTTCGGCAGGCTGGAGCGCATCGAGAACGGCGTCGGGCTGGGCACGCCGGATGTCGTCTATTGCCTGCGGCGACACGCCAAGATTCCGCAGGCGACGACCGGCTGGATAGAATTGAAGCACGTTCCAGAGTGGCCGAAGCGCGCGAGCACGCCGCTCATCATCGAGCACCTCACACGAGAGCAGGTGAATTTCGCGTCGAGGTGGGCGCTGGCGGGTGGCAATTACACTTGTCTCGTGCAGGTAAAGAACGAGTTCCTGTTTCTTGACCATCGCGCGGTCGCCGAATTGTTTGGGCGGCAGATGACGCGGAAGACGCTGTCGGCGGTCGCTGGGGTCCACATGATCGGCAGCTTTCCGATGTCGCTGGGCCTGCGCTGGCTGACCAAAAGCCAGGAAATCCCTGCACTTCTTTAGCCTTTACTTATGACCCGACGCCGTGCCATATTTCGTCCTGCGGGCCGACCCGCACCAGAACCAAGGAGAGCAAGATGTTTTATTCTCAAGAAGATTACGACGCTCATCAAGACGAGGTTTTTTACGATCATCTTTCTCAGGGCGCTCATACTCAGGCGGCTATCGCCGGTTGGGCTTCCGTCGTTGGCGCGGATTTCCTCGATCTCGCTTGGCTGGGTACTGATTACGATACTTGGGTTCGCAATCCTCATTACGTTGGCCCCGCTGTTCCTCATCCTGAAGACGACGATTATGCGCTGGAAGGCGTGGCAGAAGTCGCCGCTGACGATTGTCCATTTTAACCGCCCCTCTTACGCTGCCCCGGCCACAAACCGGGGCAGCATCAGATGGACGCCAGAGCGAAAGAAAGTTTGATGACCCTGCGTTGCGACATGTGCGGCAAGAAGTTGAAGGGCGCACGATACCAGATCGAAGTGCTGCTGCGCCCCGGCCATTTCCTGACCGTTGGCCCCGACTGCTACCGCAGCGAGAAGAAGGCGAAGAAAGAACTGTCGCCGGAAAAGATCGCAGCGATGCGGCTGCAATTTGAATCGAGGACAAAATGAGGATCGACAGCAAAATCCGCGCCGTGTTCGTGGACAATGCGCCGAAGGGCGAAATCTTCAAGTCGCGCGGTCGCTGGTGGTGGCGTCGCCCAAGCGGCAGTGTCGAGCCGTGGCCGCGCAAGGCCAAGATGACCGACATCATGGCGGGCATCGCTGGCATCTGCAATGGCTCGCGCTGCTCGACACAAATCAAGGTGACGCATGTATCTTGAACGTCCGAAGCTGCGCGCGGCCTACGACCGCATCGTCGGATCATGCGCCCGCTGGCCGGGGCAGGACGGCACGCGGAGCGCCGAAGCGTTCCTGACGTTCCTTGCGAGCTACGCCGACCGGCACGACATGACCTTCGATGAAGCCTGCGAGTATTGGCGCTATTAACCAGAGCTAGGAGAGCAAAATGAGAATCAAGATTTGCGAAGAAACCGCAGCGAAAATTGTAGCAGCACTGCACGCCGTCAACGGCAGGGCGACGGCGCATGTCGCCACCGGCCTCGCCGATCTCATTGCCGCACGCGAGTATGGCGAGAATGCCCTGGCGACAATCAGCCTGCCGAAATCGGAACGGCGCGGTGCGGTGTATGTTTATCAGTCGGGCGAGGTACTGCCTGCGGCGTATAAATATGCTGCGGCCACCACCACGGTCTTCATCGAGCGTGGCGGCGCGGACTGGTTTCTCACGCGCGCCATCGCGTCAGCCCTGCAGCCGCGCCAGCGCCCGCAACGGGCACTGCGCCTGACACCCTACCAAGACAATTTCGCCGTCGCAGTCCTGCGGCGGGCATACAACGTATTGGAGACTGTACTATGAACTACGATTTGACCAGCCGGACCCCCGGCGAGGCCCTCTGGCTCGCCCGACAGACCGCCAACCAGACATCCAGGCAGGCCGCTAGGGCGGCAGGGATGGGGAAGGGCCGCTACCATGCCGCCGAATCCGACCGTGGGCCCATACCGCGCGGCCTGCGCGGCCTGCAGGCCAAAAAGGTGCCCCTGCCGATCCTGCTGGCGCTTGCGCGCCGCCGGTCAGGCCTTGGCCTTGCCGGGACGGCCCTGGCGCTTAAAACCAGCCGGGTGACGGTACACGCATGGGAGGCGGCGGGGGATGAGCGGCTGATCCATTTCTGGCAAAAGAAGGGCTTTACTTTCGGCTCCCGAACCGGCTAATTTCTTTGGGCGGGGGCGGTCCCCGCCCAGAGCAAGGAGAATCCAATGGCCCGCGTATCCGTCCTCGTCCTCGCATTCAACCGCAGCGTCACTGCCGAAATGAAAATCGAACTGGCAGCGCCGGGCGTGCTGACGACGCCGTTTAAACATAAGCCCAGCGCGCATCAGCTTGCGATCTTTAACTGGGTTTCGAAGGGCACCGGCAGCGCGATCATCAACGCCGTCGCCGGATCGGGCAAGTCCACGACGATCAAGCAATGCCTGCGTTACATTCCCGGCCTCACCGACATGTCGAACGTCGCCGCCAAAACATTCCACGGCCTTGGTCTCGGCGCGGTGTCGAAGCGGCTGGGCAAATTTCCAACGCTGGACGACGCCAAGCTGCACCGCCTGCTGCGCGACCGCCGCGACAGCAAGGTCGATGACGCGCTTCGCAGCGGCGACAACGCCCGCGCCGAAGCCGCCGACACCGAATACAGGCTCTACTCCAAGTTTGTCGCGAAGCTCGTGTCGCACGCGAAGCTCGCTGGCATCGGCCCGTTGGTCGATGACACGCCGCGTGCGTGGCTCGACATCATCGAGCATCAGGATATGTTCCTTGACGACGCCGACGCGACGGAAGATCGCGCGGTCGAGATCGCGCGCGAAGTGCTCGCGGCGAGCAACGAGGTCGCGCTGACGGGCGACATCGACTTCGACGACCAAATCTATCTGCCGCTGCTTTGGAGGTTGCGTCTGTGGGGCAACGACTGGGTTTTTATTGACGAAGCTCAAGACACGTCGCCCGTGCGGCGTGCGCTCGCGAAGCTCGCCCTGCGCCCTGGTGGCCGTCTCATCGCGGTCGGCGATCCGAAACAGGCTATCTACGGATTCGCGGGCGCTTCGTCCGACTCGCTCGACAGGATCAAGGCCGACTTCAACTGCATCGAATTGCCGCTCACAGTGTCCTACCGCTGCCCGCAGGCGGTCTGCGCGCGGGTCAACGCGGCGATGCCCAACATTCCGTTCAGCGTGGCTGTCGGGGCCGCTGCGGGCCAAGACGTGTCGATGTCCGTCGCCAAGGCCGTCCTGCACTTGGGCGCTGGCGACGTGATCTTGTGCCGTCAGACGGCTCCGCTCGTCTCTCTCGCGTTCGACCTGATCGGCGCTGGCATCGGTTGCAAGGTCGCTGGCAAGGAAATCGCCGAGGGCCTCGTCGCTTTGGTGAAGCGCCAGAAGGCCAAGGGCATCGAGGCCCTGATCGAGAAGCTGCTGGCGTGGCGCGACCGCGAGGTCTCGAAGTTCACGACGCAGGGCAAAGAAGGCAAGGCTGAGAGCGTGATGGATCGCATCGCGTGCATCACGACCGTGATCGACCGCCTGCACGAGCGCGAGCGCACCATCCCGGCGCTGATCGCGAAGCTCGAAAGCATGTTCTCCGACGATGCGAAGGGCCTGCTTGTGCTGTCCACGATCCACCGACTGAAGGGCGCGGAGTTTCGCAACGTCGCGATCCTTGCGCCGGAACTGATGCCGTCGAAGTGGGCGCGGCAGGCGTGGCAGTACGAGCAGGAAATCAATCTCATGTATGTCGCATGGACGCGCGCGAAGAACATGTTGATCGAACTCACCGACACCAGACTGATGGAGAAGCAACGTGCTGCACAATAAACACCCGGCAGAGTTTCTGAAAAGTGTGGAGGCCCTCGTAAAAGAGGGCCTCTCGGCGGGCGAAATTGCTGCCCGCTTCGGCGTGACGCGCAACGCGATCATCGGGGTCGTCAATCGAAACAGGTTTGTGCTTGCGCGGTCGCGCAGGCAAATTTCCCCGCGCGGCAAGGTCGCGGCACCTGCCCCAGCGCCTGTTGTGCCGATGCCGATGCCGATGCCGATGCCGATGCCGATGCCGATGCCGACGACGAGCGAACTGTGTAAGTGGCCCGATAGCTGCGCGTCGTTTCGGCGCGTCGGGAAGCCGTACTGCGAGCACCATCACCGGATCGCACACCAACCAGCAACGCGGGGACAATGATGGAAGATGATCGCCCTCAAGGCTTCGGCCAACATCACGGCCCACGCAGTTACGCAGAGGCACTATGCTGCGCGGCAATGGGCGCGCTGGTCATTATTCTGCTTTTGGGAGTTATACTGTCATGAAAACCTTCGCTGTCGTGCGCGTCTCGCCCGATCAGATAAGTTTTCGCGGCCCTTGCGGGCGTCTTGTCACGATGGCCGACGCGATGGCCGAGATCACAGCGTTACAGAAGCAATACCCGCACCAGGAGTTTGCGCTTGTTGGGATCGTCGCGATGTCGTCGATAAGCGAGCGCATCAACATCAAGCCTGTCACATCAGTCGCGCCGAAGCGCAAGGCAAATGTCGTCAAGCTGGTGCAGCAGAAGGCGGGCGTGAAGTGATAACCCCCGGCCAACTTATTGACAAGGCGTGGGGCGCGACGAACCGGGCGAGCGGTATGCTTGGGCGGATGGTAATCAAGCGTAAACTGTCCACCAACGATTTAACGCTCGTCCTGGCGGAACTTGACGACGCCGCGCGCCTGATACGAAAAACCTTGAACGGAGATAAGCTATGAACTGGAGTGTTGCCAGCATTCTCGCAGCCCTCGCGGCGTTCTGGGCGCTAGTGATATGGGCCGTGACATGAAGCGCCGCACAATCATCGTGTCGAACAGTGAGGAGATGCTTGCGGTCTCGCTCAACCCCGGCCCGATAACGTGGCTGATCCTCGGGCTGATCTCGTTTATTTTGATGACGTGGATTGCGGGCTTTTTGATGTGGATTGGCGTCGTGCCGAGTCCAAGCCTGTAGCGTTGACGACCAAATAAAAGCCGTCGCTAGGAAACTAGCGGCGGCTTTTTATTAGGCGCGCTAATCCGTGTTTCGGGGCAACACAGCAGGCTTGCAGTCAGGTATCTTCGCAATTGATCCCGAGACAGCGGTGTATAAATCGATAGCCGTCATGTCGTCGGGGTTCCGGCTCAAGGCGCGCTGCGCCCTGATAAATCGCTCATTGTAGTCTTTGCAGGCGTCGGCGTTGCGGCCTTCATTGACGAAGGCGCGCATCTGCGCGTGTGTCGGCCACGGTGGGAATGTCCCGCCCGTCATGTACAGAATTGCTGAGAAGCCCGCCGACAGCGCGCCTCCGATCAGCATAATGTCCGCCGCGATGACCGCGTGCCTACGAACCCACTCCGGCACGGCATTCTTGCGAGGGGCCATCAGAAATCCTCCGCTAACCAAGGATGATGCTTGCGAACTTTTGCCGACAGCCGCTTAAATACGACGCCGTGCTCGGCGCTTCTCGGGTGTGTTCGGTCCTGCTGCTGATGGCACATTTCATGCGCCAGCGTTTCGAACAGGGCCATTAGCGTTTCATTCTCAGCCGCGACAATTGCTATAACAGCCTCGCTGCCGTTGTGCGCGCAGTGCCCGCGCCGGTCGCGATGCCGGGTCATCTGGAACTCCACGGATTCCGCGTCTGGCAGGCCCCACGACTTGAATGGCGAAGTCGCGCGCAACGTCTCGTAGACAAGCTCGATCACTTGGAAGGTGATCCAGTTTGCCATCGCTATGCCTTTTTTCGGAGAAATTTTAGGAAGTCCGCGCCGCGTTCGACATCCGAGATTATTGTCACAAGCCTGCCGTCGTCGTCAGGGTAGCGTGGATCAAAGATCGTGACGCAGGCAGGGAATGCGTTCTGGTCCGGCAAGCCCTTCTCTTCGGCGTAGTGGTCGAACACCTTGTACCCGGCACATCGAACTGCCCACGATAAAAGGCCGGATGCTGGGTCTTTCATCGGCCCTGCGATGAACGATGTGTGCTTATGGCCGCAGGTCAGGACGTGGTCGCGCCAGCCGCCCTGTACCGCCTTCATCGGGCCGTGAGCGGGGTTCCACATAGAATGTCCGGTGAAGTCATGGCGGGCGTTTATGCGGACCTCCCCGCCGCCGGGGAACTTGAGGTTTAGGCGCACGCCGGAATACTCGAACGCTGTGCCAGCCTGCGCCATTATCCACTTTAGCGGGTCGCCAGTCCCGCTCCAGGCGTCGTGATTGCCGCCGACTAAGTAGAGCCAGTCCACTTTACGGCACATCCACTCTGTAAGCTGCCACGCTTGCTTCGCGCTGGTGCCTTGTTCGGCCCACAGCCGCGAGAGCCGCCCGATCCAATTATTCTGCAGGTCGCCAAGATTCGCGCCGAACATACCCTCGGTCGCGTTCACAATATCCATGTGCCGTTCGAGCGCCGCGATGTCGGTGCCGTCATCATCTATGTGCGGGTCACCGAAATGCACGACGCCGATTGGACCCGACAGCTTCACGATGACATCGCGGAGCTTGGCGGCGTCCTTGTGCTTTCGCTTCTGCTCGAACTGCCGCTTGCGCCAATTAATCAAGGCGTCGTTGTCGAGAGCCTCCGGCGGAAGCTGCGTTACACTGAACGGCTTCTTTTTGCCAACGGCTTGCCACTCTCTTGCTACCTTGAGCCTGCCATCTAGCGTGTTGCGCGGCAAACCTAGAAATTCCGCTGCCGCCGTCACCGTACCGTGACGGTCCACGGCGTCCAGGGTTTCTTGCATCTCTTTTTCGGAAAGTGCTCTGCCTGCCATCTACCCACCATCTCCGTTGCGTTGTCCCGCCGCCTGGACAAGCGCGTCGTGTTTGCGCGCACACTCGTAATAAGAATTTGAAACCTCGACGAGCTTGCGAAGCACGGACGCGCCAGACCCGTCTGCGAGTGGCGTGAGGTTTTCGCATGGGGCAACGAGATTGGCGGATATCGACGGGCGAGGCAGTGAGATGGCGGGGCGGTCGTCTTGCAACCAAGCGCAACCAGACAGGGCACACGCCATGACGGCGATGGGGACAAAGCGCGTCATGGCGTGGCTCCCGCTTCCGGCAATGGTCGGAAAGGGCCGACCGCCAGAATGCCCATGAGCGAAGCGTTCGCGAGATTGAGCCCAGATTCGTCTAAGCAAACATTTCTGTACACGGGCTGCTCGACGATCTTATCCACCTGGACCGTGCGCGCCCATCTTCGAGCGGCGTGAGCGGTTCGCACGGCCCCTTATGTCTTCGCTGGAACTGGAGCAGGCGTAGCCGACACCGGGATCGGCGTGATGGCGGACTGCAGCATATCCAACATCTTCATCAAACCTTCTGGCGGGCCGTCGTCGCGAGCCAGAACGCGCACATCGTACTTGGCGGAGTTGTCGGAAGCCCGCGTGTTCGCGCTGTGCGATGCAACACTACCGTGCAGACTGACCTTGACGGAGAACACGCCGTAATCGAGCTTGGTTTCGCCGTCCATAGTGGCTGACGAATCCGACGAAGTTGAGCTGCTGTCAGACGACGACACGGACATTGTGAATTTGACCTCTGCCTCTTTAATCGACAGAGCCGGAGTGTTGACAATCGCCAGCAGCGGAACTTTCAAGTCTACGGTTTCTACAGTCACCTTACCTGTGGTGGGATCGGGCGCGCTTGCGCGGTCAAAACTGAAGTCAACCGTCAGAGCTTCCATTCCGTCAGCGGTCTTTTTCATACCGACGTTTTGAATGAAGTTGGCTGTGGCTGCTGCTAAAAGCGTCTGCGCGTCACATGCTGCCTGGAACGGGCCACCAATAAGGTCTGCCATCGGCAAACCAGAAAACTGTCCGCTCATGCTGATTAGATTGTCTGCCATTGGGTGAGGTTCCTCGGGTTAGCGTGGGAAAGACTTTAGGATTTTGTCGTTCAGCAGCATGACGCCTTCGTGCGCATCGCCGCCCTTGAAGGAGATAGAGACTTTTGCAGTAGGGTGTCGCGACAGAAAGCCTATCGGCATAGCCGCCATAAGCGCGTCGTCGCTCTTATCGAGCCCGCGCAACTCGACATCGAACTCCACCTTCAGCGTGTCCATAGACAGGGCGTGGTGTCTGACCAAAGCAAACAACGGAAGGTCGTAAGGCTGTTGCGTGACCTGTCCCTTGTCAACATGCGGCAAGCTCATGCGTATGGTCTTTGGCTCGAAGGTGCCGTCAGCCCCTTGAGTGAAGTAACGGTCGCAGAGAGACTGCCAAGAGGCTTTCTCGACCGACGCCGCAGCGTCAACGACGGCCTGATGAACCGCTTCAAATACGGCTTTGAGAGCGAACGAGGACACTATTTAGGTGCCCCCACTGCGTCAACAAGCGACGAGTGACGCCGCTTGCACTGATCGTATAATGCGCCGACCTCGATCAACTTACGAGTAACTGTGGCACCGGAACCATCCGCGAGCGGTGTAAGCTGCTCGCATTGCGTCAACAAGTTCGCGGCAATAGGCGGGCGAGGAAGCGTGACGGCAGGACTGTCTCGAAACCAAGCGCAACCAGACAGAGCGCACGCCATGACGGCAAGAGGGGCAAAGCGCATCATGGCGCGGCTCCGTTCAACCCCGGTAACATCGCTGGTGGCGCGACTACAGGAATACCGGCGAGCGCGGCATTGACGAGGGTGAGACCTTCTTCGGTGATACAAATGTTGCGATACACGGGCTTTTCAATTTCACGATCTACGTTACGTACGATGTCACGGTAAATGACCCGCGCTTTTGCGTTGTTGTTTTCGAGCGCGGTAGAAGCCTCGTTGATCTTCGCGGCCTCTTCGTCCTTGGCCTTCTGCGCGTCCGCGAGCATCTTGGCGATGCGTATTTCGCACTGCGCCGTCGCGTGCTCGCTGCCTTTAGAATAGCCGTACAAGCCCGCGCCGAATACCGCGAGCAGCGCACCAAGGCCGATCCACGGCAAGAGGACGGGCGGTATCATCTACGCCACCTCGTCCGTTTTGAGCGGCGCGGCACCGGCCATCGCAGTACGTTTGTCTGCGGTCGCTGCAGTCGCAGCGGTCTTTTTGTCCATTGTGCGAAGCAGCGCCGTGCCCCCGGCAATCCCGCTCGCCGCAATCGCGAGACCGCCGATAACAACGTCGCCCGCCTTGAGATAGATAGACAGGGGGAGCGCCACGGCAACAGATGTTGCGTTCGCGTAGATTGCGTAAGGCCGCGAGAAGCTTGCGAAAAGTTCGTCCAAGAGTTTCCAGTTCACAGCAGCACCGCGCCGATCACGAAGCCTACTGTTACGCCGAGCCAGAAGCTGGTGAGCGGGTGCCTCGCGATGAAGCGGCGAAAGAAGCCCCAGTCTTTAGAAGCTGAAACGTAGAGTTTGTTGATGTCTAGCATCATACCGCTCCATTAAAAATGATCAGTGCGCGGTCAGTCTGCGCCGTACGATCAGCGAGGCCGACGACTCCGCCGTTTATAATTTTAGTGACCTTCGCAACGTCGCCTGAATCTGCCGCCTCGTTGCACCGCTTGGCTTTCCAAAACGACAACGCCAATTCGACAGCGATATCAGGCCACGACGCGCGGTTGGGCGAGCCTTCGAGGTCGATGCCGACCGCGTCGCCGCGTTCACGGTAATTGGCGCGACCTGTAAGCTGGATGATGCCCCGCCCACGATACCGCCAGCCGTCGCCCGACGCCTCGTCGCCATTGCCGATTCGCCCGGCGTATGCAGCGTTGGCTAGTCGCTGTGGGTTGCGCGCTAATTCTGCTGCGCGCGAAGCCAGTCGCGGCCACACCTGGGGGATGCGTTGCGCCGAGTAGTTCAGGTTTTCGACGAAGACGGTGAAGCCGCCACTCTCGTGATGCGTCTGGCCCATGAAGTGGGAAAGGCGCAGTACGGTTGTCAGACCATACTGCGCACCCAGTTCATTAACGCGATCAATCAACGCCTGCGCCGTTGCGGCGCTGCATTTAGGGGCGAACGTCTGAACCTGCTCAGGCGTTAGCACGTCGCTCTTCCTCGTCGTCGTCTTCTTCGGCGAGGGTAAAGCTTTTGCCTTCGAGCATCAGATACGCTGGGCCGACAATCGCCGCCGGATAAGTGTCGCCGATCAGCTTCTTGACGGTTTGTAATTCTTCGATAGAGAGGCTAACTTTTGATTTTGCACGCCTGATCCTGGCCGCGAGCATCCAGCGGTCCTGCTTCTTGTTGCCGTCAACTTTTTCGTCGGCAGCGCCCTGCAGCAGCGCATTGGAAGCAATGAGCCCAAGAGTAACTTCCATCAATTCCGTCTTGCCGTCGTCGCTGGCGACACGCTCTTTCATTGCGGTGCCGTCGAGATTGATAAGGCTTTTCGTGAAATCCATCTTCATAGCGGTGAAGTCCTTCTGTTAAAGTTAAACGAACTCAGTTTTTTGTGGCAGCAATGCCCGCCAGCCAGAACACCATGCCGACCACGACGACGCCGATGGCCCAGTAAACTTTCTGCGCGACTGACTTGCCGATCTGTTCGTATATTTTGCGAATCGCACGGTCTGCCGCGCGTTCGGCGATGGCGTCCATTTCGGCTTCGCTCAGTTGCTCGCTCATGCCACGGCGCTCCAGGGTAAGGGTGGGGTTACGACAGGGGGATTAACTTGATTTTCAATGTCGGTGGCAAGCGCCGCCTCAACAGCAGCCTGATCGACGCCGTTTGCATACACCCAGCCCAGCACCTGACTCTGCGTCAGGTCGGCGTAGGGGGTGTACGGGTCGCCGGATGCGTAGGGCACTTGCGTCTGCCCCGTGTTGAAGCTGCTGTAAGTTCCGTCCGTGCCGTCGCAGCGCCAGCTAACGACGAAGACGACATCCGTCTCGCCCTCATAAGTGGGGTAGCAGTCGAGAGCTTGGACAGTCCATGTGTAGGTGGTGGTCATTTATTTATTCTCCAGTGCCGCGAGGCGGGTGGTGTTCAGTTTAAATGTGATAGTCATACGCGCCCTTTTGGTATATTATTGGAATCTTGTTTGTGTCGTCGTGAATGTCCCTGTAGTTGTGAAGGTTGCGGTAATGTCTCCACCGGCCACCGCGAAAGTACAGTTGCGGCTACCAACAGTGAGAATTTGAGCGGCTGCACCATTCCAGGAACGTGTAACCAAAAAAGTCCCACCTTCATCGGCGCTGGATGTGACTGAGACAATATAAACACCACTGACGCCTCCGCTTCCTCCGGGGATTATGACAGCTACACCCCCAGTACACGAAGTCCCTGTCGTAATAGTTGAGTAAAACTGCGGTGCTTTTACGTTTACAGCAGCCGTCATTAAGCTCGTCGTCGCCCTGAGCACCTCCGTCGTGCTTGCATAAAACGCAGGCGTGTTCGCCGCCGCGAGGCCAAGGCCGTTGTTGCCGGTGGCTGTGGGGGTGAAGTAGGTGGCTGTGACGTTGGAGGCGAACGCCACAGCGTTCGTAGCGGCTGTGACCACCATAGTATTCTGGACCAGGATGTTGTTATAGAGTGTCCAGTTCCCTTGGCTCGACCCCGATAAGGTCTGATACGCCTGCCAATGCGCCGTACCGGAAGCGTTAGCCCATTTAAATGCAGGTTGAGTATTGTTATCGCCTTTAGCAACGAAACTCGGGTTTGTTCCAGTAACATTTACCGTAGTGGTGCCCGTAACAGCCCCCGTCGATGTAATCGCGCCCGAGGCAATGGTGCTGCCGAACGTCGCCGCACCCGCCGGGGTAATCCCCAGAAGTCGCGTCCACGTAAGCACCCCGTCAGCCGCGCCTGTCACCGCTGTTTCTGCTACGAAGTCGCCAGCAGCATCTTGTCCGAGCGCGATGCGCGACGAAGCGTTTGCCGTTCTGCGCCGGAAGCTGCCATCATAATAGTAGTTGGCCCCGTAAGACGCCGCCGAGCCGGTGTCCGCCTGCATAGAACCGACGCCAAAGAATACGTGCGGGTAAGAGGCTATTGCAGGGGCCGTAGTACCAACAGCGAAAGAAACCGCGCCGCTTGTGCCGATCTGAGTATTTACCTGGGCCTTAAGCAAACTTGTCGTTGACCGCAGCACCTCCGTCGTCGAGGCGTACAAAGCAGGCGTGTTAGCGGCGGCGAGGCCGAGGCCGTTGGTGCCGGTGGCGGTGGGGGTGAAGTAGGTGGCGGTGACGCTGGAGGCGAAGGTGGCTGCGCCTGTTGAGCCGATAGTAAGGTGGTTCGTAAAGGTTATCGCAGTATCCACTGTGCCCGCCGCCGCCGACGCATAGACCAAGCCGCTGCTGTCAATGTACAACTGCTCTGCCCGCTCAGTTCCGTTATTATATTTGGCCGTGCCGCTGTCTAAATAACCGTTGACGATGATGTTGATAACACCAGCGTTCGTTTGCGTGCCGATAGTGACGCGACCTGCCGCAGAGCTACTTCCTCCCATTTGAATTTGCGGAAAAAGACCAACGGTTCCTTTGTAGGCAGTCGCGTCAGTCGTGACCATTACCCTGCCCGCATTGACACTTAGCAGGCCCGCAACAGTGGTTGCCAATTGAAGCGTCGTCAGCGCCGAAGTCGAACGCATCACCTCAGTCGTATTAGCGGCGAGCGCAATCGTATTCGCTGCCGTGAGGTACAAGCCGTTAGCGGGAACGGTGGCGCTGCTGGGGATGAAGGCCGTGCCCGTTACTGCGCCACTCGCCGTAATCGTCGCAGCCGTCAGCGTCCCAGTCAGAGTCGGAGATGCACTCAGCACCATGTTGCCCGTGCCCGTGACGGCGTTGCTTAGAGTGATGCCGCCGTAGATCAAGGCGTTGGAAAGTTGCAGCCTGCCGCTGGTGTCGAAGCGGGCGGCTTCGGTAGTCCCGTTTACATAAATTGCAGGCGTCCCAGCCGCCGCGAGGCCGAGGCCGTTGTTGCCGGTGGCGGTGGGGGTGAAGTAGGTGGCGGATATATTCGCGGCGAAGGTGGCTGCTTGCGAAGCCCCAAACGTGCAGGCAAGCGTGCCTCGATTGTAAATGAATACGTCGCCGGTGGCATTGAGAGCAGAAATTACTGTTCCGCCCGCACCATTAGAAAAGAACTCCATACCGGCTGCACGTTGGTTGTTAAGGGTGGTAAACGATGCCGCATATCCGAATACGCCGCCAGCGTTAGTCGCTGAACCACCAACGCCCCAACGCATCCCTGTGTAAGAGGCTGTTCCGTCAGTCTGGTTCTGGAACTTAAACTCTAAGCCGCTGGCGCTGTCGTACCGCAGAGTCGTCGGGAGGTTCAACGTCGTCAGCGCCGTCGTAGAACGCATGAACTCAGTCGTGCTCGCATACAGTGCAGGAGTATTTGCAGCAACAAGGCCGAGGCCGTTGGTCGCTGCAGCGGTGGCGGTGAAGTAGGTGCCTGTTACTGCTCCAGTCGATGTAATCGCGCCTGAAGCAATGGTGCTGCCGAACGTGGCCGCACCTGTCGCGCCAAACGTGCTGCTGAACGTGCCAGCCGCAGCCGTCAGCGTCCCAGTCAGAGTCGGAGATGCACTCAGCACCATGTTGCCGGTGCCAGTGACGGCATTGGAGAGAGTGACGCCGCCGTAGGTAATGGCCGCATCAAACTGCGTTGCGCCAACGTGGCGGCTAGTCGTGCCCACCCACAGGGCCTTTTGCATCGATATACCGCCAGCCGTGATGATCGAGCCGGTGGTCGCGCTCGTCGCGTCCGTGGTGAGCGTCGATGAGATTGCGCCGCTCGATGTAATCGCGCCCGCATTCCACGCGCCTGTCGTGATGGTGCCAATAGAGACAAGCGACGAAAGCGTTGTGACATCCGTCGCCACCAGCGTTTTCGTTCCGGTCGGGAGCGTGTAAACGCCGGTATCGTCGGCGGCAGTAAAAGAGATAGATTTGAGCGCGGTAAGCGTCTTAGCTGCGGCTATCGTCAGAACACCAGTACCTGTCGTGAACGTGTTACCGTTGACGGTTAACGCGACGAGAGCCCCAGTGAGCGTCATAGCAACAAGGTTGCCTTTGATCGTTCCTGAAGAGTCAGTCCACACCGACAAGCTGGCCGGAATAGAGCAGCGGATCGTCTTCGTACCAGCCGAGAAATTTACGGCAGACCCGCCGTTGGACGAAGTAATAACGGTTGTGCGTTGAAACGTGTCCGGCGTCCCGGTGACAACTGTGCCGATGCCGTTTTCCCACTCCGTGCCGGTCACGTTCTCCGCGACATATGGAACAAGCGTACCGTTGCTGAGCGTGCTGAAGGCGACACGATTGAGGGCAACCGCAGCTAACGTAAACGTGCCCGTCCCCGTTGTCGTTGAGGTCTGCTCAATCCTGTTGCCGATTGAAGTTGCCATCAGAGTTCCTGCTGCAGAGAGTATGTTTTGCTGTAGCGCGCTGTAGAAGCGTCGTTAGGCTGGCGTAGCATTGATGTTGACGCCACGCGCGACAGCATGGCTGTTTCGAGCGCACCCGTGTCCCGCATGAAGACGAATTGCGTTCTTTTCCCAAGCGCCTTCTCTATGGTCAGCGCCTGCGTCCTGTCGGCTTCACTCATCACATCGTAAGTCACGTCGATGACGCGGAACGACGCACCTTCCGACGCGAACGCGACACCGGAGTGCCGCGACCTGTCGATTTGCGCGGTGTCGTCAAACCCTTCGCCCCATCCGAGAGAGAAGTTTGCGGACGGCTCCCACAACTCCCCCGCCCAAGCGCGGCCAATATCGAAATAGCCCTCGACAGAACGGCTTGCTGCCACGATGTCGCAGCGCCAATATCTTGGGCTTACTTCGGCGGTTAACGTGTCCGCGTGCGCACCATACAGGGGGTCAACGCCGCACGCCACAACGCCAGAGTCGTATAGCTCTGAGTTGCCGGAAGCCACAGCAGAAAGCCTGTGCCGCACAGTGTCTGCGCTTGCAAGCGTGCAGCCAAACAGAGCGAGAAGCTGGATTGGCACCGCCGACCCGAAGTCAACGGTAAAATATGTTGTGGTCGATGTCCCTGAGCGCCAAAGCTGCTGGACTATGCGCTCGCCAAGGTTCGTGGCGGGCAAGCCAGACGATTCATCGCCCGCCGCAATCGTCCCGTCGCTGACATAATCGGTATATCCGAAAGCGGAGGTCATCGATCAGCCCCACAGAACAAAGTTAGCGTGGTCGGCGGAACCGTCCACCTCTTCCGCGATTACGCGCGCGTACCACTGATCGCCGCCATTAATCCGCGTATGTGTAATCGAGACCATCCCACCCGCCTCCACAAGATTTCCGGCAGGCCCCATTAACACCTTAACAACTTGACGCTGAAATCCTAACATACGGATGAGCCTGTCGCACTCTGTTTGTGCGTCAGCTTCTTGATCAAAAAACGATTCCAAGACCGGAACGTCTTGCCAGTTTGGAAAGTCGTATTGCGCTTCTGGGCTCTCTGACGACACGACGCTATATGCTTCCGCAAGAAACTGTCTGCGTGCCGCCGACACGCTCGATGCCAAATCTTCGCCGCGCTGAACAGTCCAGTTTCTTGCGTAGGCGACTCGCTGCCGCCCTCGCGGCGGAGATGTGCCCGCTGGCGGGTCTATGTAGTAGGCCTCCTGAATGTCCCACGACATGAAGTCAATGCCGGGCTCTGTCTCGTCCGGCTCTTCAAGACGCCCAACGGTTATCTGCTGATCGAGAGACCCGCCCCACCATGCAGCACAATGCCGCGCAAGCTGTGAGAGCGCATCTTTGGCGATAATCGTTTCCGAAGTCCGATACCACCCGATTACGCCGGTAACATCCACGTCGAGCGCAGTAAACGCCGCTGTATAAATGTCGGCAGCGGAGATTCCTACAAAGTCTTCCATCATACGCACCATGATTGCGCCGGTCGTGTTGATGTAGGAAACGACCGCATCGCCTTTAACATCTGCCGTGACAAGCCCTGTCGGGGTCGTCTGCAGCCGGATAAGGCCAAGAGCTTTGCAAGTAGCGTAATAGCCAGCCGGTATGACCCGAGCGATCAGGGCGGCATAGTCAGCGACATCGGCGTCGAATGACAGCGCAGCACCACGATCATAGGCAGCGTCAATCGCCTGTGCCTGCCTCGCATGAAACTGGTAGACGAGGTTCGTCGGATCGACGAACACCGGAGTGACGTTTAAGCATTTACCGAAGCAAAGCGGCAACGGCTTGCCCGCAAGCTCAGATGTCCCGTTGACGCCACCGGAGCCGTCGTAAAACGACTGCTGCAACGTAACGTCCAGGCGGTACGATTCGTCGCGCGCAGAAATTGACAAGCGGTTTTGCGAGCCACGCCAGCCTGTGCCGCGCCCCGAATAGATCGTCTCAAAGTCGGAATACGCATAGGTGTCGAGACCGAATTTCACGACGACCTTCCGCCCATCCAACGTATACTGGCGCAGATAATCGTCAAGGCCACCGTCGTTATTCTGAAGCTCAATGCCAACCGTTTCTGAGGCAACATTGCGCTCACCTTCTGGGGCGACCGGCAGTGACCGCGTCAGGCGCAGGGGCTGTTCCGCGCGCCCGACAAAATACTCGCTGCCAAAAGTTCCTCCCGGCGGCGTGACATACCCGATGTCCGAGAAGAGCAGTGTAACAACGTCCGGCGCGGGCTGATCCCCGGCGTCGGGGATTGTGCCAACCATATCAACGCCGATCATTTGCCCGAACTGCCGCAGGTCGCGCGTGGCCGCAAGCTGTGCTGGGTATAGCTCGATAAGAAAGCAGTGCCCTGTGTCCGCGTAGCAGGCGGTCTCAAATGCGGTTGGCATCGCTAGGCCACCAGTGCGCGGTCTTGCGCGAATTGAAGTTGACGAGTGAGTTCACGGATCGCAGAGAGCAGGGCGGCGTTGTCCTTGCCGCCAGAGCTTGTCGATGTAAGTTCTTTGCGCAACGCACGAAGCTCGTTGACCATCTCCGACGTGTCGAACATCGACCGACTGTCGGTGTTGCTGTAGACGCGGCTCCCTTGCGGAAACTGCACGATTTCTGCGCCGCGCTCACCGACAAGCGACATGCCGCCCTGCGTGACACCGCCAGTGGCGTATGTCGGGAGACCGTATTGAGAGGCAAGACTATTGATCATATCGAGCGCAGAGCCCGAGTATGAGATGATTGGATCAAGGTATGCCACATTTCTCGGATGCGTTGTCGTCTTGCGCTGAGTGCGCAGTGCGGTGTCCACAGCGCGAATACTTCCCCCCGTATCAATCATGTTCGCGATAGGCATGCCGCTGCCAGGGGAAGCAGCGTCCCATGTGAGAAGGTCTGCTTTGATCTTAGAAAGCGATGTCGCAATTAGGGCAGCTACTTGCTCGCTGGCAGAGGGCGGTGCTGGGCTACCACCACCGCCACCACCGCCACCGCCACCGCCACCACCCACTGGGAGCGCGTCAGCAGGGGGAGGAAGTGCTGCAAGCTCGTTGATCGCGGCGATCACCCGCTGCAACTGACCAACGACCGATTGTGTCCCGATATAAATCTGCTGGACAATATTAACGCCGCTGCCGCCATCGGCCTGTATAGCCTCCAGGATAGCGCGAGAAATCGCATTATCCGTCCCAGCGACTTGCGCGATAATTTGTTGCAGGCTGGCCGAGGCCGAAAGCTTGCTCACAATAGCCGTAGCGTTCGTGTCCGCAGCGCCGGTCAGCACGCTCAGCGCATCACGGACCTGATCCGCTTCGGCGACATCGATAAGCCCGTCAGCCGTCGTTCTCCGCAACGTATCGACCGCGCGCACCAGAGCACTGCTCTCCTCGATGCCAGCGCCAATCAACTCAATGCGAAGCCTATCAAGGGCTGACGTGACGGCAGGAAGCTCGTCTACAGACAGCCCGTCTGCCAGAGCCGTGGTGATCGTGCGCGCGTTCTCCGAGCTTCCTATGATGACGCCCGCAAGACCCCTTTCCAGGGCGGATGTATTGCCAATCGAGGTTTGCCGCAGCGTCTCCAGCGCGCCGCGCGTTGCTTCCGCTTCCGCGACATCGATCAGGCCGTCCGCTGTGGTGTTCAGCAGCGTGTCGATAGCGGAGACGATACTTGAGGTTGACGCGACACCAGCGCCGACCAGCGTCTCACGAAGGCGGTTCAACGATGTCGTGACGCCAGCCACTTCACTTGCGACCAACCCATCAGAGAGCTTTGCTACGACCGACTGCGCGTCAGCGCGGGCCGTAGCCGACGCGGATATGATCGATTTGGCTATGTCGCCAGCCGCCA
>Ga0222712_10000827_pt1 | contig 39686 bp, 42 predicted proteins | sample C33_657DmetaG_FD_165043 | JGI IMG/M metagenome (GOLD analysis project Ga0222712, IMG submission 165043) | Estuarine water microbial communities from San Francisco Bay, California, United States - C33_657D | ecosystem: Environmental > Aquatic > Marine > Unclassified | place: USA: California... | reverse complement strand
AGCATCATCCCCTTCACTTCACCCATCATCATGATGGGAAGGATTCCATTTGGCGTACCCGGCACTGTGCCTTATTGGCAGTTGGCAGCCTCCATGCTCAGCTTGGTGGGCGGATTCATCCTGACCACCTGGTTTGCAGGCAAAATCTACAGAACGGGTATCCTGATGTACGGCAAAAAGGCCAGCTGGAAGGAAATGATCAAATGGAGTTTCAGGAAAAGCTAAAACTTCTGTTTGAAGTTTAAACATTGGCATCATTTTTGGTGTAATCTTGCCGTATGAAATTACTTTACGGCTACCTCAAGCCTTATAAATGGCTTATCGGGCTCACCATGCTCCTTGCAACCATCAATACGGTGTTTTCACTGATTGACCCGATCATCTTTGGAAAGATCATCAAGCTCTCCCAAGACATCAACATCAAGCAGGAAAACGGAAGCAATTTCAGCTGGGATGATTTTTTCTCTGCTACACTGACCCTCCTGCTCATGTCGATGGGAACGGCCATGATGAGCCGGATTGCCAAGAACATGCAAGATTATTTTGCCAATGTGGTGATCCAAAAATTCGGGGCAAGAATCTTTACCGACGGCCTTCAACATGCCATGAAACTTCCCTATCAGGAGTTTGAAGACCAGCGCAGCGGAGAAACCCTCAGCATCCTCACCAAGGTGCGGACCGACACGGAAAAATTCATCAACTATTTTGTCAACGCACTTTTTGCCATTATTGTAGGCGTCATCTTTGTCTTCATTTATGCTTCGGTTTATGTGCATTGGTCAGTGCCTATTGCTTATGTGGTAGGTATTGGATTGCTCTCCTGGGGAACGAATGCCTTGAGCAAAAAAGTTAAGCTGATCCAGAAAAAAATTGTCAGCAGTACCACCTCACTTGCTGGAACAACTACAGAGAGCCTGAGAAACATTGAATTGGTAAAGAGCCTCGGACTGACGCAACAGGAAGTCAAGCGGTTGAATGCAGACACATACAAAATCCTTGGGCTGGAACTCACCAAAGTAAAAAGGATCAGGAGCATCAGCTTCCTGCAAGGCACGCTGGTCAATACGTTGAGGCAGGTGATCCTGTTTTTGCTGATGTGGCTGGTGTTCAAGGACAAGATGCAGCCACACGAAATGGTGACCATGCAGTTTTTCTCTTTCTTCATTTTTGGCCCCTTGCAGGAGATTGGAAACATCATCCTTTCTTACAGGGAAGCAGAGGCTTCCATCAACAACTACCACAAGTTGATGGAAAAACAACCGGAAATGAAACCAGAAAATCCGGTCCATTTGGGCAATGTTGAAAACCTCAGTTTTGTCAATGTGGGATTCAAGCATATCACAGCAAAACAAAAGGCCATCTATGGCATCAGCTTTGCAGTCAAGCAGGGTGAAACCGTTGCGTTTGTAGGACCTTCAGGTTCAGGCAAAACCACTTTGATGAAACTCCTTGTTGGTCTCTATCGTCCGCAGGAAGGAAAGGTTCTTTACAATGGTTTGGATGAAAACGAAATCGATTTTGAAGACCTCAGAAAACAAATAGGATTCGTAACCCAAGACACCCAATTGTTCTCAGGAACCATCAAAGAAAACCTTCTTTTTGTGAATCCTGAAGCAACAGAAGAAGAGCTGCAATCTGCACTGGACAAGGCTTCCTGCGAATCCCTGCTCAAGCGCACAGACAACGGCATCAACTCTGTAATTGGCGAAGGTGGACTGAAATTGTCTGGTGGTGAGAAACAAAGGATCTCCATTGCCCGCGCCTTGTTACGCAACCCAAGGCTCTTGTTGTTTGACGAAGCCACTTCAGCATTGGACTCGATTACTGAAGAAGATATCACCGCCACCATCAGGGAAATTTCTGCCAGAAAAGAACAGATCACCTTATTGATTGCCCACAGGCTCTCCACCATCATGCATGCAGACAGGATCTATGTACTAGAGAAAGGTGTCATTGTTGAAACAGGCTCCCATGAAGAACTCCTTGCAGAAAAGGGATTGTATTATGCCATGTGGAGACAGCAGATTGGAGAAAGAGCTTAAAGAGCTTGACTGTGTTTAAAAGGTTTGAAGGGGTTGGAGAGAAAATCTTCAACCCCTTCAACTTTTTTAAAATCTAATTCGTCAAATCCTCGACTTCACTCAACAACACTTCCAATGCTGTGGTGCTTTGAAAAATTTCTATCAAGGAAAAAAACAGGGATACCAATAACGTGATCAAGCTGGTGGCAAAAAGTATACTGGCCAGTGATGCCCAAGACCGGTAAATGCAATACATGCAGGCCACGCAGAGCAGGAAGCTGAAGACCCCTGCTGCTTGCATGTACCTGATATAGTTCAATCTTTTACGGAGGCTCTTGATCTGCTCCAGCAGATTTTTCTTGTTCTTCAGATGAATATAATCATCAAAGAGTTTGCGCACCAGGCTTGCGATGGCAAGGAAACGATTGGTGTATGCGAGTAGCAATAGGCTGATGGCTGGAAACAAGAGTGCAGGAGTTGTGATAGAGATTTCCATGGAAGGATTATTTAACTGAAAGTTTGAAATCAATCGCTAGATCAGTATCACCTTTAGAAACCAGGTCTCCTGCAGCTTTTACACCCGGCTTGTGCTTGAGTGTTACATTGAAAGTACCCGTGCCTGCGCTAGCTGCGGCAGTCCAGGTGGAGGTAATGCCCAATGGCAGTCCCTTTGCATCAGTGTTCAGGTTTGTCACCACAACCAATGCATTTGAAGCAGAAAGATAAATCTGGTGATCAACACCCTCTGTGGCCACTTCCAATGTAATGTCATCAGCGGGTGTCTTGCTTTCATTCAGCAACTGCAGGGTACAATCATAGACCTTGCCTTTTGTCAAAACAATTTCATCAAACTTGGATGGAGCAGCTCCACCAAAACCATCAAGGTCCTTGAATTCAAACAGGGATTGGGTTCCGGATGATTTCTCTGTCAACTTGACCCTCACGGTGGTGATTAACTCACTTTCATTAGGATCAACAGCTGGATCTTTTTTACAACCCACCATAGAAAGCATCAGCAAAAAAGCGAGGTTGAAATACAAGTTCTTTTTTCTCATTTCCAATGTATTTAAAGGGGTAATTTAACTTTTAAAGCGATGTTTCTGCCACGATCCAAAGAAAAATAACGGAAGGCATTCATGTAATCGCGGTAAGACACATTAAAAAGATTGGTCGCGCTCAAAACCAGTTCCATCTTGCGTTTTCGGATATCGATTGCAGTTGCCGCTTCTGCATTGAATAGCGTATATGCTGGAGGCGGAACCATGTAATCTGATTGCATTTTTGTATTTCCCGCAGCATCGGTCACTTTGATGTTGCCCGTTGGTGGCACATGCGTTTGTTTGGTTACATGCTGAATACCAAACTTAACGAATGACTGCTTCAACTTTTTCCCATCAATAAAACTGTACTCCAAATCCACCTCATACCTGTCAGAAGGCATCTGGATCAGCCATGTCTTTTCAGTTGAATTGTATGCCCTCAAAACAGCTCCTTTCAGATGGGTTTGAAAATGATTGGTAAGGCGATAGGCCAAGCGCAGGTCCATCCCCGTCAGGCTTGCATCAGTCTGTGCATAATCAAATGCAGGGAAAGCGCCCCTTATTGTCAACAGGGCCGGATAGGCTGGATTCAGGTAAATAAAGCCATTGATGAGTTTCTGGTAGATACCCAGTTCGGCTTCCCATTTTTCCTTGTTGTAAACCATTGTTCCCAAAACGCTGAAAGCCCTTTCAGGATTGAGGTTTGGACTACCCCGCTCAATTCTTGCAGCACCATGATGAAGCCCATTGCTGAACAGTTCGTTCACTTGTGGTGAACGCCATGCAGTGGAGGCAGTAAATGAAGTGCGCAAATAATCATTGAATTTATACGCCACCACTCCAGTGCCAGACAGCCCTGAAAAAATCCTTTGCCCATAAGGATCACCCGGCACCAGGGTATTGCCCATCAATAGATCAAAAGGTTTTTGATCATTGTCTTTGATTTGAAACCTGTTTCTGTAGTCATAACGAAGACCTAGTTCAATCTGCCATTGCTCATGCTGATAGCGTTCTGCAGCCCAAAAGCCCAGGTCAACTGATTGATAGTTGGGCACAAAATACCTGTAGTTGATATAGTTGTCCTGGTACATGGCATTGACTCCTACAGAACCCTTGATTTTTTTTTCGGCAAAATGTTCCCACACCAAATCCGCCATATGGGTCTGCAGGTTCAACTGCAATTGGGGCAGGTCAGTTGCCGTTCTGGTGATGTCAAACTCTTTGCGGATGTTTAACTGCGAAGACAAAGTGAGGTTGATCCTGCTGCGACCCAGCATTTCAGAAAAGGCCTTGAATTTAAACAAGTGGTGCTGAACAGATTGGTAGGGCCTTTCAATGGCATAGCTGAATCCTTCATCTCGGATATACGAAGGTGGCGATTGGGCACGGATGACGTTCTCAAGATCAGTGAGGTTTCCAATGTGTGAACCGGAAAAAATCCCAATATCAGTATTGAAAATGCTGTAAAAAATTTCAGTCCCTTTGTTGTTTTTTCTCCAGCCTGCAGCAGCTGACATGTTCATTTCCTGTACACCTGAATTTTTCAACCAGTATTCTGGCGTCTTGGCATTCCCACCACGCTTCAAGGTTCCCTGCACACGCCAGGCAGTTGTTTCATTTTTGTCAAATCCACTTTCTACCATTGCAGAAATAACGCCCTGCCTGTTGTTGGAAAATGCGGCCAGGTTGATTTCACCCTGCATTTCTTTTTTGTATTGCAACAAACGGGGTTCAACCAACACGACGCCACCGATAGCATCACCACCATATCGCACAGAGGCTGCCCCTTTGATGACGGTAAGCCGGTTGGCCACATAAGGGTCAATCTCCGGCGCATGCTCACTTCCCCACTGCTGTCCTTCCTGTCTGATGCCGTTGTTCAGGATCAATACACGGCTGCTGTGAAGCCCTTGAATGACGGGCTTGTAAATATTGTTACCCGTTTGTAAAACGGTGACACCAGTAATCCTTTGGAGCGATTCGCCAAGCGACAATCCCCTGGTGGCAGCCAGTTCTTTTCCTTTCAATTCCCCAGTCATCCCCTCAGGACGGACAGTCGCAGCTCCAACAACAACAACTTCTTTCAAGAGATTTTCAGCATGTGAAAGTTCAAATGATTTAGCAAGATCCTCTTTAAGATGAAAATGAAAATCCAAGGCCTGACAATCTGCATGGGTGATGCGCAAGGTATAATCGCCAGGACAGATTCCTGACAGTGCATATTTCCCCTCGTTATCTGTGAGGATGGTCTTTTTCAATTCGATGATGGTGACAGTGGCACCAGCGAGTGCAAAACGGGTATCAGCATCCTTGACCACACCGCTGATCCGCAAAATACACTGGGCATTGAGGTTCAGTGAAGAAAAAAAGAAAATCGATATGGCCACTAAAAGCCTCATGGGTTCAATTGAAGGCCAAAACTACTGAAATTTTAAATATTTGCAATATTGTTGCAAATATTTAAATCCGCTCAATGATGGCAGCAATGCCCTGACCACCGCCAACACAGGCTGAAACCATGCCGTAGCGCTTGTTCAGCCTTTTCAAATCACCGAGCAACTGAACCGTGAGTTTTGCACCAGTACATCCGAGTGGATGGCCCAGCGCGATGGCGCCACCATTGATGTTCAGTTTGGATTCGTCAAGCTCCAATTCATTGGTGATGGCAATGGCCTGTGAGGCAAATGCCTCGTTCAGTTCAATGAGATCGATATTGGAAAGTTGCATGTTCGCGAGCTTGAGCACTTTAGGGATTGCTTCTACCGGCCCAATGCCCATCAACCTCGGATCTACTCCGGCAACACTGCAATGCACCAGTCGTCCAATGGGTTGCAGCCCCAATGCCTTGACCATGGAACCACTCATCACTACCACAAAAGCAGCGCCATCACTGGTTTGTGAAGCATTGCCTGCGGTTACGGTACCATTGATGGCAAAAGCTGGCTTCAATTTTGACAATCCCTCTAAACTGGTATCTGCACGAACACCTTCGTCGGTATCAACAGTAAAAGTTCTTTGTTGTTTTTTCCCGCTTTCATCGAGATACACTTCATTCACCTGGATGGGTGCAATTCCCTCTTTAAAATGGCCTTGCTGGATGGCATGAAGAGCTTTGTGGTGAGATGAAAAAGCGAAGGCATCCTGCGCCTCACGGGAAATATTGTATTCTTTGGCAACAGCCTCAGCAGTCAGCCCCATGTTCAAGTAATAATCTGGCGTTTCTGATGCAATCTGGAATGAAGGGACTGTTTTCCATCCGGCTGCCGGCACAAAGCTCATGCTCTCAACGCCGCCAGCGATGATGCAATCAGCCATGCCCGACCTTATTTTGGCTGTGGCCATGGCGATTGTTTCCAAACCTGATGCACAATACCTGTTCACTGTAACTCCAGGCACATGCTGAGCCAGCGCTCTTGCAGCAATGATTCTACCTACCTGCAGCCCCTGTTCAGCTTCTGGAACAGCGTTTCCCACCATCACATCATCCACCAGCTTTTTATCCAACTGGGGAAGCCCTGCCATCAATTGTTGAATCAGGTCAATCGCAAGATCATCCGGACGGGTGAAGCGGAATCCTCCTTTCTTTGCTTTGGTAACAGCAGTCCGAAGTCCGGCAACGATATAAGCTTCTTGCATAAATCAGGTTTGAAGATTGTCCAAAACTAAGCAAATAAGCCAATAGCACTCCTTAGGATACTATCAAAAAATAAAATGAAGATATTTTTTGAATAAGCACACAAAGAAAATTATGATTCAAAATTATTTGATACTTTTATGATATCATTTTAATATCATAATATGCGTACTGAAAAATTATTCAAGCCCTTCTCCGGATATCAGGCCGTATCACTGGCAATTGTCCTTGTATTAATGGGCGTGATCTCTTTTTTGAATTCCAAGGTAAACAACTATGTCTCTCCCACGATGATCGTCATGGGAATTGTGATGATAGTCGCTGCCATCATCATAATCAAAGGATTGATGATCGTTGACCCCAACTATGGCATGGTACTTACTTTTTTTGGCAAGTACGTTGGAACAGTCAAAGAAAATGGACTTCAATTTGTTAATCCGCTCTATACAAAAATGAAAGTGTCGCTCAGGTCACAAAGCGTCGAAAGCACCAGGTTGAAAGTTAACGACCAACTGGGTAATCCCATAGAAATATCCGCCGTGGTCGTCCTTCAAATCAGCGATACCTACAAGGCAGTGTTTGATGTAGCGAATTTCAATGAATACATCAAAAACCAAACTGAAGCGGCTGTAAGACATCTTGCAACAAGTTATCCATATGATAACATTGAAGATGAAAAAGCACAAATCACTTTAAGGGATGGTGGGCAGAAAGTAATCGAAATGCTGGAAGCTGAACTAAGTGATCGGTATTCCAAAGCAGGCGTTATCATCATGGAAGCCAGGATCAGCCACCTTGCATATGCGGCAGAAATAGCAGGGGCAATGCTTCAGCGGCAACAAGCTACAGCCATTGTCGCCGCGAGAACAAAAATTGTAGAAGGAGCAGTCAGCATGGTGGAAATGGCATTGGCAATGCTATCTGAAAAAGACATTGTCACTTTGGATGATGATAAAAAAGCTGCGATGGTCAGTAACCTCATGGTAGTGCTCTGCGGCGACAAAGCAGCATCTCCTGTTCTTAACACTGGAACCCTTTACTAATCCATTCCTTTCAGATATGTCACTCATGAAGAAAAATTTTGTTCTGCGTATCAACGAAGAAGCATACAAAGCCCTTGCCAAGTGGGCTGAGGATGAATTCAGAAGTGTGAATGGACAAATCGAAATGATCCTCGACAAAGCCTTAAAAGAATCTAACAGGGTTAAACAGACATCAACAAAAATGAAAAAACAATTGAAATCCGTTGGAACTAAATGATCAAAACATCATGATCAGGTTAAATTATGCGTGATTGAGCTAAACGATTTCTGAAATGGTTTAGGGTTTTTTCAACACTCCCAAACCTAATACCTCATTCTCATATTTGTCAGCAGCTTCAGCCATTACGGACAGTTTAGACAACTCATCTTCAGAAAGTGTGTGTTCACCCTTGTTCATCAGGTCATAAACCTGAACCATGGTTTGGTGATATTCTTTTTCCGATTTAATCTGGTATTTCATTGATTAATGATGTTTATACTGAACGGTTGAAGGATCCAATTGATTATATTCGTTGACACTATCCTTCCCAACATTTTTGCTAAATTAGAATTGTTCTCTATTTTATAGAATTTATTTTTCATTAAATAAAAAATGGCCTCACGGCCACTTTTCAAATGATATCTGCTGTCAAATCACTCACCGAGAATACCCACACCAAAAGAAGATTCAGCTCTTGGATCATAATCACGGTAAAAACCAATTTTTTTATTATTGGAAATAGGGTATTCTGCAGAACCCTTAAACCCATCGTGACAATCCACATGGAACTTGAGAAAACTCAATTTCCCATCAACCGGATTGAATTCTAACCTCTCAAAACTCAAATCAATCTTTTCTTTTTTCAAACCTACCTTTATTTTTTCAAGTACAGCCAGGGTCATGGATGGGTCAAAAACAATCTCGACCTTATTCTTAATAATCAATGGTGGGGTGAATATTACTGCATCCGAAATGATCACTGGTGGAGTGAATTTCACGGTATCCGAAATGATTAATGGTGGAGTGAATTTCACGATATCCGAGGTACTTTTTATGCTTGGTAACGCTTGCTTCAATTCTGCTTCTGTTGAAATCTTTATGTAGCCTTTCTCTTTTTGTGCCAAATAATTTTCTATACCCTTGAGAATCTTGGATGCTATTTCATCCTGACGAGACTTTAATATTTCAAGATCTTTTTCATTTGAGATAAAACCTGGCTGTATGATGACAGCAGGAACCAAAGACTTGTCAAGGACCCAAATGCCATGCGATCTAGTTTTAACCGTTGTGCTTCCGAAAAAACCTTCTAGGGATGATTTCATCAAAGACCCAAGTATAGCACTTTGGGTGTAAGCAGCTGCTTCTTTTTTGGGACAGAGAATTTGTAATCCATTGGTGCTCGTGTTGGGCGATGCATTGATATGCACCGAAACAAAAAGTTCAGCATTTTTATTGTTTGTAAAAATAGTCCTGTCCTGTACCTTGACAAATTCATCCTTATCTCTCGAGACTTCAAACTTGATCTGAGGATTTTTATTCAAAGCCAAAATTCTCCTAACGAGTTGCAGGTTCAGGTCCGCCTCTTTATCTCCCGCTGCAGACTTTGCTCCAGGATCCGTTCCTCCATGGCCTGCATCCAATACCACCACATATTGCTTGTCAAGATTCAACAATTGATTGTCGCTATTGGAATTCCTAAAAGCAAACAGCAAGAATAAAGCTGATACAATTGGAATGACAAGAAGTCTTCTGAAATAACTGAACCGTGGCAAGGCATTTTTTTTCAGCATGGTAATTCTGCGTTTTATCGGTGAAAAGAAAAAAGGATGTGTAAGACGATTTTGTTGTTGGGGATAAGCAGCTGCCAGCAACAACTCAGCCAATAAGCTACTGTCCTGATTTTCGATGGATTGGCTATCAGCGATAAATTCATGGATCAGGTACAATTCGCGCTTCAGTATCCAAAAAATCGGATTGAACCAGCCAAGCACCATCATCATTTCGATGAGCAATTTGTCTGCAGAATGCTTTTCTCTTGAGTGAATCCATTCATGTGCAAGCATCTGTTTGCCCACCCTGCTTTCCAGATCAATCGACCTGTTCCAGAAAATGTATGAAAAGAAAGAATAGGGTGTACCACTTGCATCTGTCATCACTAAATTCAAACCGTTCAGGCGTTGAATGGGATATGCCCTCACCAATTGGTAAACCCTGATCAATGAACGAACCAAACCCAGAAAAACAATGGTTGAGACAAGACCAAAAATCATCCAGGCAATTGGTGTCCAATCCATGGAAGATGAAACTGACTCAGTCATTCCGTCAAACTCTCCATTGTTGTCAGCGATGATTTCTGCAAGTTGGTAAGGAGTAGATTTTAGTGACCCTTGAACTGGCTGCAAATTGATCTTTATCAAAGGGATTATCCATGAAAAGGTGGCAACGGCAAGCAAGTAAAAACGGTTGTAGTGATGAAACCGCCTATCCTTCAAGACCAACAGGTAATACCCGTAAAGAATTGAACTGCAGAGCAGAACCTTCAACATATAAACAATAAGAACTACCATGGTACTATTTTTTGTTTTTCATTTCCTTGAGCAACAATTCCAGATCGGCAACCTTCAGGTCCTTCTGCTGGACCATAAAGGAAACCACATCTGCAAACGAACCTTCAAAATAGCCGTCTACTATATTTTTGATGGTTGATCCGGAATATTCACCCTTGCTCACTTTTGGAAAATAACAATGCACACGGCCATGAACCTCATGGTCGATAAACCCTTTGTCCATCAAAATCTTGATGACAGTGGAAACCGTATTGCTGTGCGGCCTGGGTTCTGGCATGGCATCTACAATGTCTTTCAGATAACCCTTTTGAAGTTTCCAAAGCACCTGCATTACCTGTTCTTCAGCCTTGGTCAATGACTTGCTCATGTTCAACTATATTTTTAGTTGAACAAACATATAACTATATTTTTAGTTGAACAACTATTTTTTTAGGTAAAGAAATTTATTGATCATGCAACAGTTCTGCCAATTTCATTGTCAAGCAAATAACCAGGAGCATGAGCGACCAGAAAGAATTGATCCATCAAGTTTTAAAGGGAAATCCAAAAGCCCAGAAAGAACTCTATGACTGCTATGCAGCAACCATGCTGGGTATTTGTTTTCGCTACAGCAAATCCATGGCGGAAGCAGAGGACCTACTTCAGGAAGGCTTTGTGAAAGTATTCAAGAACCTTAAACAGTTCAAAGGCACTGGAGATTTGGGAGCCTGGATCAGAAGGATCATGGTGAATACAGCCATCAATGAGATCAAAAAATCCAAAATCCGGCTGATAAACCTGGAAGAGGAAATTGAAACAGAAAACCTGTCAACAACCGAAGACCCGGAAATCCTGCTAACGGCTAAGGAGATCGCATCAATCATCCAGCTGATGCCAGACGGGTACCGAATTGTATTCAACCTGCACGCCATCGAAGGATTTTCACACAATGAAATAGCATCCCTGCTCAACATAAAACCAGTAAGTGTCAGGTCACAGTACCAGCGGGCAAGAATGTTATTGATAGAACTCTTACAAAAAACAGAAGCAAAACGCCAAAAACCAGTTGAAAATGGGAAATGATTCATTTGAAAATAAGCTGGAACAGGAACTGAATGGATTGCAAATTCAACCATCAGCTGCAGTTTGGCAACAGGTTGAAATCAGGATCCGAAAAGAAAAGAAGAGACGAATGCTCCTTTGGTGGATTTTCTCGTCCTCTTTCCTACTCGCTGGAACAGGCATTTGGCTGATTTCAGAAAACGCAAAAACAAATGAACAAAAAACAACGGTTAACAATGCTGAAATTCAAACAGCAGTAAATCCTTACAACATAAAATCACTCATTATCGAAGAAGCTAGCAATCCATATATATCAAACAAACCTACAAAAGAAATACGACCTTATCTCTCCATGCGATCTTCAAAAATATTGCTGAAAGGAAACGAACAAGGTAAAATATACCAACACGAAACCGAAGCAGAGTCTTTGCCAACCACATACACCCTTCAAAACAGAACTACAGATTCTGTATCAAGATCTGTCTTTTCATCCAATCGCTATGTATTAAAACCAAAAGAAAAAATTGATGATACAATCATTATCGTGATCTGCAACAACAATCCTCCAACAAGTCCATCCGATAAAAAGGAATTGAAAAATCCAGAACGACAACTCAATTTCAATGGATTTCTCTCCTTCCATGGAACCGGAGACCTTTCAGGAACAAACCTGGAATTTGGAATTGAGAGAAAATGGGGCAAACGTTATGGCTTTTACAACAATGTGGGGGTCACTATTCATTCTGGACAGGAAGGGGGATTTGGAGTAAACCCATACCCTTTGCTGGTCAACAGCAGCTACAAAAGCCTACAAACTATCACAGCCGGCATTCAAACAATGCCTACATTCTACCGCTACTCGAAACGCGGGGATCTGAAAATTGGAGCAGGATTGGTAGCCCGTTACCAGATGACAACTTCTGGTATGTATGCTTCAAGGGGGATGGGACCAGGAACAAACCAATACAGTTACAACATCTATGAAGTCGATCACAATACTTTTTCTCTCGGATACCGGATCAGCGCTGATTTGCTACTCTTCGAAACAAAGAAAAACAAATTGGGCTTCCAACTTTATTTTCAAAACGATACGAGAGGAGATGCCTTAACAGGCCTGGGGCTTTCTTTTCAAACCAAATACAAAAAGTAGCAGATGATGACCAAACCAATACATCCCTTGAAAGTTTCAGCATTCATTTACGCAGTCATGTTGCTGCTCTGCCTCAATCATTCTTTGTCTGCCCAAGAAGCGAAAAAAATAAGATTTCCAGAAAGGGCATTCGGTTTGACTACCGGGTTTTCACATCACCAAAGCCAAAACATAAATGGATTCAACCTGGGCTTGAACCATCAAATCAGCATTGGTAAAAAAACGATGTTCCATAACGATCTGTTGCTCACCATCCAATCAGGAAATGAGATCACCCACAATGCTGTGTTATCCGGATTTTTCATTCCCACAGCTATCAACCCATGGTTCAGGAGTGCTCCCCTAAAATATATAACAGCCGGTATTCAAACTTCTGCAGGAATTTCAACAAGCATGCTGAAAGGAAAGATCAGAACAGGAACTGCTGCCCTGATCAGGTACCAGACTACATCAAGGCCTGAAAAATATATTTTCAATGTGGACGTTGTGCAAACCACATCAGGCCCACTGTATTCAACAAATTATATCATCAACTCCATCAAGCCCCACACGTTTGCTGCAGGAGCCATGGTATTTGCAGACATTCACCTGTTCAAAACAAAAAAAATAGAGACAAAAGGAATGCTGTCGTTTCAATGGGATAGCAGGGGCGATAGAATTGCTGGAGCAGGCATCAAACTACAGAAATCTTATAAAAAATCTTCCTGATCAATCGGTTTCCTCAAGCTTGAAAATCTCACCAACTTGTTTATCAAACAACTGTGCCAGCTTCAATGCCAAAACCGTTGATGGAACATACTTGTTGGCTTCTATGGCATGGATGGTCTGGCGGCTGACACCCAATTTCTGTGCCAGCTGTTCCTGGGTGAGGCTGTGAATAGCCCTTTCTACTTTGATGCTATTTTTCATCGGTGGAAATCATTTTGTTTTTCAAAAGAATGACGTTGAACCGACCGATGAAAATGATCAACACAGTGAACATGTTGTAAATCATCACATGAAAAAAACCCATTCCGTAAATGAAAATGAAGGACAGGAACAGCAAAACATAGTTTACCCAAACCGCCCACATCAGGGAAGACAGGCGCAGGTTGGCAATGTATTCATCTTCCTGCTTTTCTTTTGAAAAGCCCACCATCATGGCGCCCAGAATAAAAACAACACCCACCAATGTATTGGTAATATCAGTGGAAATGATGCCAAAATGACTTTTATCCCCCAGGATTTCATCGTTGTACAAGGCAAAGACCTTTGATTTAATGGCGAGCTTAGATTCCAGATCGCTCAACATCAGCAGGAAGCCCAACAAAGCCGATGGAATCAACAGAATCCATCCAATCAGCTTGAAACTGTTGGGAAGCAAGATTTGTTTGAACATACAGTATATTTTACCAAATGTAATGTTTTCTTTACATTTAGTAATGTATGTCTTGCTTTATAAAAAGAAAAAACGGCCCGAAGGCCGTCTTTAACCATAAAACCCATGACCTCTGTGGTCTGGAAAGACCCTGAATCCTATCATGAATTATTTCTTCTTGCTTGTAATCTCAACAACGCCGTTCTTGCCCTTATCACCATATTTTGCCTCTGCAGATGGGCCTTTAAGAACATTTATAGATTGAATCTTATCGGGGGAAATGGCCTTCATCTCATCTTCACTAATCACTTTTCCATCGACAACAAACAGGGTGCCAGCTGGGATATTATTTGAAGCGGTTACTTTTCTTTGAATATAATACACTTTCTTACCCCCTTCCTCAACAATATTAACGGCTGTTACATCTTCTCCCTGCACTGCCTTTTCCATGATAAACTTATCTGATGTTTTGAGGGTTGATGTCAGACCAGAAGCTTTGGAGTCTCCCTTTTCATTTAAGTTGCTGACGTTTCCTTGTGTTGGAGCAGCAACCTTTGAATTTGTTTTATAGCCTGTGACAGTTATTGGTTCATTAGGGTCTGTTTTGGCTTTTTCTACAACTTTATCATCACTCGTCCTGATGATGATGGTACTCACATTCGAATTTGTTTTATACCCTGTGACAGTTTTGACTGCTGACGTGTCAACTGACACCTGGATGTTGCTTACTTTTCCATGCGCGGGAACATCCACTTTTGTCTTTCCGTCAAAAAATACGCTATCCACTTTCACGGTAATCACCTTTTTCCCATCAGCAGATGTAGCCTCCGTCCAGGTCATCCCATTCAATTTATTTTCGGAAACAGCAACTCCTTTTTCGTCGCGACGGATATCAATCGTTTTTATGCTGGATGGATCAATCTTATCCAGATCAGCGGGTGAGATTTCTTTTCCATTGATGATAATCCGTGGAGTCTTGGAGCCATCTGTACTACCCCGCAAACGAATGGCCTCTGCTGTACCACTAAATGTAGTTCCTGCAGGGATGCTGTCTCCAGAAATGAAAATAATTTTTTTCTCTGTGTACAAAGGAAAACCTTCTACAGTTAGCGTCTTGTTTGCAGGTCTGGACAATTCACTCAATGGTACCTCAAACAATTTTTTCTTAGAGCGTACATCTTTGAAAATAGCAGTATCACCATTGATATCGATTTGAAAACTCCCCTTGATCATACCCGTTTTGGCATCACGGAATTGGGAAGGAATGGTATCGGTTTGGGTTATAGATCCTGGCATTTCAGCGCTTGGGGATTGATTGCTCAATTGATCTTTGATGGAGAAAGAAAGCAAAGCAACAATAGCAATAGCCAAAGGGAGCGTCAGGATTCTCCTTGCATAGCTGTAACTGACTTTTTGGGATGATGTCAACATGATGATGCGTCTTTTGATGGATGAATAAAAAAATGATTGTCCGGTAGAAAAAATAGTTGATTGATAATGGGTCTGCAACAACATGGCTGCAAGGGCAGAAGCATCTGCCTCATCTACAGCCTTCTCGTCTGCAATGAACTCATGGATCACTTCCAGCTCCCTTCTGATGATCCAGAGAAAAGGATTCATCCAAAACAAGGCGGAGAGCATGGTGATTAACAACTTATCGTAGGTATGCAGTTGTTCAATATGGGTAAGCTCATGGCGCAGGATCTGCCTTCCTGTCTCATCTTCTATGGAAATGTCTTCTCTCCAGAAAAGGTTCCTGAAAAAGGAGAAAGGGGCATCTTCGTTTTTGGTTTCAATGAAATTGAACCGAGCCATGGGGGTCACTTTCGAGGCAGCCCTGATCGTGTAAATCTTGTAGATTCCAAAAGAAAAAAATGCAACCATTGAAACAGAAACCAGGACAATGGAAACGAAAAGCAATTTCTCCCAGGTAAATGCAGCTTCTGAAAGGGCAATACTACCCGGCTGATCAATGAACAAGAGTAGCTGTTTTGCCGATACCCCTTCCGGCTCCTGAAGGGTGAACCAGTTCAGGTCAATGGCAGGCAATACCAAAGCCAGGAAAATGGTTGCAAGCAAATAAAACCTGTTGTAGTGATGGAACCTTGTATTCTGCAATGCCAGCCAATAGTATCCCAACAAAATGCCAGACACAAGGATGGATTTGAGTATATAGATATAGACCGTTTCCATGGTGACTATTTTTTCTTTTTAAGTTGTTTCAACAAGATCTCCAGGTCTTCAACAGATAGCTTTTTCTTGTCTACCAGAAAAGAAACAACCTCTCTGTAAGAACCTTCAAAATAACCCTTGGCAATGCCGGCGATGGATCCTGAACTGTACTCATCTTTTGACAAAAGCGGATAATACAAATTGTACCGGCTTGGGGTTTTGATGCCCACCACTTCCTTTTCCACCAGAATCTTAAGCAAGGTGGCAACGGTGTTGTGGTGCGGCTTTGGCTCAGGCATGGCATCCACAATGTCTTTTAGGTATCCCCCCTCATCCAGCTTCCACAAGGCCAGCATGATCTGCTCTTCGGCCCGGGTCAAGGTTTTGTTCATAACTAAATATTTAGTCTAAATTAAAACTAAAGTTTTAGTTATCCAAATTAATTCTGAATTATTTTATCAGATGGTTCGATCTGTTTTACCTTCGCCACGATGTACAGTGTGATAAGAAATGCCATGTTTTTGTTGGAAGCTGAAAGGGCCCACTACCTTTCAATGAATGCTCTCAGGCTATTGTGCTCCATTGGGCCCATCAAATGGGCCATCAGCAAGGCATTTTCACCGAAAGACCCTTCGCTGGAACGCCGTTTTTTCGGACTTGACTTCAAGAATCCCGTCGGCCTTGGCGCAGGCTTTGACAAGAATGCGGCTTACCTCCGTGAGCTGGAAGCCCTTGGATTTGGCTTTGTTGAAATTGGAACAGTCACTCCCCTGCCACAGGAAGGAAATGAAAAGCCCCGCTTGTTCAGGCTGCCAGCAGACAAGGCTCTGATCAACAGGATGGGATTCAACAACGATGGGGTGAAGGTGATCAGGGAGCGGCTGGAGCAATGGGGGTTGAGGGAAAAGGGAAGAGGGAAGAGGGAAAGGATGATCATTGGTGGAAACATTGGTAAAAACAAAGTGACGCCCAATGAGGATGCCTGGAAAGACTATGAGATCTGCTTCAATGAACTGTTTGATGTGGTGGACTATTTTGTTGTCAACGTGAGTTCGCCCAATACACCCGGTCTAAGGGCCCTGCAAGACAAAGACTCCCTCCTGAAAATTCTGGGAACACTTCAACACAACAACAAACAAAGGCCTGTACAAAAGCCGATACTCCTTAAAATAGCACCAGATCTCACTGATGGGCAATTGCAAGACATTGCGGAACTGGCAGAGGAAATACAACTGGACGGAATTGTTTCCAGCAATACAACCATTTCAAGGGAAAAACTGTCTGATGATTCAAAGTCAATGGCTGAAAAAATGGGCATGGGTGGATTGAGTGGAAAGCCCCTGAAATCAGCCTCTGATGAAATTTTGAAAAAAATCGTAACACTCACCAATGGAAAAGTTCCGGTGATTGCCAGTGGCGGCATTTTCGCGGGGACTGATGCCGAGGATAAATTCAATCATGGGGCAGCACTGGTGCAGGTTTGGACCGGCTTCATTTACGAAGGGCCAAGTATTGTAAAAAAGATTTGTAAAGCATTAAAATAAACAGATGACCAATTTGCTGACTGCTGATTCGCTGATAAGCCTTGTTACACTTGCACTGCTTGAAATTGTATTGGGTATCGACAATGTGATCTTTGTTTCTATTTTGATGGGGCGCCTGAAAGCCGAACAAAAGCTTGCTGCGCGAAGGCTATGGATGATCCTGGGCATCAGTGTCCGAATTCTTTTGCTCCTTGCCTTGGGTTGGCTGGTCACCAACGGCAACAAAGAATTGTTTGGACTGGACCTAAAAGGCCAACATTATGGATTCAACCTCCGGAACATGATTCTTTTTGGAGGTGGATTGTTTCTCCTTTATAAAACAGTAAAAGAAATTCACGGAAAGCTGGAAGGTGAAGATGAATTCAGTGCAACCGGGAAAAAGGGCCAGGCCTCTTTTTTCAGCATTGTTTCACAGATCATCCTGATTGACATGATCTTTTCTTTTGACAGCATCATCACTGCAGTGGGCATGGCCAAGCATGTAGAAGTCATGATTGTAGCGGTAATCATCGCCATGATCATCATGTTTTTCTTCTCTGAAAAAATCTCCACGTTCATTCACAAGCATCCAACTTTGAAGATGTTGGCGCTATCTTTTCTTCTCATAGTAGGATTCAGCCTTTTCTTTGAAGGGTTGCAGCCCCTGCACGGAAGCCATATAGAAAAAGGATACATCTATTTTGCGATGGCATTTTCTTTTGGCGTTGAAATGTTGAACATGCGGATGAGGAAAAAGACCAAGCCCGTTGAACTGCACGAGCCAACCATCAAAGCAGGAAAATAATTTAGCCCCTCAACAAAACAGCACCAACAATCCCGGCTGTTTCAGTCCTCAAACGGGATTCCCCCAAGCCAACCGGCTTAAATTGATGTTGAACTGCAAGGTCCAGCTCTTCGTGTGTAAAATCTCCTTCCGGACCAATCAGCAAGATGCTGTCTGCCGTTTGCCCTTTCAATTGGGGCTTGTCCCCTTCCATGCAATGTGCAATGAATTTGTTGGAAGGAAGATTCATTGAATAAACAGTTGCCAATTTAACAGGCTCATGCAGAACGGGGAAATGAAATTGCCCGGACTGGAGGCAGGCACTGACAAGGATTTGCTGAAAGCGATCCTGCCTGAAATGCTGACGCTCCGTTCGTTCTGCCAGCAACGGAATGATTTCAGTGATGCCAATTTCTGTAACCTTTTCCAGCATCCATTCAAACCTTGCAGTATTCTTCAACAATGAAATACCAAGGATCATTTTTTTGGAAGGGGCAGGATGTGCAACCTTTTCACCTAATGCAACAATAAGCTGCTTTTTGTCAGCCTGAATGATATCAGCAGTTGCAGAAAAACCTTTGCCATCTGTCAACATCAATTGTTCATCCGCTTGCATGCGCAGGACAGTGAAAGCATGCTTACGAATTTCCTCGGTGAGGTGAATAGTTCCGTGAGAAACTTGCAGTTCAGGAAAATGGAAAAGAGGTAAAGCATTCATTTCAATCCATTGTTACCATTTGCTAAAATGGCGTGTCTTCCATGTCATCATGTTGACTGTCGTTCATCCTACTGCCTTTTTGGATATAGAGCTTGGCGCCACCGCCATCTTCATTCACGGGCCTCCAGCTTCCACCACCGCCGCCATCAGCAGGTCTTCCAAAAGGATCCAGGCTTTCATGTTCCTCAAATTTCTGGATAAACAATTTGGCCTTGAGTTTGATATTTTCCAGAGAACCGTTCCGGTGCTTTGCGATTTTTACGTACGTATCACCCTTGGTATCCTCACCCATGTCATTCGTGGTGATATCGTAGTAGTCAGGGCGATACAAGAACATTACCATGTCAGCATCCTGTTCAATGGCTCCTGATTCTCGAAGATCAGAAAGTTGTGGCACCTTCTGCCCGTCTTTTCTTTTTTCAACCTCACGACTCAACTGACTCAGGGCAATGATGGGCACCTGCAGCTCCTTGGCCAGTTGCTTGAGGTTCCTTGAAATGGTACTGATTTCCTGTTCACGGTTGGAATTCCTGTTGTCGCTGGATCCACTCATCAACTGCAAATAGTCGATGATGATCAGGCCCACATCATGCAAACTTTTCAACCTCCGGCATTTGGCCCTTAACTCAAATATGTTGAGTGCTGCAGAGTCATCCACAAAAATCCTGGCCTTGGTCAAAGGCTCAATGCCTTTTTTATACAGCTGCTGCATTTCATGGTCTTCCATGCGGCCCCTTGATATTTTCTCCAGGTGGATCTCACTTTCAGCAGAAAGGATCCTTTGCACCAACTGACTGGTGCTCATCTCCAGGCTGAAGAACGCAACAGCAGTAGGTTTGGTAGGATGCATGGCAGCATTCCTTGCCAAGTTCAAGGCAAATGCGGTCTTACCTACCGAAGGACGGGCTGCAAGGATGATGAGGTCAGAACGTTGCCAGCCGTAAGTGGTTTTGTCGAGCGTAGGAAAACCGGTCGGAACACCGGTGATGTCTTCATTCCTTGCCCTCATCTCATCAATCTTGTTCAGCGTATCCATCACACTCTTACCCAGTGTATCAAATTCTTTTTTCAACTGATCATTGGCAATGGAAAACAGTTTTTGTTCTGCGCTGTCCAACAAGTCAAAAACATCCGTTGAATCATCATAGGCATCTGTGATGATTTCAGTGCTGATGCGGATCAATTCCCGTTGGATGAACTTTTCCTGAACGATACGGGCATGGGCTTCAATGTTGGCGGCAGATACAACGGCATTGGTCAGTTTGGAAATAAAATAAGGACCTCCGACAGCATCCAACATCTCCATGGTTTTCAACTCCTCGACAACCGTCAACAAATCGATGGGCTTGTTGTCGGTATTCAAGCGAACAATCGCCCGGAAGACGGTCTGGTGAGACTCCACATAAAAACACTCGGGCTTCAACACATTGATGACAATATCAAATGCAGCACGTTCCAGCATAACGGCTCCGAGTACCGCCTCTTCCAATTCACGGGATTGTGGGGGTACTTTGCCATAGGCCATGGCATTGAACTCTGGTGCAGTTTTTCGCTTGTTTCTCCTGTCCCGGTTTATGTTAGTTTGGTCCATTTACTTGCTTTTCAAATCGTTTTCAATCACATTTCCATTACCCGAATGGTCTGGAGAGCGAATATACCAAGGTTGCCTGAAGCAATCTGCATTTTAAAAAAACATTAATTGGGAACAGGCTATCCACAAGAATATCCACAGCAAACAGGGGTTTATTGACAGGGGGAGTTGGGTTGTTCACATTGAGGGTTGTGGGCAGTAATATAAAAATCCATCCACTTATCCCTTCCCCCCTCATCCCTTATCCCTATCATGCTGTATATTTGCGGCTATGACGATTTCATACAAATGGCTGATGGACTATTTCGCAACACCCATCGCCCATGAAAAGCTTTCCCTGATACTGAACTCCATCGGGCTTGAAGTGGAAGGATACGAGGAATACCAGGAGATCAAGGGAAACCTGGCAGGACTGATCACCGGAGAAGTGCTCACGGTGGACAAGCATCCCAATGCAGACAGGCTTTCGGTAACCACCGTGAACATTGGAGGCGAACAACCACTGCAAATCGTTTGTGGCGCGCCCAATGTTGCCGCTGGCCAAAAGGTCATCGTTGCGCCCATTGGCACAACCATCTATCCTACAACGGGAGAGCCCATCACCATGAAAGCGGCAAAAATCCGCAGCATAGATAGCCATGGCATGATTTGTGCAGACGATGAAATCGGTCTTGGTGCTGACCACAGTGGCATCAAGATATTGGATGCATCAACACCAGTTGGCATTCCAGTTGCCAGCCTTTTTGAACCATACGAAGACCATATCATTGACATTGGGCTTACACCAAACCGCAGCGATGCCATGAGCCATCTGGGTGTGGCAAGGGACGTTTGCAGCTGGTTGAACCACCACGAAGGAACCTCTATCCAGCCCATCATCCGACTGAAAAATGAAATTGCTGCCACAGGGATTGCGTGCCCCATCGAAGTTGTCATAGAAAATACAGCTGATTGTCCGCGCTATACCGGTATCCTCATCAATGATGTACAGGTAGGCGCAGCACCCAAATGGATACAACAACGGCTGAAAGCCATCGGACAAAGATCCATCAACAACATTGTAGACATCACCAACTATATCCTGCACGATACGGGTCAACCCCTGCACGCTTTTGATGCAGACCAAATCAAGGGCGGCAAGGTCAGGATCAAAAACCTTCCGGCAGGAACTTCATTCATTGGACTGGACGAAAAAGAAAGGAAGCTGGAAGCCGGAGACCTGATGATCTGCGACAAAGACAGCAACCCCATGTGCATGGGTGGTGTTTTTGGTGGCAAAGGCAGTGGTGTTACAGATTCAACCAAAAACATATTTCTTGAAAGTGCCTGGTTCCACCCGGTTTCCATTAGGAAGAGTTCATTCAAGCATCAACTCAGAACTGACGCTGCCATGCATTTTGAAAAAAGTGTTGACATTGGCCAAACCCTGGAGGTGTTGAAAAAAGCAACACTATTGATTGGTGATTTTGCGGGAGGAAAAACAAGTTCAGATCCTGTTGATGTTTACCCAACCCCCAACAGCAAGCCAGTCATCAAACTGGAACATGACTATGTACAGAAAATGAGTGGAAAGGCCTACGACAAACAAACAGTGAAAAACATTCTCCTGGGAATGGGATTTGGTTTGTTGGAGGAAAATGAAGCCTCCATCACTGTCGACACCCCTACACACAAAACGGATGTAAGCATCCCTGCAGACCTGATTGAAGAGATCATGCGCATCGACGGGTTTGATAACATTGAGATTCCTACCAGCATCCGCATTTCACCTTCAGTTTCCAGTGGAAACAGGGATTATCCCTTGAGGGAGAAACTATCCGGAATCCTTGCAGGCATTGGCTTTAATGAAATGCTCAACAATTCCATCACCCACAGTGCCAACTACTCGGAAGAGGAAATGGGACGTGCTGTAAAGATGCTGAACAACCTCAGTTCCGAGCTAGACACCCTTCGATTGACCATGCTTGAAACAGGACTCCAGACCCTGGCCAGAAACCTGAACCACAGGAACGACAATCTCAGGCTTTTTGAATTTGGCAAAACCTATTCAAAAAACGAAACCGCCTATTTTGAAGACGACCACCTTGCCATGTTCACTGCAGGAAAAATCAATGAGGATTCCTGGAACAAGGCAGCCGAAGATGCTGATCTTTTCTACTTGAAAGGAGTCATCAAGTCCTTGCAGGTTCAGTCCGGAATAGAAAAAATCAAATTTGACATTGAAGCTTCCAACAGGTTTGAATATGCCCTTACCGGCTATGCTGGCAAACTAAAAGTTTTGACCATCGGCAAGCCTTCAACGGAGATGTTGAAGAAGTTTGACATCCGTGTACCGGTTTGGTTTGCCGACATCCATTGGAACAACTGGCTGAAAGCCGGAGAGAAAAATACCATCCGTTACAAGGAGATATCAAAGTTCCCTGCCGTTCAGCGCGACCTCTCTTTTGTTGCTGATAAAAATGTAACTTATGGTGATATTGAAAAATTGTTGAATGCCCTGTCCATTCCACAACTCAGGACCTACAGGTTATTCGACGTGTTCAAAAGTGAGAAACTCGGAAAAGACAAACAGTCCCTCGCCATGAATTTTACCTTCCTCGACGACAACAAGACCATGAAAGACGAGGAAATTGATAAATTTATGGCCAAGATCACATCCAATATTGAAAAAACCCTACTCGCAGAGATCAGAAAATAACCATGCCAGAACAAAAAGAAACATTCAGCAGGATAGAGGAAAAATTAGGTCTCCTCACATCAAAACTTCGTGATGTCAAGCGTGAGAATGAAAAAATGCGCAAGGAACTTGAAGACAAGAAATTACAATGGGATGAGCTGAAGACCAAAAACGAACAAATGGAGTTGCAGATGAACCTGCTGAGGAATGGAGAGTCGGGGGATGCAAAAACCTCAAAATTGGTTTTGGAAAAAAAGATCAATGACTACATCAAAGAGATAGACCGCTGTATTGCGCTATTGGGAGACCAGCATTAAATCCTTTTTACCATTCTCATCTCGACAATTTCCCCACCCTGAGAACACTGTAGTGTGTAAATTCCATAGGGCAAATCATTCAGCCCTTCCCAGTGTACAGAACTTTTCCCGGAATCGATGTTTTTTTCCGTTTTACAGCAAATTTTGCCATCTTCACTTTTGAGAGAAACATGAAAAGGGTAGTGATTGGCTTCTTCTACCTCAATGGTGAGGTTGTCAATGAAAATAGGAGTTTTGGGCTTTGCAAGCATGTCAAATGTTTTTTTTGGGATCTCATTGGATAAAAAAACACGATGGCAACCTCCTCAAGTTAATAAATTGTGTATAAAAATATATAAAAATTACATAAATGCAAAATTTGATTTCAATAAATCTTCCGGTAGGCGACCGCTCCTACCGGCTGAAGATAAAGGCCGAAGATGAGCAGACGGTCAGGACAATGGCCAAAAAAATGAACGATCAACTCAACCAGTTCAAGGGTCAATACCCAGGCAAGGACATGCAAGACTACCTGGCCATGTCGCTGCTGTCATTTGTTACCGAGGAACAACCCTCTAATGCACAGGTAGCTGCAGATCACGATACTGAAGCATTTTTATCCCGTATCGAGGCATCAATCGACAAGGGATTGATGGATTGACCACCCTTTTTAACGCAGTTTTATCCTCTTTTTTTGCTAACTTCGCCAGTATTGCCCCCGTATGAAATATTTTCGAAGGGATTGATTATGAAACAGAAAAAAACAATTATTCATGGAATCGTCACTCATCATACCCATCATCACAGGGATTGTAGCCGCTTTGGCTGGTCTCGGACTGGGTAAATTAATTTTCGCAAAAGATACCCAGGCCAGGGTCGAAGAAGCCAAAAAACAAGCAGCACAAATCCTTTCAGACGCAGAATTCAAGTCTGAAAACCTCAAAAAGGAAAAACTCCTAGAAGCAAAAGAGAAGTTCGTACAACTCAAAGCAGACCACGAAAGGGACTCGCTAGAGAAGAACAAGAAAATCAATGATGCGGAGAACAGGATCAAGCAAAAAGAACAAACCATCAACCAAAAGGTTGAAGCGGTTGAGAAGCAGGTAAAGGAAAACGACACCATCAAGGAACACCTCAACAGGCAGATCGAGATTGTCAATCAAAAAAGGACTGAACTCGAAAAGCACCAGGAAGAGCATATCCGCAAGCTGGAAAAAATTGCCGGTCTTAGCGCAGAAGATGCCAAGGCCCAATTGATTGAGAGCCTCAAACAAGAGGCCCATACCCGAGCGCTTTCCTTGCAGCAGGAAATCATCGAAGATGCCCGCCAGAAAGCCAACAAGGAAGCCAGGAAGATCATCATCCAGAGCATCCAGCGTACCGCTGCAGAGCAAACCATTGAAAATACTGTTACCGTTTTCCAACTGGAAAGTGACGAGATCAAAGGTCAAATCATTGGACGTGAAGGCCGTAACATCCGCGCCATTGAAGCAGCTACCGGGGTTGACCTGGTGGTGGATGACACTCCAGAAGCCATTGTGTTGTCATCCTTTGATCCATTGAGAAGGGAAATCGCCAGGCTTGCACTGCAACGCCTTGTGAGCGACGGAAGGATCCACCCTGCCAGGATTGAGGAAGTGGTTGAAAAAACCCGCAGGCAACTGGAAGAGCAGGTGATGGAGATCGGAGAAAGAACCATCATCGAATTGGGCATCCATGGCCTACACAAGGAACTTGTTCGTGTGGTAGGTAAGATGAGGTTCAGGTCTTCTTATGGCCAGAACTTGTTGATGCACAGCCGTGAAGTGGCCAACCTTTGTGGTATCATGGCGGCAGAATTGGGAATGAACTCCAAACTGGCCAAAAGAGCCGGTCTTTTACACGATATCGGTAAGGTTCCTGATGAGGAAACAGAATTGAGCCATGCATTGCTGGGAGGTAAACTGGCTGAAAAATACGGTGAAAATCCTGCCGTAGTCAATGCCATTGCCGCCCACCACGATGAAACTGAAATGCAGTATGTCATCTCCCCCATCATCCAGGCCTGTGACGCCATCAGCGGAGCCAGACCAGGAGCCAGAAGGGAAATCATGCAACAATACATCCAGCGAATCAAGGACCTCGAAAACCTCGCCATGACGTATCAGGGTGTAGAGAAAGCCTACGCCATCCAGGCAGGTAGGGAACTGAGGGTCATTGTTGAAGCCGACAAGGTTACAGATGGCGACAGCGATAAGCTCAGTTTTGACATGGCCCAGAAGATCCAAACCGAAATGACCTACCCTGGTCAAATCAAAGTAACGGTGATTCGTGAAAAGAGGGCAGTTAACGTTGCCAGATAATAAATAGATTTTGTAATAAATAGGAATAATTATACTTTTGCACTCCAAATTTTTAGGTTATGAATCAAGCTATCGCATTTGTACATGAGCAGTTGACCCCGGTCAACAATTTCCCTAAGTTCAAGGCCGGTGACAATGTTACCGTTAACTATAAGATCATTGAAGGAAACAAGGAAAGGATCCAGAGCTTCAAAGGTGATGTAATCAAGCGCCAGGGAACCACTGGAACCGCTACATTTACCGTAAGGAAAATGTCTGATGGTGTTGGTGTTGAAAGAACTTTCCCGGTGGCTTCCCCCAACATTGAATCAGTTACCCTGAACAAAACTGGTAAGGTTCGCCGTGCCAAGCTTTACTTCCTCAGGGAAAGAAGTGGTAAGAGAGCAAGGATCAAAGAAAAAAGAGTCAGATAACTCCTTCGTACAATTTTTTGTTAATCCCGCCTGGTGCGGGATTTTTTTATGCCCTGGCTTCCTAAAGCCATGAAAAAAATAGTAGATTTGTCTTCTATCAAAATTTAAAACTATGTTATCCAATAGCACATTTTTGTTGGCAATGCCAGGTGGTTCTGAGTGGATCTTCATCATATTGGCTGTTTTGATCCTTTTCGGAGGCCGCAAAATCCCTGAATTCATGCGTGGGCTTGGAAAAGGCATCCGTGAATTCAACGATGCAAAATCCAATGTAAAGAAAGAGATCGAAGATGGCATGCAGGAAAAAGACAAGCAAGCCAACTAATTCTTAGCTACCAAGATTGTACGTTCACCATTCTATATCGGAACTCCGAAGGCAATTGTCATGCGGCGAACTCAGCTGTACAGACATCACCTCTTCCTACCTTGCCCAAATCGCAAGCAAGCATCACCTGAATGCCTTCATTGAAGTATTTGAGGAAGAGGCACTTGAAAGAGCCTGCAGCCTTGACAAAAAAAGGAACGATCCCTCATCCTGGGGCAAATTGTACGGAGTGGTCATCGGCATCAAGGACGTCCTCTGTTATGAAAACCATCATGTAGGAGCAGCCTCTGGCATCCTGAAAGGTTATACCGCCATCTACAATGCCACAGCCATTCAACGCTTGTTGGATGAGGATGCCATCATCATAGGCAACCTAAACTGTGATGAATTTGCGATGGGATCTTCCAATGAAAATTCTGTTCATGGCAGGGTATTGAATGCCCAAGATGAGAGCAGGGTTCCTGGAGGTTCATCAGGTGGATCAGCCGTAGCCGTACAGGCCAACCTGTGCATGGTAAGCCTCGGCTCAGACACAGGTGGTTCAGTAAGACAACCGGCAGACTTTTGTGGCATTGTTGGCATGAAACCAGGCTATGGAAGGATTTCACGCTACGGACTTTTGGCCTATGCATCCTCTTTTGATCAGATTGGCATTTTCTCTAAAAACATCGAAGACCTATCTGTCGTGCTTTCTGTGATTGCAGGACAGGATGAATTTGACAGCACTTGCAGTGATGCCCCAGTACCGGACTATGCTGCACAGCTCGATACTGACCGCAAATACCGCCTGGCCTATTTCCCACAAAGTCTTGAACATCCATCCCTGGATCCTGAAATCAAGAAAAATATCACTGACTGGATGGAAATGCTCAAGCAGGCAGGACATACCATCGAACCCGTTGATTTCAACTACCTTGACCATATTGTCCCTGCATATTATGTACTGACAACTGCAGAAGCATCCTCTAATCTATCCCGCTACGATGGAATCAAATTCGGGTATAGAACAAGCAGCCAAACTGAAAACCTGAATGAACTCTATAAAAAAACCAGGTCAGAAGGCTTCGGGAAAGAAGTCAAGCGAAGGATCATGCTGGGCACCTTTGTACTCAGCACCGGGTATTATGATGCTTATTATGCAAAGGCTCAACAGGTCCGCCGCCTGATTGCGGACAAGACCAAGGCAGTATTTGCAGAATATGACCTCATCCTGATGCCAACCACCCCTTCCACTGCTTTTCGTTTTGGCGAAAAAAGCAATGACGCGGTGGAGATGTTTCTGGGAGATCTCTATACCGTCTATGCCAATCTCGCAGGAATTGCGGGCATATCCCTCCCCCTCTTCAAACACTCCAATGGCATGCCTTTTGGCGTGCAAGTGATGTCTGACAGGCTGCAGGAGAATAAACTCCTGGATTTCTCCTCCAGGGCTTTGAAAGCTTAACCATGGCTTGGATCAAATCTTCCATAGCATGCCTATTGGCCATCTTCCTGTTCATTTCCAGCCATGGCAGAACAATACATCAACAAGATACCAGTAAGCTCCCCAAAATACAGTGGGATGAATTGAATCCCCGCGCTGTGGGATTTGTAAAGGATTACCTGGAAATTCATGAAGCCCGTTTGACCAACATGAAAGTATGGGGGCAACCTTATTTCATCTTGATTGAATCTGTCCTCAACCGCTACCACCTTCCTCCTTCACTCAAATACCTCGCTGTCATTGAATCAGACCTTAAGAGTACTGCCTTGTCGGTTGCAGGTGCTGTTGGTCCCTGGCAATTCATGCCTGGCACGGCAAAAGACCTTGGGCTGATCGTTACCCCAACAAGAGACGACAGGATGGATCTGTACAAAAGTACCCATGCCGCAGCAAAGTTTCTGAGCCAGCTCTATGAACAGCTGGGTGACTGGTTGTTGGTAGTGGCCGCATACAACGGAGGTCCTGCAAGGGTGGAAAGCATCATCGCATCAAAGAAGTCAAGAGATTTTTGGATGATCCAACAACATTTGCCTGCAGAGTCCAGGAACCATGTAAAGAAATTCATTGCCACCCACTACATTTTTGAACGCAATGGCAGTGAAACAACGGGGATGAAAAAAGCGGATGAAAAGTTGCCGGTACTCACAGCGGAAGAACTTTCCACAACAGATACCATCAGCATCACTGGCAGGTATGCAAGCCAGGTCATCACCAAGAATCTGGCCGTTGACCTGATTCAGTTCAACAAATGGAATCCGGATTTTGATAAAAAAGTGGCACTGGAAAACTATTCAATTAGACTTCCCAAGGAAAAAATAATCTTGTTCAATCAAAGGAAAAACCAAATTGCACAAGAATCCATCCTGCTGATCATGCAACAGAACTTGGGTGCGGGTGATGGTTTCCCAGAACCTGTCAAACTACCTGCTCCAGTAAGAAATATGAAACCTGTGAAAAAGAGGGGATGATCTAGAAATCATCATCATCATCGAATCCGCCACCGCCGCCGGCACCATCATCAAAATAGCCCAGGTCCTTGAACTCATCGTCAATGGAAAAGTCCTCATCGTCTGAGGCTTTTTTACCGCCAGATTTGGATGATTTGGATTTCGGGATATCAAACTCCTGGAAGTCTGGATCCCAGCTGTCATCATCTTCTGCTTTTTCCCAATCATCTTCAACATCAACATCTGCGTCGTCGTCGTCATCAGAAGACCTTCCTGATTTTTTTGCAGGCAATTCATCGTCCTGATCAAAATCATCATCTTCTTCCTCTTTCTTCTTCGACTTGGGTGCTGCCTTCGCAGTTTTTGAAGAAGCCTCACTTCCTGAAGGTGTAGCGGTAACCTTTTTTTCTTTTATTGACTTTGCCATAGCAACATGCGATTTACGCTGTAAAATTTCTGAGACTTTTTTACTTGACCAAATATTTTGAAAATATTTTTTCTTTTAATGCCGATTACTATGCTTTGATGATCTGGTCACGCTCTGGCCCATTGGAAATATAGCTGACATCAACGCCCAAATATCCATTGATGAAGTCAATATAGTTCTTCATGGCCTGGGGCAGGTTTGCGTTGTCCCTGATCTTTGTAATATCTGTTTGCCACCCTGCAAACTGCTCATAATGAGGAGCAATCGGCATTTTTGACATCTGGTAAGGGACCGCTTTTTGTTGCTTGCCATCGATACCATAGCTGGTACAAACAGAAAGTTCTTCAAAGGCGTCAAGCACATCTGCCTTGGTCATGACAATCTGTGTTACGCCATTGACCATGCAAGCAAAATTCAAAGCAACAAGGTCAATCCATCCGCACCTGCGGGGCCTTCCAGTGGTAGCTCCAAATTCACTGCCTATTTTTCTCAGGCGCTCGCCCGTTTCGTCATGCAATTCTGTAGGGAAAGGTCCGCTGCCCACCCTTGTACAATACGCCTTGGTAACACCAATGACTTCTTTGATTTTCTGTGGGGCAATTCCCAATCCTGTGCAAACACCTGCAGAAATGGTGCTTGAAGATGTAACGAATGGAAATGTTCCGAAATCAACATCGAGCATGCTGCCCTGAGCACCTTCTGCCAATACTTTTTTTCCTTCTCTGATTTTTTCGTTGATAAAATATTCGCCATTGACAATCTTGAGGCTGCGCATGAATTCTATCGCCTCGAAAAACTCCTCTTCCCACTCACTGATGTCCTCATTGAAACCAAAAGAATCCAGCAATCGCTGGTGCTTCATCCTGAGTTTGATGTACTGGGTTGTAAAATTTTTATCCAACAAATCACCTACCCTCAATCCGTTCCTGCCGGTTTTGTCCATGTATGCAGGCCCTATACCTTTCAGGGTAGATCCAATCTTCTCATTTCCTTTTGAAAGCTCAGAAGCCTTGTCCAGGGCCCTGTGGGAAGGAAGGATCAAATGTGTCCTTTCCGCTACGTAGAGGTGATTTCGGCCGTCTATGCCAAAAGCAGCCACCTTATCGTACTCTTTTTTCAACGTAACAGCATCCAGCACAACACCGTTGCCAATTAGATTGGTTGTGTTTTCATGAAAAATTCCGGATGGAATCTGGTGCAACACCACTTTCTGACCATTCACATACAAGGTATGACCAGCGTTGGGACCTCCCTGAAACCTGGCGATGATGTCATACTTTGGTGCAAAATAATCTACAATCTTCCCTTTTCCTTCGTCGCCCCATTGCAGGCCTAGTAGTACATCAACCATAAAATTGTTTAGCTGTTAAGTGGCAAATTTAGTAGAATGAAGCAAAAGGCGGAAAAATAAATATCCTCATTTAAACATCAACGTCGTAACGCTGTACAGACTGTATTCCTGGCAGTTCCCTGAGCTTGACAAAAAGCATGTCCAACTCATCCTTGTCGTGTACGTAGAGCCTGATATTGCCTTCAAAAATACCTTCTTTGGCTTCCACCGTGATGGCACTGATGTTGATACGCAGCTCTCCCGAAATCAAGTTGGTGATCTTGTGGATAACACCCACGTCGTCCAAACCAGTAATTTTCAGGCCTGTGAGGAAAGATATTTCCTTGTTCTTCGCCCATTTGGTCTTCACAATCCTGTGCCCAAAACTGGACAGGAGCCTGGTGGCATTCGGGCAATTGATCCTGTGAATGATCAGTCCTTTTCCGGTGGAAACAAACCCAAACACGTCGTCTCCGGGGATGGGCTTGCAACAATTGGCAAGGGTATATACAATCCTGTCGCTGCTTTCTCCAAAAATAATCAGTTCAGTATCTTTCTTGACCTCATGTTTTGCAGGCAGTTGTTCTGCTTTTTCTGGCTCAGGCTTTTTAGTGCGAATCAGTTCAAGCTTGTCGCCCCTTACCATGAACTCGCTGAGCTCTTTGAGGTTGATTTTCTTGACGGCAATCTGGTAAAAAAGATCGAGTACTGAAGGGAGTTTATAAAATGCAACCAACTCTTCTAAGTTGTGCTGGGTCATGGTTGCTCCAATGGCCAACAATTTTTTTTCTGCAAAATATTTTCCGTCTTCAGCGACCTTCCTTTTTTCTTCTTTCAATGCATCCTTGATCCTGTTCCTGGCCTTGGCTGTTACCACCATGGAAAGCCAGTCTTCAGTGGGCTTTTGTTTGTTGGAGGTAATCACTTCAAGCTGGTCACCACTGCGCAATTTATGGCTAATGGGAACCAATTTGTGGTTCACTTTGGCGCCAATACATTTGGAGCCAATTGCAGAGTGGATGGAAAAAGCAAAATCAAGTGCAGTAGATCCTACGGGAAGCATCTTGACATCTCCCTTCGGTGTGTACACATAAATTTCTTCAGAAAGAAAAGAGGTTTTGAAGTCGTGCAGGAAATCGATTGAACTAATATCCTCGCTTCCCAAGACTTCCTTGATCTGTGAAAACCAAATGTCAAAACGGTCTTCTTCCCCACCGCCTTCCTTGTATTTCCAGTGGGCTGCCAATCCTTTTTCTGCAATCTCGTTCATCCTTTTGGAGCGAATCTGGACCTCAACCCATTTGCCCTGTGGGCCCATCACGGTGGTGTGCAAGGCTTCATACCCATTCGATTTGGGATTGCTCAGCCAGTCGCGAAGCCGCTCTGGTGCAGGGTTGTACATATCAGTTACAAATGAGTACACTTTCCAGCAGGCCTCTTTCTCCATCTCAGAAGGGGTATCCACAATGACGCGGATCGCAAAAAGATCATACACTTCTTCAAACTCCACATTCTTCTTCTTCATCTTGTTCCAGATGGAGTTGATGGACTTTGGACGACCGTAGATCTCATATTCAAATCCGGCCTTGTCCAAACGCTCCCTCACCGGTTTGATGAATTCATTGATGTACCTGGATCTTTCCCTCTTTGTATCGGCCAGCTTCCGGGCGATGGTCCGGTAAATATCTGGCTCGAGGTATTTCATGGCCAGGTCTTCCATCTCGGTCTTGATGATGTAAAGTCCCATTCTGTGCGCCAGCGGCGCGTACACATAGACAGTTTCTGAAGAGACCTTGAGCTGCTTGTCGCGCTTCATGCTGTCCAATGTGCGCATGTTGTGCATCCGGTCTGCCAACTTGATCAGGATGACCCGCGGATCGTCCGTGAGGGTCAGGAGGATTTTCCTGAAATTCTCTGCCTGCTGGGTGGTGTTTTTGTCCACCACAGTAGCAATCTTGGTGAGCCCATCAATGATTTTGGTGATTTCACTGCCAAACTCGCGCTGGATGTCTTCAAGGGTGATGTCGGTGTCCTCTACAGTATCATGCAAGAGGGCACAAATGGTAGAACGCACACCCAGACCGATTTCCTCTACACAGATCATGGCCACTGCCAGTGGATGAAAAATATAGGGTTCTCCGCTTTTTCGCCGCATGGTCTTGTGTGCCTCAACAGCCATTTCAAAAGCAGAACGGACCAATTCCTTGTCTCCTGTCTTCAATTTTGGCTTCAATGCACGCAGTAAAGCCCTGTACCGGCGAACAATTTCCTTCTTCTCCTGCTCCTCAGTAAGGTCGTACTCGGGCTGAACCATATCTTTTTCCAAAGCATCCATTGAATCAAATTTACTAAAATCGTTTTGAATCATTTTTTTTCATCTGAAACTGCTACCTTTGCCACCCAATTTGAAAAGAGACAACTGTCTGTTATGCAGACAGCCCAAAATGCGGGTGTGGTGAAATTGGTAGACACGCCAGACTTAGGATCTGGTGCTGCGAGGCTTGGGGGTTCGAGTCCCTCCACCCGCACTTCTCTTTTCTCAATACAAAAACGTATGGCAACAATCAACCGGGAGCCAATTGCTCCCCTTCACGAAAAGATCACTGTAACTGTTTCTCCTTCAGATTACAACTCTAGCTACGAATCATCCCTCAAGAAATATGCCAAATCCGCCAACATACCTGGCTTCAGAAAAGGCATGGTTCCAACCGGTGTGGTGAAAAAAATGTACGGCGCTTCTGTGTTTGCTGAGGAGGTATTGAAATCAATTGAAAATGAATTGATGGGCTACCTTCAACAGGAGAACATTTCCTACCTCGGGCAGCCCATTCCGGAAGATGCCAATGATCCTGCCATGTTCAACCACAATGAACCAAAGGATTATAGCTTCTCTTTTGAAATTGGTCTGAAGCCTGAATTCACGCTCCCCAATCTTGCCACCACTCCTACTACCTTGCACGTGGTGGAAGCGACAGATGAAATGGTAGAAGAGGAAATTGACAGGATCAGCCGCCGTTTGGGCAAAATGACAGAGCCTGAAACGGTGACCAACGAAGAAGACGTGTTGAATGTTTCCTTCCAAAAATCTAATGCCAGTGGTGCGGTTGAAGAAGGTGCTGAAAAGAAAGAAAACTCCCTCTTGTTAAAATATTTCAGTGCAGCCACTAGGGCGGCATTGATGGGAAAGAAAAAAGATGATTCCATCGTAATTCAGTTGGTGACCGCATTTGAAGAAAAGGAACGTGAGTGGCTTGCCGGTGATCTTGGCCTGGACAAGGACAAGGCTGAAGACATGGCCCAGTCTTTCCTCCTGCAGATCAGCAAGATTGCGTTTGTAGAAAAAAGACCGATGGACGAGGCTTTCTTCAAGGATGCCATGCCTGGAAAAGATATCGCTACGGAAGATGCCTTCAGGACTGAGATCCGCAACCAGATAGCAGCTTATTGGAAGCAACAGGCCCAACACTTGTTGGAGCATGAGATCTTCCATGTTCTTTCTGAAGAAACTAAAATGGATTTTCCAGAGACTTTCCTCAAAACCTGGTTGCTGAAAAGCGGTGAGAAGGAACAAACTGAAGAATCCGTTGAAAAAGAATTCCCAGCCTTTCTCAATCAATTGAGGTGGACCTTGGTCAGCAACGAGATTGGCAGCCAGAATGCCATTCAGGTAGCAAGGGAAGAAATCATGGACAGCATTCGCCAACAACTCATGGGGTATTTCGGTTCCATGAACATGGGCGGCAACTACGAGTGGCTGGACAGCTATGTTGAAAAAATGATGAGCGACAAGCAACAAGTTGAAGGCGCCTACCAGCGTGTATTCAGCTCTAAGGTGCTTGAATGGGCCGCTTCACAAGCCCAGCCCACAGAGAAAATTGTCAGCCCTGCCGAATTCCAGGAATTGCAGGGGAAACATAACCATTGATCGGTTTTTACCGCAGTTGAGAGGTTTAGGTGTTAGCGAAATTGGGATTAAGCATTTATTCCTAAACTTCTAACTCCTAAACCTCTCAACATTCATGGCATTTTGTCCGCTTTTGGCCCGGGCACACTATTTGGTCATTAATTGTATTAATTTGCCTAAACAAAATCCTGATCATCATGAACCTTGGTAAGGAATTCGAAAAATTTGCGATAAAGGACAGGGGGATTTCCAGCAATACCCTTCATGGATATACCAATCACATGGTTACCAACCTGACTCCTAACATCATAGAGGAACGCCCAATGAATGTTGCGGTAATGGATGTGTACAGCAGGCTGATGATGGACCGCATCATTTTCCTGGGATACCCTATCACCGATGAGGTGGCCAATATCATCACTGCACAATTGTTGTTCCTGGACAGCACAGACCGTACCCGTGACATCCAAATGTACATCAACAGCCCTGGTGGCTCTGTTTACTCCGGAATGGGCGTATACGATACCATGCAGTATGTTACACCTGATGTGTCAACCATTTGCATCGGTGTTGCAGCCAGTATGGCAGCAGTATTGATGTGTGCTGGAACTGCAGGAAAAAGAACTGCACTGAAACATTCCAGGATCATGATGCACCAACCCAGTGCAGGTGCGGGTGGACAGGCAAGTGATATTGAAATCACGGTGTCCCAGGTAAGGAAATTGAAGCACGAGTTGTATGAAGTGGTTGCTGAGCACAGTGGCCAGCCCATCGAAAGGATAGAAAAAGATTTTGACAGGGACTTCTGGATGACTGCTCTTGAGGCAAAAGATTATGGCCTTGTAGACGAAGTACTCTTGCTCAACCCAAAAAAGAAGAAAGCCTAAACTGATCAATATGAAACTCAATCATATCAATCCTACACGCATGGACGAAGAACAGGAGCCGCAGCCGCAAGACAACATGATGGAAAACATGATTTCCGGGGCCCGTTTCGATAAAAAATTCATTGAACAAAGGAAAATATTCCTCTGGGGTGTGGTAGACGACAAGTCAGCCAAAGACATCACCGCCAGGTTGATGTTCCTGGATGCCATAGACCCTGGAAAAGAAATCAAATTTTACATCAACAGTCCAGGTGGCGTTGTTACCAGCGGCATGGTCATTTACGACACCATGAGAATGATCAAGTCTCCGGTGTCCACCATCTGCATGGGCATGGCAGCTTCCATGGGTTCTATCCTGCTGAGTGGTGGAGAAAAGGGAAGGCGCTTTATTTTTCCTCACGGTGAAGTGATGATTCACCAACCTTCTGGTGGCGGACAAGGCACTTCTGCTGACCTCGAAATCATGGCAGACCAGATCAGGAAGATCAAAGAATTGGGAGCAAAAATCCTGGCAGACAATTGTGGTCAGCCATTTGAAAAAATAATGAAAGATTTCAACCGCGACTATTGGATGGGTGCTGAAGAATCACTGAAATACGGCATTGTGGATGGTATCCTTGAATCCATCTAATCCACTTCATAAGTCCTAAAACTTAACCATGGCCAAATCTACCTTACATTGTTCATTTTGCGGAAGAAAACGCGATGAGGTCAAGATCCTTATTGCAGGCCAGGAAGGTCATATATGTGAAGGATGTGTGGAACATGCAAGAGAAATTGTCCATACTGAAGTTGAATCCAAGCAAGAGGGCAAATCAGGATATAAGCTGACTGTTAGAAAGCCCATCGAACTCAAGCAACACCTTGATGAATACATCATTGGGCAGGATGAGGCAAAAAAGATCATCTCAGTTGCTGTTTACAACCACTACAAACGCCTGAACCAGGCGGCAAAAGCAATAAAAAAATCCGGAACAGAGGATGTCGATGATGGAATTGAAATAGAAAAAAGCAATGTCATCATGGTGGGGGAAACCGGAACCGGAAAAACCCTCCTTGCCAAAACAATTGCCAAACTGCTCAATGTGCCCTTTGCCATTGTGGATGCCACTGTGTTCACTGAAGCTGGATATGTGGGTGAAGATGTGGAAAGCATCCTGACAAGGCTGTTACAGGTTTGTAACTATGATGTGGATGCTGCAGAGAAAGGAATTGTTTACATAGACGAAATTGACAAGATTGCAAGAAAAAGTGACAATCCTTCCATTACCAGAGATGTAAGCGGAGAAGGTGTTCAGCAGGGTCTCCTGAAATTGCTGGAAGGTACAGATGTACTGGTACCTCCACAGGGTGGCAGGAAACATCCTGACCAAAAACTGATCAAGGTCAATACCCAAAATATTCTCTTCATTTGTGGAGGTGCCTTTGATGGTGTAGATAAAATCATTTCACGCCGCGTGAACACCAACTCCATCGGCTTTAACGTGAACAAAGACCTGCAAGATGCCATGAAAAGCAATTTGCTGAAATTTGTGAATGCACAGGACCTCAAATCATTCGGCTTGATCCCTGAGTTGCTCGGAAGGTTGCCCATTGTTACTTACCTCGACCCGCTTGACAAGGAAACACTGAGGGCAATTTTGAGTAAACCCAAAAATGCATTGATCAAGCAATACACCAAACTGTTTCAGCTGGAAGGCATTGCACTGAATATTCAAGATGAAGTGTTGGACTTCATGGTAGAAAAGGCAATGGAATACAAACTGGGAGCAAGAGGTCTTCGTTCCATCTGTGAGAGCATCCTGACAGATGCCATGTTTGAATTGCCTTCTTCTGATGTAAAGGAATTCACACTTACCGCAGACTACGCGAGGAATAAATTTGACCATACAAAAATGGGCATCCTCAAGGTTGCTTGATGCACGATGAAAGAACTCATAGACCAGCTTAAAAAAGAGGCCGATATCAGTGAGGCGCAGGCACTGGAAGCCATTCGCATCATCAAGGAATTTGCTAAAAGAAAATTTCCCGTTTTTGGTGGGGCGATAGACAAGTTGTTCGACAAATATGCCCCCAAGCAAGAGGATGATTTCATGGATTAGGATGTTCATCCTTGTCAAATGAGAAATAAGGTTTCATCCGGTCTATCTCTTCTTTTTTTACTGCAACCAGTTGATACAGCTCTTCCAAAGACTTTATATCGCCATGGGTTTGCCTGAAGGCCACCAATGATTTTGCAAAAGCATGTCCCATATAAGGGTGACGCCGGAAATCAGCATAGCTGCACCTGTTCACATCAAGTTTTTTTACTTCGACATTGGTTGCAATAAAAACCCTTGAAGCCAATGCTGCCAAGACACTGTCTTGTAAGCCATATACTTCTTTCAGTTGCGCAATATCATGGAATCCGCCCAACCTATCCCTGTATTTGATGATCCTGGCAGACAACCGTTCACCGATGCCTTGCAAGGCTTCCAGCTGAGCACTGTCTGCCTCGTTCAGGTTGATTGGCGCAGGCTTATGCTGTTGCCTGGGCAATGCTGTCTTTTCATCATGATCACTGTAGCCCCTTGAGAACTGCGGTTGATGTTGCTTTAGATCTTTTGAATAATAAGACCTGTACTTTCTTTGGTAAGCAAATGAGTCCCGCTTTATGAAGAGTAATTTTTTGGCCTCGTTGAGCTGAAGTGGGGTAATCTCCAATATTTGCTCTGGTGGGGTTTCTTCAGCAAAAAACACAGGCAATATCCACAACATGATGGCAATCACCGACAGGAGATAAATACCCCTTCTTTCTTTTTTGGAAAATGTAAGAAAAACTTTGACTTGCTCCTTGAAATCCATGCCACAAACCTAGCCTGCATTGGGCCCAGCATCAAGTGAAAAAAACAGCATCAGGATGTTTTTTTCACAGCAATCATGAGCCCATCATGGGCCAGTTGCATTCCCTTTGGCAGGGACTGGTTGACTTCATCGTGCAACCCCATCTGGTGACTGATGTGGGTAAAATAGGTATGCGGAATGTTCAGTTCTGTTGCCAGTGCAATGGCCTCCTGCAAGGTGAAATGGGAAATATGTTTTTCCTGTCGCAGGGCATTGATCACGAGTACTTCTGATCCCCTTATCTTTTCCTTCTCAGATTCGGCAATAAAATTGGCATCAGTAATATAGGTGAAATGACCAATCCGGTAACCTGTGACGCCCATGTGCAAATGCCTCACTTGAATGGGAATAAAATGTAAATCCCCGACAGAAAAAGGATGATCATCGATGACATGAAGATCCAACTCCGGAATACCAGGATATTTTTTTTCACTGAAAGCATAATAAAAATCGCGCTTCACAGCATGGGCGGTCTCTTCGTTGGCGAAAAGTTGCATGGGCCTTTGGCTGAAAAAATTATAGGCCCTGATATCATCAAGACCGGCAATATGGTCTTTGTGTGAATGGGTAAAAACAACTGCATCAAGATGATCAACTGATGACCTGAGCATCTGGTATCGAAAGTCGGGAGTGGTATCGATTACAATCGTTGTGGAGGCCGATCTGAGCAAAACGCTGCTGCGCAATCGCTTGTCTTTATTGTCTGATGAATGACATACCTGGCACTTGCAGGCAATCATCGGTACACCACCACTGGTTCCTGTTCCAAGAAATTCAACACTGAGCGACAATGCGTGTATATTAGTTGAATAAAAAAAACTTACTAGGCTTCTACGGCACTCAATTCAGGCTTGAGGGTGATTTCCTCATACAGCTTCTTGCTGTCAAGACTCAAGTGATCGGCTTCTATCGAAAGATTGGACACCAGATCAATCAAGGTATTGATCCTGCCTTCTGTCTGCAGAAACTTATTCAACACCACAACCTTTTTGGATTCAAGCACACAGTATCCACTCTGGAATGTGCCTCGCTCATACCTGATGATGTAACCAGCCTCAGAAACAATCTTCTCTATTTTTTCAAGTGTTGAAGGAGTGAACCTTAACTTCATGGAAAGGTATTTTTACAAATTTAACGAATGGGCTATTGGT
>Ga0222712_10000826_pt1 | contig 39709 bp, 69 predicted proteins | sample C33_657DmetaG_FD_165043 | JGI IMG/M metagenome (GOLD analysis project Ga0222712, IMG submission 165043) | Estuarine water microbial communities from San Francisco Bay, California, United States - C33_657D | ecosystem: Environmental > Aquatic > Marine > Unclassified | place: USA: California... | reverse complement strand
AGGCACAACATCATTTACAAGTATTGGTGCAGTTGCTAATACTGTTGGTGTATTATTTACAGCTACAGGTGTAGGTTCAGGCACAGGTGTTGCTATTGATATGGCAGCAAGTGCAGCAGCATTAAAGACTGTAGACACACTTGTAACGACATTAGATGATAGACTATATGCGGGTGGTAAATTCCTATTCGGTGGTGTTCGTGATACTAAAATTATCACATTTACAGGAACTCCAGCTACAGCAAATATCATTACAAACGACCTAGAATACGGTTATAACTCTGTGCTTACTCTTATTAGACCTTCTGTAGATAATGGCTCTGCAAGCGTTTCTGTGGCTTCTAGACGTATGTTAGACGATACTATTACATACGGTTCATCTGTAACAGCAAGTCAAGAAGATAGATGTTCTGTAAGAAGTGCAGGTCGTTATCATAGAGTCAGTCTTACACCTACCGGTGCTAACTGGTTCTCTGCTATTGGAATGGATATAGATTACTCTGAACAAGGAACTAGATAATGGCACGTAGTGATATGTACCGTAAACTACCTTGGACAGGTGGTGACCCTAGAAGTGTAGCAGAAATTGTAAATAACCTTGTAGAAGGTAAAAGCAACAATACTGGTGACTTTTCTACCACAACAAGTGCGACTACAACAACGCTTAGTAATGAACGTATAGGTTTTAACTCAGTCATCTTATTTATGCCTAAAGACGCTAATTCGGCAGCAGAACTTAAAGACGTTTACTTTACTAATTTTGCACAAGGAAGTTGCACAGTTAATCATGGAAGTCATGCAGTCGCAAGGAATTATCGTTATATAATAGTAGGATGATTTTACACTACATACCTAAAGACCAACTTAGGACTCATTGGGAGTTTATTAAGCATGGTCTTGAAATAGTCAGAAGCAAAGGTCATCCTGAGTGGTTAGCAGAGGATGTCTATTGTGACTGTTACGAACAACGTTCTATGGTATTTCTAGCAATAACAGATAACAAACCTTATGGCTTTGTAGTATTACAACCTATGGGAAATACAATTCACATATGGGCAGCATGGTCATCACTTAATGATGAATTACTACTTCAAGAAGCATGGCAAGAAGTATTACAAATAGCAAAACAAGGCAATAAAACAAAAGTAACTTTTACATCTCATAGACGTGGTTGGGATAAAAAAGCTATCAAAATGGGTTTGAAACCTTCAACATGGGAATATACACTTTAAGGAAAGAAATATGAAATTACTGAATTTATCTAATTGGCTTACAGGTTTAGTGGAGTCATTTACATTTTATGGTGGTGGCGGTGGTGGTGGTCAACAAACGACTACTTCTGGTATTGACCCATCTATGAGACCTTATGTTGAAAAAGGTTTATCAGAAGCTCAAAAACTATATGAAACATATACACCACAATACTATGGTGGTCAAACATACGTAAGTCCATCTGCACAAACAGAGTCAGCACTTACTATGGCAGAAGCTCAAGCAAGAGCAGGTAGCCCACTTATTAACCAAGCATTAGCTCAACAACAAGGTGCAGTAGGTGGTCAATATTTAGGTGCTAACCCTTATCTACAAGCAGCATTAAAGCCAGGACAAGAAGCAGCTACACAAGCATATAACCAAGCTATTAGTGGCACTCGTAGCCAAGCAGCAGGAGCAGGTCGTTATGGTTCAGGCGCACAAACACAATTAGAAGGTCTATCACAACAAAACTTAGCTAACGCTTTAGCTAACCAAGCTGGTCAAGCAGCATATCAAAACTATGCTTCAGAACGTGGCTTACAAGAACAAGCAGCTAGAAATGCACCTACAATGGCTCAAGCAGCTTATCAACCTATTAATCAACTATTACAAACTGGTCAAGCTCGTGAAAACTATGCTCAACAAGCTCTACAAGCTGAACTAGACCGCTTTAACTTCCAACAAAACTTACCATACCAAAGACTTGCACAATTTACTTCTACAGTAGCTGGTCAACCATTAACTACTAAATCAGAAACAACATCTAGTGGTGGTGGCAAGATAGTATGTACAGCTATGAATGCTGAATATGGTTTTGGTAGTTTCCGTAACGCTATTTGGTTAGCTCAGTCTAAAGACTTAGACCCAGCATACGAAAAAGGTTATCACACTCTATTCTTACCATTAGTAAACTATGCTTACAAAGCAGGTGAAAAGAATGCCCTACAACGCATTTTAAGGGGTGTTTTAGAGCATATCGCAAGACATAGGACTGCTGATATATGGAAACAAAAAAGAGGTAAAAAACGTGATGTTTATGGCATGATTTATCGTGCTATTTTAGAACCAATCTGCTATGTAGTAGGAAAGGTAGGCAAATAATGAGTGATCCAGTAACAGCAGCAATGATAGGTGCAGGTGTAAGTGGTGGAACATCTTTATTACAAGGCAAAAGTCTAGATAAATCATTAAGAAATGCAGCTATAGGTGCTGCAGTAGGTGGTACAGGTGGCTATCTAGGTGGTGCTATGGGCGGTGCAGGTGGAGTAAAAGCTGCAACAGGAGGGACAACAAGTAATCTTGGAAACGCCATAGCTACAGAAGGTGCATCAAATATGGGTAATATTGGCATGGCTAATATGTTTAATACTGGAGCTGGAACTACATTAGGTCAAGCAGGTACTTATGCTCAAGGATTAAATCCATCTTTATACACAGGCTCTCAAGGTATGTTTGATGTAGCTAAAAATTCAACACTTGGATATGACCCATCATTTTTAGGTGGTCAAGGACCGGCAACATTTGCAGGTGGCGGAGGTTATGATACATCATTATTAGGTGGATTAAAACGTGGTGTAAGCGGTATTATGCCAGGTGATGTTTTGATGAGTAACCCAGTAGGATATGGAAACTTAGCACTTAATGCTTATGGTACTATGAACCAATCACAAGCTCCATTACAACCATCTCCAACATTAAGCGCACAACAAATGATAGGTCAAGGTGCTGTTCCTATCCCACAATTTAATAGCATGGCACAATTACCACGTAGACCAATTTTAATAGGATAAATCATGGCATTATTTGATAACAACCCAATTTCAGCACTTACTAATCCAGTTACATCTGGACTTGGTAATTTGTTTTCAGGCATGAATGTTTTTGGTGCTAGACCATCTGAAGCTCTTACAGGTATTCTTACTCCAGAACAACAAAAAACATTACAAAATCAAGCTATTGTTCAAGGTATCATAGGAACTGCTGCTAATTATTTTGCACAACCTAAAAACTTAAATGTAGGTAGTGCAATTCCATATCTAGCTAAAGCGTATGTAGGTGGCATGGGTTCATCACAAAATGTATATGACCAAGCACTACTAGGTAGAGTAAAGCAAATGGAATTGGAACAAGGTGCTAAAAGACTTGAAATGGAAGGTTTAACTCCATTAGAAAAACTCATGAGAAGACGTGAAACTCTTGCTACAGTTAAAGATACTGATACTGGATATAATAATGCTCAAAATCAGATTAAAATACTTGACCAAGCTATTGCTAAAGAATCTGGTAGTTTAGCTGGATTTGGCGCAGGAGTAGAAGGATCATCACTTAGTATCTTAGCTAGAGGTTCTCAAAACACTCCTGAAGGCGAAGCATTAAGAAAAACATCTCAATATGCACTTGCTTACAGAAATCAAACCTCTCCTAAAACTATTATGCAAGAAACAATGGATGAAAATGGTAATGTATATACAGTACCTGTTAAAATTCAACCATCTGCATTACCACCTAATATATTGCCTCCAATATATAATGAAGAAAATGTTACAACACAACCAGTTGATATGACTAAACCACAAATTACTACAAAACCTGGTCAAGTTACACAGCCTGTTGCACAACAAACTCAAACACCTATTGTTAAAAAACAAGCTCAAACAAAACAAGATATATTTAAACAAGAGCAAGACTTACGCAAACAATATCAAGATACTCCTGAAGTTAAAAACTTTGGTGAAGTTCGTTCTGCTTATAATATTATTAATAAATCTTTAAGTAGTGCTTCACCAGCAGGTGATTTAGCAGGTGCTACTACATTTATGAAATTACTTGATCCTACTTCTGTTGTTCGTGATACAGAGTTAAGATTAGCAATGGAAGCTACTGGTGTAGTAGATAGAGCACAAAATTACTTTAATATGCTTGCTACTGGTCAAAAATTAAATCCAACACAAAGACAAGATTTTTTAAATGTAGCAAATAAACTATATCAAGCTGCTGAAGAAGTTAAAAATAAATATGATATACAATATGCAGAAATTGCTAAAACAAATAAACTTGATCCTTCTAAAGTTATTATGGGTTACAAAGAAAAAACACCATCATCACAAGTAAGAAATAAAGAAGATATTTTAAAAGCATATGGAGTTGAATAATGGCAGATAGATTAACGCAATTAAAAGACGCATTAGTTAAAGCTCATAATGCTGGTGATACTGAAGCTGCTCAACTATTTGCTAATGAGATTAAAGGAATACAAAATCCTGTAGCAACAGGACTAACTGATGTACGTGGTATTCCTGAATTTTTGCCACCACAAGAAGCACTAGCATTAAGAGAAAAACAAACAACAGAACGTGGTCAATTAGCAAAACGTAAATCTGAAGCTGGTATCTTTAATAAAATTACAGGTGCATTAGAAGTTCCGGCATCATTAGCTACAGGTGCTTATGGTAGTTTATATGGTGCTACTAAAGCATTATTACCTGAAAGATTTGGTGGCACTAATTTACCTTTTGAGCAATCAGTTGCTAGAGAAGGTCAACGCTTTATGTACCAACCTAGAACTGTATCTGGTCAAGAATATTTACCTAAAGTAGCAAATGTTATTCAACAATCAGGTATAGAAGCATTGCCTGGTTTATCAGAAGTATCAGCATTATCAAGATTAAGACCTGTAGCAGGTATGCCAACAATGCAAACTCCACAAATTTTAGAACAAGCAAAAACAGGTATATCTAAAGTAGGGGAATCATTACCATCTATTAGACCTAAATTAGAACAAAAGTCTTATGATTTAATGCAAAGTGCTTTAAAACCTACTTATAAACAATTAAAAACAGGTAAAGCAGATGTTGCAGCAAGAACTCTTTTAGAAAATGGATTAGATATTTCTAGAGATTCAGTAGAAATAATGAAAAATAAAATTGCTAACATTAATGAACAAATAGCTAATAAAGTAAAATCATCTACAGGTACTGTAAATAAAACTGATGTATTAAATTACCTAGATGAATTACGTGCCAAAAAGTCTAACCAAGTTAATCCTACTGCTGATTTAGCAGCTATTGACCAAGTTGCTAATGAATTTATGACAACTAATAGAACACCATTAGGTGGTCCTAAGCAAACTATTCCTGTTCAAACAGCTCAAGAAATTAAACAAGGAACATATTCTGCATTACAAAAAAAATATGGTCAAATGGGAACAACTGAAGTAGAAGCTCAGAAATCATTAGCACGTGGATTAAAAGAAAAAGTGGCAAGTGAAGTTCCAGATATTGTAAAACTTAATAAAACAGAGTCTAAACTTTTAGATACATTAGATGTTGTTGAAAGACGTGCATTTATGGATTTAAATAAAGACCCAGTAGCTATGGGTTGGTTAGCTGAGAATCTTCCTAGAACTGCTGGTTTCTTAGCAACTAGAAGTCTAGCTTTTAAAACTTTATTAGCTAAAACGCTATATAAAGTAAGTGGCGCAAAAAAATCAGGTATTTTAACACCAACAACACAACAAATAACGTTGCCACAACAAGCAGGATTATTGTCACTAACGCAAACTAATCAAGAGTAAAGGATTTTAGAATGAGTGATATTGACCCATTCAAATATGGACAACTTGTAGCTCAAGTTGAGCAAATGGAAAAAAAGATTGACAAGTTAGAACAAGGCATGGATGAACTTCTAGCATTAGCAAATCGTGGTAGAGGTGGATTCTGGGCAGGTATGACTATAGCATCATTTTTAGGCGGCTTAGCTACATTCTTTATGCACAACATATTAGGAAAATAATATGAAAAACTTTCTTATGGGTATTACTTTAATACTCTTATGGTTATTTTTATATGACTATGCTTATAGTAAAGAACTACCCAAAGAAATGTCAATGGCTACTGAGGCTGGTGAAGTAGTATTAACACTAGAAGAATGTACGTTTACTAAAATGGGCTTACGTGGTTATCCTTATGCTGCGTATGCTACAGATAAAGGTAAAGCTAATCACGAAGGTTGCTGGAAGAAAGAATCTGTAAACAACATGGACTCAGTATTAATTTACTTTCCAGAGATAGATGCAACAGCAGTATATAATCCACAACTATTTAAACCACGTTCAACACTATGACATTCATAACTGAAAATAACATAGCCAATCTATATTCTGCTTTAATAGAGTTCCCTGTATTTGAAGATTATAAACTCCCACCTGCAAGTCGTGTTGATTTCGTAGTGGTACATGATCATAGTATATGCGGACAATATGAGCCACCTGAAGCTGGTGAACCTCATGTTATTACTATATCTACAGCTAAGTGTGGTCATTTAGATACAGTATTAAAGACCCTAGCACATGAAATCATACACATGATATGCTATTTAGAATCACCTAAAACAGATAAATATACTAGCCATAAAGGTTTATTTTTAAAACTACAAAAGAGAGTAGCTAATACACTTGGCTACGACCCAAAGGAATTATAATGGATATTGCAGAATTTTTAAGGCAATTAACAGAACAACAAAATACTCAACAAAATGTTACTAGCGTAGGTACTGATAACTTAAATATTAATGCTTATACTAGACCTACATTAGGCGGTAATGTTAATGCTTATCAAGAAACTCCTGTTGGTTTATTAAGTGGTACTGTTGGCAAAGAAGGCACAAACCCAATATATAAAGACATTGCTTTAACAAACCAAAATTTTAAAGGTGGTATATTAAGTCAACCAGGTGATGTTGCTCCCTATGGCGAATATCGTGATGCTAATATTATGGCTAAAGTTATGGGTGGTAATTATCCTAATGCTTCTGCACAATACACTACACCATTAGCAGGTGGTCAATTTACAGGTGGTGCTAATTATAGTAAAGATGGTTTAGGTGTTAATGCTGAATATGCAAAACAAATAAATGACTGGTTATTAAAAGCAACAGCAAATGCAAACCCTTATGAAAAACAACTTTTATTTGGATTAGGAAGAGAGTTTTAATGGACCCAATTACTATACTAGCAGCATTAGGACCATTAGCAGTAGACTTAGGTAAATCACTTATTAATCGCTTTGTAGCACCTGACCAATTCAAACCAGCTACTATAGAACAATATGCTCAGATGAAACAAATTGATTTAGAGTTCTTTAAAGTAATGAATGAAGCTGGTGGTGGTAACCCATCATATCCATGGGTAGAAGCTATTGTAAGACTCATGCGACCATTTATCGGTTTATTAGTATTAGCAACATGGGCTACAATGCACCTACAAGGTATCGCAACACCTGAAGTAGATAACTTTGCAAGTGCTGTAGGTTTCTATCTCTTTGGGGAACGTAGTTTATTCTACATTAAAAAGAAATGATAGTCTTAGACATACTTAACTTTATCGGTTTAGCAATACTTAAATTACTAGTCGTATCCTTGTTATTCGTAGCTATGGGTTTTTCTATTCTATTTATGTATGCTATGCAATATCTTACACAAGCACTTACTTATATAGACTCTAATGTTAATTGAAGTCAAAAGGTTTGAGTTTAAAGACACGCATACTATAGGCAAGATGTATATAGATGGTGTATATGAGTGTTATACGTTAGAAGATGTGGTCAGAAATGGCACTAAAGTAATAGGTAAGACTGCTATCCCTACTGGTGAATATAAACTCATTATAGATGCTTCTACACGCTTTAAACAAGATATGCCACATATACTAGACGTTCCAAACTTTACCGGTGTTCGTATTCATTCAGGTAATACATCTGCTGATACAGATGGTTGCATATTACTTGGAACAACATGGTCAGGACAAGATTTTATTGGTAATTCTAAAGTAGCTTATAAGAAGTTTTTTGAGAAGTTACAGAAAGCTAAAACAGCCACAATTAAGATATGTTAGATTATTTAATCTGCGACATATTATGTGCCATTTATCATTTTAGATATATGTTTCTCATGCTAATTTTATATCTAGTATATAATAAAGTATCTCAACACTAGAGAAACTTATGAAATATAAATCAGTTTTAGTTATATCTGACTTACACATTCCATATCATCATCCTGACGCATTTTCGTTTCTAAAAGCACTTAAAAACAAATACAAGTTTGACCATGTAGTCAACATAGGTGATGAGTTAGACCAACATGCTATTTCTATGCACGAACATAACCCAGACCTATACTCTCCTGGGCATGAATTAGAACAAGCTAAAAAGCACGTAAAAGAACTAGAAAAGATATTCCCAAAGATGACTCTAGTTCACTCTAATCACAGTTCTTTAGTATATCGCAGAGCGTTAAAATATGGGCTTCCAAAAGCGTATTTAAAGCACTATAACGAGTTTTTAGGAGTTGGAAAGGGTTGGGTATGGGTAGATGACCACACTATTACTTTATCTGATAATAGTCGTTGTTTTTTTACTCATGGCTTATCTGCTGACGTTCTTAAAGTAGCACAACAATATGGTATGAATACTGTGCAAGGTCACTATCATACTAAATTTAGTATTGGTTATTACAGCAACCCTGATGCTCTTATTTGGGGTATGCAGGTCGGATGTTTAATCCACCAAAAGTCTATGGCATTTGACTATGCTAAAAACTTCAAGAGTCGTTTTATTGTAGGATGCGGTATTATTATTAATGGACAACCAAAACTAATGCCTATGGTATTAAAACAGAATGGGCGTTGGAATGGCACTATTTGTTAGGACAATTATGCAACGGTCAGAAGTAGAAATTATCTGCAATCACATGATTGGTAGAGTCATTGTATCATGTGAAGCATTACATGGTGATAGCACTATAGTAATAGGATTAGATGACGATAGCCTAATAGAAATAAGTGGTGAAGAGTTATCTGTCTATGGTGAATTAACACCTAGAGACGATTAGACACAAATAACAATACCATTACTACCTACTTGACACACAGTTACAGAGCCATCTGGTGCATATATAGTCGTGGTTTGACTAAAAGCCTTTTCTGTTCCAAATATTGCTAATGCAACCATAGCAAGTCCGAATATCCAATATATCTTATTCATCATCAAACCTTTCTAAAATAGCTTCTACTTCAGGTGGATTAACAGCATCTTCATCACGCATTACTTCTATAAGTTTATTTTTATACCATTCTGATTTATCTAGGTCTTGTTCAAAAGCACCTTTAAAAGGATAGCGTAAGTCATATTTCATTTTGCAACCTTTTAGGTATCCAATAAATTCTTCTTTGGTCAAACGACTTTCAATCACATCTATTGTTTCAATACCGCCTTGTAAGTAATGCGGTGGTCTGTTTACCATATCTACCATAACTATCCCCTTATAAAAAGTAAATCAATCACTTGATACGTACCATAAAAAAAACCTATTATACTACCAATTATTAAAATGTATATACAATAGTCAATTACTTTTAATATCCTATCCATTTACCATACTCCCTTCCTACAGTTACAGATACATAATTCCTATTCTTAAACCTTCTATCTAATATTTCTTTATGTTCAAGTGGTTTAGGTAAGCTAAAATATCCTTGACTTTCTAAATACTTTAATCGCACTCTATTTGTAACACATCCCTGAATGACATCCTTAATAGTGCAATTAGGATGCTCTTGCATATATTCATTAATAAACTTTGCTTGTCTTTGATCGTCTAGCTTAGTGTACATTTTTAATCCCATGAGCTTGTTCTATAAGCCTAGCAAATCTAAATATTCTGTCAAGCGTTAAAACAGCATTACCACTTCCAAATGCTTCTTTATACGCTTTAATAATCTCTTCTTGTGTAAGTGGGTTAGAGTCCACCATAAGCCTCCGTTAATTTTTTACTATCGTATTTTTTAATGTTAGTGACTTTAATAATGTTTTTTGTATCTGCAACAAGTGGTGTTATAACCCAATTATGCAATTTATTCTTAATATCTTTTTCAATCTCTAAAGATGTTGGTTTAGATGGCATAAGCGCAGACCATACAAGAACACCATTATTATCAAATTCTTCTACCAGGTAACCTAATATTTTATCTTTCATTTGTATAACACTTTTCTAGCGTTTTCAATACATGGAACATCATGCCATTGAGGATCGCCATTTGTAAATACATCAATTACCCATTCCAAAGCATATATTAAATCTTCATTTTCTCTTACAATTTTTTGTCTAATATTTGCTTCATCCATCACATCTTTATGAACTTTAGCTAACCATAATTTCGTATCATGTTGTTGCATTAGTAAAATACCATCCTTCCTATGTGTGTTTTCTTCCTTTGACCAAACCATGCCTTTTTAGGCGGTATTGAATCATCATGGAAGTATAAAGCATTTGCAACTGGGTTTGCATATTTATTGTGAATAATCGTATCAATAACCAAAAGTTTAGTCTCCAAATACGCCCTTTCATTAACTGGACTGTGGGACTGATCTTGCACAGCAAACTGATTATTAGCATAAACAACAGAGCATACATCACGACCCCAACGACCATCACGAACCCTATTACGGATAGTATTAATGACTCCAATTTTTTCCTCCAATGTTCTTGTATTAACTTCGTGGTAAACAGCAGTAGCATAACACGATATATCTAGTTCTAAATGGTGTATATCCATTATAGTCCTTTCATGATTTTCTTGTGTCTAACAAAACCATACAGGCGTATAATTCTATTATAAATCTAAAAGAAAGGAGAACCGCTATGTGGACAACACCAGCAGCTACTGAAATGCGTTTTGGCTTTGAAGTCACAATGTACGTAATGAACAAGTAATTATAATGCTTATGGGGATGCTCCTAGAAAGGAACATCCTCATCTGCACCTTCTACAGCAGCACCCCTAGTAGCACCAGCAAAATTGTTATCTTTTAGTTGTACAGTACCGCTAATAAACTTACCCTTAGCACCTTCTCTAACCCATCCACTTACTCTAAACTCAATACCATCTACATTAAGATTACCTGTGTAGTCAGGTCGTTTAGGGTTGTCACCTTTATCATTCTTAAATAATGCAAATGTGTTTGTGTTATCGTATTCAGCCATATATTACTCCTTTAGTTTTAAAATTGTTTGGTCTACTTCGTCTAGGAACTTAACCACTTCAGCTTCTAGTTCTGCAATATAATCATTATCCCTGTCAACCCTAGAAACAAAGAGCTGTAATTCTACAGGGAAATTAGGATTATAGCTAATAAAATCTACCCACTTAGCACCGGTACAAGCTAACTGCCATTGCATCTGTGGTATGTATTTACTAGGAACTGATTTACTCATAAGCGTATTAGTATGGGTTGTTTCTATAGGACACTTAATCTCTATAAGACCTGCATACTTACCTTCTTCTTCTGCATTTACTGCACCGTCAGGACTAGCGCCACTATTCTTAATAACAGGATGGTCAAAGAAACCTACTTCTGTTACAGATACCCCTTTAGATTGCATATAAAGCTCTCTAGCAGCACTTTCTCTTTCAATCCCATCTAACATAGCCTGGTTTACAAAGCTATCGCCTTTCTTTCCTGTAAGACGTTCTGATACTAATTGAACAAGATAGTTTTGACGTGATGTAGATACACCTGTTTTAGTCTTGGCGATAACATCCGATATTCTGGATGCTGTCACCTTGCCTAGTCTTTGTTGAAACCACTCATCTGTGCGTTGCTCTATCATAGAAAGTCCTTGCTAGATACAGCTTTTAGAGTTGGTTGTTCTGACTCTGGAATATCCTCACCACTATAGATATACAAACCAATACCATGTAATGCAATAGCTTTAGCTAAACATCTTTGCATAGCTGTATTAACTGCCATAGCGTCAGGGTTAGGAATAGCTTGGTTTCTAAAGTTAAGCACAGGTAATTGTGATGTCATAGACTTACCAAACGCATGGACTGTGCAAAATACCATGAGTGTTTCACCAAACTGTTTAGGTTCGCCATAAGTCCATGTTGCAGTTGGGTCTTGCTGTAGAAGAGTATCCACAGCCCAAGCCCATGATAAGTATGATAGACCGTTCTTTTTCTCAATGTGGTCAGATACATTGATTTTACGTAGTTCGTTATAGTTCATCTTTGCTCTCTCCTCTTGTTGATGTTGTTGCATCATTACTTGATCGTAGTGTTGTTGTTGACTCATTTGCTCTCTCCCATTTATCGTTATCTAATTTAATTTCATCATTCAATCGTTTAAGTATATCTGCTATATGCTCTAAACCATTCGCCATATTATATACCCCCAAAATACAAAAAGGAATAGCCATAGCCATTTATTCATATTGCACCTGCTAACTTACCCATAATATATAGGCATAAGGCTACGTAGGCATAGAAAAATACTACTGTTACTATCATTGTTTTAATACTCATGTTTCTCTCCTGGTTAAAATTACAATAGTTATATTAAACACCTAAAATAACTTGTCAAGCATTTTCTAGTAAAAATCTATAAATAAAATAGTTTGCAATTAGAAATACATTGTGGTAATGTTTTGCCCTATGGAGATATTGCGTTACATTATATTAGATGAATTTGATGGGAAACCTCTAAGAGCCTTTAGTAACAAGGCTTCTGCGTTATGGTTTCTTGAGAATAGGTCTAATTGCAAGCTCCATATTTTGCCTAAAGCAAAAGTTGTGCCAGTAACAGAACTTTATGAAGAATGTTTATTTTAAGGAGAGTATATGAGAATTAAGAATTGGGAGAAGTTTAACCTTTACAAGCCTAGAAACCCACGCTATCAAAAAAAGATGACATGGTTTAAATTTTATGGTACGGATTATATCAATGACATAGAAATACATAAGCTATCTTTTGAACAAAAAGCTGTTTTAGTAGAGTTATGGTGTCTTGGTTCTGAAAGTGACGGTGTATTACCTGACAACTATGAGATAGCTTTTAGACTTCATTATCCTATTGATTTTATTGAAAAAATAGTAAATGAACTATTTACTAGAGGTTGGCTAGAGGAAAACTATACGCCTGTTAGGATAGAGAAGAGAAGAGAAGAGAAGATAAGAGAAGATATATATGTCGTTAAAACGACCAATAGGTTTGATGAATTTTGGGAAAGCTATCCAAATGTTCGTAAAGTCAACAAGAAAACTTGTTTAGAAAGATGGGCTAATAAAAACCTTGACGGAATAGCAGATGAAGTTATAGGATATGTGAAGAAAATGAAAGGTACTCAATCATGGAAAGATGGTTTCTCACCAGCTCCATTAACTTTACTTAACCAGGAAAGATGGAATGATGGTGAAATGCCAACAGAACGTAAAGTTTGGGAAGGTGGTATTTAGTGAACATAGGTGAAGTGATAGATAAACTTACAGTCAATCAGTCTGTCATTACTGATTACTACGAACAGGAGTTTAGTCATGCAGAGTTTAAAGTTAAAAGTACGGATATATTTGCTGATGACTTGGTCAAGTATTTTGGTGAGGAAATTCATAGTGGTAAATCACTTGGCTGGGTTAAGACGGAAGATAAGTTTCGTGTTAGGAATTCGGAAGTAAACATTCTCACCGGTGTATCAGGTCATGGTAAAAGTATGTGGTTATCACAAGTCATATTAGCTATGATGCGACAGAATACTAAATGCTTAGTAGCTAGTTTAGAGATGCGACCTGTATTAACATTAGCTCGTATGATTACACAGACTTTAGGTTCACCAGAACCAACAGATGATTTTATTCGCAAGTGGACAGATAGAGCTAAAGACAAATTGTATATCTATGACCAAACAGGTGTCACTACTTCACAAGACATGATAGCAACGCTATACTATGGCAAACATATTCTTGGTGTAGATGTATTTGTGATTGACAGTCTTATGAAGATGAGTGATATATCTGAAGAGTCTTTAGAAGCTCAAAAATTATTTGTAGATAAATTAGCAGTTGTATCACGTGATTTAAACATTGCAATTTTCTTGGTGGCTCATACTCGTAAGATGAAGTCAGAGGATGAAATACCAGATGCTACAAACATTATGGGTAGTTCACATATCAGAAATTTATGCGATAATATTATTTGTGTATGGCGTAACAGAGCTAAAGAAAAGTTAGTTGAAGCCGGTAAAACACCTGAAGAAGAACTAAAGATTATTCCTGATTGCAAGGTATTTGTTCAGAAGCAGCGTAATGCACAATGGGAAGGTAACTTTAATTTTTGGTTTGACCAAAAAGGTTTAAGGTACAAGGAGAGTCCTTAATGATACATATTTATTCAAGAAATGGTATTGTAGATGGCAAAGTTGAAGAAACAAAAAATAAAACATTTGTAACGCATTGGTTATGTCCAAAAGGATTTTATCGGGAAGGTGAATACGTTTGGTTAGGTGAATTTGATAATCAAAAACAAGCTGAACAATGTTTAAGGGATTATATTATTAATAGAGAAAAAAGTATGGAACAAAATAAAGTTGAACATCAACAATCATTAAAAAAACTTGATAATATAAATACAATTTTTATATGCCTAACAATTTTTATAGTTGTTACCCCGTTTATTATTATTTTGGTTGCATTAAAATGACTATAAATGACTTCTTAAAAGCTATACAAAAACATTTTGGTCATGTAGAATATAAAGCTACATCTAAAGACGGACAAGTATTTAAATCGAAAGGATGGAGAGATGATAAAGTGGGCATTAACCAAAGACAATTTACCAATGCTAGTAGAGAAACTAAAAACTCTTGACTTTACTAAGCGTTGGAGAGTAACAGTCACAGACGCTAAACTAAACCGTAGCCTAGAACAAAACGAAAGACTATGGGAACTGTATTCAAGCATAGGTAATCATCTAGGTATTGAAAAAGATAAAATACACGAACTCATGGGATATAAATTCTTACGCTACCAAACTGAAATTGCAGGTATGCCAGTAGAACTTATAAAGTCAACAACTAAACTAACCACAAGTGAGATGACAGAATACCAACAACAAATCGAAGTGTTTGGACAAACGCTGGGTTGGGGATGGGATTATTAGTGATAGCTGTTTTGTTTGCTAGAGACAATAGTCGTTATAAACAACTTGATGGATATGATGTATATGATATTCACAGAGATGCTAGAAACTATTGTAAAAGTTATCCTGTAATAGCACATCCACCATGTAGAGCTTGGGGTATGTTATCTCACATGGCAAACCCTAGACCAGATGAAAAACAATTAGCTTATTATGCTTTAGCACAAGTAAGACTAAATGGTGGAATATTAGAACATCCTGCTGGTAGTCGTTTATGGAAAGAAGCACCATTACCATTGGGTGATGAAGTAGATAAGTTTGGTGGATTTACTATTGAGATTGACCAATTTGACTTTGGTCATGTTGCACACAAAAATACTAAACTTTATATTTGTGGAATAGATAAATCTAAATTACCACCTATGCCACCTAAAAATTTATCTTCAACTGACAGGTCAATATGTGGTAATGTAAAAGGAACAAAAAGATGCACTCAATATCAACGTGAATATACACCTGATAATTTAATTTACTGGATGACAAAGGTTTGTAATGATATATCGTAATCAAAAACTAACTCAACTTTTAAGACAGCTACCTTGCCAACATTGTGGTATCATGTCTGAAACAGTTTGTGCTGCACATAGGAATGAAGGCAAAGGAATGGGTATCAAGGTTTCTGACGCACTTTGTGCTGCATTATGTTATGAGTGCCATTACACACTAGACATGGGTAAAGACTTAACAAAAGAAGAAAGACGTGACATGTGGAATAGAGCTTACGTTACTACAATGCAATATCTTTGGGAACATGAAATGATAGGTATTCTATGAACAAAATAGAATTTGGAGATTGTAGAGAGATAATGAAACGCTGGATAGATGAAGGCGTTAAAGTTCAAACTTGTATTACTTCACCACCTTATTACGGATTAAGAGATTATGGAGTTGATGGTCAAATTGGTCTTGAACAAACACCTAAAGAATACATAGAAAACATGGTAGATGTATTTAATCATGTAAAAGAATTATTAGCTGATGATGGAACATTATGGGTAAATATTGGCGATAGTTATTCTAGCGGTGGCAGAACATCAACAACCAATCAATCATTAAGAGGTAATACTGAATATGGTGTTACTAGACCACCTGTAATACAAAACATAAAACCAAAAGACCTAATTGGAATACCATGGATGTTAGCTTTTGCATTACGTGAAGCTGGTTGGTATTTAAGACAAGATATTATTTGGCATAAACCTAATCCAATGCCAGAGTCTGTAACAGATAGATGCACAAAGTCACATGAGTATATTTTCTTATTATCTAAATCAGATAAGTATTACTTTGACAATGAAGCCATAAAAGAACCATGTATTAATTCAGCAAAAGAACAAATAGCTAAAAGAAATAAAAAACAACATAGAGAAAATGCTTCCGAACAAGAGGCTAAATATGTGCAACATAATTTTAGTAAAATTGATAAAGTTTATGAAAAAAGAAACAAACGTGATGTATGGTCAGTAAATGTTAGACCTTACAAAGGAGCGCACTTTGCTACATATCCTACAGCTCTGATTGAACCATGTGTATTAGCTGGTAGTCGCAAAAATGATATTGTATTTGACCCATTTATGGGAAGTGGAACAACTGCACAAGTAGCATTGCAACATGGTAGACAATATTTAGGTTGTGAACTAAACAAAGAGTATGAGAAACTACAACAAGAAAGGATAAATCATGGGCAAGGGCAGCTCTCCTAGACCTTTTACAGATAGACCTACGTTTGAAGATAACTGGGATAAAATATTCGGCAAGAAAAAGAAAGATGCTGATACTTCACCACACCTAGCTGAATATGAACTTAACAAGTCTACAGGTGAATTAGAAAGATTATGGGAAGGCACATCTAAACCTAATAGTGAGCAGTTTGATGGCGAGTAAATCACCTACGCAATTATCATTAGCTAAATTACGAGAAGAAGGATACACTTGTTGGATTACAGAACATTGGAATCATTGGAGTAAAACCAGACAAGACTTATTTGGCTTCATAGATATAATTGCACTTAAAAAAAATGAAACATTAGCAATTCAGACCACAACAGCCACAAACCTAAATGCAAGGGTCAAAAAAATAAGTGACCATGAAAACGTAGGTGCAGTTCGTGATGCAGGGTGGTCCATACATTGCCACGGTTGGCATCAAGACGATAAAAGGAAATGGCATTGCAAAGTGAAAGATGTATCGTGAAAGAAAAGATATTAGCTTATCTTACAGAACCACGAACCATAAACGACATAGCAGAACATATACAATCTAACTATCCTATTACAAAGAACATACTTGTAGAGATGAGAGATGCAAATGTTATTCATGCTTACAAAGATAACCAAAATAGACTCATGCACTATTACGTGCCACAACCACATCCACTACAAACTATATTTGGACACACAGCAAATTTTACAGATGACCAGATAAAAGGCATTATCATACACAATGCAGATGACGCTAAACATAACCTGCAACAAAGAACCACACAAGAAACATTTGGGCAAAGCGTAGCATATACGCTAACACAATATGATTAGTATGGAACGCTTATTATCTATCCTGGAAGACTGGGCTAGATGGATGAAGTCGGATAATCACAAGCTAGGTTATCCATCTAAAAGCATAGGAATGTCATCAGGTGGTGAGTCTACAAGCGAAGTGTTTGAAGAAATGTGTTCAGCTCAAGACATGAGTAACATACGCACTATACACGCTATCATACATAGCCTAGAACAAGGACAACAAGACGCTATCTATGCTAAATACTTAGGTGCTAAACCACCACTAGCTTATCCATGGCAATTAGACATGGCTTATGATAATCTCTTGACTATTGCGAGTCGTAGAATAAATGCTTGATATAAATAATTACAATAAAGAATTTGGTAGATATTTACAGATAGACCAATCTAATTTAGTTACAGGAGCAATATATCTTGGAAATAATTATGCCAAAAGTAATGATTATTATGGTGGGTATCAAGGAAATTATTTAAAAAGAATATCTGCCCTTTTCCCTACAGCAAAAAATGTATTGCATTTATATGCTGGTCAAGTAAATGATGTTGAGCTAAAAGGTGATAAAGTAGACATTAATCCACAAACAGAAGATACTATATACGCAGACGCTAGAGAGCTTTCTAAGTATTTAACAAAAAAATATGATTTAATTGTTGCAGACCCACCGTATGGAGAAGAAAGGTTAAAAGAATATAAACAAAGATATGGTTGTAAGGCAGACAATATTAACGTAAAACAAGTATTCAGGGAAATGTATAAAGTTGCAGATAATAATGCTTATGTTGTTTGGTTAGATTGGCAAAGACCTTTTTATAGAAATATTGAATGGAAAGAAGTTGGTGCTATTTTATATAGGGGTAGCACAGGGCATAAAGATAGAAGCATTAGTATATACAAAAGAACATAATCTTGTTGAACAGAAATACCAAAGTATGCTATAATAACGCCTGTAAGGGCATCCTATTGCCTTAAAAAACGTAATTCTACAAAAGCCTGACTGCACTCTCTCCGTGGTTGGGCTTTTTCTTTTATATGACATTCTCAGTTACTATATGCACAACGTGCGGAACACCATTTGATGAAACAGGTTATGATAAATGCCCTGATTGTCAATACGACCACAGATTTATTAAGTTAAGGAAAAGTTATGAAGAAACCAACAACGAAAAAAGGCAAGATGGCGAAAGTCAGCAAAGTGATGAAGGAATTTAAAACAGGTTCATTACATTCAGGTAAAGGTGGTAAAGTAGTAAAATCTCCTAAACAAGCTATCGCTATTGCACTTAGCGAAGCTGGTATGTCTAAAAAGAAAGGTAAATAATTATGCCAATGGTCGGAATGAAAAAGTTTGCTTACACAGAAAAAGGTAAAAAAGAAGCTAAAGAATACGCAAAGAAAACAGGTAAGAAAGTAGCATCAAAGCCTATGAAAAAAGGTGCTAAACGTGGCTACTAAACCAGGACTTTACGCAAACATTGCAGCCAAAAGAGCTAGAATAAAAGCTGGTTCAGGTGAAAAAATGAGAAAGCCAGGCACAAAGGGCGCACCAACTGCTATGGCATTTAAACAAGCAGCAAAGACAGCCAAGCCTGTTAAGAAAGCAAAGAAATGAAAGGCGTTAAACATTATTTGCCTAATGGCAAAGAGTGGACAGGTGCTACTCACAAAATGCCTAGTGGCTTATTCACAGGTAAAGAACATAGTAAGACTTCTGTAAAACTTTTACACTATAAAGACATAAAAGCGAAAAAGAAATGAGTGTTTGGCAAAAGAAAGCAGGTAAGAACCCTAAAGGCGGTTTAAACGCTAAAGGTCGTGCCTCATACAATAGAGAAACAGGTGGTAATTTAAAAGCACCAGTAAAGTCAGGTGATAATCCTAGACGTGCATCTTTTCTAGCAAGAATGGGTAATATGCCAGGACCAGAACGCAAACCTAATGGTGAACCAACAAGACTATTACTATCACTAAAAGCATGGGGAGCATCTAGCAAAGCAGACGCAAAGTCTAAAGCTAAAGCTATAAGCGCAAGAAACAAAAAGAAGTAATGGTAAAACTAGACATATACGTAGGATATGATGGCAAGGTAGAACCAGTTGCTTATCATAACTTTTGCCAGTCAGTTATAGAAAAGTCATCTATACCGGTAAGTTTTACACCATTAGCACTAAACACTTTAAAAGACTACGAAGAAACACATAAAGACGGTAGCAACGCATTTATATACTCACGCTTTTTAGTGCCATATCTAAATAACTTTAAAGGTATCGCACTATTCGTAGATGGAGATATGACTTGCCGAACAGATATTGCAGAGATACTAGCGAACTTTGATAATGACGAAGCAGTCAAAGTCGTAAAGCATAACTACACAACAAAGCATCCTATCAAATATCTAGGTGCAAAGAACGAAAACTATCCTAAAAAGAATTGGTCTTCAGTAATGCTCTGGAACTGTTCTCATTGGTTGAACCGTCAGCTAACGCCTAAGTTTATTCAAGAACAAACAGGTAAATACCTACACAGGTTTGAATGGCTCAAGTATCCTGAAGAACAAGTAGGTAAATTAGACGAAACATGGAATTGGTTAGTTAGTGAACAAGAATACAACCCTGATGCAAAGCTAGTCCATTACACCATTGGTAGCCCATGCTTCAAGGATTACCAAAATTGTGATTACGCTCAAGAGTGGTTTGAAACCTATCAGCGTATGATATACCCACTAAAGGGCAATAAACGACAATCGGAGTTATAAGTGGCTACATTACAGGACATACTATCAGGAAACTTCCCTGCTGCACAGAGATATGCAGAAGGTTATGCCCAAATGCCATCATACCTACAAGACCCATACTTAGGTTTATCTACAAGTCAAGTAGGTAATGTAACAAAAGGTTTACTAAGTAAGACACAGTTTGAGAAAGCTCAAGAGATAGCATCTAAGAACGCAGAAACGCTATTAGGACTACCAAAAGGCAATACTGCTATGGATAGAGCTAAGGCTATGGGATACGATACACCGGCTTATCATAGTACAAATGCTGATATTTCATCTTTTATTCCATCAGATATTGGTACTTACGGTGCAGGGGTTTATACAGCAAAAAACCCTGAAATTGCAGAAGGATATTTTCAAGATTTTGTAAATGCCAATACAATGCCTTTGTTAATTAAACAAGGAAAAGCAAAACAATTTGAATCATTTGGTGATTATGTTAATCAAAAAGGAACAAGTCGTACAACTGCTAGTTATGGTGATGATTTAAGAAACGCTGGATATAACTCATTAAACGTTAAATTCTATCCAGAAGGCGACATAAGAGAATATAACAATTTTAATCCACAAGATGTTCGTTCTCGTTTTGCAGCATTTGACCCAGCAAGAGCAAATGAACCTGACTTACTAGCAGCTACTATGGCTATACCTGTAAGTGGACTATTACAAGAACCTAAAGAAAAGAAGAAAAAGAAATAACAACGAGGGCAACCAACCTAAGGGAGTTGCAAAACAATGGACAAAGAAGAACAATTAGCATTAGCTAGAGAGAAAGCTGCAGAAGTGAACAAAGGCAACACTTATTCTAGCAAAAACAATAGGTTATGGGCAGAAACTCTGAGACGTGCTGTCGTTCAGTCAGATGCAGAACGTTTACGTATGATTGCAGAGGCTTTAATAGATAAAGCAGCATCAGGAGATGTATCTGCTATAAAAGAATTAGGTGATAGAATAGATGGTAAGTCAGTAGCAACTACAGAGTTGACTGGCGTAGATGGTTCTAATTTACCTATAAGCATTGCTATAGACTTCGTAAAGCCAAAAGATGAAGGTTAATGCAACCTTTCCTGAGAAGTTAGATTTTCTTTTCCAGCCACATAGATACAAGGTAGCTTATGGTGGTCGTGGAAGTGGTAAGTCATGGTCATTTGCTAGAGCATTGCTTATAAAAGCAGCTAATGAGCCAACACGTGTCTTATGCGCACGTGAAATACAAAAGTCTATCAAGCAGTCAGTACATACATTACTTAATGACCAAATACAAGCATTAGGTCTAGGAGCTTTCTATGAAGTATTGGAAGCAGAAATACGTGGTCTTAACGGTAGCACGTTCAGTTTTACTGGGTTGGCTACTAATACTGTGGAGTCCATTAAGTCTTTTGAAGGATGTGATATTGTCTGGGTGGAAGAAGCACAAACAGTATCAAAGAAGTCGTGGGATATTTTAATACCTACAATACGTAAACCTAATTCAGAGATATGGGTATCATTTAACCCTAACATAGATACAGACGATACATACCAAAGGTTTGTAGTAGAGCCACCAGAGAACGCTAAAGTCGTAAAGGTAAACTATACAGACAACCCATGGTTTCCTGAAGTATTAGAGATAGAACGTCAACACAGTCAAAAGACTAACCCTGACTATGCAAACATCTGGGAGGGTGAATGTAAAGCTGCTGTAGATGGTGCTATCTATGCTAACGAGATACGTGAAGCACAAGAGAATAACCGTATTACTACTGTTCCTTATGACCCAATGTTAAAGGTTCATGTAGTGTTTGACCTTGGATGGAATGATGCGTGTGCTATTATCCTATGCCAAAAAGGTGTATCAGACTTACGTGTTATTGGTTACATAGAAGATGACCACAGGACTTTAGATAGTTATTCTGCACAACTCAAGAACTTACCATACAATTGGGGTACAATGTTCTTACCACATGACGGACAGTCTAAAGACTTTAAGCATGGTATATCAGCAGAAGATATTATGCGTAAACTAGGATGGGATATTCGTATCGTTCCTAAACAAGATATAGAGTCTGGTATTAAACTAGCAAGAATGAACTTCCACAGAATATACTTTGATAAGTCAGCTAATAGACTTGTGGAATGTTTAAAGAATTATCGCAGAAGTATAAACTCTGCAACTAACGAACCTGGCGCACCATTGCATGATGAGTTTTCTCATGGAGCAGATGCTTTCAGATATTTATGTACTTCTATAGAAGCTATGAAGAATGAATCATGGTCTAGAGAGAAGATACAATACACAAATAGAGGAATTGTTTAATGAAGTTACAAGACATGGAAATCATAGCTCGTGTAGAAGCTGAAGAGAACATTGCGTATGGTGTCAATGACTCTGCATTATCTAACGACAGAGCTGCTGCAATTGACTACTACTTAGGTCAACCTTTCGGTAACGAAGAAGAAGGTCGTTCACAAGTAGTTAGCTATGACGTACAAGATACGATTGAAGCTGCATTACCACAATTACTTAAAGTATTCGTAGCTGGTGATAAGGTTGTTCAGTTTGATCCTAAAGGTCCTGAAGATCAAGAAGCAGCAGAACAAGAAACAGATTACATTAACCATATCGTTATGGAAAAGAATGAAGGCTTTAAGACATTCTACGTATGGTTTAAAGACGCATTACTCTCTAAGAATGGCTATGTAAAAGTCTATGCTGAAGAAGAGGAAGAAGTAGAAGAATACGAGTATAAAGGTCTTACAGATGCACAACTACAAATGTTGGCTTCAGATGAGAACACAGAAGTATTAGAACACACAGCATATCCTGATCCATCTGTCAACATGGATGCACTATACCAACAAGCAGCAATGAATGGTGTAGACCCAATGTCAGTTATGCAACCTATGTTACATGACGTTAAACTCAAAGTCACAGAGAAAAAGACAGAGATTAACATTGAAAACGTAGCACCTGAAAACATGATGGTATCTGTAGAAGTATCTGGTCCTAATCTACAAGACGCTAGATTCGTTCAACATAGAGAAGTTATGCAGTTGTCAGATATTGCAGAAACATTTGACAAGCCACTAGAATACATCAAGTCTATCATGTCAGACTTACGTGATACGTTTGAAGAAGAATCTAATGCACGTGATATTTATGACGAAGAATATGATAGAGCTATTGAATCAGAAGAAGCATTAGTTAAAGACACATATATTAAACTAGATGGTAAACGCCATAGAGTGGTTGTATTAGGTAATACAGTTCTATACAAAGAACCATGCGAGTATGTTCCATTTGCATGTATCACACCTATGATTATGCCACATAGACATATCGGTAGATCATACGCTGATCTTACTATGGACATTCAGCTTATCAAGTCCACACTTATTCGTGGTCAGTTAGATAATATGTATCTAGCTAACAATGGTCGTTATGCTATATCAGATCGTGTAAACCTAGACGATATGCTTACATCAAGACCAGGTGGTATTGTTCGTGTAGAAGGTGATCCAGGTTCAGGCATTATGCCTTTATCACATCCACCATTACCAGCATCATCATTCGGTATGGTTGAATACATGGACTCTATGAAAGAGAAGAGAACAGGTGTTACAGCTTACAATCAAGGTTTAGATGCTAACAGTCTTAATAAGACAGCTACCGGTGTAGCACAAATTATGAATGCGTCACAACAACGCATAGAGTTAGTAGCTAGAACATTTGCTGAAACAGGCGTAAAAGAGTTATTTAAGCTAGTTCACAGATTAGTAAGAACAACACTTACTAAACCAGATATTGTACGTATTAGAAACAAATGGGTAGAAGTTGATCCAAGAGAATGGAAAGATCGTAAAGACTTATCTATTTCTGTAGGCTTAGGTGCAGGTAATAAAGATCAACAATTAGTACACTTAACTACTATCTTGAATATGCAAAAAGAAGCTATCCAAGTAGGCTTAACTAACCCTGAAAAGATTTACAATGCGTTAGCTAAACTCACACAAAACGCAGGCTTTAAGAATCCTGAAGAGTTCTGGGTTAATCCAGCTAATACACCTGAACAAGAAGGTCAGCAAGAAGATAAGCCTTCAGAAGCAGAAATCGCTGTTCAAGGTCAATTACAGATTGAACGTGAGAAAGCACAAGCACAACTACAACAAGAGCAACTCAGATCACAAAATGATGTTATAATAGAACGTGAGAAGATAGCAGCTCAAGCTGAGTTGGAACGCTTTAAAGCACAATTAAAAGCAGAAACTGACTTAGCTATTGCACAAATAAAAGCACAGTCAGGGATGATGTATGGCGGATAAGTCATTAGAAGAAATTAAACGTGGTGAACAAGCAGCAGTTATCCTAGATAACCCTGTGTATCAAGAAGCTATTGCTAAAGTACGTGAGAATATCGTAGCTAGTATGACAACAAGTCCACTAGGTGATGAGAAAACTCACAATAGATTAGTAATCGCACTACAGTTATTAAATCAAATTAACAAACAACTTACTGACGTTATGCAAACAGGTAAGTTAGCATCTATCCAAACGGACAGACCTAAGTTTAAGATATTTGGGTAAGGACAAGCCCACTTAAGGCTCTTCGGAGTCTTTTTTATTGTCTAATTTCAAGGAAAATATTATGAGTGACCAAGTCCCAGAACAGTCACCACAAAGCCGATTAGAGGCTATGCTAGGTGATAGTATTGTAACTGACGTTAAACCAACTGAAGTTCAAGAAGAAGAAAGAGAACAACCACCACTAGAGGCTGAAGCAGAAGCTGAAACTACTGATGAAGTAGAGACAGAAGAAGCAACAGACGAAGAACCAGAAGCAGAAGCTGAGGAAGAAGAACAGTCTGAAGAAGATGAAGTTCCTGCTATCCTAAAGCTAAAAGTTAATGGTGAAGAAGTTGAAAAGCCACTAGACGAAGTCGTAGCATTAGCACAACAAGGCTTAGACTACACACAAAAGACACAACAAGTAGCAGAACAACGTAAAGAGCTAGAAGCATATGCTCAGCAAATACAATTGCAAGAGCAAGCCTTTCAAGAACAAATGCAACTTAACAATGTGTTGATAGAAGATGTAGCAAAGATCACAGCATTAGACCAACAATTAAACCAATATGCTAACGTGAATTGGCAACAATTGTCTGATAATGATTTTGTGGAAGCGCAAAAACTTTTCTTTACATATAACCAACTACAGCAAGAACGTAGTACACTCGTTTCACAGTTTGAAGCCAAGAAGCAAGAATTCGTTACTAAGCAAACGCAATTGATGGCTGAGAAGATAGCTAAAGGTAAGGAAATTCTAGCTAAAGAGATACCAAATTGGAGTCCTGAGACTAACCAAGCATTGTTATCTACTGGCAAGGATTATGGATTTACCGATGCAGAACTCAACGCAATTGTTGACCCTCGTCACGTGAAGGTATTGCATGACGCTATGCAATGGCGCAAACTACAACAAAATTCTACTGTAAAGAAAAAAGTATCAAGCGCTAAACCAGTAGTGAAACCTGGAGCTAAAGATACAAAAGCCGAAGCCAATTCTAATGTGCGTCAATTACGTGAATCATTACGTAAGACAGGCAAATCAGATATGGCTGCAAAACTCATAGAAAACATGCTTTAATTTACAAAGGAAACCATAATCATGGCAGCATCAGCAACCAATAGCTACACCGGTAAAGGTATAGCGGAATCATTTGAGGATATCATTTTTGATATTTCTCCAGAAGATACACCATTGCTTTCATTAGCAAAACGTATGACAGCAGGTCAAACATACCATCAATGGCAAACAGACGCACTTGCAGCAGCAGGTACTAATACATCTGTTGAAGGTGATGACGCTTCATTCGCAACATTACCTGCTACAACAGTATTAGGTAACTACACACAAATCTCACGCAAGACAGTTCAAATTTCAAACACATATGACGTAGTACGTAAGTATGGTCGTAAGTCTGAAGTTGCTTACCAACTTATGAAAGCTGGTAAAGAACTTAAACGTGACATGGAATATGCAATCGTACGTAACCAAGCTTCTTCAGCAGGTGGTCCAGCAACAGCTAGATCAACAGCAGGTATTGAATCTTGGATTACTAACCGAGTAATTGCAACAGGTTCTACAGCAGGTACAACACCTGGCTTCTCAAATGGCACAGTAGCATCACCAACAGATGGTACTTCTGTAACATTTATTGAAGCAGACCTAAAATCAGCATTACAATTAGCTTGGACAGATGGTGGCGAACCATCATTAATCCTTATGTCAGCAACTAACAAAGCTCGTTTCTCAGGCTTTGCAGGTATTGCTACTAAGTTCAACAATGTTCAAGGTACAACACAAGCAACAATTACTGGCGCAGCAGACGTTTACGTTTCTGACTTCGGTAACCACACAGTTAAACTAGACCGTTTCATGAGAGATCAAGCTGTTCTCTGCGTTGATCCTGGTTATGTTGGTTTAGCTTCACTACGCCCAATGAGCAAAGAAGAACTTGCTAAAACTGGCGATAGCACAAAATGGTTACTCACAGCAGAATATGCATTAGTGGTTCAAAACCCAGATGCACATGCTAAAGTACAAAACGTAGGTGCTTAGTAAGTAGATGTGATACAATAGAGGGTGTTAATTCGCCCTCTTTGTATTTTTATATATGCCAATATTATTTGATCACAATAGCGTAACAGGTGTAACTCAATACTTTGATTACGACCCAGCTAAAGATACATACTACCTAACTTCTACACAAGATATTAGTGGAATGTTAGACAAGATTAAACAAGCAAGAGATAACCCAGATACATGGGATAAAGGCGTTAAACAAGAATGGGCGCACTTTGCTAGTATTCCACCAGTAGTGGAAATGCAGCTAAAACAAAAAGGGATAGATATATATAACCCTAACCAAACAAAAGAGTTGATGAAAGAGATCAACGAAAACTATCCATACTTAAAGTTGACTACAAAACGTGGCTAAATATATTCTCATTATCTGCATATTATTAACAGGATGCACACAATTTGCAGCATCAGTCTCAGGAACATTTATAGGTAACATTGCTTCAGATAGAATGTTAAAAGAGATGGATAAAAACAAGAAGTAATGGATAAAGACGAATTAAAGAATATACAATTAGCTATACACGACCTTATTACTAAGGAAGCGTATGACGAAGCATTACCTCTAATCTACACAGTATTAGAGATATATCCTAATGATGCAGCTACACTAAATTTCTTAGGTTATATTTGGTTACAAGGTGATAAACCAGCATTTGCTTACCAATTCTTCCGTAGAGCATTACAAGAACAACCAGGTAACAAAGCATTATGGACATCTCTAGGTCGTGCAGCACACGAAATGGATATGCCAGAGGAAGCTATACAATACTTCCTAAAGTCAGCAGAACTAGACCCTAATTATCATTTAGCTTATTCTAATGCAGCAGCAACGCTAGTACAGATGTCTAAATGGGATGATGCAGAAAAGTCATGTAAGATGGCTTTAGAATGTAATCCTACAGATTTACACGCACAATTAAACCTAGCACATAGTTATTTAGCCAAAGGTGAATATGATAAAGGTTGGGCAGAGTGGTCTAAATCTTTAGGTGGTAAGTTCCGTAAAGAATGGATATATGGTAACGAAGTAAGATGGGATGGAACACCTAATAAAACATTAGTTATCTATGGCGAACAAGGTTTAGGTGATGAGATATTCTATGGCTCATGTATTCCTGACGCTATAAAAGCTAGTAAAAAAGTTTATATAGACTGTGATCCTAAACTAGAAACATTATTTAGACGTAGCTTTCCTGAAGCAGAAGTACATGGTACTCGTAAAGAAGCTCATCCTGAATGGATAGCAGATAAAGAATTTGATTACAGATGTGGTGTAGGTGGATTACCAGAGTTCTTTAGACATAACAATAAAGACTTTCCTGGCACACCTTATCTAAAAGCTGATCCTGAAAAACGTATTATGTGGAGAGCTTTGTTTGACTCTTATAAAAAGAAAGTTATAGGAATCACTACAAAAGGTGGCATTAAACTCACCAATGCTAAAGGTCGTAAGCTTACAGAAGATGATTTACAGCCACTATTAAGACGCAAAGATATACAATTAGTAAGCCTAGATTATAGCGTAGAACGCAAAATTGATGGCGTAAAATACTTTGAATTTGCAACAGACGCAAAAGATTATGATGACACAGCAGCTATGATTGCTGAACTAGATATGGTTCTAGGTGTCAATACTACAGCTCAACATTGTGCTAGTGCTATGGGTGTTAAAACATGGTGTCTAGTACCTAAATATCACCAATGGCGTTATGCTCAACCTAGTATGCCTTGGTATCGTTCTATGCGATTAATTTACCAAGATGACAGATCATGGCGTGAAGTCATAGAAAGTGTCGCTACCCAAATATAATGGGCATGGGTGATTGGATAATGGCTTCAGCAGAAGTCAAGGAAGCAAACGAAAAGACAGGTAAGAAAGTCAAGATTGGTAATGGTGTAAGTATGTTTTACGATCACCAAGTATTTGCTAACAATCCTCGTATGGCATCTAATTCAGATACAGATGTAGTATGGGTAAAGAATTATCCTAATCATAGACCATATCTAAATGGTTCTAAAGACGGACATCTAGTTTTTAATGATAACTATAAGCCAAAGCCTGGTGAAATATACTTATCTAAAGACGAAAAAATGTGGGCTGATAAGAGAGTAAAAGAACCTTTTATACTTATAGAGCCTAATGTAAAACGTACATTTATTCATACTGTAAACAAAGCATGGGATAAATGGGATGAATTAGTAAAACATGAATTACCTTGGAAACAAGTAGGTGATGTTACTGCTAAAAGATATACAGATTGGATAGAAACAAAAACATTCAGGGAAGCATTAGCTATACTAAACAAAGCTAGTGTTTTTGTAGGGACAGATGGTGGTTTACATCATGCAGCAGCAGCTTTAGGCATACCATCTGTAGTTATTTGGACAGGATTTAGTTCTCCGAGGCACTTAGGATATGATACCCATAGAAATATTCACGATGGTTCAGAACCATGTGGGACTTATAGTGGTATATGTCGGCATTGCCTTTTAAAAGCACAATCAATTACCGTAGAGCAGGTTTTAGATGCAGTTAATACTGAGTGGCATAGATCGTAGAGATAAAGTTTTAATGCGCTTACAGCGTTACTGTAATGGTGCTTTAAAAAAAGAATGGGATGGTAAGTCTATTCCTGTAGTTGTTGGCAACGGAAGTGGTGCTGATAAGATACAAATTGAATGTAGAAAACAAAATATACCCTATATTCTCATAGATCACGGTTATTTTAATAGAAGTTTTGATTTAGAATGGGCTAGATTCTGTGTAAATAATTATCATTGCACAGATTGGCGTACTTCAGATAGAGAAATACCAGAAGTTAAAGAATATCGTTCAGGTGAACATGTAATCATACTGCCACCTGCTGACAAAATAGCATATATCTACCAAGCAAACGATTGGCTAGATAAAACTGTAGAAGAAATACGCAAATATACAGAACGCAAAATCATAGTTAAGCGTAAAGGTGAAGGTGACTTTAACCAAGCTGTAAAAAATGCTCATGTTGTTGTAAGTTTTGGTAGCGTAGCAGATGTACAAGCAAGTATTTATGGTATTCCGGTGATTGTTTCAGAATATAGTCCAGCGATACCTATTTCCAACAAAATTCAAGATATAGAAAACTTAAAATACCCAGATAGAACTGAATGGTTACGTTCACTAGCAAGTGCTGAATGGCATAGAGACGAAATGGACAAATGCTGGGAAAGATTAAAAGGACAATTAGATGGCATTAACTAACTACACCACGTTTACAGCGACAGTAGAAAGCTACTTAGCTCGTAATGACTTGACAAGTGTTATTCCTGACTTCGTTCAGATGGCACAGTTAAGATTAAGTCGTGATTTAAGAACAGAAAGAATGTTAAAGGTTGCAACGACTAGCCCAACTGATAACAAAGTAGCGTTCCCATCTGATTTCTTAGAGTTAAGAGAGATGCACTTACAAGGCAATCCTCCTATTCTATTAGAGTTCCAAACACCTGATCTATTCTTCCGTAATGGTCAAACAACATTATCAGGTCGTTCACACTACTTTACAATGTTAGGTACAGAATTCCAATTTGCACCTAGCCAAGATACATCATATACAGTTCAAATTTTATACTATGCTCAACCTACATTTATCTCTAGCACAACAGCTAGTAACTTGTTCTTAGCATATTACCCAGATGCTTTACTTTACGCAACTTTAGCAGAAGCAGAGCCATATTTATACAATGATCCTAGAATACAAACATGGTCTGCTCTTTATGATCGTGCTATAGCTAACATCAAGAAGAGTGACTTAGGTCAAACATATGCATATACAACATTGAGTGTAACCCCAAGATAGTTAATGAGTAAAGAAGCACAAAAGAAATACGCTTTAAATAATCCTGAAAAGGTTAAGAAAGCTATTAAGAAATGGAATGATGCTCATAAAGATAGATTAAACGAGGCAGCAAAAAGATACTATCATAAAAATAAAAACGATCCTGAGTTTAAGGAACTTAATAGACTCAAGATGAAAGCATGGGCATTAAAATACCCAGAAAAAGTATTAGAACAATCTGCTAGAAAAAGGGCAACAAAGTTATTAAGAATGCCTATATGGTCTGATAGAGCAGAGATTAAAAGAATATATGAAGTAGCACAACGTAAAAGTAATATTGAAGGAAGAAAGTATCACGTAGATCACATAATTCCTTTAAGAGGTAAATTAGTATCTGGACTTCATATACCATCTAATTTGCAAGTAATATTAGAATCAGAAAACCTAGCAAAGAGTAATCAATTTATACAGGAGTAATATAAATGGCTGAAATGTCGAATTTTTTGGAAAATGCGCTAATCAATGCAACATTGCGCAACACAACATATACATCAGTTGCAACAGTCTATGTATCATTATGGACTTCAGACCCTACAGATGCAGGTAGTGGTACAGAAGTAACTGGTGGGTCATACGCTAGAACAGCAGTTACATTTGGTGCACCATCTAACGGTGCTACTACTAACTCTGCTGACGTAACATTCCCAACAGCAACAGCTTCATGGGGTACAGTAGGTTGGATTGGTATTAATGATGCTTCTACATCAGGTAATCTTTTATACCATACAGCATTAGATACAGCAAAAACAATTGACTCTGGTGACATCTTTAAGATTTCAACAGGCAACCTTTCAGTTACTTTAGCTTAAGGATAATTCATGGCGTTAGTCGTCAAGGATAGGGTACAGGTTACCTCTACGACCACAGGCACAGGCACGTTTACTTTAGGTAGTGCCGTATCTGGATTCCAAGATTTCTCTGTTATCGGTGATGGTAATACTACTTACTATACTATTGCCAATGGATCAGAATGGGAAGTAGGTTTAGGCACATATACATCTTCAGGCACTACTTTATCTCGTGATACGATATTAGAGTCTAGCAATGGCGGAACTGCTGTTAATTTTAGTGCAGGTACTAAAAACGTATTTGTTACTTATCCTGCTGAAAAATCTTTATATTTAGATGCAAGTAATAATGCAATAGCTTTAGGTACACCTGCATCAGCAACATTAACAAATGCTACAGGATTACCAATTTCTACAGGTGTTTCAGGTCTTGGGTCTGGAGTTGCAACATTCCTTGCTACACCATCTTCATCTAATTTAGCATCAGCAGTTACAGATGAAACAGGTTCAGGTGCTTTAGTCTTTGCTACAAGCCCTACATTAGTAACACCAGCTTTGGGAACTCCTAGTTCTGGAACATTAACATCTTGCACAGGACTTCCTATCTCTACTGGAGTAAGTGGTTTAGGTACAAACGTAGCTACTGCACTTGCTGTCAATGTTGGCTCATCTGGTGCAGTTGTAACAAATGGAGGAGCATTAGGCACACCTTCATCAGGCACAGTTACTAATTTAACTGGAACTGCATCTATTAATATTAACGGAACTGTAGGTGCAACAACACCTAACACAGGTGCATTTACTACGCTTTCATTTGACTCTGGATATGGTTCAGTAGCAACAGCTTATGGATGTCGTGCATGGGTAAATTTTGATGGTGTAAGTAACACAGCAAATTTAAGTGGAACATACTCTCAATCTGGAACTACAGTTACAGTAACAGTTACAGATCATGGGTTAATAGTAGGTAATAACATATTTGCAGATATAACATCTGGCACAGGTGTAGATGGTCGTTATGTAGTAGCAACAGTTACAAGTTCAAGTGTATTTACATATACTGCTGGCACATCACTTACTACAAGTGGAAATATAACATTAGTTAGAAGTCCAATTCGGGCAAGTGCTAATGTATCTAGTGTAGCCGATCTAGGAACTGGAGAGTATGTCGTAAACTTTACAACTGCAATGCCTGATGCTAATTATTGTTTTAATATAACAAATGGTAGAGATACAGGAGGAGCTCCACGTATTATAGGGCAATCAACTAATACTCCTACTACAACAGCATTAAGAATAAGATCAATTTCTGATGCTGGTGCTGATGCAAATTCTGAATATGTTTGTGTTTCTATTTTTAGATAGGATAAAATTATGAATAAATTAATTATTTATAAAAATGAAGATGGAAGTATAGCTATATTAACACCCACTCCAGAGTGCCTATCTCAATATACAATAGAAGAAATTGCTAAGAAAGATGTTCCACAAGGTAAAGAATATTTTATTGTAGATTCATCTGAAGTACCAACAGACAGAACATTTAGGAACGCATGGACATGGCAATAATTATTGACATTAATAAAGCTAAAGATATTACTAAAGACAGGCTTCGTGAAGAACGTAAAATTTTACTACAAGCTCAAGATGTAGCGTTTCAACGTGCTTTAGAAGATGGTCAAGATACATCTGCTATTGTTGCAGAAAAGCAAAGATTAAGAGATATTACAAAACTTGTAGATAATGCAACTACTGTAGAAGAATTAAAAGAATTAAATATTCACAATGGTTAGGACAGAAGCCAAAAACCAAATAAATTATAAAAGGAGTTAAATATGTTTGGCTTTTATGCCTTTTCGCAAACACCATTTAGCTCTCTTGTAATAAGTGGACAAATTATTACAGGCTCTGCTTCTATTACAGCAGATGCAAGTGTAAGTGCATCAGCAACAAGATTTAGAACATCTGCAGCAAGTATTACAGCTACTGCAACAGTTACAGTTACAACAAGTGGCGCATTAGTCTTTGGTAGTGCATCTATAAACGCATTTGCAGACTTATCTGCTATAGCATACAGAACACAATTTGGTAGTGGGTCTATATTTGCAAATGCTACAGTATCAGCTACTGGCGGTTCTATTGCATTAGCTTCAGCAAGCATTACAGCAACAGGAACGGTTACAGCATTAGGTTCATTATTAATAGGTGGCAATGCTTCTATCACAGCAAATGCTACAGTAACAATAAACTACAATAGAATTAGATTAGATAGTGGTTCTATTACAGGAACTGCCACAGTCACAGCACTTGGTGGCATGGAATTATCAGGCAATGCACAAGTAAATGGTTTTGCTTTTGTTACAGCAAGTTCTAACGCTATATTAGCAGGTTTTGCTTATGTAGAAGGTATAGGTACAGTTACAGCACAAGGTCTTATACAAGGCGAAGGTTGGACACCAGTTACACCAGGCACAGAAATATGGACAGATGCAACACCATCTACAGACGTATGGTCAGCAATATCACCATCTACAGATACATGGACAGAAGTAACAGCAGGATCAGAATTATGGACAGAAGTAACACCAAGCAACGATATATGGCTCAGACAAGGATAAAAAATGGCAAAAAACAAGATTTCAGAATTTAGTTCAACCGCAGCAAGTAATACGGATATTAGTAATATTAATATTGCTGAAGGATGTTCACCAGCTAACGTAAACAATGCTATACGTGGTCTTATGGCTCAACTTAAAGACTTTCAATCAGCTAGTCCAACTTACTACACATCAGATAGTGATGCTTTAGCTGTAGGTGCAGGTGGAACAGGTGCTATTACAGCAAGTACTGCTAGAACTAATTTAAGTGCAGCTAAATCAGGTGCTAACTCTGATATTACTTCTATTACAGGATTAACAACTGCTTTATCAACAGCACAAGGTGGTACTGGAGCAGTTCAAAAAGCAATATCTAACGTAGCACGTACATCTAATGTAGTGACTATTACTACATCAACTAGCCATGGATTTACAGCCGGTACATACGTAACCGTAACAGCAGTTACAAATACAAGTGTAAATGGAACATTTTTAATTGCTACTGTTGGAACAAATACATTTACTTATGCACAAACAGCAGGAGATATTACTAGCACAGCAGATACAGGAACAGCAGTTAATATCACATATTGCAATCTAACACAAAATGTTACTGGTACATTATCTGTAGCTAATGGTGGTACTGGTGTTGCAACTAATTCTCCAAATGCAATCTTGGTAGGAAACGCTACTAGCGCTATTTCTTCTATTAAACCAGGAGCTAACTCTAACGTACTAACATCCACAGCAGGTGATACAGTTAATGCAGGGTCATTTGTTGTTGGCACAGAATACACAATACTAACATTAGGATCAACTCCTACAGACTTTACTTTAATTGGAGCTTCAAGCAATACTGTAGGTGTTGTATTTACTGCAACAGGAGTAGGTGCTGGTAATGGTACTGCTACTATTAATAAATGGGAAAGTGTTACACCTACTTTAATAAGTGGTACATCAGTTGCTACAACATCAGGTTCAACTGTTTCATTATCAACCACAATACCATCTTGGGTAAAAAGAATTACTTTGGTATTTGATAATGTTTCTTTATCTTCAGGCGGACAGCTTTTAGTAAGATTAGGAACGTCAGGTGGTATTGTATCTACAGGTTATGATAGCACTTCATCATCAGTTTTAACATCTCCTGAAGTTCAAAATAACTCTGCTGGATTTATTATTGCATTAAACGCAGATTCAAGAGCATTTACTGGTACAATGAATATAACTTTACTTACAACAAATAAATGGGTATCAAATCATTGTGGTCGTATAAGTGGTACTGGTGTTTCATTTGGTGGAGGTGGAATTAATCTTGGGGGTACGCTTACTCAAATTCAACTTGCAACCACAGCAGGTAATTTTGATGCAGGTTCAGCAAATATCATTTACGAGTAAACTATGCAAACACAAAGAATAGCTTTTAAAGATTGGTTACCTGATCAACCATCTATCCTAGACGCAGTATCAGAAGCTAATAATGTTATTCCTTTAGCGGTAGGTTATGGTCCGTTTAAAACTGCTGTAGATTATTCAGGTGCAGCATCAGAAAACCTAAATAACGCATTTGCAGCTAAACTTAATAATGATGTTTTTATATTTACAGGCGGTCTTACTAAATTATTTAAACTAGATGGCACAGATTTATCATTAGATAATGTATCTAAATCAGGTGGCTATACAGGCACAAATAGATGGCAATTTGTTCAATTTGGTAATTATGCGCTCGCTACTAATGGTTCTGAAAAGATACAATATTATGATGTAAGCTCATCTACATTATTTGCAGATTTAGCAGCATCAGCACCAGTAGCTAAATACATTACAGTAGTTCGTGACTTTGTAGTAGGTGCTAATATAGGTGCAGGAACAAATCCATCACGTGTTCAATGGTCAGATATTAATGATCCTACTGATTGGACAGCAGGTGCTGCATCACAATCAGATTATCAAGATATTCCTGATGGTGGTGATATTACCGGTATTACAGGTGGCGAATTTGGTATCGTATTCTTAGAAAAAGCCATTGTACGTATGTCATATATTGGCTCACCACTATTCTTCCAATTTGACACGATTTCAAGAAACATTGGATGTATAGAAGGAAACTCTATTGCTCAATATGGTGGTATTTCATATTTCTTATCTGATGATGGTTTCTATGCTACAAATGGTCAAACATTAACCGGTATAGGCGCTGAAAAGGTAGATAGATACTTTTTTAGTAATGCTAACATTGGTGATATTGATACTATATCTGCAGCAGTAGACCCAGAACGTAATCTTATTATTTGGAATTATGGAAATACATCAGGTAGTCGCTCCTTACTTATTTATAACTATGAAACTAAAAAATGGTGTGAAGCAGATACAGATGTAAATTATCTTTCTACATTAGCCACTTCAGGCACATCTTTAGATGCAATAGACTCTGCTTATAACGTAACAGCAGGCTCTTTTACAGTAGGTAAATCATATACCATAAGAAGTATAGGCACTACAGACTATACACTTATTGGTGCAGTTGCTAATACAGTAGGCGTATTATTCACAGCTACAGGTGCAGGATCAGGAACAGGTGTTGCTATAGACATGGCAGCAAGTGCAGCAGGATTAAAAACTATAGATACATTAACTACAGCACTAGATGATAGACTTTATAAAGGTGGTAAGTTCTTATTTAGCGGTGTAAAAAATACAAAAATTGCTACATTCACAGGCGTAAATGCAACAGCAACATTAACAACTAATGATCTAGAATATGGTTATAACTCTGTAGTAAATCTTATTAGACCATCTGTAGATAATGGTTCTGCTACTGTACAAATAGCAAGTCGTAAGATGTTAAATGATGAGATTACATATTCTGCCACTAAAACAACAGACGAAGAAGATAGATGTTCTGTAAGAAGTGCAGGTCGTTATCATAGAGTAAGTTTAACACCTACAGGCTCTAACTGGACATCTGCTATTGGAATGGATATAGACTATTCTGAACAAGGAACAAGATAATGGCACGTAGTGATATGTACCGTAAACTACCTATTACAGGTGGTGATGAAAGAAGTGTAGCTGAAATTGTAAACAATCTTGTAGAGGGTAAATCTAACAATACAGGAACAATTACATTAGTTGCTAGTGGTGCAGTATCAACTACTATCAATGATGAACGTATAGGATATAACTCATATATTGGGTTAGAACCTTTATCACAAACAGCAGCTAGTACATACTTTCCATACGGTGCTTTCCAAGATACGACAGATCAAAGTTTAGCGACTGTTACAGCTACAGGCGATATTACACTTAATACTACAGACTATTCTTTAGGTACAACTCGTGTAGATGGTTATAAGATAAAAGTAGATTACTCTGGTCTTTATAACTTACAGTTTAGTGTTCAGTTAGCAAATGATGATTCACAAATACAAGATGTAGATATTTGGCTTAGAAAAAATGGTTCAGATGTTGCAGGCTCTAATAGTAAATTTTCTATAGACAGTAAACATGGCAGCGTTAAAGGTCATGTGATTGCAGCATTAAACTTTAACATAGAACTAGCTAAAGATGATTATGTAAGTTTAGCTTGGGCTACTACTTCTACATTAGTCATACTAGAACATATTGCAGCACAAACTAATCCTACTAGACCTGTAACACCTAGTGCTATTGTAACTATTCAGTATTTAAGTGCTAATTCATACACTACAAACTTATTTACAGAACCTTACATCAGCGCACAATCTCAAGGTACTGCAACCATTAGTCACCCTGCAAATACAGGCACGAATAAGGTATATCGTTATATAATAGTAGGATGATTTTACATTATATACCTAAAGACCAATTACGTGCTAATTGGCAGTTTATAAAGCATGGTTTAGAGATTATAAGAAGTAAAGGCAGTCCTGAATGGATTGTAGAAGATGTCTATTGTGATTGTTACGAACAACGATCTATGACATTTCTAGCCATTACTAATAATCAACCTTATGGTTTTGTAGTATTACAGCCTATAGGAAATGCACTTCATGTATGGGCAGCATGGTCATCTATTAATGATGAAGATTTACTTCAACAAGCATGGAAAGAAATTCAAGAAATAGCAAAACAAGGCAGTAAAACAAAGATTACTTTTACATCTCAAAGACGTGGTTGGGATAGAAAAGCTAAAGAGATGGGTTTTAAACCTTCAACATGGGAATTTACACTTTAAGGAAGCAACATGAAATTATTTGGTTTTGATTTAGGATATAACAATTCATTTAAAGACAAAATGTATTGGCTTATAACAGGATTTATGACTCGCAATGGGTTTATGTTATGGGGTGGTGGTGGATCGCCACAACAACAAACTACGACTTCTGGTATTGATCCGTCTATGAGACCTTATGTTGAAAGAGGCTTATCAGAAGCTCAAAAATTATACGAAACATATACACCACAATACTACGCTGGTCAAACATATGTAAGTCCATCTGCACAAACAGAATCAGCACTTACTATGGCAGAACAACAAGCAAGAGCTGGTAGCCCTCTTATTAACCAAGCTCTAGCACAACAACAAGGTGCTGTAGGTGGTTCATACTTGGGTGCTAATCCTTTCCTACAAGCAGCATTAAGACCAGGACAAGAAGCAGCGACACAAGCATATCAACAAGCTATTGGTTCTACACGTAGTAATGCAGCTCAAGCAGGTCGTTATGGCTCAGGCGCACAAACACAATTAGAATCATTATCACAACAAAATCTAGCTAATGCTTTAGCAAATCAAGCAGGTCAAGCAGCATATCAAAACTATGCAGCAGAACGTGGCTTACAAGAACAAGCAGCTAGAAATGCACCTACTATGGCACAAGCAGCTTTTCAACCTATTAATCAACTATTACAAACTGGTCAAGCACGTGAGAATTATGCTCAACAAGCTCTACAAGCTGACTTAGACCGCTTTAACTTTGAGCAAAACTTACCATACCAAAGACTTGCACAGTTTACATCTACAGTAGCAGGTCAACCATTAACTACAAGATCAGAAACAACATCTAGTGGTGGTGGTAAGATTGTATGTACAGCTATGAATGCTGAATATGGCTTTGGTAGCTTCCGTAATGCTATTTGGTTAGCTCAATCTAAAGACTTAGACCCAGCATACGAAAAAGGTTATCACACTCTATTCTTACCATTAGTAAACTATGCTTACAAAGCAGGTGAAAAGAATGCCCTACAACGCATTTTAAGGGGTGTTTTAGAGCATA
>Ga0222712_10000824_pt1 | contig 39720 bp, 31 predicted proteins | sample C33_657DmetaG_FD_165043 | JGI IMG/M metagenome (GOLD analysis project Ga0222712, IMG submission 165043) | Estuarine water microbial communities from San Francisco Bay, California, United States - C33_657D | ecosystem: Environmental > Aquatic > Marine > Unclassified | place: USA: California... | reverse complement strand
TGTGGCAGGTTTATGTCGAGAATCATAGCCACAGCCTCGGTTTTTTGATGCAATAGCGTCAACTTCCCTTAGCGGAGTTAGGGGGGCAGCGAACAAAACACCCGTTTGTTGCTCTTGTCACTCAAATTTACGGAGATTTCTTAAATGAAAAAGACTCTGCTCGCTGCCGCCCTGTTAGCCGGCTTTGCTGGTGCCGCATCGGCTCAATCATCAGTCACCTTGTACGGTGTGTTAGACGGTGGCGTTCGCTACCAAAACTGGAACCTGTCATCTGGTCCATTCAGCAGAGTTGACATCTCGACCAGCAGCATCGCTGTTGTGTCAGGTACACAGTCAACCTCACGATTTGGCGTGCGCGGTGTTGAAGACTTGGGTTCAGGTAACCAAGCTGTCTGGAACTTGGAAGGTCAAGTTAACGTCAACGACGGCACAGCTGGTTCGGTTGGCACATGGCAACGTACTTCAATCGTTGGTTTGCAAAACAACGCTTGGGGTCGTGTTGATATCGGTCGTCAATTGAACTTGGCATTTAAATTTGCCGGTGGCCCGATTGATAGCGCCTTCGCTGTGAACGCTCCAATCATCAACATTTCTGGCGTAATGGGCATCACTGCTGTTCGTCAAAACAACATGATTATGTATCAATCACCTAGCCTGTCAGGCTTCAAGGTTGGTGCTCAATACTCATTCAACACTGGCTTGGCAACTAACAGACAGTTGACAACTGGTGGTGCTGCTGCCGACGCGTCACAAGGCAGCTCGTTTGACACCGGCAACAACATGCGCAACATTGCGGGCGCTGTTAGCTACACAAACGGTGGCATCTATTTAACTGGTGTGTATGACCAGTTCACTCCAGCAAGTAACACCATATCTGGCCAAAACGGCACAAAAGTGACGTCTTGGATTGTTGCTGGTGCCTATGATGCTAAAGTTGTTAAGATTGGCGCGGCCTACAATCAGGTTCGCGGCGGTCTGATCCAAGGTCAATCAACGACTTCAGTATCAAGCGATATCACTAACCCGTTTGGCGCTGGTGGCATCGTGTTTGCTGATGGTGCTGGTACAAACGCCTGGAACATCAACGCGTCAGCTCCAGTCGGCGCAAACGGTACTGTGATGGCTGCCTACCAAGGTCAAGCACACACAGGCATCGTTTCTGATGTTGGTGGTGCGACTCAGTTGACATGGGGCTTGGGTTATTCATACAAGTTCACCAACCGCACCAACGTGTACGCAATCTACTCATACGTGAACAACTTCCAGGGTATCGCCGGTTTGTCAGGCAACACTGCGACTGTTGGTCTGCGTCACGCATTCTAAGCAATCGCTTAGGATACAAGCTAACCTCGGTTAGCTTGGTGATGTACAGAATGAAAACAGGCCACTCTTTGAGTGGCCTGTTTTTTTTTACTTGACATCAAACCAGAGTTTGCTTCTGCGGGTAAAAACCCTAAGGGCGGTGTATACTTATGGGGTTTGTGCAACTGCCGAGACGTCCGGATGAATCTGCAACAATACTTTCCAGTTTTACTCTTCATCGTAGTGGGTAGCCTGATTGGCTTTGCCCTGATTGCGGCGGGTTCTTTGATAGGGCCGCATCGCCCTGATGCGCAAAAGCTTTCGCCGTACGAGTGCGGCTTTGAAGCTTTTGGCGACTCTCGAATGAAGTTTGATGTGCGCTACTACCTTGTGGCCATCTTGTTCATTTTGTTCGATTTAGAAATCGCGTTTTTGTTTCCTTGGGCCATTGCAAATAGCGCCGTCGGAATCGTTGGTTTTGTGACAGTGATGATCTTCTTAACGATCCTCACCGTTGGTTTCATCTACGAGTGGAAAAAAGGCGCGCTTGACTGGGAGTAATCCCAACGATCAATGCAGCGAAGAGACACATGGCAATTGACGGCATTTTGAAGCAAGGTTTTGTCACCACGAGCGCTGACAAATTTATCAACTGGGCAAAGACGGGTTCGATGTGGCCAATGACGTTTGGCTTGGCTTGCTGTGCAGTCGAAATGATGCACGCTGGCGCGGCGCGTTACGACCTCGACCAGTTTGGTATCATTTTTCGACCAAGCCCACGTCAGTCTGATCTGATGATTGTGGCGGGCACGCTGTGCAACAAAATGGCTCCAGCCTTGCGCAAGGTCTACGATCAAATGCCCGAGCCACGTTGGGTCGTGTCGATGGGGTCTTGCGCCAATGGTGGTGGCTACTATCACTACTCCTATTCTGTGGTGCGTGGCTGTGATCGCATTGTTCCGGTTGATGTCTATGTGCCGGGCTGTCCTCCAACGGCCGAGGCCTTGGTCTATGGCCTGTTGCAAATGCAAAACAAAATTCGTCAAACCAATACCATCGCTCGTTAAATCAAGACGATGCACTCATTAACATTTGTGTATCGGTTTAATCAGGCTTAAAAACACATGTCCAGGCTAGAAAACCTGCAGCAACAACTCGTGACTCTGCTCGGTGAGCAGGCTCAGCTCACGTTATCAACCGACGAAATCACGCTTGAAATTGCAGCTGACCAGTGGGAAACCACCTGTTTACGTTTGCGCGACGAACCCGCATTGCGTTTTGAGATGTGTGTGGATTTGTGTGGCGTTGATTACCTCACCTATGGCACGGGCCGTGTCGGGCAAGCACCACAAACTGCCTTGGCGCCCGCGGGGCGTTTTGCTGTAGTGGCGCACTTGATGTCGCTCACGCATAACTGGCGTTTGCGTGTACGCACCTATGCCGTGAATGGTGAATTTCCGCTGCTTAATTCGTTGGTCAATGTATGGCCTAGTGTCAATTGGTTTGAGCGCGAAGCGTTCGATTTATTTGGCATTGTGTTTGAAGGCCATCCTGATCTGCGTCGTATTCTGACTGACTATGGTTTTATCGGTCATCCGTTTCGCAAAGATTTTCCGGTGTACGGCAACGTTGAAATGCGTTATGACCCTGAGCAACGCCGTGTGGTGTATCAACCTGTTACGATCGAGCCGCGCGAGATTATTCCGCGTGTGATTCGTGAAGACGGCTACGGAATAGGGCGTTAATCATGGCTGAAATTAAAAACTACACGCTAAATTTTGGCCCCCAACACCCGGCCGCACACGGTGTGTTGCGCTTAGTGCTTGAATTAGATGGCGAAGTGATCCAACGCGCTGATCCACACATCGGTTTGTTGCATCGTGCCACTGAAAAATTAGCCGAGCACCGTACGTTTTTGCAAGCCTTGCCTTACATGGATCGTCTGGATTACGTCTCGATGATGTGTAACGAGCACGCCTATGTGCTGGCAATCGAAAAGCTGATGGGTGTGACGCCACCTTTGCGGGCGCAATACATTCGTGTGATGTTCGACGAAATCACGCGCTTGTTAAATCACTTAATGTCGCTGGGTTCACACGCGCTTGACGTGGGTGCGATGGCGGTATTTTTGTACGCGTTTCGTGAGCGCGAAGATTTGATGGATTGCTACGAGGCGGTGTCGGGTGCGCGCTTGCATGCGGCTTACTATCGCCCCGGTGGTGTGTATCGCGATTTGCCTGATGCGATGCCTCAGTACGGCAAAACTAGTCAATACCGCACGGCTAAAGATTTCAAGATCATGAACGATGCCCGCTCAGGTTCGTTGCTCGATTTCATCGAAGACTTTACCAATCGCTTTCCGGCTTGTGTCGATGAATACGAAACCTTGCTAACCGACAACCGTATCTGGAAGCAACGTTTGGTAGGGATTGGTGTGGTTGACCCTGAACGTGCGAAGGCACTGGGCTTTAGTGGCCCGATGTTGCGCGGTTCTGGTGTGGCCTGGGATCTTCGCAAAATGCAGCCCTACGAAGTGTACGACCGCTTGAAGTTCGATATACCTGTGGGTGTCAATGGCGATTCGTATGATCGTTACTTAGTGCGTGTCGCTGAAATGCGTGAAAGCAATCGCATTATTCAGCAATGTGTGCAGTGGTTGCGTAGCAATCCAGGCCCTGTGATGCTCGATAACCATAAGGTTTCGCCACCACAGCGCACCGGTATGAAGTCAAACATGGAAGAACTCATCCATCACTTCAAGTTGTTCACTGAAGGCTTTAGCGTGCCAGCGGGCGAGGCCTATGCTTCGATCGAGCATCCTAAGGGTGAGTTTGGGATTTACATGGTGTCTGACGGCGCCAACAAGCCTTATCGTTTAAAAATTCGTGCGCCTGGCTTTGTGCATTTGCAGGCGCTTGACGAAATGTCGCGTGGTCACATGATTGCTGATGCTGTGACCATCATTGGTACTCAAGATATTGTGTTTGGCGAGATCGACCGCTAATCGTTGCCTCATCGCTCATACCGGATTTAAAACATGTTGCTCTCTGAACAGGCTTACAAAAGAATCGACCGCGAGATCGCCAAGTATCCGGCTGATCAAAAGCAGTCTGCCATCATGGCCTCGCTGGCAATTGCGCAAGACGAGCAGGGTTGGGTGTCGCCCGAAGTCATTCAAGACGTGGCCGACTACCTCGGTCAGCCGGCTATCGCTGTGCAAGAAAACGCGACTTTTTACAATATGTTTGATGTGCGCCCCGTGGGTAAGTTCAAGCTAACCGTTTGCACCAACTTACCTTGCGCCTTGCGTGATGGCGAAAAAACCGCTGATTACCTCAAGACCAAACTGGGTATTGGGTTTCGTGAAACAACCGCCGACGGTGTATTTACGCTCGTTGAAGGCGAGTGCATGGGCGCCTGTGGCGACTCACCTGTACTGATCGTGAACAACAAGCACATGTGTGTGCGTATGGCGCCCGAAAAAATCGATGCCATGCTAGCCGAGTTGGCTGAGGCTGCACGCGGGGATTCAAAATGAGCACTTTGATGTCTGATAAAACCGCAAGCATTCTGCAAAAGTATTCGCAAGGTTTGGTCGCTGCACCGGCCAATGATTTGCCGACTTCGATGGCGTTGCATGGTCGCCACCTTGGCCCTCAGATTATGGATGGCCTTGATGGCAGTAATTGGCGTTTGGCCGATTACGTTAAGCGCGGTGGTTACGAAGCCTTGCGTAAGATTTTGACGCAAGGCATGACGCAAGAAGATGTGATCGCTGAAGTTAAGGCATCGGGTTTGCGCGGTCGTGGCGGCGCAGGGTTTCCGACTGGCCTGAAATGGAGCTTCATGCCCCGCACGTTTCCAGGCCAAAAATATTTGGTTTGCAATTCTGACGAAGGCGAACCCGGCACGTTTAAAGATCGCGACATTTTGCGCTTGAATCCTCACATCGTGATTGAAGGCATGGCGATTGCTGCTTACGCAATGGGTATCCCAGTTGGTTACAACTACATTCACGGCGAAATCTTTGAGGTGTACGAGCGTTTTGAAGAAGCGCTTGACGAAGCCCGCGCCGCTGGCATGCTGGGTAACAACATCTTAGGTTCGCAATTTAATTTTCAATTGCATGCGTTTCATGGCTATGGCGCCTACATTTGCGGCGAAGAAACCGCTTTGCTTGAGTCGCTTGAGGGTAAAAAAGGTCAGCCACGTTTCAAGCCACCTTTTCCGGCAAGCTTTGGTTTGTACGGCAAGCCCACGACCATCAACAACACTGAAACCTTTGCAGCGGTCCCTTGGATCATTCGCAACGGTGGCCCAGCGTATCTTGAAGTTGGCAAGCCAAACAATGGTGGCACCAAGTTGTTTTCGATTACCGGTGACGTCGAGCGCCCCGGTAACTATGAAATCCCCTTGGGCACACCCTTTTCTAAGTTGTTAGAACTGGCAGGTGGCATGCGTGGTGGTTCAACACTTAAGGCCGTGATCCCTGGCGGGTCAAGCGCACCGGTGATCCCAGGCAACATCATGATGGACACCACCATGGATTACGACGCGATCTCGAAGGCCGGCTCAATGCTAGGCTCGGGCGCTGTGATCGTGATGAACGACACGCGCTGTATGGTCAAGTCTTTACTGCGCTTATCTTATTTTTATTTTGAAGAAAGCTGCGGGCAGTGCACCCCTTGTCGTGAAGGCACGGGTTGGCTCTACCGTATGGTGAACCGCATCGAGCATGGTCAGGGTCGCCCTGAAGATCTCGATTTGCTGGATTCAGTTGCAGGCAACATTATGGGTCGCACCATTTGCGCCTTGGGTGATGCAGCGGCGATGCCAGTGCGTGGTTTCTTGAAGCATTATCGCGACGAATTTGCGTACCACATTGAGCATAAGCGCTGTGTGGTGGCCCCCTATCTTTAAGGTCTGGACAAAGTTATGGTTGAGTTAACCATCGACGGCAAGAAAGTCGAAGTGCAAGAAGGCAGCATGGTGATGCATGCCGCCCATAAGCTCGGCGTCTACGTGCCGCACTTTTGTTATCACAAGAAATTGACCGTTGCGGCCAACTGCCGCATGTGTTTGGTTGAGGTCGAAAAAGCCCCTAAAGCGATGCCGGCTTGTGCTACGCCCGTGACCAATGGCATGGTGGTGCACACCTGCTCAGAGCGCGCGGTGGCGGCACAAAAAAGTGTCATGGAGTTTTTGCTGATTAATCACCCGCTCGATTGCCCGATTTGTGATCAAGGCGGCGAATGTCAGTTGCAAGACGTTGCGGTGGGTTACGGCGGTTCAAGCTCGCGCTATCAAGAAGAAAAGCGTGTGGTGTTTCATAAAGATCTAGGCCCCTTGGTGTCGGCCGAAGAAATGTCGCGCTGTATTCATTGCACGCGTTGTGTGCGCTTTGGCCAAGAGATTGCCGGTGTGATGGAGCTTGGCATGGTTGGCCGTGGCGAGCACTCTGAGATCACCACCTTCGTTGGGCGGGCCGTCGAGTCAGAATTATCGGGCAATATGATTGATCTGTGCCCCGTGGGTGCCCTGACGTCAAAGCCTTTCCGCTATCAAGCTCGCACCTGGGAGCTCGCGCGTCGACGCTCGGTGTCGCCGCATGATAGTTTGGGTGCAAATTTGGTAGTGCAAGTCAAGGGTGATCAAGTCATTCGTGTCGTGCCTTTCGAAAATGAAGAGGTGAACGAATGTTGGCTCAGTGATCGTGATCGTTTCTCGTACGAGGGTTTGAACGAAGATCGCCTGACAACCCCAATGGTCAAGGGTACCGACGGTCAATGGCGCGAGGCGTCTTGGTCAGATGCGTTGCAGGCAGTGGCGCATGGTTTGATGCAAGTACGTGACGCGTCGGGTGCAGCGCAGATTGGTTCGCTCGCCAGCGAATACGCGACACTCGAAGAAATGGCCTTGCTCGCTCGCGTGACACGTGGCTTGGGCTCTGAGAATATCGATTTTCGGTTGCGTCAAACTGACGCGGCGTTTGATGCAGCATTGACGGGCGCTCCTTGGCTAGGCATGACGATCAACGCGCTCGACACGCTTGACCGCGTATTGGTGGTGGGTTCGTTCTTGCGTAAAGATCATCCGCTGATGGCGCAACGTTTGCGTCAGGCGGTTAAGCGCGGCACACAGGTATCGTCTGTGGATACGGCGGCTGATGATCCCTTGTTTAAGCTCACAGCGCGCGCAACAACCTTGCCAAGCGCCTTGGCCGATACGTTGGCTCAAGTGGTCGTGGCCTTGGCCAAAGCAAAATCTAGTGACATCCCGGCCGGGCTGTCTACCGTTCAACCAAGTGCTCAAGCCGAACAGATTGCGGCAAGTTTGGCTTCAGGCGAGCGCGTCGCAGTGCTGTTAGGTAGCACCGCGGTCAACGCTCCTGACGCCGCGCGTATTGCAGCGCATGCGCAGCTAATCGCGCAGTTGGCCTCAGGCCAGTTGGGATTTTTAACCGCTGGTGCCAATACGGTTGGTGGTTATCTGGCGGGTGCTGTGCCTGTGAAAGGTGGCAAAACAGCGGCGGCAATGTTTGCCGAGCCCTTGAAGGCCTATGTAGTCTTGCATGCTGAGCCCTTACTCGATGTCGATCAAGGTGCGCAAGCGATTGCAGCGTTAAAGTCGGCGCAATTTGCCGTGGCGCTTACGCCCTTCGCAACAGGTGCACGCGACTGGGCCCATGTGATGTTGCCGATTTCACCCTTTACTGAAACTTCGGGTACGTTTGTCAACGCTCAGGGTTCAGCACAAAGTTTTAAAGGTACGGTCACTCCACGCGGTCAAACGCGCCCCGGCTGGAAAGTCTTGCGTGTGCTCGGCAACGTGTTGCATTTGGCTGGCTTTGACGACGAGTCTTCAGAGTCGGTGCGTGATGCCGTGCTGTCTGGCGGTGTGGGTGCGCGCTTATCCAATCAGTTACAGGGGGCTAATGCTATGACTTCGGGCGCTGCTGCTCAAACAACATCTGCAGCCGCCGGTCATGCTGGCATGGCTCTCGAGCGTGTCACCGATGTGCCAATCTTTCGTACCGATGCGATGGTGCGTCGTGCCCCTGCCTTACAAGAGTCAGCATCCTCGCGCACTCCGGTGGCGCGCATGCATGCCAGCACCCTTGCGCAGTTAGGCGTGGCGCAGGGCACTCAAGTGCTTGTCAAAGCAGCAACGGGGCAGGTCGTGTTGGCAGCTGAGCAAGACAACACGCTGGCACTCGGTGCCGTGCGCATTGCGGCAGGCTTTGAACAAACCGCAGCACTGGGTGGTGCGTTTGGACAACTTAGTGTGGAGCGTGCCTGATGCAGTGGCTCAACGTTCTTGAAACGCATGGGGCCGAGTTGCTTGGCCCAACTGTTTGGTTAGTGCTGTGGACTTTGGTCAAGATTTTAGTGATCGCTGTACCAATTATTTTGTGCGTAGCGTATCTGACCTATTGGGAACGCAAGATGATTGGCTTCATGCACATTCGTCTAGGCCCCAATCGCGTTGGCTTCAGAGGCTTGTTGCAGCCTTTTGCTGACGTGTTCAAGCTGTTAACCAAAGAAGTTATCTTACCTAGTCAGGCTAACAAGATTTTGTTTATCTTGGCACCTGTGGTGACATTGATGCCTGCCCTAGCTGCTTGGGCTGTCGTGCCGTTCGGGCCAGAACTAGTGTTAGCCAACGTCAACGCGGGCCTGATGTACGTGATGGCGATTACCTCGATCGGTGTGTACGGGGTCATTGTGGCAGGCTGGGCCTCCAATTCTAAGTATGCCTTCTTGGCTGCGATGCGGGCCTCGGCACAAATGCTGTCGTACGAACTTGCAATTGGTTTTGTACTGGTGACAGTGTTGCTGGTGTCAGGCAGTTTGAACATGACTGAAATTGTCAATGTGCAAACGCGTGGTTGGTTTGCCGACCACGGTGTCAATTTCATGTCCTGGAACTGGCTGCCGTTGTTGCCCCTGTTTGTGATCTATGTGATCTCGGCAGTCGCTGAAACCAACCGTCATCCGTTTGACGTGGTCGAAGGTGAATCCGAAATCGTGGCAGGTCACATGGTCGAGTATTCGGGCATGGCGTTTGCGCTGTTTTTCTTGGGCGAATACGCCAACATGATTTTCTTGTCATGTATGGCCTCGATTATGTTCTTGGGCGGCTGGGCTGCCCCAATCGAGATCGCTCCGCTGACTTGGATACCAGGCTGGCTATGGCTAGGTCTTAAAACGTTTGTTGTGGTTTCTCTGTTCATCTGGTTTCGCGCGTCGTTTCCGCGGTATCGGTACGATCAAATCATGCGTTTGGGCTGGAAGATATTCATCCCGCTGACTGGCGTGTGGTTGGTTGTTGTGGCGATCTGGATGCAGACGCCCTGGAACATCTGGAACTAAGTGCGGCTAGACAGAAAAGGCATGTATGGAAGCGATTAAAGATTTTTTTGGTAGTTTGATGCTGCTTGAGTTGCTCAAGGGCATGAAGCTGACAGGTAAGTATTTTTTCAAGCGCAAAATTACGTTGCGTTATCCGCTTGAAAAAACACCACAGTCACCACGTTTTCGTGGCTTGCATGCGTTGCGTCGTTATCCCAACGGCGAAGAGCGTTGTATCGCTTGCAAGTTGTGCGAAGCCGTTTGCCCAGCCTTGGCCATCACGATTGAGTCTGAACAGCGTGAAGATGGTTCGCGCCGTACGACTCGCTACGACATCGATCTGACTAAATGCATTTTTTGCGGTTTCTGTGAAGAAAGCTGCCCAGTCGATTCAATTGTTGAAACGCATATTCACGAATATCACGGTGAAAAACGCGGTGATTTGTATTTCACAAAAGACATGTTGTTGGCGGTGGGTGATCGCTACGAAGAAGATATCGCCCGCAATCGCGCAATTGACGCGCCTTATCGTTGATATGGCCGAGGTCTGAAAAGAAATGATGTTTACAACTATCCTGTTCTATGTGTTGGCTCTGGTGCTGGTCGTGGCGGCGTTTCGAGTCATTACGGCTTCAAGCCCAGTCACCGCTGTGCTGCATCTGATTTTGGCATTTGCAAATGCCGCAATGATCTGGATGTTGCTGGGCGCTGAATTTTTAGCGTTGCTGCTCGTACTGGTATATGTGGGCGCGGTGATGGTGTTGTTCTTGTTTGTCGTGATGATGCTAGATGTCAAGATGGAAGAACTGCGCACTGGCATCAAAACCTATTTGCCGATGGGTCTGATCGTTGGCTTGATTATGGTCGCCGAGATGTCGTTTGTACTGGCAACATCTTGGGGGCAGGTTGGTCCGGCCGCTGATATGGGTAACGATTACAACAACACTCGCACACTCGGTGAGGCCATGTACACCGAATACGCCTTCGCGGTTGAAGTCGGTGCAGTGCTCTTGCTGGTCGGCATGATCGCTGCGATCTCGTTAACGCTGCGCAAACGTCGCGACGTGAAATATAACGACCCAGGCGCCGCGGTGCGTGTACGTGCCAAAGATCGGGTGCGCTTGGTCAAGATGCCTAGCCAAGAGGCTGTGAATGCTAAAGGAGATCAGCCATGATGACCTTGACCCTGCCGCACTTTTTAGTGCTGGGCGCCATTTTGTTTGCGATTGGTGTGTTTGGGATTTTTTTGAATCGTCGCAACCTGATCGTGTTGTTGATGTCGGTTGAGTTAATGCTTTTGGCCGTGAACATGAACTTTGTTGCCTTCTCAACCTGGATGGGTGATGCGGCGGGGCAGGTATTCGTGTTCTTTATTCTGACGGTTGCAGCCGCCGAGGCCGCGATTGGCCTGGCAATTTTAGTGCTGCTCTTCCGCAACCTCAGTACCATTAACGTAGACGAACTTGATAGCCTGAAGGGCTGATCGGATCACGGAACAATATGTTTAGCTCACCCTCTCTCTATCTGACCATCGCACTCGCGCCCTTGTTAGGCGCGATTCTTGCTGGTTTGTTTGGTACTGGCTTTTTGGGGCGTCAGGTTAGTCGTCGCAACTCGCATCTTCTGACCATCGCCCTGGTTGCCGTGTCGGCCATCGGGTCTATCTTGGTACTGAAAGATGTGCTCAATGGCCACACCTTTGACGGCACGGTCTACACCTGGTCTTTGTTAGGCCAGGCAAAATTAGAAATTGGTTTTCTGATCGATCCGCTGTCAGCACTCATGATGGTGGTGGTGACGTCAGTGTCGCTGATGGTCCATATCTACACCATCGGCTACATGGCTGAAGATCCTGGTTATCAGCGTTTCTTTGCTTACATCTCTTTGTTTACTTTCTCGATGCTGATGCTGGTCATGTCTAACAACATGGTGCAGCTGTTTTTTGGCTGGGAGGCTGTCGGCCTGGTGTCGTATTTGTTGATCGGCTTTTGGTACACCAAGCCCACCGCGATTTTTGCAAACATGAAGGCCTTTTTGGTCAATCGAGTGGGTGACTTTGGTTTTGTGCTTGGTATCGGTTTGCTCTTTGCCTACGCGGGTACGATGCATTACGGCGAAGTGTTCAAACAAGCCGACAAGCTTGCTGCGTTGACCTTGCCCGGCACGGACTGGATGTTGCTGACTGTCGCCTGCATTTGCTTGTTCATCGGTGCGATGGGTAAATCTGCTCAAGTCCCCCTGCATACTTGGTTGCCTGACTCAATGGAAGGCCCCACGCCAATCTCGGCACTGATCCACGCGGCAACGATGGTGACGGCGGGGATCTTTATGGTGGCGCGTTTCTCCCCATTGTTTGAACTGTCAAATACAGCACTGTCATTCATCATCGTGATCGGTGCCGTGGGCGCGTTGTTCTTGGGTATTTTGGGTATCATCCAAAATGACATTAAGCGTGTCGTGGCGTATTCAACCTTATCGCAACTGGGTTACATGACGGTGGCTCTGGGTGCGTCAGCCTACTCGGTCGCAATCTTTCACTTAATGACGCACGCTTTCTTTAAAGCCTTGTTGTTTTTGGGTGCGGGCTCGGTGATTATCGGTATGCACCACGATCAAGATATTCGCAACATGGGTGGTTTGCGTAAGTACATGCCCATCACGTGGATTACCTTTTTGATTGGCACACTGGCCTTGGTCGGCACGCCGTTTTTCTCAGGTTTTTACTCTAAAGAGCACATCATTGAAGCGACGGCTTCAGCGAACGTGTGGGGTGCGAGCTTTGCGCATTACGCCACCTTGATTGGTGTGTTTGTGACCTCTCTTTATTCTTTCCGTGTCTACTTTTTAGTGTTTCATGGCAAAGAGCGTTTTGCAACACACGACACGGCGCCTGGGCACGATGCTCATGCCGCTTGTGGTCACGATCATGACCACGCGCATGCTCATGGTCATGACCATGGCGCTCACGGGGATGCTCATGCCCACGATGCGCACGATGCTCACGGCCACCACGGCGGTAAGCCCCACGAATCTCCTTGGGTGGTGACCTTGCCCTTGGTCTTGCTGGCCATCCCTTCTATCATTATCGGTGCGATTGCAGTTGATCCTTTACTGTTCGGCACGTACTTTAAAGACTCGATTGTGATCCTTACCGGCCACCCTGCGATGGCAGAGCTTGCCAAAGAATGGCATCACGTTCACGGCTGGGTGGGCTATGCCTTGCATGCCTTTACCACAGTGCCCTTCTGGCTCGTGGTGGCGGGCGCAGTGGTGGCTTGGTACTGCTACTTGATCAATCCTAAAGTCCCTGCCGCGATTCAGTCAAACCTCGCGTTCGTCAATAAGATTCTTGAAAACAAGTACTTCTTTGACTGGTTCAACGAGCAGGTGCTGGCGCGTGGTTTGCGCGCAGTCGGTACTAGCTTTTGGCAACGTGGCGATCGTGGTTTGATCGATGGCCTCTTGGTCAATGGTTCGGCAAAATTAGTGGGTGCGTTGGCAGCTGTGACTCGTCGTTTCCAGACGGGCTACATCTATCACTACGCCTTTGCGATGATCATCGGCCTCTTGGTTGCGATCACCTACGTTATCTTTGGTACTAAATAATGACAAGCGAGATGGCTTCTTTTACGACTCCGTGGCTCACGTTCGCGATTTTTGTGCCGATCGTCTGCGGCTTGTTGATTTTGGCGGTGGGTAGCGACGAACGCCCGGCACTGACACGCAATCTTTCGCTGATTAGCGCCTTGCTGAGCTTTTTTGTCACGATTCCTCTTTACACGGGCTTTGACAACACCACCGCTGCGATGCAGTTTGTGATTGAAAAGCCTTGGATCCCAGCCTTTGCAGTGATGTACCACTTGGGCGTTGACGGTATCTCGTTGTGGTTTGTGCTGCTGACCGCTTTTATTACGATCATCGTTGTGTTGGCCGGCTGGGAAGTTATCACCTCGCGCATCGCGCAATACATGGCCGCCTTCTTGATTTTGTCAGGCTTGATGATTGGTGTATTCGTCGCGATGGACGGCCTGTTGTTCTATATTTTCTTTGAAGCCACGCTCATCCCGATGTACATCATCGTAGGCGTGTGGGGCGGCCCCAACCGAGTCTACGCCGCGTTCAAGTTCTTCTTGTATACGCTGATGGGTTCGTTGCTGACCTTGGTTGCGTTTTTATACCTCTGGAACGAAGCAGGTGGTTCGTTTGACATTCAAACCTGGCATGACTTGCCACTGGCGTATACGCCGCAGGTTTTTATTTTCTTTGCGTTCTTGGCTGCCTTCGCTGTCAAAGTGCCAATGTGGCCAGTGCACACGTGGTTGCCCGATGCGCACGTCGAGGCGCCTACCGGCGGCTCGGTGGTGTTGGCGGCCATCATGCTAAAGCTTGGCGCTTATGGCTTTTTAAGATTATCGCTACCAATTGTGCCGGATGCGTCAGTGGGCATGTCAGGCATCATCATTGCCTTATCGTTGATCGCTGTGATCTATATCGGCATGGTTGCGATTGTGCAAGATGACATGAAAAAGCTCGTGGCCTATTCGTCTGTCGCGCACATGGGTTTTGTGACGCTGGGCTTCTTTATCTTTAACACAGCCGGTGTTGAGGGTGCGATTGTGCAGATGGTGTCGCACGGTTTTGTGTCGGCCGCGATGTTCTTATGCATTGGGGTGTTGTACGACCGGATGCATAGCCGTCAGATCTCTGATTACGGTGGTGTGATCAACACGATGCCGCGCTTCGTGACGTTCTTTGTGTTGTTCTCGATGGCCAATGCAGGTTTGCCAGCAACCAGTGGTTTTGTGGGCGAATTCATGGTCATCATGGGTGCCGTACAGTTCAATTTCTGGATCGGTTTGTTGGCTGCAACAGCCTTGATCCTTGGGGCCTCATATTCTCTCTGGATGGTCAAACGGGTTGCGTTTGGTGATGTGGCCAATGATCACGTGCGTGATTTGAAAGATCTGTCGAATCGCGAATTTTTCATTCTAGGGATCATGGCGCTTGCCGTGCTCTATATGGGTATTCATCCCAAGCCCTTTACTGATGTGATGCACACCTCAGTCGAGGCCCTGTTGCAACACGTATCCAATTCAAAACTGTAAGCCCCGCCATGATGCAATCTCAATTCGATTTCGGCCTGGCCGCACCAGAAATTATTCTGACAGTGATGGGCATGGTCATCCTGATCCTGGATGCACTGAGCAGTGGTGCGCGGCGCACACTGGCCTATGGTTTGTCTTTGGTGACTCTCGCTGTGTTGGCAGGGGTCTCTTTCTGGCAATGGAACATCGGCTTGGTGGGCGAAACATTCTTCGGGATGTACATCGCTGACCCGTTGGCGCATTTGTTAAAAATGGCCTCTTATCTTGCGGTCGCACTTACGCTGGTCTACGGACGCGAATACATGCAGACGCGCGATATGTTGCGCGGTGGCGAATTTTATGTGTTGGTGCTATTTGCCCTGTTGGGGCAGATGGTCATGATCTCTGCCGGTAACTTTTTGACCATTTATTTGGGTCTTGAGTTGATGTCATTGGCGCTTTACGCACTCGTTGCGATTCGCCGTGATCATGCGCAGTCAACCGAGGCTGCCATGAAATATTTTGTGCTGGGCGCCTTGGCCTCGGGCTTTATGTTGTACGGCATGTCAATGTTGTACGGCGCCACTGGCAACCTTGATTTGCGCAACATTGCTGATGCGGTGAACTCGGGTCAGATCGATTATCTGCCTCTCACTTTTGGTGTGGTGTTTTTGGTGGCAGGTTTGGCCTTTAAGCTGGGCGCGGTACCGTTTCATATGTGGGTGCCCGATGTGTATCAAGGTTCACCAACAGCGGTCACCCTGGTGTTGGCAGCAGCGCCTAAACTGGCGGCCTTTGCGATTACTTTGCGTATTCTGGTAGTGGGTTTGGGAGACTTGACCGGCGACTGGCAACCCATGTTGCTGATTTTGGCCTTCCTGTCGCTCGCGATTGGTAATCTGACTGCCATTATGCAAACCAACTTCAAGCGGATGTTGGCCTACTCGACAATTTCGCATATGGGCTTCATCTTGTTGGGCTTGGCGTCGGGCTCACTAGATGGTGACAAGCAGTTTGATACTGAGTCGTATGGTTCAGCTCTGTTTTATATGCTGACTTACGTGCTGACCACGCTTGCTACGTTCGGCTTAATCATGTTGATGGCCCGCGAAGGCCACGAGTGCGAAGAGATCAGCGACCTCAAGGGCTTGAATCGTCGTAGCCCCTGGATGGCAGCATTGCTCTTGCTATTGATGTGTTCGCTGGCAGGCTTGCCACCTTTGGTTGGCTTTGACGCAAAGCTGTTGATTTTGCAGACACTCCTGAAATCGGATCGGCTCTGGCTGGCGGTTGTCGCAGTGTTGTTCTCGTTGATTGGCGCTTTCTATTATTTGCGTGTGATCAAGGTGATGTACTTTGATGAGCCCGAAGTGGCTGCCCCGGCTATGAGTACAGTGTGGTGGGTACCCCGCAGTCTGATCATCATCAACGGCTTGGCGGTTCTAGTGCTTGGCCTCATGCCCAATGGATTGTTGGTGATGTGTTTGCAAGCCATGCGCGCGACGTTGGCGTTTTAATGGATGAACCAAACCGCGGCAGTCTGGCTCTTGATTCTGTTGGCTTTCATCGCCGCAAATGTGCCGTTTCTGAATAATCGAGTGTTTGCGGTGTGGCAGCCCAAGAGTTTGCCGGTACCAAAGGCCTTTTGGTTGCGCGCGTTTGAGCTCCTTGTGCTGTACTTTGTGGTGGGCACAGTTGGGATTGCGTTTGAGCGTTTGATTGGCAACGTCTTTACGCAGCGCTGGGAGTTTTATGCCATCACGCTTAGCCTGTTTGTCGTGATGGCGTTTCCGGGATTTGTGTTTCGCTATTTGCTACGCCGCGCTTAAGTTTCAAACCAGTTTAAAACCCCGTCAAGCCCCGCAAAATTTAACGCGTAATTCGCCTGGGCGCGCACGACAGGTTTGGCGCGATACGCCACCGAATAGCCCGCTAAGCCAAGCATTTTCAGATCATTAGCACCATCCCCAATCGCAATAATCTGGTGCGTTTGCGCGCCAAGCGCCTGGGCAAAGGCGGTTAAGGTATCGGCCTTGCCCTGCGCATCAAGAATCCGTCCGTTGACTTTGCCCGTGAGCAGACCGTGCTCTTGCTCGAGCACGTTAGCATGTGCGGCATCTAAACCTAAACGGGCTTTAAGTTTCTCGGTAAAAAAGGTGAAACCACCCGAAACCAGTAGCACTTTGATCCCAGCTTGTTGTGCCGTGCTGACCAGTTGCTCTGCGCCTGGGTTCAAACGCAGTTTTTGCTCATAGACCTGTTGCAGTACCTGAGCGGATAAGCCCCTTAAAAAGGCCACGCGACGTGTCAAGCTGTCAGAAAAATCTTTGATCTCACCACGCATCGCTGCTTCGGTAATTGAGGCGACCTGCTCTTTGACTCCACCAAACGCTGCGATCTCGTCAATGCACTCGATGTTGATCAGGGTTGAGTCCATATCCATCGCCAATACTTTGCAATCGGCCAAGCGGCTGCCTGCTGCAATGTAAGCCGTATCCACTGCGTGACGCTCGCCCCAGGCCAGCAACTCGGCGCGGGTCTCGACGCTATCGTTTACCTTCAATAAGCGGGCGGCCGTGGTGCTAATACGTTGCACGCCAGCGGCTTCGCTCAACGCAGCAGCTTGTTCAATAAGGTCGCTTGCCAACGCGGGTGATTGCACGACGAGATTAAAGGTGGTCATAGACAGTTTAGGCTGTTGAGTTGTGAAAGGATTGATAAAAAAACTTAAATGATTAACTGACGCTGTTTATGCAAAAAAGAGCGCTTGAGTACGCTGATTATCGTTAGGCTAGCGACCGTAATAACGTACGAACCGCCTCATAACGTGCGTTGACGTCGAGCCCTTTGATTTCAACCCGTAGTTTATCTTGGCCGGCAAAGCGAATGTTTTTTTGCTTTTGCGCCAGCTCAATCAGGCGTATTGGGTCAACCGTGGTCGTTTGTTTAAAGTGCAGCATGATTTGCATCTCGCTTGCATCAATTTTTTGAATCCCCAAGGGCAAGCCTAATAAGCGGATCTTGTGGGTTGAGAGCAAGGTACGGGCTGGCTCAGGTAGTTTGCCAAAGCGATCGATGAGTTCTTCTTGGATCACAATCAAATCGTCTTCATCTTTACAACTCGATAAGCGCTTGTAGAGCGATAGCCGCGCCGGAATGTCACCGCAGAAATCAGCAGGCAGTAGGGCGGGGGCGTGAAGGTTCACCTCGCAACCCGCGCTGAAGGGGGCATCAAGATCGGGCTCCACGCCGGCCTTGAGTGCACGTACGGCTTCGTTGAGCATATCGTTGTACATCGAGAAGCCGATCTCTTGGATATTGCCCGATTGTGATTCGCCAAGCACCTCGCCGGTGCCACGAATTTCAAGATCATGCATGGCCAAAAAGAAGCCCGAACCAAGCTCTTCCATCGCTTGAATCGCCTCGAGGCGTTTTTTGGCGTTCTTCGTGATTGAGTCTTCGCCGGGCGTCATCAGGTAGGCGTAGGCTTGGTGGTGCGAACGCCCCACGCGGCCGCGCAATTGATGCAACTGCGCTAAACCAAAACGGTCGGCCCGATGGATGATGATGGTGTTAGCACTTGAGACGTCGATGCCGGTTTCGATAATCGTGGTGCATAACAACACGTTAAACCGTTGTTGATAAAAACCTTTCATCACTTGTTCAAGGTCGCGTTCACCCATCTGGCCATGCGCTACGGCAATGCGGGCCTCGGGCACAAGCTCTTCAAGGCGGGCGCGACGGTTGTGAATGGTTTCAACTTCGTTATGCAAAAAGTACGCTTGCCCACCGCGCTTGAGTTCGCGCAGCAAGGCTTCGCGAATGGTGCTGTTATCCTCACGGCGTACAAACGTTTTAATGGCCAGACGCTTTTGTGGTGCCGTAGCAATCACTGAAAAGTCGCGAATCCCTTCAAGCGACATCCCAAGTGTTCGAGGGATCGGCGTGGCTGTGAGCGTCAAGACATCGACCTCTGCGCGTAGCGACTTGAGTACTTCTTTTTGACGCACACCAAAGCGATGTTCTTCGTCGATGATGACGAGCCCCAGGCGCATAAAGTTAACGTCTTTCGATAAGAGCTTATGCGTACCAATGACGATATCGATGGTGCCGTCGTTGATGCCCACGATGGCGCTGGCCACTTCTTTGGCGGATCTGAAGCGCGAGAGTTCAACGACCTTCACCGGCCAGTCGGCAAAGCGATCTGAAAAGGTTTGCGCGTGTTGCTCGGCCAACAGAGTCGTTGGGCACAAAATCGCGACCTGCTTGCCGTTTGCGATGGCTAAAAAGGCTGCGCGTAGGGCGACTTCGGTTTTGCCAAAGCCCACATCACCGCACACCAGTCGATCCATTGGGCGCCCCGAGGTCATGTCGGCTAAGACGCGTTGAATGGCGGCGGCTTGGTCTACGGTTTCTTCAAACCCAAAGCCCTCAGAGAATAATTCGTAATCCCCTAAAGGCAGTTTGAAGGCAAAGCCCTGTCGTGCAGCACGTTTGGCGTAAATGTCTAAGAGCTCAGCCGCAGTATCGCGTACCTGTTGTGCAGCTTTGCGGCGGGCTTTCTCCCATTGGCCTGAACCAAGCTGATGCAAGGGGGCTGTCTCTGGGTCGTTGCCGCTATAACGCGCAATGACGTGCAACTGCGCGACGGGTACGTACAGCGTCGTCTTATTGGCGTACTCAAGATGAAGAAACTCCATCTCGCCTTCGCCCATATCCATGTTGATCAGGCCGTGATAACGCCCGATGCCGTGTTGCGCGTGAACGACCGGGTCACCGATGCGTAACTCAGATAAATCGCGCACCATGGCTTCGACGTTGCTGGCGCGCTCTTGATCGCGCTTGCCACGCCGTGCCGTGGTGCCGTGTCCGGGGTACAGGTCGTTTTCAGTAATAAAGATCAGATGCTGCCCCGGCAACTGAAAGCCGGTATTGAGCTGCGCTACCGTAATCGCAAAATGTGCATCACCTTCTAAAAACAGGGCGAGTGATTCGGTTTGCGCGTCTGGGACAAGGCCATGCTCGGCTAACATCTGTAAGATGGTTTCGCGTCGACCGTGCGAGTCGGTGCACAAGACCAGTCGTTGCTGCGTTTGACTTAACAGTGCGCGGAGTTTTTGTACTGGATCGTCAGAACGGCGCGAAATCCCGATATCGGGTGCAGCTAAAAACTCGGGGTGCTCGGTCTCGGTGGTGAGTGCGATTCGTGCAAATAACTTGAGCTGTTCAAACAGCGTGTCAGCCCGCAAAAATAACGCGTCTGGCGCAAGCACTGGGCGCTCGCGATCACTCTTTAAAAAGTTAAAGCGGCTGGCAGTGTCTTGGGCAAAGCGGCGCATGGCATCGTCGATATCCCCGAGCGTCACCATGATGGTGTCTTGCGTCAGGTAATCGAATAAGGTGGCGGTGCTGTCAAAAAACAGCGGTAAATAGTATTCAACGCCGGCAAACGCTATACCATTACCAATATCGCGGTAGGGCAAGGCACGGGATGGGTCGCCCTCAAACACTTCGCGAAAGCCCGAACGAAAATGATTGCGCGCGGCTTCATCCATCGGAAACTCGCGCCCGGGCAGCAACTGCACTGAGCCTACGGGGTACAAGCTGCGTTGAGTGTCGATGTCGAAGGCGCGAATCGATTCGATTTCGTCATCAAATAAATCAATGCGATAGGGCACCACAGAGCCCATCGGAAATAAATCAATCAAACTGCCGCGTACACAGAACTCGCCCGGTACCGTTACCTGAGAAACATGGGCGTAATTTGCCAACATCAATTGCGCGCGTAACGCGGCTTCGTCGAGTTTGTCTTTTTGCTTGAATGAAAACGTGTACGCAGCTAAAAAACTTGGTGGCGGCAAGCGGTACAGCGCAGTGGTAATCGGTACGGTCAACACATCAACTTCGTGTTGCATCAAAGCGTGCAAGGTACGCAGTCGCTCAGAGATCAGATCTTGGTGCGGCGAAAAACTATCGTAGGGCAGAGTCTCCCAGTCGGGCAGGGGGCGCACTTTCAGCTCAGGGGCAAAAAGCGGGATCTCATCGGCGAGGCGCTGTGCCTCAAGTGGTTCAGCCGTCAACAGGACAAGTGTTTTGCCGGCTTGCCGCGCTAGTTGTGCCAACAACCACGCATCACCCGAGCCGGGTGGGCGAGGATGGTGATAGCGCAGGCCCGGTTTAAGAGCACTGAGCAGTGTTGAAAGCGTTGAGGCGACTGAAGCGGGTGCGGCGGGCATAACAAGCCAATATAAAAAAAGATACAGGCGCCATCCCAAAATAGGGGGCGCCGCGTGAAGTGCTGATTATAAGACGAGGGGTGCCAACGCAAGCGCTGCTGCGACCACGAATATGGCGATGACTCTTAGTAAATTTGAAAGTCGTGCTTGTGTTTTCACCCATTGAACCGTCGGCGGGTGATCTAGCAAGTCTTTTTCATAGACGCGATGCATACTCGACCCATATAATGAGTCGCTCTAATGGAATGCTATGAGCCTTGCTAAGACCACCCCGCGTATTGTTGCCCTTGTACCCTCGGCCGGAGTCGGCGCGCGTGCGCAGTCGCAAGTGCCCTCTGTGATGTCTAATGCAGCGATGCCTAAGCAATACCGCCTATTGGCAGGCGTGCCGATGTTGCGACGCTCGGTGCAGGCCTTGTTGAACGAGCCTCGAATTGAACAAGTGCGTGTGGTGGTGGCCTTGGGTGATTTGCTAGCAACGCAATGCCTGGCTGGCTTGCCACGCACGGTCTGCTGCCCTTGTGGTGGCGCTACACGCGCTCGAACAGTATTAAACGGTCTTCAAGACGCGCAATTGCGTGCAGAAGACTGGGTGCTTGTGCACGATGCGGCTCGGCCTGGTTTGCCGGCAGAGGCTTTGGCGCGCCTGATCGATAGTTGTTTGCCTCACTCGGTGGGTGGTTTGCTGGCGATGCCAGTTGCCGATACGGTGAAACGTTCGCACCCGACGTCTCCAAAGACTGTGCAACAAACGATTGCGCGCGAGTCGTTGTGGCTGGCACAAACCCCGCAAATGTTTCGGGCCGGTTTGCTCGAGCAGGCCTTAGTCACTGCAATTGAGCGCAACCTGTCGATTACCGATGAGTCTTCAGCACTCGAAGCGGCGGGGCATGCGCCTTTATTGATACAAGGTTCGGCCTTAAATGCCAAGGTGACATGGCCCGAAGATTTTGAATGGGTGCAATCATGGCTGTAACTCACGCGCGTGAGCGTCAAGGTGAGTGCAAGTGAACCCTCATGCGTTTCGCGTTGGGCAGGGCTTTGATGTACACGCATTGGTGCCCGAGCGAGCTTTAATCATTGGTGGCGTGCAGATTGAGCACAGTTTGGGTTTGCTGGGGCACTCTGATGCTGATGTGTTGTTGCATGCTTTGACGGATGCCCTGTTGGGTGCAGCGGGACTGGGTGATATTGGACGGCATTTTCCGGATACTGATCCTCAGTACCGTGGTGCGGATAGTCGCCTGTTGTTGCGTACTGCGTATCAACGGGTGCGTGAGGCGGGTTGGCAGGTGGTCAATATCGATGCCACCATTCATGCGCAAGCACCAAAAATGGGCCCTCATATCGGCGGGATGATTGCCAATATTGCCCATGACCTGACCCTTGCGGTCACCTCGATCAATATCAAAGCTAAAACCAACGAAGGCTTGGGTCACCTTGGGCGCCAAGAAGGGATCGCCGCAAATGTGATCGTGTTACTGAGCGCTCACAGCCCGCCATCCGGGATAAACACATAGCCATGCCCCCACACGGTTTGAATATACGCGGGCTTTGAAGGGTTCACCTCGATGAGTTTACGCAGGCGCGAGATTTGCACATCTAGGCTGCGGTCGTAGGCCTCGTATTCACGCCCACGGGCGAGTTCCATCAGTTTTTCGCGCGAGATTGGAATCTTGGGGTGGCGACCAAAGACCTTCAGCACTGAAAATTCACCGGTTGTGATCGGTACGATATGACGATCGCGTGTCAGGGTGCGGGTGGCCAGATTGAGCTCAAAGGGCCCAAAGTAGATGGCTTCGTGATCGTAACTAGGCGCGCCTGGATGTTCGTCGCTGCCACGCCGACGCAAAATTGCTTTGATACGGGCTAAGAGTTCACGCGGATTAAAGGGCTTGGATAGATAATCATCTGCGCCCATTTCGAGGCCAATGATGCGATCGATTTCTTCGGCACGGGCTGTGAGCATAATCAGAGGAGTATTGTCGTGATTGCCGCGCAGGCGACGGCAAATCGACAAGCCATCCTCGCCCGGCAGTATTAAATCAAGCACCAACAAGTCAATGTGTTCGCGATGCCAGATTTTGCTCATCTCTTGGCCATCTTCGGCTGTTAATACGCTAAAGCCTTGATCGGTAAGATATCGACGTAATAAATCACGCAAACGAGGGTCGTCATCGACCACTAGAATTTTGCGCACAATAGGGGAGGGTAAGATATTCATCATGTAAAACACTCGCTTTTTAAGGCAAGTAGAAGCCAAAAGTCGGACAGAAACAGTGCAAGACCGCACCATACCGGATTTGTCACAATGTTTTGTACGACCTGAGCTATGCTTAACGGGTTGTAACAATTGGTTACAACTGCAAGCGAGAACGCGAGTGAAAACTTGGCTGAGATAGGGCGAGTTCACGTGCGGCCATTCAAGTCGCACGAGGGTAATTTTTGATAACGAGAAAACGCGATACACACACTGAAGTGATGATTTGTTAGAGAAAATGGCTGACAAAGAATTTGCTCAACATGGAAGGGACAATCCAGATGTTTCAAGCTAGCCAATTACGTCGAACTCTTGAAGTCAGCGGAAAACAGTACGATTATTTCAGCCTGCCCGAAGCCCAGCTATCCGGTTTGCGCGAGCTCAATACCTTACCCTACACCTTACGAATTTTGCTTGAGAATTTGTTGCGACATCAGGCGCTGAGCGATCGCGCTGTTTCGTCTGTCGACGTCGAACAACTGGTGGCGCAGCTGGTGGCTCGCCAAGCCGATTGTGTGATTGAGTTCAGGCCTGCGCGCGTGTTGATGCCTGAATCGTCTGGGCTGACCTTGATGGGTGATTTGGCCGCGATGCGCGATGCAATGACTGCGGTTGGTGGTGACCCAGCCTTGATCAATCCCAGCGTTGCGATGGATTTTGTCGTTGATCATTCTGTGATGGTTGAAGATTCGGGTAAACCGACTTCGCTTGAACACAATATGACGATTGAGTTTGAGCAAAATCGTGAGCGGTACGAATTTTTGCGCTGGTGTAGTCAGGCCTTTGATGGCGTGCGCGTGTTTCCGCCAGGTTCTGGGATTTTGCATCAGATTAATTTAGAATTTTTAGGCAAAGTGGTTTGGACGAAAGAGCATCAAGGTCGCCAGTTGGCGTTTCCTGATTCGTTGATTGGGATGGATAGCCATACTGCGATGATCAATGCCTTAGGGGTCGTGGGTTGGGGTGTCGGTGGCTTTGAGGGTGGTGCAGTGGCCTTGGGAGAGCCGGTCTCTGTGCCAATCCCTGAAGTCGTTGGCTGTCAGTTGATCGGTGCGTTACAGCCCGGTGTGACCTCAACCGACCTGGTACTGACCATCACACAACGTTTGCGTGGCGAAGACGTGATTGGGCGGTTCATTGAGTACTTTGGTGTAGGGGTCGATGCACTGACCTTGCCTGAACGGGCAACCGTCTCAAACATGACGCCCGAGTGTGGCGCAACCATGAGTTTTTTTCCGGTGGATCATGAGACGCTTCGTTATCTGACTATTTCGGGACGTAGCGCAGAGCAAGTTGCCCTGGTCCAGGCCTACTGTCAGGCGCAAGGTTTGTGGCGAGACGCTCAGACCTTGACGCCACGCTACGCGAAAGTGATTGAGATTGATTTATCGGCAGTGGTGCCTAGCATGGCGGGACCGAGTCGCCCAGATGCGCGGGTTGATCTTGCAGGGGTCGCTCAAGCGTTTAACCATGTGATTGCGTCTAAGAAGACGCCGGTACCTACTCTCGCGGCTGAGAAGCTTGGTGCTAGCGTGGCGCAGGGCAAACCGTCTTCATCTTCAGTTCAGGTGACAGAAGCGGCGATGTCGGTCAGCGACATTCAGGATGGCTCGGTGGTCATCGCCGCCATCACAAGTTGCACCAATACGTCTAATCCTGCTGTGATGATTGGTGCGGGTTTACTGGCCCGTAACGCACGTCGTCGTGGATTGAAGCCCAAGCCTTGGGTGAAAACGTCGTTATCTCCGGGTTCGCGTGTGGTGGCCGATTATTTAAAGGTCTCAGGGTTGCAAGCCGAGCTTGATGCCTTAGGCTTTAACGTTGTAGGCTTTGGTTGCATGAGTTGCATGGGCAACTCTGGCCCCTTGCCCGAGCCGATATTAAAAGCGATTGAGACACAACAGTTAGCCACAGTGGCGGTGTTGTCGGGTAATCGTAATTTTGATGCGCGCGTGCATAACAGCGTGCAAGTTAATTTTTTAGCTTCGCCGCCCTTGGTGGTGGCGTATTCGCTGACAGGCTCAATACGAACTGACCTCACGCAAGAGCCGTTAGGGCATGACGAGCAAGGTGCGGCGGTGTATCTGAAAGATATTTGGCCCGCTCCTGAAGAGATTCGCGCCATGATCGAACGCTATGTTGAGCCTCATTTGTATCAAGAGCGCTATCAAACAATCTTTGAAGGCTCGCCACAATGGCGGGCATTGACAAGTGTGACTGGCAAAATTTACGACTGGAATCCAGAGAGTCTGTTTATTCAACGCCCGCCGTATTTTGATGGTATGACCCGCGAGGTGCCTGCGCACGAAGATATCCTTGGTGCACGAGTGCTTGGGATGTTTGGCGATATGCTCACGACCGATCACATTTCGCCGATCGGAAAATTTTCTGTGCAGACGCCAGCCGGCGAGTATCTGCAATCTTTGGGGGTTGCCCCTGCAGATTTTGTGAATTACGGGGCGCGTCGCTTAAATCACCAAGTGATGATGCGCGGCACCTTTGCAAACGTGCGCCTGCATAACGAACTGACTCCAGAAGTGCAGGGTAGTTCGACCTTGCATATGCCAAGCAAAGAGCCAATGTCAATTTACGCGGCAGCACAACGGTATCGCGAAGAGGGCGTGCCCTTGGTCGTTGTCGCGGGTAAAGAATATGGAGCTGGGTCATCGCGCGACTGGGCTGCCAAAGGTACGGGTTTACTTGGTGTGCGCGCCGTAATCGCTGAGTCACTTGAGCGCATTCATCGGTCAAATTTGGTGAGCATGGGTGTATTGCCGCTGCAGTTTTTAAATGGCGACACTCGACACTCGCTTGGCTTGAACGGCTCTGAAACCTTTGATATCCGTGGGCTAAAAGCAGGTCTGAAGGCGCGCGAGCAGCTTGATTGCCTGATTAGGTACGAAGATGGCCGTTCGCAAACAATCCGTTTGTTGGTGCGCCTGGATAGCGACGTTGAAGCCGAGTATTACAGGCACGGTGGCATTTTGCAGTGCGTGCTAAGAGCTCGTTTAGAGCAGGCCTCTGCGTAGTGTTGGTGGTGTGCGGTCTGCTTGAGCGAACGGCTAGGCAGACCGAAGAGAGATGAAAATGATGATGCGCAGCGTTGCAGGTAAGCAAGTATTGTTGAAGTTGAGTATTCGTCGCTTGTTAGTGTGTACGCTGTGGTGTCTAAGTGGCGCGGCATGGTCGCAGACTGATTTCCCTAATCGTTCGATCACGTTCATTGTGCCGCAATCGGCAGCGGGCTCGACTGACACGGTGGCCCGGCTGACGGCGCAAAAATTAGGTGACAGTTTTGGGCGACAAGTGATTGTTGAGAATCGTGCGGGTGCAAGTGGCATCATCGGTGCTGATCTGGTTGCGAAGGCGATACCCAATGGTTATACGTTGTTGGTGGCAGGCACTGGAATCATCGCGATCAACCCATTTTTATATAAAAATATTACGTATGATCCGTTTAAAAGTTTCGTGCCAATTGCCTTGATTGGTTATTCAAATGATGTGTTGGTCGTGCATCCCGCCGTGCCGGCTAATACCTTGAGCGAGTTGGTGGCGTTGGCCAAAGCGAAGCCTGGCGACATGAAATACGCCTCAGCCGGAGTCGGAACCTCACCTCATTTAACAGCCGAGCTGTTTCGTCAGTTGACTGCGACAGACTTGTTGCATGTGCCCTATAAAGGCAGTACGCCAGCTGTAGTTGCCACGGTGAGTGGCGAAACCTCTTTGATGTTTACAGGGATCGCATCATCGATTGCTCATATCAAAAGTGGGCGCTTAAAGCCAATTTCAGTTAGTAGCGCTGCACGTTCGACGTCTTTGCCCGACGTCCCGACAATTGCTGAGTCGGGTTACCCCGGCTTCGAGGTGAATTATTGGATTGGCTTATTTGCGCCCACAGGCACGCCCTCAGAGGTGGTCGCTCAACTTAACACTGAAATCAATCGTTTCTTAGATCAGCCCGATACGCGTGCGCGTTTTCAGGCGCTTGGTCTCGAGCCTTTTTTGGGAACGCCTGCACAGTTTGCCGAGGTGATCCAAAAAGACTTCGCTTTATGGAAACAAACCATCGAGACGTCGGGGATCAAAGCGGAGTAAATGCTGATTAAAGACTTTGTAACCGACTGACATTTGTTTTTAGAACATCAAGCGGTGTCTGGCTCGATCGCGCAGGCTTTCTAGGTCTACACTGAAGCTGTTCAGCTTGCGAGGCGTGCTGTGATAGCTTGCAAGGATTGCTTGTATTTCGATTAGGCGAGTACACATGAGTCGGCAAACGTGTTGGTCTGCGTGTTTTGGGGTTTCGTGGCTGTTTGTGGCGAGTGTTTGGGCACAAACGCCGACAACGCCTTTGCCGGTCGCCCAAAGCGCTGCCCCGCTGATGACACCACTCGCACAAGCACCAGGGCAGCTTGTTAACCCGCCAAGCGGCCAAGCCAATATTATTTCTCTGCCCGAGCTGCAGGCCTTGGTCGCACCGGTGGCGCTGTATCCAGATGGGTTGCTTGCCCAAATGCTGATGGCAGCCACTTACCCGCTTGAAGTTGCTTCGGCCACGATTTGGTTGCAGAATAATCGCTTAACCGGTAGCGCATTTGAGGCGGCCCTGGCGCAACAGCGCTGGGACAATAGTGTGAAGTCGTTAGTGCATTTTCCTGATGCCTTAAAGCTATTGGGTAATCAACTTGAATGGACTCACCGTCTGGGTGACGCCTATTTGGTGCAGCCTTCTGAGTTGATGCAGGCTGTGCAAGCGTTACGTTCGCATGCACGGCAGACTGGTAATTTGCAATCGGGCACGCAGATGCTGGTCTCAACTGACCCCTTCTCAAATATCATCATCATGCCGACCAACCCAGACATTGTGTACGTACCCACGTATAACCCCATGGTGGTGTACGGCCCGTGGCCGTATCCCGCCTATCAGCCCTATGCAGTCTATAACCCCGGTTGGGGTGCGATGGCCTTTGGCGTTGGTGTCGGCGCAGGAGTCGCCCTGTGGGCTACGCCTTACTGGGGCTATGGCTCGATTTATATTAACAACGGCTATTACAACCGCTTTAATACCTTGTATAACGCGCCGGGCTATCGTTATCCTGCGCGCGTGGGTGGTGCTAGCTACTGGGCGTATAACGGTGCGCATCGCTACAACGTTCCCTATCGCTATCCCAACCATGGTGTAACGCCCGCTGCACAACAGCACTTAAATCAAGCACGACAACACGCACAGCAATACGTGCATAATCATGGTGGTGGTGGGTCTGCGGCGGTTCAGGCAACGGGCGCTCACCATGGCGTGCGTCCCGCAACTACGTCGAATGCAAATGGCGGACGCAACGGTTCGCGTCGCCACTGAGCGCGCAGCGAAAGCTTGTCTTGATGGGCAACGTTGGGTACTGTTTTAAAACAGGCGGTGCTGCCCTAGCCTAAATATATAAACTTTTGGATCAGAGGCTCAAGCACGGGTAGAATAAAGTCTGCCCCTTACAAAAAACCGTGTACCAAAAACATAAGAGAATCAAACAGAGACAAACATGAAAAACAAATATCTTCAGTTACTGACAACTGTTGTGTTGCTCGCCTGTGCGAGCACCGTGCGAGCCGAAGTGAGCGAGTTGCGTGTCCCTCTTGGCGCAGGTGGCTTTGGTTTTTTGCCCCTGCACGTGATGAAAGCAAATAATCTGATTGAGAAGCACGCTGAGCAGGCTGGCGTTAAAGTTAAAGTGAACTGGTCAAATATCGGTGGGCCCGCTGGCATGATTGATGCCTTACTGTCTGGCTCGGCCGATTTTATCTCAGCTGGCCCGCCATCATTTTTGATTTTGTGGGATAAAACAAAAGGGGGCGTGAATGTGAAGGGTGTCGCCTCGATGAGTTCGATGCCAATGCGGTTGAATACTCGGGCCGAACATTTGCAAACGATTGACAACCTCAAGGCAGGTGACAAAATCGCCGTGACCTCGGTCAAATCGTCGATCCCTTCGATTGTGATGCAGATGTACGCTGTCAAAAAATACGGTAAAGCAGAGGCTTTTAGATTTGACCCGTATACCGTGACCATGAATCATTCTGATGCCGCAGCGGCGTTACTGTCTGGCAAAACCATTTCAGCTCACTTTGCTTCGGCCCCGCTTGACCAGCGCGAGCTCAAAGAGCCTGGTGTGCGTACGATTATGAACTCGGATGATGTGATGGGTGGCTCGACCACCTTCACAATGATCTCAACGACGCAAAAATTTCAAGATCAAAATCCCAAGGTCTATGCGGCCTTTGTCAAAGCGTTGAAAGAGGCGCAAACGTTGATCATGCAAGACAAAGACGCTGCGGTAAAGGTCTTGCTCGACTCGATGGGCGGTGGGGCAGGCTCGGCTAGCGATATGCTGGCTATCTTGAATGACCCAAGCACTAAATATACGCTCCAACCCGAAAACGTCATGAAATATGCCTTATTCATGCACGAAATCGGCTCGCTTAAAAATCGGCCGTCTTCAATCGGTGATTTATTTTTAAGCGGAGCCGACGTGAGCGCCGGCAACTAAGGCTAGCATTCAAGGCAACTCAGGCGTGTGGGCTGAAGTTAGGTCTGCATGCCCCATTTGCGGATCGTGGCACGCTCGATCACTTTGAAGATAAAGTTTTCGACAATGAGCCCGATAAAAATGACCATGAAAAGCCCAGCAAACACGCTGGGTATTTCAAGTAAATTTTTATTCTGATAAATGAACCAACCCAGGCCGCCCGAGCCTGAACTGACGCCAAACACCAGTTCGGCCGCGATCAGGGTGCGCCAGGCAAAGGCCCAGCCCATTTTGAGCCCAGACAAAATGCTAGGAAATGCGGCCGGAATCAAAATGCTTCGCACATAAGCGAAGCCAGTTAAACCATAATTGCGGCCAACCATTCGCATGGTGAGCGATACCGACATAAAGCCAGAGTGGGTATTGAGTGCAACAGCCCACAGTACAGAGTGGATGAGCACAAAGACCAAGCTGCCTTCGCCCAAGCCAAACCAGATCAATGCCAGCGGGAGCAACGCAATAGCCGGCAAGGGGTTGAACATCGCGGTGAGTGTTTCAAGGATATCGGTGCCGATGCGGGTCGTGATGGCTAGCACGGTGAGCAGGGCGGCTAAGGCAATCCCGCAGGCATAGCCTATCAACAGTACGCTGATTGACGTCCAGGCTTTGGCGAGTAATCCACCAGACATGATGCCGGTAAAGAGCGCCTGCATCGTCGCCGAAAACGTTGGAAACAGCAGTTCGTTGTTTAAGTGCTGTGCGTAAATCTGCCAAATAGCGGCGAGGGCAGCTAGCAATAACACGCGGCGCAAAGCTGTGTTGTTACCGAGGCGCTCAAGCAAGGACAAAGGTTTTTCAACCACACCCACGGCACTGTAGGGTTCGGGCGTGCGATAGATCTCGGGGCGGTTGCTGGTGTCGACCGGGTGCTTAGCCATGCTGCACCTCATGGTGTTGGTTGTCTTGCTGCGTAAACAACATATCGTTAATTTTTTCTTCGAGTTCTTTTTCGGCGGCGGGGTTTGAATGGTGTCGAGGCAAACTGTTGACTTCTGCTTTGACCTGACCTGGATGTGGGGTCAGTAGCAAGATACGATTGCCCAACCGAATCGCTTCGGGGATTGAGTGTGTGACGAACAAAACGGTAAAGTGCGTGTCGTCCCACAGTTGCATCAATTCATCTTGCATTTTGCGGCGAGTCAGTGAATCAAGCGCTGCGAAGGGTTCATCCATCAATAGAATGTCTGGCTCCATTGCCATGCCGCGTGCGATTGAGACGCGTTGCTTCATGCCGCCCGATAAGGTGTGTGGATAGCTATTGGCAAACTTTGAGAGGTTCACTTTTTCGATGTAAGCCAGCGCACGTTCGCGCGCGGCCGCTCCGCGCAAGGTGCCACTTGCGGTCAGCGGAAACATCACATTTTCAAGTACGGTTTTCCAGGGCAAGAGTTGATCGAACTCTTGAAACACCATCATGCGGTCGGGGCCTGGTTTGGTGATTGTCGTGCCTTTGAGTTTGATTGAGCCTTCGACGGCAGGCATGTAGCCGCCCACGGCCTTCAGCAGCGACGATTTGCCGCAACCAGAGGGCCCGAGCAGCACGAAGCGATCCGCCTCGTATACCTTAAAGTCAACGCGATAGGTCGCGGTCACCAAATGCTCAGTGGTTTTGTATTGCAGTGTGACGCCGTCGACTTCGAGCAATGGCGGCTGATTCTGACTGATGTCCTGCATAAGGGTCTCCATCCTAGGCGACCAAGGTTAGCGGAAAATAGAGGCTTCTGTCAGGCCTGACCCGAATACAATACGGGCATGACACATATTTTGGCCCTCGAAACCTCAACCACCACCTGCTCGGTTGCGCTGCTCTCTGAGCAAGGCTCGAGCGTGACCGTGGTGACGCGCCAGCTTGAGGGCACAGCGGGTCATGCGGCAAATCTTTTGCCCATGGTCAGTGCCTTGCTCGCTGAGTGTGGCGTCGAACGTGCTGCGTTGAGTGCGGTCGCGTTTGGTCAGGGTCCTGGGGCGTTTACGGGCATCCGCGTTGCCTGTGGGGTTGCTCAGGGCATGGGTTTGGCGCTGCAAATTCCCTTGATTCCGATCGGAGCTCTGCCCGCTGTTGCTGCGCAGGCCGCGGGGCGTTTGCCTCAGCATTTGATTCTTGCGGCGCTTGATGCACGGATGGATGAGGCCTATTTTGCGGCGTATGTCGATGATGTTGAACAGGGTTTAGTGATCTTGCAGCCGCCCGTGCTGTTGCCTGCAGCTCAACTACCGGCTTTCGTTGCACAGCGCCTGCCCCTATGGCAAAGTCGCGCGTCTGCCGGCCTTGGGGTTTGTTACGTCGGTGAGGGCTGGGGGCTGCTGGGGTACACAACAAGCGTACCTCTTGGCTGCGTGGCTGACGATCTTCGGGCCCGACCAACTGCCCAAGCGGTTGCCACCTTGGCGCTGCGCGACTGGCACTCGGGCCAGGCCGTATTGCCCGAGCAGGCTGCCCCGCTTTATTTGCGTGACCGTGTCGCGTTTACTGTTGCCGAGCGCGCCTTGGGCGAAGGGGGCAATCCTCGCGCCCTGGCGCCTGGCCAGGCGGCCTTAGTGCCCATGACGGTCGCAGACCTGCCCGAAGCACTTGAAATCGAACGTGCGGTTCAGTCGTTTCCCTGGACCCTTAAAAACTTTGAAGATGCGCTGGCGGCGGGCTATGAGGCCTGGGTGTTGCGCCAAGACGCAGAATTACTGGGGTTTTGTATCGCGATGCAAGCGCCTGATGCAGCACACATTCTGGTGATTGCCGTGGCGCGTGCCCATCAGCGCCAAGGCTATGCGCACCAGTTGTTGGCGCAAATTACGCGTAGCGCTCAGGCTCAAAGCGCAGAGGGCTTATTGCTTGAGGTTCGCCCCTCAAATCATGCAGCGCTCGCTTTTTATGCCCACGAAGGGTTTAATCAGATTGGCGTGCGCCGCGCTTACTATCCTGCAGGTCGAGGCGAACGCGAAGACGCGTATGTCCTGAAGAAAACCTTTGACCACACTTAAGCCCTATCGAAAGGTATGACGCCAAGCCCCGATCCTAAACCCCTGCAATACTCGGCCTTGCAGCTGGCGTGGTTGCACGAGTTGGGTATTGATAAGCCCTGGTTGCCCGGCGATGCGCGCGCAGTGCCAGCAACGAGCAGCGGCACGCAAGCTGAAGCACCAGGCAAGGCCGAAGCACGTCTTAACGGGGCTGCTGTCTCAAACCCTAGTGCAGCACCAGTCACCACAACACGTGCACCCACGCGTGGAGCCGCCTCCAAACCGCAGCAAGCGGCCGCGCCTATGAGCGCAGTGAGCATCGCTGCGATGACGGCGCTGACAGCCGCTGCCGCCGCTGCGGCTTCTGATCTTGAATCGTTAACACTTGCGGCGAGTGCCTGCCAGGCTTGCGGGCTTTGTCGACAGCGCGACCAAGTGGTGATGGGGCAGGGCGTGACACAACCGGCTATTTTGGTGATTGGCGATGGGCCGGGTGAGCAAGACGATCGTAAGGGTCTGCCCTTTATGGCCGAGTCTGGCGCGTTGCTCGATCAAATGTTGTTAACGATTGGCAGTGCACGCACGCGTGACGTGTATCTCACGAACCTTGTGAAATGTCGACCACCCGGAAACAGGCTCGCGCTACGCGAAGAAATCGCGGCTTGTCAGTCGTATCTGGTGCGCCAGCTTGAGTTGTTGCGGCCCTTTAGTATTTTGGCGCTGGGGCGCGTGGTCGCGCAATCCTTGTTAAACACAGACGAACCTCTGCAAAACTTGCGAGGTCGAGTGCATCAGCTCGAGGTGGCCGGGCAAACCATCCCTTTGGTTGCCAGTTATCACAGCGGTCACTTGCTGAACCATCCCGCCGACAAAGCGGCAGCCTGGCAAGATTTGCAGCTGTTGCGCACACTACGGCGCTAGGCAAGTTTCGCGCTTGAGGTGCACAGCGTAGCGCTATAGAAATCCCCGCCCCGTGTGGCGGGGACGACGTCAAAGTGCTTTACCGTGCCCCTCTTGCCCGATCTGCGCGAGCAGACTTGGATCACGTTTAAGGTTGCTTTGATTCCAGCGTATCAGTATGAGCATCACGCCAGCAACTAACAAACCAAAGATCCCGATGATGATGCTGATCGAAAGCTGCAGCCATAATAAAACGGTGTAAATCGCCACCATCAGCAAAATGTTCAGTTGTTCATTGAAATTTTGTACTGCAATCGAATGACCGGCCGACAATAATACATGCCCACGATGTTGCAGCAGGGCGTTCATGGGCACGACAAAATAGCCAGAGGTCAAACCAATCAAAATCAGCAGGATATAGGCGGCCCATGGCAGCTCGACGCCCAAGACGTTGATTGTCCAGGACGACTGCACAAACGGCATTAACAGCACGATGAAGCCCATCGCAACACCAAGCGGCAACACGGTTAAGGCGCGAGGTAAGGCGACTCGCCCGGCAAGCACGGCACCGACGATGGTACCGATCGCCGTGATGCCCATCAAAATCGATGCCTGATCCAAGCGGTAGCCCAGGTGACTGCGGCCCCACTCGATCACGATTAATTGCAATGTGGCGCCAGCGCCCCAAAACAGTGTGGTGACGGCCAGCGAGATTTGTCCAAGCTTATCTTTCCAGAGGATGCGGACGTAGCCCCAAAACGCTTTTATCAGGCTAATTGGATTTTTTTGCTGTTTAGGGTAAACAATATGGGTCTTAGGAATCATCAGGGTGCAGATCGCAGCGGCGGCATAGATCAGGGCGATCACCAAAATCGCGGCCTCGGCTGGCGTTTGCACAAAGCCACTAAGCCAAGGATGGGACAGTAGCCAGTCTGACACTTTTGGGGAAACCAGTACACCCCCCACCAAGGTGCCCAAGATGATGGATAGGATCGTCAAGCCTTCGATCCAGCTATTGCCTTTTACCAACTGCAACGGGGGCAGCATCTCAGTGACAATGCCGTATTTGGCGGGCGAATACGCTGCCGCACCAATCCCGACCAGAGCGTAGGCGACACAGACAAGGTTGACTTGCGCCCCCGCTGATAAACCCAAAAAAGCGTAGCAAAACATCAAGGCGCAGCCACTGACCTTAATGGCATTTGTCATGAACATGACCCGACCTTTGGGGTAGGAGTCTGAAATGGCGCCGACAAAGGCCGCTAGCAGCACGTAAGAGGCTGCAAACCACCATTTCATCATGGGGGCCATCCAGTCGGGGCCCTGCAACTGTTGAATGAGCGCGATTGCGGCGATAAAAAGCGCGTTGTCGGCAAGCGAAGAAAGCGCTTGCGCCGCCATAACGGTAAAAAAGCCTCTGTTCAATTGGAGCGTCTTTTTAAAAGGGGTTAAGTTCAAAGTATCGAGAGAACCTGATTAGGTTCACAGGCTAGACCCTATTCTCGCCTGTCCGAGTATACCGACAGATCTTTTGGTGTTTAGTCAAAGCGCTGGCACGCCACAATGAGGGATTTTGGGCAAAAAGAGAATGAGGGATTGCCCTTGGTGCAGATTCGGCTAGAACCGCCCTTCGAGCCGAATGTCAAGGCTAAATTCGCCTCAGGCTGCGTTATGATCAAGGGTATTCCATCCCAAATTGTGTCTAACTATTGTGCGCCTGACCCAGATCAAACTTGCCGGCTTCAAATCTTTTGTCGATCCGACCGTGATCCCTACCCCTAGCCAGTTGGTGGGCGTCGTAGGGCCCAACGGTTGTGGCAAATCCAACATCATTGATGCGGTCCGTTGGGTCATGGGTGAAAGCCGTGCGTCTGAGTTGCGCGGCGAGTCAATGCAAGACGTGATTTTTAGTGGTTCGAGCCAGCGTAAAGCCTCGGCGCGAGCCTCGGTCGAATTGGTGTTTGATAATAGCGATGGTCGCGCGACAGGGCAGTGGGCCAGTTATGGCGAAATCGCGGTGCGCCGAGTGTTGACTCGCGATGGCACCAGCAGCTATTTCATCAATAATCAACAAGTCCGTCGTCGCGATGTTTACGATATTTTTCTGGGCACCGGTTTAGGTTCGCGTGGGTACGCCATCATCGGTCAAGGCATGATTAATCGACTGATTGAAGCCAAGCCTGAAGAGTTGCGTGTCTACCTTGAAGAGGCGGCTGGCGTCTCGCGCTACAAAGAGCGTCGTCGTGAAACTGAAAATCGGTTATCAGATACCCGCGAAAATCTTGTGCGCGTCGAAGATATCTTGCGTGAACTTGGTTCGCAACTAGAAAAGCTTGAAGGTCAGGCAGAAGTGGCGCGTGAATACCGCGGTCTACAAACTGAAGGCGAAGCCAAGCAAAATGCGCTGTGGTTTTTAAAAGAGGCTGCGGCGCAAGACGAGCGTGATCGCACCCAACAAAACATTGAGCGTGCGCATACCGAACTCGAAGCCTCAACGGCGGGTCTGCGGGCCAGCGAAGCTGCGCTTGAATCGCGCCGTCAGGCGCACTATGCCGCCGGTGATGCCGTGCATGCCGAGCAGGGCGCTTTGTACGAAGCCAACGCCAAGGTCAGTAGCCTCGAGGCTGAAATCCGGCACGTGGTTGAGTCGCGCAATCGGGTGCAAACTCGACGGGCGCAATTGCAGGTGCAAATCACTGAGTGGGAGTCTCAACGCGAGCACTGCCAGCAACAAATTTTGGACGGCGAAGACGAACTTGCGACCAGTGCAGCGCGCTCTGAAGAGGCGCGTGAGCTGGCCTTAGCGGCCCAAGCCGGTTTGCCTGAGATTGAAACCCGCGTGCGCGAAGCCGCAGCGCAACGAGAAGAGATGCGAATTGCGCTGGCGCGAGTTGAGCAAAGCCTGGCGTTGGCTGCTCAAACGCAGCGTGATTCTGATCGTCAGTTGCAGGCACTCGAGTTGCGTCGTGAGCGTTTGACGCAAGAATTAAAAGGTGTTGAATCCCCCGATCTGGCAGCGCTTGAGCAACTGACTGGTGACAAACTCTCGACTGAAGAGCTGCTCGAAGAGGCGCAAGGAAAACTCGTTGAGCTTGAAGAGCGCTTGCCTCAGGCCGATGCGCAGCGCAACCAGGCGCAGCAAACCGCCTTAACTGAAGCCGAGGCCTTGGCTCGCTTAGACGCCCGCTTGTCGGCCCTGGTGCGCTTGCAAGAAGATGTGCAAAAGAAAGGGGCGCTTGAGCCTTGGCTGGCCAAACACGAACTCACGACGTTGGGGCGTTTGTGGCAAAAGCTACAGGTCGAAGCGGGTTGGGAGACAGCGATCGAGGCTGTGCTAAACGAGCGCATGACGGGTCTCGAGGTGCGCAATCTGGATTGGGCACGCGCTTTCGCGGCCGATGCGCCACCGGCGCGTCTGGCGTTTTATCAATTGCCCGTAGCAGCTGCAGCTGCCGCGGCACCAGCCGGCTTGACGCCCTTAACCTCGTTGCTGCGGATTAGCGATCCCGAGCTGCGTACCTTGCTGCAATCTTGGCTCGGACACGTCTTTACTGTAAAAGACATCACCGAAGCCTTGGCTCTGCGTGCCTCGCTTCCGGCAGGTGCTTTGCTGGTCGTACAGGGTGGGCACTTAGTTGATGCAAACAGCGTGCGGTTTTATGCCCCAGACTCTGAACAGGCTGGTTTGTTGGCGCGTCAGCAAGAGATCGAAAATCTGCAGCGCGAAATTAAGGCGCGGCAGCTAATCGCCGATCAGTCACGCTCGGCTGTGGCGCAGGCAGAATCCGCTTGGCAACAGGTCTCTCAAGCCTTGCCACCGCTGCGCCAGCGCGTCGGTGAAGTCACCCGTCGCCTGCACGATTTGCAACTAGAGCACACCCGCTTGCTTCAGCAAGTTGAACAAACGCGTGAGCGCTCAGGTCGGCTCGAGCAAGACCTGGCCGAAGTTGCCTCACAGCAAGAAGAATTGCAAGCCACAAAGATCGAAGCCGAGACGCGTTTCGAAGAGCTCGATGCCGAAATCGCTACCTTGCAAGAGGCCTACTCTGAGGCTGAGATGGCGGGCGAGGCGTTAGCCGACGAAGCGCAAACCGCTCGCGATCGCCTGCGCGATCAAGAGCGTGGCGCCCAAGAGGCTGAGTTTAATGAGCGTGGGATTCGCGCTCGTATCGCCGAACTACAACGAAACCTGCAAGTCGCAACTGAACAAAATACCCGCGCTAAGCAAGAGCTGATCACGCTTGAGTCTGACTTGACGACACTCGACGCGGCTGCGGCCGAAGCTGGCCTGCAAGAGGCGCTTGAGTTGCGCGCCGAGCGCGAAGAAGCCTTGGGTCGAGTACGAATCGAGATGGATACGCTGGCTGCGCAGTTGCGCGAGGCCGATGAAGAGCGCTTGACCCTTGAGCGCTCTCTTGAGCCGCGCCGCGAACGCATCATGCAATTGCAGTTGCAAGAGCAAGCCGCTCGCTTAGCTGCTGAACAGTTTGCCGAACAACTCAACGAGCGCCAGGTAGATCGTCTTGCGCTGCAGGCCTCGCTAGCTGATCAGCCAGAAGAGTGGTCGCGCCCAGCCTGGTTGCAAAGTGAAGTGCAACGCATCACGAAAAAAATCGAAAGTCTGGGCTCAGTCAATTTGGCAGCGCTTGACGAACTCAATGAATCGCGCGAACGTAAAGGTTACCTTGATGCGCAATTCTTGGATCTGCAGACTGCCATCAATACGCTCGAAGACGCGATCCATAAAATCGATCGCGAAACCCGTGATCTGTTGCAGACAACCTTTAATGAAGTCAATACGCACTTCGGCGAGTTGTTTCCAAAGCTGTTTGGTGGGGGCGAGGCACGACTGATTATGACCGGTGACGAGATCCTCGACGCCGGCGTGCAGGTCATGGCTCAGCCACCCGGAAAACGCAATACCTCGATCCATTTGCTGTCGGGCGGAGAAAAAGCCTTGACTGCGACGGCGTTGGTGTTTGCGCTGTTCAAATTGAATCCAGCACCTTTCTGCTTACTGGATGAGGTTGATGCACCACTTGATGACGCCAACACCGAGCGTTATGCTAACTTGGTGGGTAGTATGTCAGAGCACACGCAGTTTCTATTTATTTCGCATAATAAAATTGCGATGCAAATGGCGCGGCAATTAATTGGTGTCACCATGCAAGAGCAAGGGGTATCAAGAATTGTGGCAGTTGATATTGAATCGGCGCTGCAACTTGCAGCAGAAGCGGCTTAATTCTAGGGTCTACACATGAGTGAGTTGCAGATCTATCTGATTATTTTGGGCGTTGGCGTTATTTTGCTGCTGCTGGGTTTTAATTGGATTCAAGATTTACGTGTGCGCAGGCGCATGCAGGCTGAATTACCTAAGATTGATCAAGATCCTCTTTTAGGCGAGCCCACCTTCAGTGAGAGTGGGCGTCGCGAGCCTGGCCTAGGTGGCGGTGCGGTGGTCTTGCCTTTTACAGGCGGTGCTCAAGAGGCTACCTCTGACGACTCGCTCGAACCTGACTCTGTTACAGAGGCAGTGATTGAGCTGACCTTTCAGGGGCCGATGACTGGCGAAGATTTGGCACCTCTGCTGATGCCTTTGCGTGTCGCAGGTCGCAAAGCAGTGAGGGTGTTTGTTCAAAATGTGCAAGGTCAGCACGCGATGCAGATTGATCCTCAAGATCAATACATTTCAGTTCAGCTAGCCGTGTTGCTAGCGAACCGTAGCGGCCCACTGAGTGCCATTGAGTGGTCGCAAATCTTTACACGTGCACAAACCTTAGCCGATCAACTCGAGTGCACCCTTGAGGCGCCTGAACAACAGCAAGTGGTTGAGCTTGCCCGGCGTTTAGATCAGGTCTGCGAGGGGCTCGATACGCAAGTTGGCTTGACCCTGTTGTTAGCTGGTGTGCGTTCAGTCGCGGATGTCAGCAGCGCCGCGCAAGCGATGGGGTTCGTGTCTTATATGGGCCGTTTCGCCTGGTGTGGTGATCACGGTTTTGTCTGTTTTACGCTTTCGCGAGCAGACGAAGAATCGTTTGACGCCGGCATGGCGGG
>Ga0222712_10000823_pt1 | contig 39727 bp, 35 predicted proteins | sample C33_657DmetaG_FD_165043 | JGI IMG/M metagenome (GOLD analysis project Ga0222712, IMG submission 165043) | Estuarine water microbial communities from San Francisco Bay, California, United States - C33_657D | ecosystem: Environmental > Aquatic > Marine > Unclassified | place: USA: California... | reverse complement strand
TTATCAGCTCTCCCTACAGTTAAATCAACCTCTCTGACGAGTACGCCTGGAGATAATTGAGGAGTCGCCATGTTTTTCTCCGTAAATCTCAGTTAACTAAAAATTATTTATTAAAAAGTTACTTTACACGGAAGGAAACACGACGTGAATATTTACCAATCAGGATATTCTGTTTCTCTGAAATTTGAATTAGTTTTTCTGGAGTTAACTATTCTTTTTATCGCACATTCTTTACACTCATATGAATATGAAGATGCAACTGGACCTCTATCTTTACGTGTTCGATAAAACTCTCCAACCAAGTTTTTCATTTCTCCACACGTTCTGCATTTTCTATCTGTTAATAGCAAGTGCCCCAGTTTTATCTGCTTATCTATATCCATTATGATAGATATTCCCACATATATGCACGATCTCCATATTCATCCGTGAACCATCGATCTCCGTCATTATCAACAAAACTTGTATCATCAAATCCATCAGCAACAAATCCAAAAGGTGCCATATCCTGTTCTATTTGATTTTTCTGCTCCTCATATAAACGCTTTCTAACATCTTGATCCGTGAGTTCCTTAAAGTAGTCTTGAGCGACCAACCAAGCATAAATTACAAGGCACATTGCTAAGTCGTCGTTACAACCTTCTTCTGCTTCAAAAGAATTATGTTTCTGAATAAAGGTTGTAAGTTCACTCATTATCTCATAATCTTTGAAAAGAAGTTTACTCTCTTCAATCATTGTTTTGAGGTTAAGGCATCCGACTTTTTTAACAGTCTTGGACATCTTAACTCCAAGTTGAGTTTTCTTTCCAGAAAATCCTTGACCAACAATTTGACCAGCTCTTCCTCTCATTGAACACATGAGAAGATTATTATATTCAAGGTCATAATGAATAATTGATGCTACCTGATCCCCAACATCATTGACTTCGCATAAGATATAAGCATTATTATAATTTTTTGCTACATCTACAATAATACTGGGAAAAAGCATTGGTTTAATTTCATTGTTCCTATACTTTGCAACTATTTGATGTGGAAATGTTGTAATGTCGATAACAGTAAATGCCGAGTAATCATTTCCAACGCCTCTAGCAACGTCTACAGTCATTAAGTAATCATGATTCTCTACTGGGTCCTCATGAACGTCTAGACCGCCGCTGCTGGTCTTTGGATGGTCGTATATGAGGGATCTAAGTTTACTTGGGGCAATGAGGGTATCAACCGATCCTAAGAATTCGCATTCAAATTCAACTTTGAACTGCTGTTCACTTGTGTTTGCAATTGTTTGTTTTTTCCATTCCTCATCTCTACCAGGAACTTCACTCCAATGAACGTCAGTAAATACATATTCATTTTTACCTTTCTCCGCATCATGCCACATACGGTAGAAATGGTTCATACCGTGCGGTGTAGAAACAATTATAACTTTAGTCTGTTTACCCGAAGTAATTGTAGGATAAACTGATGCAAAGAATGAATCTGCGATGTGATTTGGAACGAACGCAAATTCGTCCAAAAACAGAATATTGAATGACATACCACGAACTGCAGAAGCAGAAGTAGAAGCAGCCAAGATCTTACTTCCATTCTCAAGTTCAAGAGAACCTTTGTTCCAAGAGATGATACCTTGTTGCATCCATTTTGGTAGGTTCTCATAAGCAGTTTGAAGTCTATCTAACAACTCTCTTGCAGTTGCTGCTTTGTTTGCAAGAATACCAATATTGACGTTATCATTAAATACGGCATAATGTAATAAGAAAGAAACCACAGTAGTAGACTTACCAGTCTGTCGTGGCATCTTACAGATATTAAATCTGTGATTGTGGAAGTTATTGATTAATTTCTCTTGGAAATGATATGGTTTAAAGGTTTGTAGACCATGATCCAGTGTTACAATCTTTACATAATTATTTGCAAAGTAAACTGGATCATCTTTACATTTAACAAATTCAAGAATTTGTTCTTGAGTAAATTCAATTGGAGTATTTGCTTTTTTTAGAAGCGGATTACCAAGATAAACATCAGACATAATAAAAACCTACTTATTAGTTACAATTCCAACGACGAAGTGCTTTGTTAATGTTGCTATCTGGATCTCTTGCAGTTTCTGCAGAAGTTAATTTAGACTTCATACCTTTCATACGACGACAGAATGAAGCACGACGCTTTGCTCTTTTACCTTCTGGATTTTTTTCAGTTACTGCAGTTTGAAGTTTAGAACCTGGATTTTCTCTGCGATATGCGGCAACAGCGGCTTTACTTAATCCTGCAGTTTTATCTTGACGATTAACTTTCTGCCAGTCTTCCCCAATCTCAACTTCTTCGCCCATAGGTTTTACATAATTTTTATTTGGACCTGGTTTTGCAGAACTACCACCTTGAGGGCCAAATGCTTGAATAATTGGTTCACCAGAGGTAAATTCTGATACTGCGTGATAAACTACCTTTGAACCTGGATAAACCTTTTGAAGTTCATCATTAATTTCTTGACGTGATGGAGTTTTGATTTGTGGGAAAAATATTCTCATGGAATAATATTTTCCTCTCCAAAGAAGAGTTACTGCTACAACATTTCCTGTCTGTGCCTGAAGTCTTGTTGCTTCATCCACTTGAGACTTAAATCCTTTAATTGGTTCTGGTTTGATTAAATCAACTACTTCTGCAAATGTATTTCCATCAGCATCTTCGATTGTTACATCTTCTGCCTTTACACATCTATTATATTTTTTACCAAAAAGTGTTTGAGTTCCTTTCTTTTTATATCCAGGCCAACACTTCATTTCATCCATAATTTTATCAACCAACTTTTCTTCTTTCATTTCTCCACTATTAATATAATCTGCCGCAGTATCAATATAATCTGCTGCTTTAGTTATTTTTGATTGAACCCACGCTTCAAGATCTCCTTCACCCCTTCCAACCTTTGCTTGAATTCTTTTTACTGCATTAGCAATAGTTTGAATCTCGGATCTTGCCATTGAGTATTCTTCATCTTTTACTGAAACTTTATCCCATGCTTTTCCGCCATAGGAACATTGAGATCTTGTTTCTCTTTTATCGCATAATGGGCAGTATCTCTCTTCTTCGTGCATGGTTTCCTCCGATTTAGTTCCCCAGTTTGCAGCACCAACCTTACGGCACTTTACAAGTGCTCCAGACGCATATGCACTTGGCCAGACATCATAACGAGACTTTACTTTATGATAACAAGCATCTTTTTTACCACTACCTTTACTTGGTTTATCTTTTGCTTCTTGCACTTCCATTTCTTCTTTCATTTTCTTTTTAGGCGAATCTGTAGAAACATAAGTTGGTTTTGCAGCACCTGTTTTCTGTTGCTGTCCGGGGTCTGCTGCTTTTTTTCTTCTTGCTGCCGAAAGTCTTTCTGCCTTTGTCATGCTTGCTCTTTTTGCCGATGACACGCATTTTGGAGTACCTTCTCCAGGTTCATCACTTGCACATGTTCCACCAGTAACAACATTTACCCAACCAGATTTGCCATCCTTTGACCTAGATTTTCCAAACCAATCACGAAGGCCTTCTTCTTTAATATCTTTAAACTTTTTATGATGCTTTTTGGCATCTGCTTCCATTTTTTTCAAACGAGTATAATAATCTGGAATTTCATCAAGATGTTGAAGAGCAATATCCATTGCTAGTTCATGATCTTTTGTATGTTCATGTTCAATAGGTTCACCCATATCAAGTTGCTTTTGTATGAAAGAAACATCAAGACGATGCTTCTTTGCAATTTGTTCAACTGTTTTATGTGACTTAATCTTTGGCATTATTCAACTGGTTTTGATTTAGTCTGCTCACCTTTTGCTCTTTTTCTTCTCGCCGCACAATGGGCACGTTGAGAAAATCCTTTTGGACTTGAGCAATCAATACTCTTTTTATATTTATTACTCCAATCTTCTTTAAATTGCTTAAACGTTTTCATTTTCAGTTTGTTGTTTTAGAAGTTTTGCTAATTCTGCAGTTGAACCAACAAAAAGTGCATTATTGACTGTTGTAGGTCCTTTTTGTTTTTCTTCCTCAATGTCCTTAAGTTTCTTCTGAAGATCCATTAATTTATCAGTTGCATCAGCGACGTTTTTAATTAATTGACCTGCAACCTCATAAGCGCGAGGCATCTCACTTTCTTGTGCTAGTTCAAGAATTCCATTAATTGCTTCTTGACCCTTTTCAATAAGTGAATATAAGTTTCCTCTGGTATAATCGTAGTCTTTCTTAATATCATCAACTGCTGTTGATATTTTTTCTATTTTTTCAATGACTGCTTCCGATTCAACGGGAACTATTTCACCCTCTACATTGAAAGTTTCATTAAGCTTGTCAAACTTTTTTGTCATTTTCATAACTTATCAAAAAACGCTTCCACTAAATCCAAAATCATCACCTTCTTCGATGAGTGCATTATCTGCTGTAGTTATTGATTTAATCGGAGAACCTGCTAAGTGTGTTGTGATTGTTGTATTATCTCTACCACGATCTACAGTAAGAACATTTCCAGACTTTGCAGTTACATAAACCTCTTCTCCTTCTAAATCGAGATATGTATTAACCGAGATTGCACTTGCATCATTTACTGTAATTAGATTATCATCGGATGTAATATCCTTAGATAAGTTGGTGATAACCGTTCCAGTATAATTTTGAATTGCTCTTGGTTCTACGGAATATACAATCTCTCTTGTTGGCGAAGAAGTAAGATCTCCAGCAACATAACCAATATTTGCCTTTTTGATAATATCTTTGGTTGCAGAAGAAACTGGTCCAAAGATGTAAGTTTTTGCAGTAAATCTTAAAGTATAAATTAAAACTCTTCTTGTGGTAAAATCTCCCTCATAATCATCCTGCATAGTAATATTCTCAAGAATAACGGGAATATCTCTTTTTTCATTAATTGTTTCAATCAAATCAACTGTCATGGTATAAGCTGGTTGAAAGTAGGGTAGAATTTGCTCTACTATTTGGAGAGCATCATCATTCAATTTGCACATAATACTCAATTCAAATTGCATATTATACGGAACTGGTAAATATGCTTTTTTTGTTTCCGTTCCGTCTGTTACTGATTTTGAAGTAAAATATTGTGTTGTGGTTGATTTTCTTGACGCATCATAAGTCAATCCAGTAAACTCAAAAGACATTCTTGGTAATGTAATTTGAACTGGTTTATTTAAGTTTGGTGATTGGTTCAGTCTTGCAAGAAACTTTTGTGTAGGTCCATATGCAAGAGGAACTTTAATAACACTAACAGTTTGATTAGAGTTATTAGTATGTTTGATGCTTATATCATTAAATAATGAACCAAAAGCAATAACAGTTCTTCTTAAAATTTCGTGATAAAAATATTCAAACATACTTCTAACTTATGGTACTACTATTTAATCAAATTAATAACTAATATTTATATAATCTATGGCATTCCAAAAGGATTTGACTCATTGAAATCAATGATATCATCTGCCTCTTCTTCAATCTCTTCATTTGCCGCATATCCATCTCTAGCGGGGAATATGTCAATTGATCTTAAATAATGTGAAGCACTTGAAGCAGATCCAACAATATTTTCTCCAAGAGCAAACTCTCCATTAAGGTTTGAAACCTGAAGGACTTTCGTAGTAGAATTCCAAGACTTAACTCTTGCAGTAGTTCCACTTTGTGATCCTGTTACAAGTTCATTAAATACAAAATTTCCAACTGAAGTAAGTGCTGGATTTCCAATAGTTATTGTTGGAACAGAACTGTATCCAAGACCGGCATTTGTAATCCTAATTGAGGTAATAGTTCCTGCAGCAGAAACAACTGCTGTAGCAGCTGCGGATACTGTAGACAATCCGGTAAATGTTATAGTTGGTGGTGTTACATATCCAGATCCTGCATTTGTAACCGTGATGATACCAACAACACCATTTCCTATTGATGCAATACCTGTTGCACCTTTGCCTCCTCCACCTATAAATCTTACTTGTGGGGCAACGGTATATCCATAACCAGCGTTTGTAACTAATACCTCTTGAACCGACTGTGCTTTTGGATTTATATTGTTGTTGCAATCAACTATACCACTAATCATTCTAGCAATTGCAGTTGCTGTTTTTCCTCCAGAAGGAGCGGAAGAAATTCCAACAGTTGGTGTACTAGTATAACCACCACCACGATTTGTTACTGTAATATACCTTATTCCACCATTTACTATTGATGCAGTTGCAGTTGCCGTAACGCCAACTCCGACCATAGTGAGATTTATAATATTGCCAACTGGAACCTTATCGGAATCAGTTGAATCAGTTCCTCCAATAAGTTCATCAATTTCATCAACATTTGTATCAATAACTTCATCTTCATATCTAAAGAGTTCACATCTTAGTTGATATGTGTATAGTCCCTGAAGTTGATAAAATGGTTTTTCATGCTCTACATATTTAACTTCGAATAATCTTTTACCTAAAGGAAAATAAATTAGATCTCCTTCTTTGGGTCTAGATGATACCTTAATATTTGGTTGACTTTGAATTAAAGGTGAAATATAATTCTTAAATCTTTCTCTTGATATAGTTAATGTTATTTCATTCAGGGCTTGAATTCCAAACTTAGATAAAATAGTTGGATTGTCACTATACCCATCATAAGTATCAACATATGCTTCTATCGGATATGCATTATTAAATTCAGATTCTATAACTTCTCTTATAACTGTCTTTTCTGTAATAAATTGTCTAGGTAGATAATGAACCTCGACACCATACATCCTCAACTGCTCATTAATCAGATCTTGAATTAATCCCTGTTCTGTTTTAGAACCTTGAAGAAAAAATGGATTGAGCATATGATTAACCTATCATATCTAGAGGTGGAAGTTCATAAGTACTAGACATTTTTTCCATCAGAATATCAATTTCTCTTTGTGCATCATCATACATTTGTCTTCCATTTAACTCAACACCACCAGGAAGTTTGACACCAGTAAATTTCATCATATTTTGTCCCCATTGTCTTTTAATTAGGGAAGTTAAATATGGTTTTAAGAAGGAATCATTCCAAACTCTTGAATAATCATTTGGGTCAAGTGTTGAGTAGCAATCAATAATAAAGAATTGATCTGCTCTTACTGAACTCCAGTCTATATCCAAATATAATCTATCTTGTCTTTTATTAAATCTTATCTGCTTTTGCGTGTTTAAAAGGAAATCAAGATCTTCTAAGTATGTTTTGACCATTGCATAACTTAAAAGTTCTGTTGTGCCCCAATAATAGATATCATTCAAGAATAATTGATACTTTACGCTAAACATATTATGTGTAATAGTGTTAGCACCATCAAAGATAAAAATCTTGTTTACTCCAATAATATTTGGAGGCATTTGCAAATAATTACTGTTTTCGTAAAAACTAAATGTAGTTGCAGTTCCAACTATATTTGCAGTTGCTGATGTGCTTGCAATGCCAACAGAACTAACTGCATTACTTGCAGTTCCTGCTCTTCCTCTATCAATATCTGCTTGAGTTACTTTATACTTGAAAAAAGTTGGATAAACCCCATCAAAGTGTCTTTCTTGAAAAAATTGAACGGCATCATCTACTAGATCTTCAATTTGTTCATCTGCAACATTAATTTCCAAAACTGGAGCACCCAGTTTTCTCTTACAATAATCAATAAGTTCTTGTCGAGTAGATGGTTGTGCCATTAGATTTTAAATTCTGCAACTACTTCTTGTTGTTTAAAATATAGTTTAATATAAGATTTTGCAAGATTTCTCAAAGTTTCAAGATCATCTATACTATCTATATCTCTAGAAAGTTTTTCATATTCAAATAATTTACTCATATTCTCTAGAGATATTTTATCAGGATCCATTTGCCAAATTCCTCAATAAATTTTTAATTTCATTTAAGTCATTTTTTAAATCATTTAAATCATTTTCTATTGATTCAATTCTCTTTTTTTCGTTGTATTTACTTTTATATAATTCTTCATAAATTTTATAAGAATCATAATCGGAATTAATTATAGAATTATTATCTTTGTTTCTATAAAGAAAGTCCTTATCTTTAACTTTTATATAATCCATATAATTCTATTATAATGATGGTTTTTTGGTTGCAATTGCTCTCAGTGTTGTTAAATATGGCGGTTGAGCTTGATTAGATCCACACATAACGATTTTTATAGAAAATGCATTGAAATCTGGAAGATCATCAACACTATATTCATAATCCTGTAAAACACTACCAGTTTGTTTTACGTGATTGGAGTCTGCAGAACCATCATTTAAAGATACATCTACAACTCTTTTGATACCATCTTGCCCAACTTGATAGTTTGAATATCCTGGGAATGGCTCATAATTAATTGATTCTACATCAGATCTAATTAATCTATAAAATACTCTAATATCATTTGTAATATTTTGAGATGCAGTTAGTATAATCTTTAATGCATTTGCTGGAAGTTTTAGACCAATAACTTTTGAAATATAAACAGATTCGTTTGGATCTGAATATAGAGATCTAACTCTATCATCACTTGCAAAATCTGTGATGGGATTATTTAATCTATTAGTTGTTAATACTATTCCGGCATCCTGAGTATCAATTACTGGAGATAATCTCGAGTCCTGTGTGCTCATAAAGAAGTCTAACTCCAAAGATCTATTACCAGGAGTAGAAAGATTGAACTGAGATTCGTTAAGTGATGATGCCACTATACGTGGAGTATCGAAATAATAAAATTTATTAAGTTGAATGTCTTCAAATCCAGCGTCTTCAAATGAATTTTCAGTTCCACTAACACTTGTACCAGTAAAAGTTCTTATTTTAGATGAAATATTGGTCTTTGAGTGTACGATATTTTTAATAAGAGGACTGCACGATTCGAATTGTATATTTTGAGTAATAAGTGCTCCGGGTTCACCTGATAATATGGTTTCTTTAAAGTATAGATCATTAGATCTATCTTTTCCAGAGGAAGACATGTCAATTTTTATAAAATAACTATCCAAATCAATTGGGTGAATGACCGTATCGAAGGTCGAATCGACATCTGCAAAATTATGAACTTTGTTTATTCTTCTCAGCGAAATTCCATTAAATTCGTATTTAAAAATAAAAGTTCCATTTGCAAAAGATTGTGATTGGGTGGCATCAATTGCTCTAGTAACATTATTCAAAGAATTTGTTGATATGCCCGTGTAAGAAACTACTTCTTCACCTATAATTGCATATCCGGGATTTGTTCCACTAACAGCAATTCCTTCAAAGGTTTCAAATCCAGCAGAAGAGAGTATTGGAATTGACGTTTGAGTTGCAGTAATAGGTTGTGTTAACTTAGAGTTAACTCCTGTCAATGAAGGTCTAAATTTACTTATTTGTACATAATTTTCTGAAGAATGCATACCATGATTTACATGATATACCTTCATATGAAGACCATCATTATATTGATCTTCTACTATTGATGATATTGTTACTCCCGCACCAACTGTTGTTGTTATTCCAGAAGAATTTATAAAATAAACTGTCGAAACTCCTACGCTAAATTGTCCTTGGACATCTGATAGTTCCAAAGAATTTATACTTCCTATCGAACTTACAATTATATCTCCACCATATCCAATATTTTGTCCTATTGTTCCAATACCTAAAATATCACCAACTGTATATCCAAATCCACCATTAGTTATAGTTATAGTAGATATTCCAGATGAGACAATACCGACAGTTGCTTTTGCGCCTTGCCCAAATCCAGTTTGTGTTAATAAACTAATGTTTGAAAAAGTTCCATTAGTATACCCAGTACCAACATTGTTAACCGCAGCAGTAATTATACTAGAACCAAGTGATGTAAGTGTGGCTTTAGCACTATTTTGAGTTATTGTCACTCCAGCCGCAACATTAGAATTTAAACCCGTGGATCCTAATCCAACTATAATCTTTTTTGAGAGTGGATTAAATTGATTTGGTCCAGTAACTGATATACTTCTATTTTGAATAGATGATTTTGTATTGAAAAATCTTACTAAACCTTCAGACGCAAAATCCGCTCTATAAATTCTATATTTTAAGTACTCTATTGGTGATGGAATCCAAGTAGAAGAATTTTGTGATTTAAATAAACTTCCAACATCTCCCGAAGTATTTGAAAATTGAACATTATTAATAATAGAATTTTGCCCTTGTTCCGCTAAAAAAAGTTTATAATTTTTACTATTGGTTAATAATGTTATTGCGTATTGTTGAGATTTTTGATTAGATACTATGGTTTGTCTGACTTCCTGTTGTTGAGGGCCACTTAAGTAGACTGGTGAAGGGAACTTAAAATTAGTTGGAACCGATGCATCAGTTGTTACTGTAATTTGGTCTGGATCTAAAGTCACCTCAGAAAATGGTATTGTCACATTTCCAGGAACACCAGCTACAACATTTCTTAACTGTAAAGTTATAGGTGCAGTATCATCTTTATTCTGGAAGTAAACATCAATAGAAGTTAAAAATACACCAGTTTCATCACTTACATAAAATAATTGAGATATTCCAGAAAAAGATTCGTATATTGCAGTCATTTTTTTGTATCTTTATTTTTTTATTTATTGTATTTTAAGGTCATCTTCTTCTTTGGGCAGATTGACTAGAAGATGGTTGATTAACTGGTCTAGAACGACTTGGAGAATCGTCTCTAAACTGTGTTGCTCTATTGATTCTATCATCAATTCTTTCCTTTTCTTTTATTATCTGATTTTTTTTAAGTTTTCCTTCCGTTGTTGATTCTGATTGATTATCTATTTCACTTCTTAATCTATTTGATCTTGTTTGTAAATCACTAATTTGCTGTGGAGTTGCTCCTGCACCATTCGAATCTGTTACGGTTGTAGTAACAGTAACTTTATTTCCAACGGTAGTTACCAAATATGGGAAAGTTACATTTACATTTCTTGTTGTTAAAATATTTTTTTCCGTCACATTATTTACTGCAGATGACGTATAATTAGCTTCAGAAAAACTTTCAGATTGTGCAACTAAATTTAGGCTGTTTACATCGAGTAAACTAAAAACATTTACACCGTTTACAAACTTCAAATTTCCATATTGTGAGGCATTTGGTATGAAAAATGATCCTATCAATCTACCGTTCCTATCTGAAATTAGACGTATGTTGGACACTCTAGCAACAGCTCCCGAAGATTTTCCAATTAATGTCATCCCAACTGCCACAGATCCATAAAAATCGGTTTCTGATGGTAATCCTAAAGCTTTAGTATCAACATTTAGAATGGTTGATGATGCAGTATAAGTATCTCCAAGTGGTTGTTGATTATATGGATTTATTGGAAAAATAGTTTCTGGAGAATTATAAATTCCTGTTTTATGATTTAATTGGCACAATCTAAAAACTATTTTATTGGTTATGAATGTTGGATCACTTTCAATTATTTCTCCTTTTTGAAAAACTCCAGAAATCATTTCTATTTCTAAAAGTTTAGGAGTAACATGGGCAGAAATATTGATTTCTCCAAAAAATGGATAAAATCTAGTAACTGGTTTTAAAGAACTTGAATCAAATTCAACATTTCTACTTCTGATATATAAAATTGGTTGGTCATAATTTGAAATAGAAGTATCTGTAGTATTTGTAGTTGTAACATTTCCAGGTACTAAAGTACTACTTGAAAATTGACTTGAATCCTGTGTCGTATTTGGACCAGAATTTTGTTGAAGTATATTTTGAAGTTGTGTTTGTAAGTAATCCATTTTAAATTAATAGAAGGGGTTATTATTGAAACTTGTTTGTGCCTTCTTCGTTGGAGGTAAAACAGCCGACACTTGAGAACTACTAATTCCATAAGTATTAATTACACCTTGTCCTGCTACAATTTTTTTACCAGTCGCTTTAGCGGCCGCCAATGCTGCATCTGCATTACCTCCAAATTTAGTTTTAATATAATCTCCCGTTAAGTAAACTGGAGGTGGAGTAGAACTTGAAGAAGATTTACCTCTTACCGGTTTACCTCTTGCGGGTACAGGAGTTGGTGGATTATATGTTGGTGGTGGAACGTGAACAGTTACATATTCTACTATTGGATCTGCAACTATTACTTTATTTTCAAGTGTAGTTGAAGATACCACAGTATCAAACAATTTATTTTCTATAACTGTAGTATCATACCAAGTATCTTCAGATGGCGATAATGCCAACGTTCCTCTCCAAAAATTACTAGCACCTATATCATCAGATTTTGTTGCCTGATCTTGTTCGGAATATAATAATTCAATATAATCTAAAGTTACTAAATCCCCAGTTTTCTTTACACCAGGAGATCCTAAATCTGTTACATAAGATTGATCCGCAGTAGAATTGTATATTGAAGTAAAACCTTGTAGGGCTTCCGATCCCAGTTGAAGTGGGATAAAAGTGCTACTCTTTATTGGACTACAAATTCCCTCTGATATTTCACATCTAAATTGTAGATCTTGAGAATCTGAAATTACATAATCTATGAAGTTATCTACAAAAAATCCTGATTTAAATCTATCAAGTCCAGTTTCTGAATCTTTAATAGTCAGTGATTCAGTTTTTAATTCCGCTAAAGATAAAGTTGTATATTCCTCAAGTCGCCCAATTCTATCCTCAAGTAAAGAAATATCAGACATTCTATATCTTCTGTGTCTGACCATTTCAATGGTAACATCTGAAGTATTAAAAACGTATGGGTTAGAATAAACTCTTGCTAATGTTATGGAATTTTGTTTGTCCTTTGGGGGTAAAGGAGATTGATTTGGAATTCCCTGAACGACTTCAAAAGTTCCGTCGCTATTTAAAATAACATTATCAACCCTTCCCAGATAATAATTATACGAAAGAACGATATTTTTATCGGGAACTACATTATAATTAGAATTAACTCCTTCAGTGCTTAAGTTTTTTCCATCTAATTCAAAAGGAGATTTATTTGTTGATCCATCGTAAGGTCTAACTCTTGGTCGGATATCAATTAAATCTGAACAAGACACGCCTTGTAAAAATGGAATATCATTTCTATAGTTATTGCCAGAATAACTGTTTACAGTTACAAATTCTCCTTGATCATTAGAATCGATAACATAATTTTGGAAAACTATTTTTAGTTTCTTTTTCGGAGCACTAATACCGGACTTTCTTACTATTTTTGAATAATCATATATTTGTGTTGTTTGCCCATTATCTAAGAAGTAATTTTTTAATAGATTTTTATCAGAAACAAATAGCTGATTAACAATAGAATTTGTTTGTGTATCTGAACCAACTATAATTTCTCCTTCCTTAAATTGAAATCCATTTAAGTAACAAAATTCTAATTTGTCAGAATCTACTCTTGAAACTATAATTCCAACTGATCCACTATCTTTTCCTGTAATAATTTCTCCAATATCATAATCTAAATTGGAATTTGTTGTTCCAGTAAAGGAGGTTAGTTGAATTTTTGGAATTTGCGGATCACCAATTCCAGATGATTCATATATTCCAAGAACTCTAATTGCATCTGGAACATTTAAAGAAATTTCATCATCTTGGACTCTTAATCCATATATTTGACTATAAGTTAATCCATCTTCTAGAGTTGTGGTTCCTATGCCAGATGAAACATTTGATGATTTATCTACTAAAAGAGTAGAAACTTTGCTTAATTTTTTTACCTTATGATTTGGTTTTAAATTCTCTACAGTAGTAATGACCTCACAAGTACCACTTGTTTGTCCAAGACCAACAAAAGTAATTGTTTTTCCTGTAGTACTAAGATCAAATTTATCAAATCGGATTGTTTCAATTGTCCCATCCGAATATGATATTAAATATCTATCTTCATCAAAAGTAGTAAAGTATATATCTTCTTCTGTTAAAGATATACTTAATGTGTTATTAGAAAAAGAAACGTTTTTAAATTTTCTTCTTTGTAAAATAGAAGTCGAATTTAAATTAACACTTTCTATATTAGAAGAAGGAAGAACCGTTATCAATCCTGTACTATTATTTGTATTAAATACCTCAGGAGTTCTTTTAACAACATTATTTACTGAGAATGAAGTTGTAGATATTGTTCCAACACAAATATTAGGAACGCTTTCTATCTGTTTAATAGTAAAGAATGTTCCGCCGGCACTAACAGAATTTACTTCATTGAAAACAGGAGTAAGTCCTCCTGATGGGTTAGCATATGAAATAATATCGCCTTGCTTTAAAACCTTAACAAAATTATTATTTAATCCACAACTTACTGTTGATATACCACCAGAAAGTCCGGTAATATTAAATGTTGTTCCTGGAGGTACAATTGAAAAATTATTTTCTAAAGAGAGGTCTGCACTAAAAGTAGATAATCCAACTTTACAATAAACAGACTTTATATCATTTATAGAATAATCCTTTACTGATGAAATTAATCTATTATTAGTAATTCCATTAATAATAATTCTTTCATTATCTAAAAACTGTCCAGATACAGAATAAAGAATTAAACTATTTGAGTTAGATACGTCTTGTTTTAAAAATCCAGTAGCTTTGCTAGTTCTTCCTTTTATATGCGCTGGAGTAGACAGAGTAATTGATGTTGATAAACCAATAACAGTATATGTATTAATATCAAATAAACGCAAGTGCATTCTACTTGTGTCATCTTGATATGAAGATTCGGGAACATAATCATAAACTCTTGCTTGTCCTATGGTGGTGCCAGAAGAAACTGATGGATTTGAACCCAGTCTCGAACTCATCAAATCAATTACTACAGTTGTCCCAACCCCTATAGGAGCAGAACCATATGAATTATTAACTACAAATAATGTCCCTGCACCAAAGTTTACCGATAGATTGCTGACAGTTCCTGTTGTTCTGGGTTTAGGAACATCTATTAAAGTTGATGATATTGATTCTACATCGTAACCTTTTACATAGGCTTTTCCTGGACCAATTTGATAGGTCATCAAATCTTCAGATGGCACATTTCCATTTGAAGTTGTTTGTTCTGGATAATATAATCCATCAATTGAATATCTATCGTTTAATGTTTCTCTTGCAAATACACTAAAGGGACTTACGATGTAATCTCCAGATTCATCAAAAGTTCTTCTTGCCAATTCATCTCGTATTAGGCTATATTGAGCATTTTCTGAAGATGTATATGTTGGAATACCAAAACTGACTCTAAATATCTCTACAAAATTTTCAGTATCAACATCATCTAAAAGTTTTTTTGTTAAAATTAAATTTAACTGAAATCTATCAGCTCCAGGAGCTGCATAGTTTGAAAATCCTTGTGCATTATCATTCAAGGATCCATCTTCAAACGAATTTACAATTTTTTCTTCTATTTCAAATCCAACTTTGTATGATGGTTCTACACCATATTGATCTAAAAGTAAACTTTGTGCTTGTACCTTTGCAAATATCCCACGAACAAAGTAAATACCCGGAGATAGGGATACATAAGATGCTAATGATACTGAATTAGAAGATATTGTATTACAAAAACCTTGCCCAGATTGTATAGTAGAATTTCCAAATGATATCGATTCTTCTAATAGTAAAGTTTCTGAATCAAAAAATGTTCTGATATCAAAATTTTCTCCACCACTTTCTAAAAATTTTACATATAAAGTATAATTTCCTCTTTCAGACTCTGTATTTTTTAGTATATAAAATACTTCTCCTAAAACATTACTAGATTGACCTCTTATCTTTTTTCCATTAAGTTCATCAAAATATAAAGAAACAGGTATTCCACCAAAAGTAGATTCTATTTCTACTGCATAAACTGGATTTTCGTATTTTAAGTTTCCTGGAACAACAACAGACCCATCTTTAAAGATGTGATTCCCAAATTGTTCAATTTGATTTTGTAGTATTGATTGTTGAGTTGTTAACTCTCTTGCCTGAATAGGGTATCCAGGTTTAAACAAAACTTTATAGTAATTTTTATCGCTATCAAAATCATCGAAATATGGAGATACGTTGAGGTTGGTCTTTTGTGCCATAATTCTTAGAATTGCAAAATAACTTTGATATCTTCTTTTTGATTTGAGGATCTTGTAATCGAAGGTCTGTTATCAATGTAGATGATATTTCCTGAGTATTTTTTAACCTCTGGATTTGCTACACCATTAATAAAAGACTGTCCAAGATTATATCTTCTATTATTTAGTGTAGTTGAAACACCTGTAAATGTTGTATCGATGTACAAATTCGTATCAGTTATGAATATTGTTCCCCCTGCACCAACAGAATCGGTAAATCTATTTAAATTAATTCCGTAAGTTGGAGAATTATTTTGAGATCCATCTGTGTTAAATCCAGCAAGGCTTTTATCTTGCCAGTACTTTAAAACACCTGTAGTTTGATCATAGGAAACAACTCTACCTACTGCAGTGGTTCCTGTGCTTATTGTTTGAGTAAATCTAGAATTTGCAGTAAAAGTGGCACTACTATAACCAATTCCAGCAAGTCTTAATGCATATACTGCGCTCGCTTTTTCAATATCTAAAAGTGAGGTTGAACTATAAGCCAGAGGATTTTCTACAATTCCAACCCTAGCAATTTTATTACCAGTTACAAAGTCTGGATTTTCTATGTCATTTTCTATTCTTGAATAAATTAAAACATTATATGCACCAAGTTCTCTATAAACATCTGCTCCATGTCCTCCTTTTGGGGGAATTATGACATCAAAAGTTGGCGTTACTGTCCCAGTCGGAACATTTCCTCCAACCAAATCAATGGTTCCAAAAGTATATCCATCTCCACCAGAAGAAACTGTAATAGATTCTACTTTAGAATCGTTATTAATTACAATGGTTGCTTTTCCTCCGCTTCCATCACCTTTAATTGGGACATTTGTATAAGTTCTATTTGCTGTACCTAAACCAACACCACGATTTGTAATTGTGATTATTTTAAGTTGATTGTTTGTAGCAGCAGCATTATTTCTGATTGCTGCATTTTCTGTACCTGTTTCCCAATTTTTGGGTACAGGTATAAAGTTTACAGTATCAAATTTTACAATCTCACTTGGTTTGACAGTATAAAGATATTTCCAGATATATCCATCACCACTATCACCTGCTGCTTTGGGTTCTAAATCGGTAAAAGTTGGTTCATCTAGAGAGGGTCTTCCTGTAGGATTTTCTGGATCTGTTCCGTTCTGAAGACAAATATAAACTCTATAATCGCTGTTTATTACATAATAATTTGCTGAGTAGAGACTGGTAGCACCTGATGGTTTTGAGGTGTTTGTTCTACTAATATCATGGCGATACATATCGTAGGTTGTTCCTGATGACCAAGTTATTTTTCTAACAACTTGATTTACGTCAGATGCTTTAATTTTTTTCAAAGCAACCATTGTATCCCAATAATCATTTTCTTGCTCAAAACTGTCTTTAGGTGATGGTGGGTTAGTTTCCCACCCAGAAGAATAATCAGTTGCATTAGTTAAACCAACAAAAGCATAATAAGAGTTTATCGAAGAAGTTGCTGCCGAAACAAAATTCTTCGCATTCAAAATTCTTAATTGGTCAGTTATAATTGCAGACATTTTACAGTTTTTTATCTATTTATGAGGTTGAATACCCAATATATTTTAATTTATTATACCTTTGGACTATAGGTGAAGTTGAAATTCCAGCAATATTTGCATAAGTTGTGAATTGTTGGGGATCAATTCTAGTTGGTGTTAAAATCCTTCCCCAACTATATTCGCCATAAAAACCACTAAATCCAAGTCCGGTCAATCCATTGTAATTGGATACACTCACTGTAACTTTAGCAACATTAGTAATACCAACACCAGGTACTGCAGTTTGTGCAACAGAAACTGCAGCCACTTGATAAATGTTATCTATAAATGTCGTTCCTACTCCAACAATTCCATTTGAAGAATTAAGTGAAGTAAGTCCCTTACCTACATTAGATTTAGAAACTACAAAATAATAACCAGTCTGAATACCACTAATGCCAGTTGTTGCAATACCAACACTAACAATTTTGGAATCTCTCAGGATTGAATTATTTGGAATAAAGAAATCAAACACTATTCCGGTTGATGCAACACCAACAGATGTAGTATTGATACCAGTAATTAATCCAAAATCTCCCTCATAAGAAACTTTGTCAATTACCTCATATTTTAATGAGGGTGGTTCAATTAAAACCGCAGGAGGTTGGTTAGAAGAATATCCAATTCCAGGAACAGTTATTGCAATTCCTGTTACAACCCCACCAGATATAGATGCAGATGATCTTGCAGTATTTTGTGCTGCGGTTGTTCCAAAACCAATTGGACTTGCAATTGTTACTATGGGTGCGGTTGAATATCCAACACCACCATCAGAAATAACGATTGAAGAAACAGTTCCTGAAGAAGATACTGTGGCAGTAGCAGCAGCAGATGTTATATTGTCTTGAGAGATAATAATAATCTTATTTTGTGGTTTTTCATTAGTTCCATCATGAGTATATTCTTTTTCACTGTCAAAGAATGCTTTAACACTTTCGACAAAAATTGCAGTAGATCCGATACCAACATTTTGAATGATGTTCGTAGTGGGTTGAATATATGGTTCATAGATAGACCTATCTTTTCCTACATAAAAACCATTTACTACGCGATCTTCGGTTTGCCTACACCAAGTTAATGGTCTAATTAAGTCTTCATTTGAAGATACTCCAGGTCCTGGGTACAAATTAGTATTAAGTGTGTCCGATGAAATAATATCCGTCACTACTCTATCTTCTTGTGATAGATTAATATTATCATCTGTTAACAATACATCATCTCCAATTTTAATTGTTTCAAGAATATCAATAATTTGTGTGTCTACATCACCAGTTCCCCTGTAGAATAATATCCTCGAAGTATCACCCTCTTTTGGAGCTTCTGTAAACCTTATAATACTTCCACCAGTAAACACATAACCTTTACCTGGAACTTGTAATACATCATTAATAAAAACTAATAAAGTTGCTTGGACATCAATGTTTGATCCTTTTTTAGACCTAATTGTAGTTTGATTGCCATTGATACGAATTGGGAATGATTTTCTGTTTCCATCAAATAAGACATCAAATGGATCTATTACTTGAATTCTACCTACAGACCAAGCAGAAAACTTATCAGATTGAATTTTATCTACTGAAATTTGGAATTCTGAGAAACTCAATGAGGTATTTGTTGGGATTCCAGAAATTCCGCCCGTAGAAATTGTTAAAATATCGTTTTGTTTGTATCCATATCCTAGATTTTTCAATTCAAAAGATATAATACTAGAACCTTGTCCGACAACAACATCTACAATAGCACCTGTCCCAACTCCAGGTTGTGATTGGGAACTATAAATTAATGGGAGATTTGAGTATGATAATGGAGAATCAAAAACAACAATTGGTGGATTGGTTGTAGTATATCCAGTTCCTGGATTGGTAATAGCAACACTAACTATATGCCCATTACTAACTGTGGCAGTTCCTATAAATTTAATATTCGGAATTCCAGTGCTTTCCGTCTTGACACCAACATTAACGATAGTTTGAATTCCAACTCTATATCCAGATCCACTATTTCCAATACTAATAGATTGTATTGTTCCTGCAGAAGAAACAATAGCAGTTCCACCTGCTGCTACAAGTGGTTGATAAGCAAATCCTTGAGTAGAACCAACCGATAAAATAATTCCACCTCTAGGAATACTAGCAGTGTTTATATCATAATTTGTCGAACTAGCAGTCCCCACAAAAGTAATAGTCGTAATTCCTGCATTTTCTTCCAAATCATAATTGTCAATTACGCCGGTTGCATTTGGACCTTGGAATATATCATTGATCAAAACAATAGCATTATCAGTAGATACTCCGGTAACATTTGCCCCGTTTGATTTTAAGGTAAAGGTTTTATCTATTCCATTGAAATTGTTTGATATATTATCAAAGATATAATTTTTAGTATAAGGTTCAATAGAAGTATCCTCTTCTCCGGACCTTAAAAATATTCTTCCACTAAATGTCGATCCCGTTTCAAGTCCAATATAATCAACTTCATCTGCTCTATTTGTTGGATTTAAAATGGGAACTTTTCCATAAGGAGGTTCGTCAAAATAAATTGTATTATCAACAATGTTGTAGTTTCCTAAAACTTTTGCAACTAGAGAGGAAGATGTATGAGTTGATAAACCAGTTCCCAACCAAGGTCTCAAAACAGATATTGCATTTGTACTTCCAACACCAACAGATGTAACTCGCATAATTTCATTATCAATCTTAATCAAATCTCCACCAAATATTGAACTTATTCCTGAAACAGATATTTCTGAATCGAATAGATTTACATTTTTCGATAAAACAGTGGTAACTGCAGTAGATGTAATTGGGGATTGAATTACGTTATCAATACTAATAATAGATTTTTTATTTTGATTTTTGGAAGTAAATATGTGAGAAGTTCCTGCTCCTACTGCATTTATATCCAAAACAGTAGGAACAGACCTTAAAGCATTGGATGCTGAAGATGCCACTCTTATGTTCAAATCATTAACTTTAACAACATATAATGTTGAAGGAAGTTTATCAGTTGTCCCTATTCCTGCTATAGAGGTTGTTGCTATGCCTATAGGTCCAGATCCAGTGCCAGAATATGAGTAATTTATTTCTTCTCCAGTAACAAAGAAATGATTTGGAATTGTGATAGTATCTGCACTTGTGTTTACTATTAATGAATTACTGCCATCAAAATATCTTTGGAAAATTGGTAAATTTTGATGTTTTAAATCAAATTTCTTTTTAATGTCATTTTCAGTTCCAGTATAAGTTCCATAGTCATAGTGTAAACCACCATTTGTCAAGGATATTTCGCTAGTATCATCTGATAAGTACAGTGAAACTTGGAAAACCTTAACATCAACATCAATATTTTCTATTGGTGTAAAATAAGTATTTGTATCTGACCCAGAAATTCCCGCAGTTGTTATTCCTAAAGAGGAAGATGTATTTAAGTTTCCAAATTCTAAAATATAGCACTCATTACTAGATGTATCAGTTATAGTTAAAAACTCAGAGATCTGATATTGCAAATTAGTTTTGTCTTCGATACTAATAATTGAATACGAACAATTATTGAGAGTATTTGAATATTTTGATATTATGTTTGATACTGGAGAAGAACTAGATGCAATCGACACTGAGGAGGAATCTAAAGTAGCCCCTCCAATGGTTTGTGTTCCAACACCGGTCAAACTTGTATTGGCAAGTGAAACATTAAAAGTATTAACTGTATAATCGATAGATGTAGTGTTATCTGGTATTATATCAATTACTACATTATTTCCAGAAAGATATGCATTATATGTTCCTATTCCAGATGTAGATTTTGAAGAAAGACTATTAGTTGTTACTTGCCCATAATCTAAGAATAAAACTTCAGAACCATTATGAATATATGTAATTTCATCATATTCATAATAAGAAGAATCTGTTGCTCCAATTTGAACTAAAACTTTTGATGATCTATATGTTGATGCAATACCAACTATTGTCGTTGCTGTGCTAGTTCCTATTGATATTGTTGATGTATTTGTATGAACAAGAACGGATGTTCCCAGACTTGTAGTTCCAACTCCGCTTACAACATCATTTAGAGAGAATGACAAATTAGAAGTATAATAATCATTAAACTTAAATTTGTTGGGATAGAATAAGAGATTACCTTCATTTCCAGAAATGTTAAAATCAAAAAATCCCAAATCTCCAATCGAATTCATTCCATATTGGTTTATGAAACCATTACTGTCATCATGAACCAATGATACCAAAGAAACTTGAACTTCATTAGATAATTTTCTATCTTTTACTAAAACAATATACTTTTGAGACCTAAAATCATTAAGAATAAATGAATCAACAACACCAAAAGTGGTTACTCTTGGATTGCTATTAAATTCGTCAGAAATATCGTCAATCATTAAGACTTTATTACCAATTGATTCGATATAATCTTGCAATATTCTTGAATTAAATATTATTTCATCTGATAAAATATTTCCATCAATAGTTAAATTATTTTCTCTTGCAAGATCAAAATCAAATACGCAGTTTAGATCAATAAATCGTGATAGATCTGCGACTCCAGAAAAATCACCCTGATTTTGATCTGTAGAAATTCCTAAACTATTTGAGTTTGATTCAATTATTAAATTGCCAAATTTTTTAAATCCTGCAGTATGGTTTAAACTACTTACTGCATTATCCCAAGTGTTTAGATCTTTCTGTGATTTTATATCATATGAAAAATATTGATAATAATCACTATCATGAACTCTCTGAAAATTATTGTTTAAAAATCCAGTTTCAGTATTCCATCCCTTTTTAACTATAGAATAGGAGTCTACATTATAATTTGAATCTAAACTTATTATTTTCTTTATTGAAGCAGTAGAACCTGAGGTTTTCCCTCTCAAAAGTTCATTTTCTTTAAAATCTTGGGTAGTAGATACTTTTAGATATTGGTTAATTGAATCCCAAGACTGTACACTTCCTGATGCATCTGATGAATAAACAATTTCACCTTCATAAAAATTATTTTGTTTAAGAACGGGATTAAAAATGGGAAAATGCGATTGTGGTATTATTCTTCCAGAAGAATAAAAACTATTGAAAGTTCCTGGATCTTCTCCATCAAGAAGATAATTTGATAAACTATAAGAAACTGTAGCACCAATTCCACCAATATTTGCATCTAATGATGTAATAGTAAACAATGCATAATCATAATTTGCTGAATTAAATCCTTTTCCTGTTGTTGTTATTCCAACATTAGTTCCTTCTATTAAAACTTTTTCTCCAACAAAAAATGGAAAGTCCTCCGGATCACTAAAACTAGATCCTAAGGTAATGGTAACGTCTTTTGTATTAGTATTAAATACTATATTTTGAATCTTAATACCATTTGAATTGTTTGTTGGTATTATTTTTGGAGTTACTTTACTTATTTCTGTACTATTTTTTAGAATAGTAACTTTAGAATCTCCAAATTTATAAGTTAAGTCTACATCTTTAATAATTTTATTAGTTAGTCCATCAATAACTATCAAACTTGGAATAGAATTGTAATTTCTACCAAAAGAAGAAATGCCAATATAATCAAAAGTAGATAAAGAATCTAAAATTAATATTTCTGGAAGTTTTGTTGTTGGTCTTATGCTATAATCCGATGGATATTCAAATCCAATATCTTCAATTTCTGTTGATGTAATTTTTCCAATAGAAGTACTATCTGGATTTAAAATTGCACCAGTACCAGTTTTTGAAATAACAGAAGTAATTCCAGGTAAAACACTATAACCACTTCCGCCACTTTGTATGGAGATTTTTTGAATTTCCCCAAGCACTGAACTCGAATCAGTATAGTATTCTATTCCTGTTGAGTAAGAATAAGATTCTGGAATTTCTAAAATATTGTACTTAAATGAAGTAGAAGAAATGCCTACTACACTATAATTTCCATTATATCCACTTTCAATCAAATTAATTTGATTATTTGCACGTATTTCAGTGTCAACTATGATCTCTTTCTTAGTTTGAGAGTTTAAATTAATATTAATAGGAGTTAGATTATAATATAAGTTAACTGGAACGTTATCATTAAGAGTTAATGTGACCTTTGCAGTTGAATCTATTCCAATGTTTCCAGTTTTTGATACTTCAAAAATTGATGAAGATTTTGTAGTCTCAAATTCTGTTTTAAATTGATTATCTTCGTAAATTTTAAAATCAAACGCAGAATAAGTAATGCCTGCCCCAACAAAAGAAAGAGATGGGTCAGAAAGATCAAAAATTACCGTTTTATTTTTTACAAGAGATAATGGTGGATTTATTGGAGAAATAGTTCCTGGTTGAGAGGATGAAATGGTAATCACTTCAGGAACAGATTTTGTTGCCTGATAATAGCTGTTGGATAATTTAATTTTATTTGAATCAATAACTACAACGTAGTAAATTCCTTCATTTACCAATCCAGATGCTGGAGTCGTACTAGTATAAATTACTTTTTCTCCAGAATAATAATTGTGGTTATTGATTGTGATGATGCTATTTGTTGTATCAATAGAAGAAAAAGTTCTTGGATTTATTACTAATCTTCTATTATAGTCATTATATTTAACTATAAAGGTAGTAGAAACTCCAGGTCTTACATTAATTGTTATATTATCATATAAAGATAATCCATGTGTCTCTGCGGTAGAAACAGTAACCACATTTTTGGTAATTTGTCCAGATAAAGTATTTGAATAATTTGTTTTAAAACTATGAGTATTTCCCGTTCCTACAGATGTAAAGTATAAAATACCATCTGCAATTGACGATCCTACAGCAACAAAAGTACCAGTTGATCCAAGTCCAACTTTAACAGTTGAAATACCAATTAAATCATTGGATATTTTTGCAACGTAAACAATTGATTTTTCTCCTAATACAAAAGAAGAAGATCCATTAGTAGAAACGGATATTCTAGTTCCACCATTTGAAGAATAAATTAAGGAATCTCCTGTGTTTAAATTATGATCTTTAATATAAATTGATTGAGTTGGAATTGTTAGTTGTGTAATTCCAACACCTGGATTTGAAAAATAAAGTGTGCTTACTATTCCCACACCGGAGGTTGTCCCCAGTCCAACCGTTTCTTTAGGATCAAAATAAAATTCTTTATCAATGTCAAAATTGTATGAAGTGGAAATTCCAAAATTAAGTTTAAACTTTCTTGATTTTTCTGTTAAAGCAATTCCCGCAGAATAAGATGACACTCCAATAGTGCCATTTTGATTACGTTCAACTCTAACTCTGGATGACTGGAGATCGATATTTAATATTTTAATTTCTTCATTTGCAATTCGGTAAATATCATTTTCTTTAATATTTGGATAATTTAAATTTCCAGATATATTAAAATAAGTAACTATTCCCGTATATTGGGCTGACCCAACTCCAGCAGTTAGTGTTAAAATGTTTGTATTAACTGTTATACTACCTGATTTTTTATAATCATATTTGCCAGTAAAGGTAACTAAGTCTCTATTTAAATAGTTATGTGGTACTGAAGTAAATCCAACAAACTCTTGACCATATGGATAGAATTTAACATCATCAAAAGATGAAGTAGCAACACTAATTTGATTTACTAATTTACCTTTTAGTGAAGAAACTTTTGCTTTTGCTCTTTGTACAGAAGTCCCACTAAAGGCAACTATATCTCCAATTTTATAATTTTGCCCTCCAGTTTCAATTCCTATCGAATCGACAGATCCTGTAGATACCGATTTAACTGCAGCATTTTGAGATTTAATAGTATTTGGATTTAAAACATAATCATACAAAGAAATATTGTATGGACTTATATTTCTTCTCCATCCGGTTTTGTTTATATCAATATTATCTTGATTTGATGCGCTTTCGAAGTTAAAATCAATTGGTTTTGATTTATAACTAGGACCTATAATGTAAGGAAAAACGGGTTTTTTGTAATTTGCAAATAAACCAGAAGATTCAACTAATCCATCATTAATGGTAGTAAAATATGCATATATTCCATTTGGATATTCTGGGGTAACTGCAAATCGACCGTTGTTTTCATCTAGATCACCATTTCCGTCATACACATAGTCTTCTATAAAGAATCCTTCTGGATAAATTGAAGTTTTTGGTCTGGTTAAATCATTACTTATATTTGTTTTCTTTTTGTATCCGGAGACTAAACACTTTACTGCTCCCCCTGTTTTTGATGAATATCCATATGGTCCATAAATTGGATTTCCATCATAAGCCCAACCAAGTATAGGAGAATGTGCTGATGAAACAATTTCTTTGCTATCTAATATTTGCAAATCTTGAACATATACCCTTTTTCCATCCCTAAATCTTGATGCTTGGGTAGAAGATCTCAAATACCTAGGAGCATACGCATGAGTATATTCCAATCCATAGTTTGTATTTAATCCGGCATTTAATATACCATCATCATCGGTTATTTGAGAATTTTGTGTTAATCTTTCGACTAGATTGATTTTCCAAGATTTTATTTGAGATTCTAGTTTTGCACCAGATCCTGCGGGTATAACATCAATAGATGTGCTTGATGAACTATATCCACCACCACCATTTATAACTTTAACCTCAGACAAAGACCCATTAGAAAGGATGGGAGTTAATAAAGCACCAAAACCAGTGCCATTAATTTGAAGAGTTGGTGGTGAATTATATCCTCCACCTGGACTATTAATTATAACATTTACAATTTGTCCATTTGATATTACAGGAGTTAGTTGAATTCCCGATCCTGAATTAAATTCAAATAATGGCTGACGATTATAATTAATAATTTCCTCAGACCCATAACCTTGTCCTCCAGAATGGACAAATACTGACTGCACCTCACCTCGAAAAATTGGTTGAACAATTGCACTAAAATCTTGATCAGTAAGAGTGGAAACTCCGATTTTTCCTTTTATTCTTACTTTAATTTCTGGGTAGTTGAATTTATGAACTCCACTTCCAGCAGATGTTAAATCAATGTATTGTTTGGTATCATAATAAAAAGATGTAGCAATTCCTAAAGTACTAATTCCAATTTGTGATAGTTTAAATTGATTATCATCTACTTTAGTAACATAATATGATGTTGCAGAAGATAATCCCCCGATAGGAGTTTCTAAAGCGTTATATACAATTATTTCTCCGCTATTGTATCCATGATCATTTATCTTGATAACATTTGAAGAGGTATTGATCCCACTTGTACTTGTGGTTACTAGTTTATTTTGATATCCTACACCACTACTATCTACGGTAATTGATCCTATTTTTTTCTTTTTGTTTCTTGACTTGAATGAATGATTTCCAATGCCATAGGAAGTTAATTGTATTGTATTAATTCCCGATACTGCATCTAGAAAAGAATTATGTAATTTTACGTTATATGCATCTTGAACTGAAACATAATAGGATGAATTTGTAGATAAACCTCCAATTGAACCTTGCCCATCAGTTATATAAACAACCTCTTCAGCATCTCTAAATTTATGATGACTGGAAAATCCAATTTTATTTGTTGGATTTAATTTAACTAAATCAGCAGATCCCTGGGAATTAAAAGAAACAAAGTGGTCAAAGCTGACTAAATTTGCAGTTGCGGAAGCACCATTTCCATTTCCACCTACAATGTCAATTTTTGGTTCCTCTAAGTAATCAAATCCATAATCGATAATATCAATTCTTTCCAATCCACCAATAACAGAACAATATGCAGTAGCACCAAATCCAATTGGATCGGAAATTGTTAATATAGGAGGATTGATAATATCATAATCAGATCCAGATGCTATTGGTATAATTTTTTCAATAGGACCATAATAAACATTATCTTTCGACTTATAGTTAAGAACTTCAACTCCATTTATAAAAATACCAGTTAGACCTGGATCTGTTTCATAAGAATTTTCATCATTTTCTGGAGATGAAATTTTTCTAATTAATTTTTGAGATTCTAAGAGTTGAGTTGTTAAATCTCTATAAGTAAATTCAGTAAGTTCAAATTTAGCATCAATAGCAGTTCCTCCTACAGAAACAAAATTTTCTGTGAAAATATTTGCTTTACTTTTTGCTAACTTTATCTGCGTTTCATTTACTTTTTTAATAAAGTAAACACCAGTTGCTATTCCCAAATTAGAATTTTCATTTGGTTTATAAACAATCGAATCTCCAGTATAAAGTCCATGTTGACCAATATCTAAAACTGTACCACTAAAAGATCCACTAAAAGTTACTGAGCGATCATTTATTTTTAAAGTCTGATTTAGATATGAAGGCAGTGATGGTGAGGAAACGTATAATGTGTCCTGATTTTCATAATAAACATTTTGTACGTTTGATGTATATTGGTCTACTAGAGGATAATTTTCAGATGATACTTTGGATAAATTCTTTTTAACAATATATGTAATATTGGTATTTAATAAAGAACTTTCTGAACCCAATTGAACACTAAAAGATTTTTCATTAATAAAAGATACAACAAAACCTGTGTATTCTACACCACTTGAAGATAAAAGTGTTACTGAATTTCCTATTCTAAAGAAATGCTCGTCATTAAGATTAACTCTATATGTTTTATCGGAACTATCTAACAATTCTATTGATTTTACATCATATTTTACTGGAATATTAAAAAACCAGTTGTTTGATTTGTAGTCCTTGAGATCTATACCTAGGGTCTTTATTTTTATTGAGTCTTTATTTGAATAAAAACGAGTATTATCTGGTAAATTTAATCCAGACAATACGCCCATTATTCTAATTTTTATTTTTTCATCATTCGAAGATGCAAATTCATTTGTTTTTATTTCTGTAGATTCTGGAATATCTTGAGTTATCCCATCACATTCCAAGAACTGGTTTAGTGTTTTTTTCTTATAAGTAATATTTAATGAGGTTCCATTTTCAAGATCTACAACAATATTTCCATTTGTCGTTGGAAATCCTACGGTAGAATCAACCTCTAATGTATTTGATCCTAAAGCAATATTTAAAACTGTTTTTGTTTTAGACTGAACTGTGAAATTGCCATATACAGTTCCTTCTGCACCAATATCCCTACTATAACCAGAATCTAAACTTATAACATAATAATCTTTCGATCCCCTTTTAATTTTTTCTACTTTAGTTACTGTTCCTTGTGCAATTATCTCATTATTGGAATCTCTTTGATAAAGAGTTTCATTTATTAAATCTTCTGGGTTTCCTTCGATTTCTTCAACGACTAAATCGGAATTAATTCTATATTGTGCATCTGATGGTTCAATTAGATAATCTCTTGGTTTAATAACCTCAACATTTTGTCCATATAAAGCACCGAACAAAATTTTAAATGAATTATCAGTTCCTTTTGAGGAATAAAAATCTATTGATTGCTTAATGAAAAGATTTTCATTTAATTCGGAATAAAGTTCTCTATCTTCAAAACCAGGAGTTACTTGTTTTTTAACCTTAATTAAAAATTCTTTTAGGAAAAGAATACTTAAATTAGATACAGTTGTAAACGCACTATGTTCTTGTGCTTCTGTTTCTGTGAATATTAGTTGATCCTTTGTTTTGTAAGAAGTTACACCATTAAATCCACGTACACATCCCTCAAAACTTGTGGAAGTTTTTGAAGTATACGTAATGATTTCAGAATCAATTAATAGAAGGCCGTAAGAATTTGGAAATCCAGCAGTGGAAGTTACATTTATTGTTGAATCGAAAAAAGTTACATCTGATGTTAAAGTTGTAGAATCTGTTAAATTTGTAAGTTGATCTACCTTAACATATTGATCAACATTCTGAAGTATATCGCTTACATTTCCTTGACTTTCTAAGGAAGTGTAATATTGCGATAAAAATTCGGAAACAAGAGGAAATTCTTCTAAAACAAACTGAGGTAGTTGATTTTCAACTATTGAACTGATTTTGATTCTGGTTTCTGTCATTTTATTATATTCTTACGAGGTCTCCGTTAGTGTAGCTTGATGTAACTTTGTATGTTGATCCAGATATATCTGAACCAGAAGAAATTTCATCAGATAACATATTTAATGTTGTATTATTAATATCTAGTTGCAAATACAAATCCTGTAATCCAATCACATCATTGGATTTTGGAACCACTGAAATTTGAATGATTGGTTGCGAGAATGATATTTTTGAAGTTGCAGATATATTCACTGGATATAGTTTTATTTCACCCTTTACATAATCAATTATACCGACATTTTTCCTTACAACTATTGGTTGAGTTGAGGAATCCAATTTAAAAAAGAATATACTTCCAGTTAGACCGTTGGAATCTGGAAGATCTGCCATATAAAGGGTTTCATTTATTCCGGAGATGCGGAATCCTGAAGATTTAATATTATACCCATTAATATTTTTAATATGAAACTGATTTCCGTAACAGATCTCATAGTCGGCAAATTTATTAACCTCAACTTTCAAATCACGTCTCATTACGACTTTAGTAATATTGGATGTAACAGCAGAATTTGAATCGTCGATTATTTTAAGATATTTACTATACTTAAATCTTGCCCCATATTTGTTCATTTCTTTCGAATTTGCATAATTTTTAATATTATTGAAAATAATATCTTTCAAATAATTTGGATCATTTGTTGCATTTGAGTTATAATAAGCAGTAATGTCAGTTTCCAGATAAAGATATTTAAGATCAATAATTTCTGGAACTATTCCAGCAACTGCATATCTTCTTAGTTCTCTTTCAATATTGTCTTTAACTTGACTTGAAACAAATGGACCATTGATTGGTTTTATACTAATAAAAACCCTTCCATATTGTGGAGGTGTTAAATCTTCTCCACCAAAAACTGATATGGATTCTGCTTCAGAATAAATTGTGGGAATAATAGTTTCATAATCAGTTGCAGTAACCGCACGATTTTGTGAAGAATATTTTCTTGGTGCGTACTTTTTAATTGATTCAACAGATTCAATTTCTCTTCCATTTTGTGATGGAGAATTAGTTGTAATTAAAGAAATACCCGTTGTAACTACTCTATTGTTATTATCTACAATACGCCCATTAAAATTAAAAGAAGAAACTCCATTTCCACTTTCGCCATTTGTAATGTTATAAGAGACTTCAATATAATTCAAGTTTGATAATTTTTTACCAAATACCCCATCACCAAAAATTAATTCATATCTTTGATCTTCAATTTCTTGAATAAAGAAAACTCTTGATTCTGAAGTAACTTCAAAAAAGTTTTTTGATAGTTTATATGTGCTTCTAACTGTGCTTGCTTGAGTATCTCGTACAAAAACACTAATTGAATCCATATCAATATTTGCATTATCTAAAATAAATTTTTGATTTGGATTGTTAGCATCAACTGTGAAACTGTTAATAACGTATGTCCCTTCATAGACATTAACATTTTCAAATAAAGCAATTCCATTAACTACTGGAACTGTAATGTCTTGGGGTATAATAAAAGAAAAACTTTGATTACCAAAAGAAGTATTTGATGTACAGACTACGCCACTCTTTAATGTTAAAGTGAGTGGATTTGTTGTGAATCCTGTTGTATCCACAAAAAAGGAAATATTTGCCTTTGCTGCTGAACGAGAGTGTGGAACATATCCAATATTCCTTGCAAGAGAAACTACATTTTCTCTGAGTGTTGCACTATCAATAAAAACCTCATTGCTAATCATATTAGCATTATATGAGGAAATATATGTATTATACGCTAAAACATCAACTAATGTTGAAAGGTTTGATCCTTCAAAATCATAATCAGTAAAATTCGAATTCGCTCTTAGATACTCGCGAATTGAACTTTTTATTTGATCGAAGTCTAAGTTAGTAAAATTAACTAATGCCATTTATCGTGTTGGCTGAAGAGCAAATGATAATTGTTGAGGTAAAACATCAATGCCTACAATTTTATAATTTATAGTTACATTGAATTCATTATTGTCATAGTTTGGATCAACATTAATTGATATTAAATTCACCCTTGGTTCATAATTTCTAATAGTATTTTCAATTTCATCCTTGATTACTGATGCAGAGATCTCATCAATATTTTCAAAAAGAGAACGACTTACTTTTGAACCTAAATTTTCGTTAAAAAAGCGTTCTCCTGGATACGTTAATACTAAATTTCGAACAGAGCGAGAAATAGCAGTCTCATTTTTCAGAGCAATTAAGTCATAATTAACTGGATTGACCTGAAAGGTCATACTCAGGTCCTTAAATCCTTTGCTGACCCGCTCTAGAGGCATAAAAAGTATAAAATCTGTATTATTTATTCGGGTTTTTTGTATTCATAAAGGGGTTCGGTTCCATAATCCCAGTCATCATAGTCCTCATCATTGCGAATTTTTGAGTGAATTTCGTTTTGATGGTAAAAATCGTGTTTTTTGGGAGTTAATTCATCATTTGCAATCTCACGAAGCATTTTTTGCTTCTGAATTTGACTTTCCCAACCGTATTCACTAGCCAAATATTGAGTTCCCCACTCATTTTTCATGAAATTTTGATCTTTATCGACTTTTTTGGTCATTGTTTGCTCCTGATTCGTTAAAATCAGAACTTTTTACGGGGTTGCTATCCCGTTTTTCAATTATATCATAGTCATCTTCTAGAATTTCCTTCAAGTAAGAGTCATCCCACATATTATAATAGTCAGTTTTTGCTAAAGTCTCTCTAAATTTACGAAGTTTTTGTTTTGGTTGACCTAGTATTAGATTATACTTACCATTATTAGTTTGAATACCATTAATGAAGGTATCATAGGTTCCACAATCCTCAAAAAATTTCCAATCTTGATATTTTGAGTTGCATATTTCAACCCACTCTTGAACCTCCTCAAGATTAAAATGGTCTTCAATGACATATATGATCACATCAAGTCCTACAACCACCTCTATGGCGCTTGCAGGGCACTCTACGACCTTATATTTGGATCTTGCTGCAAACGGACAAATTGCAAATCCATTCAATTCTTTTCTAACTTTGGATACTTCATGTATCCACTTAAAAATGTACTGTTCTTTTTCAGACATAAAAAAAGAGTGCTTAATTCTATTTAAGCACTCCAAATATTATTTGCCTTGACCGCGATATCTTTTTTTACGTCCATTACGAGATGTCGCACTGAGTAGTGTACGAGCAGAACGTCCTTGACGTGTCTTCTTTGGTGCTCCTGGTTCAAAAATAGTCTTATTCGATCCACCTTTAGCCATTTGTAATTTCCTCCATTTCTAATTCATTAGGATCAATATCTTCTCCCGAGTAAAAACGCTCTGAGAAGTCTTGTAAAATCTCACTACAGTCTTCCATAGTGAGATTAGTATAAATTTTACGCCCTTTGTATAAAAGATTGTAAAGTGTACTCATTAGATTACGCGAGTTTTTTCATGTCCAACTCTAATACGAGGATCGCACCAGATTTCAAAACCAGCATCTTTTGCATCAAGACAGAATGAAACATCCTCACCACACATATCCTGAACAGCTCCGGATTCAAAGACTTGCATCTTAGGAGCAAACCAAGGATATTCAAGATTCTCAAAGACACCCTTCTTAATCAGAACCCAACCAAATCCAGTATAATCAACTGTGAAAGGCTTTCTGCGCTTTGAGATTGAATCAACGGTTTCGTGATTCATTACACCACCGTTCTTACGGAAGTCATCTTCTTCTAACCAGTGTGCTACTGAGGTTGTGTGACCATCTTCTGTGGCATACCAACCAGCAACGACTTCTTTCTCTTCACCTTCTTCATTCAGTGCAACATCACAGAGTTGCCAGAATTTTTCTGTGTTAAAGACAATATCCGAGTCAATCCAAAGTTGATAATCATATTCTAGTTTACCATCCCAAGGAATTTGCTTCGGACCACGAAGTACATTTGCTCCAAGAACTTTACAACGTGCAAAGTTTACCATTGATGAGTAATCTTGAGAGATTTGAATACTCATTCCATTTTGTACAAGATCAAAACAAAGTTGTACAAATGCTTTTAGAAAGATAAATGAACATCCTCTACCAGGAAGACAGAAGACAATCGACTTACCTTTCATTCGTTCTTTAATTGCATCATAATCCCATTCTTGTGCTTTGGGACTAGGTGCTGTTGCTTTTACTGTAAATCCTTTTGCCATAAGTTAAATGAACCTTCAGATCAATTTTATCGTCCTATTTAGTATTTGTCAAATCACCTCAATGGGAAGAATTCAGTAATACTTCCTTACTCACATAAAGCTCCTCATAAGTTAAATCTTCTTTTGTAAGATCTAAATCAAGAAGATCAATCATTCTGTGAATCATCTCCCAGGTCTCAGAGAATTTACTCTCTGATAAGTTGTGATAGATGCACCGATCCTTTGCATAAATGTGATAAACCTTTTCAGTCATAAAAATATTTCCGGAATTTTTTCAGTACTTTTTATTTTGTTACCGCATTATATATCAGAACAATCAAAAATCCAAGGGGCACTCCGATAATCGTAAAGCACTGCCGTGGATATCTTATTAACCATCCCGCAAAGACTACCTTCCAGAAATTCCAATAGGGGGATCTTCTGCGGGGGTTTCGAAGACTTATCATACTTCCGGAAAATTTTTATGAGATTGATATTTAGAGGTCGATTTGTCACCTCTGTAGGTTAGGGTAGTTTGCTTTTTTTATAACGGGGGGGCATCGGGACAACGCCGCCGCCACGCCTATAAGAACCGCGCATAAACACTGCCGGATCACTGATATCACCAAGCATAACATAAGCGCCCCCCAGTGTCAACCAGGGAGCGCACAGTTAGACTACATCAGAACGCAATCTCTTCCAGAGTAGGAATACCAAGGGCACTCTCAATCTGTTGCCCTTCGATATAATCGAAACCAGCAACATTATCAGTGGCGATTGCATCCAGGATGGACATAATCTCACTGCCAGTGTTACCTTGTGCCAGCAGAGAAAGCATCACGGTCTTAGACATTTTGTGTTCTTGAGTGTTAGTTAGTGTGTGTTGAGTGAGAGTGTCCCTAGTCCTCTCATTGTAGCAGTTGTGCTACTTCCTGGAACGTGCCTAGTTTATACTCATGCGACAGGAGTGAGTGTTACTTAGGCGAGAGTGGAAGTGTTCATCAGGTCTTGATAATCACGCCACTTCTCTACTGCTTGCTCTAGAGTTTCAACATCAGCAAACAGGTGAAAGTTCTCAGGTAGATCTAACTGACCTGTCATACCCAAGTAGTTAATGAACCCCAGGATTTGCATACTTTGGTCATAACCTTCAACGTTGAAGATGCGGTCCAATTCTTCACGACGAAAATCAGAACATGCGATCAGGTCGAACACATAGTAGAACGGACGACGAACAGCGTAGGGGATGAAGTTCAGCATGAAAAGTGTAGTGAAGTGTATCGGTCTTAAGTGTTAATCAGAAGTCGAACACATCGCTATTGATCTGGATCACATTTACAGCGGGGTCATCGAACCTTACACCATCAAGAGTTTGTGTCATAAACTCACTGATAGATTGGACGAAAGACTGATAATCACCTGCCTCACGGGCGATGTTATATAGACCCTCATCATTCTGGATCCAGAGTGCAACATTCCAGGTCTCATAATTGCTCCACCCATTATAGGTGGTGTCCTGAATGTTGGTCTGATAAGTGACTGCCATTGTGTGAGTCTTAAGTGTTAGCGGGGGGTCGTTTGTTGCCCCCCTACACTATAGGTCCACTTTGGAGGTGAGTAATTTTGGAGCCCTGATAATCACCAACGGTCGGGTGTACTTAAGTCCTCAACGTAAGCATCACACTTTTCTGCAGGTTCCAACTTGAATAACTTCTCCCAGTCAATTTGATGTGGGTCAAAGTCAGGAAACGCAGAGATGTCTAGAGTGATACGATAACGAACCTTCTGTGCTTGACTGTATGCTACTGACATAAGTACGCTCCTTGTGTTACTGAAAGTATTGTAAGATGCTGAGGCGTTTCTGTCAAGGTCTGTGGGGATATTTATGAGGGTCTGGGAGATTTTATGAGTGCGATTGTGGGGATTTTGTGACGCGGGGGTGCTTGACATTTTGCGCAGAGTGTGATAGAACGACGTTAAAGATCACAAGACCTGAGCACATTTAAATGACTATAAATGCCACACACAGAGACATTTAAATGCCTTTAATCACCTTATTGAGAATGATTATCAATAACGATTTAAAACGCTTATATACATTTAAAAATACATTTTTTATTGATTTCAACACATTTAAAGCATAAAATAACGTTTTTAGACATAAAAAAAGAGAGGAAACATATCCTCTCTTCATTGATTATCAGTAGCAAAAGATTCGATCCCGTTGATAGCTCTATTACCTAGATTTGCTATCCCATTGAACCCTACTGTTGAAAGTATGATACCAATGACTACACCTATCAGGAACTTTGACATTACACCAATTCAGCAGGACTTCCACATGAGAGATAGAATTGAACCATCCTCTTTGCTTCATCTAATGTAGAGAATGACTGTGTTCTCCACTGTTGCTGATAGGGAGTAAAGTAACGGATCTTGAACATTTTAAGAATGAAGAGTGAGTGTTACTTAAGAAGAAAAGTTCAGTTCAGACGCATACCAGAGAAGAAAGGAATTGTGCTACCATCAGACATTTGAAACTTCCAAACATAGTTCTTTTGGAATACACATTCGTTACCAATTCCATGAGCGTGAAGAAGTGCATTAAGACGCGACTTTGTGGTGTTTGATTGCCAACCACCATCGAACAGTTGCATCCAAGTATCACCAATCTTAGCAATCAGATTGTCATGCAAATAGACTTCAGATACACCTTCGTTGTTAATCACTTTGGTGTTCTTTAGTTTCCAATCAATCTCTTGAATGATTGCCTCATTCATTTGCTTTTCGATCTTACGCATTTGTGGTTTGAAGTGTGCTTATACTATAGGTCCACTTTGGAGGTGAGTAACTTTTATTCGATGGTGATTAGGGGGCCTTGAACATCACAAAACTCAGACAAATAATAATCGATTGTGATACCTAACTCATCAGCATACTGTAGATTTTCTTGGTATTGTTCTTGTGTCAGAATATAGAAATTAGTCTCAATCATTGTCGATTTGTCCTCCTTTAAGTTCAACATTATCAAGAATAGTTACAACTTGATTTGTTGGAGTAAGGTAGTCAATCTGTAAAACATTCGGTGCAATTTCAGTAGAACCGATGATCACAGATGCAAGAAGAAGTTCAATCATTGAATGGTATTGTAAGAAAGAGACTTAATGCACCAACCCATATTGTCGGTGATTGTGTTGACTAAATCCTCTTCAGTTGGTGATGTCCAGAGACAAGATGTGGCATCTTCGATGATCTCTTTTTGTTCATCATCTGTGAGATCTTCATCATCAAAATCAAACTCAATTTCAGTGACTTTGTAATAAACCATTGTATCAGTTACCAAAGAAAGTATCGAACTCTTCTGCAACATAATCAATCAATTCATCAGTTGCATCAAGATCGAAAAGACAGCAAACAAAGTCTACACAATCATTCAGATCTGTGTGATTGTTGCACATAAACTCCAGAAGTGCAGGAGTAATGTCGGTTTGAAAGTCGATTGAAGTGTTGCTCATACTATAGGTCCACTTTGGAGGTGAGTAACTTTTATTCCCAGTTAATCAGTGTTGCAATGTTACCTAACTGATTTTGTTCGTCTACAATCTCCATTGCATGATTGTATGTCTTGACTGAAATATAACGTGCTTTTCCTCTTGTCTCAGGAAACAATCCCAGTTTGTCAATGATACGAACTGTGTTTGAATGTTTCATACTTCGTCTTGCATTTCGGAAAGTTTGTTATAGAGTGCATCGACATCTGTGCCGACTAACTCATTTAATTCATCAGCATCTTCATCACTTACGAAGTTATCAGTATGAAACTCAATGAACTTGAGAAGTGCATCAATCTCTTCAAAAGTAAGAGTGGTTTTTGTCATCAAACTGCACCTGCCATGAAGTTGTATTCTTGCACCAGACCAATGTTATCACCAGTGATCACATATTCAAGTGCCAGGCGATCATTGATCTCGCGTTGTGCATCTTTTTTGGTCAGACACTTTTGAGAGATCGTATCAATACCCTTCCAAGAGAGAACCTTGAGAGTATAGTTGGAACAATCCTCAATGGGATAGAAACCGACGATCATTGTGCCATCTTTAGACTGGAGAGTAGGAAACTCGATCATCGCGGTTTGAGTGTTGGTCATACTATAGGTCCACTTTGGAGGTGAGTAACTTTAATTGACGGAGAGTTTCAGTTACGCATCAGAGAAAGTGCTTCATCCTCGCTGATGCTATCTTCAGACAGTTGCACATTACGAGCACAAGAGATTGCATCAGCAAAGTTATTAAAACTGCCAAAGGATTTCTGACTACCAGACCAGCAACCTTTGTACTCATAAATCATTGCTTCGACAGAGAATACATCATCTTTCGTATCACGATCTACACTGTGCTTGATGTAAACTTTTCCGTCATTTCGCGTGTACTTATCGAAAGTATTGCTCTTGAAAGTACGCTTGAAATCAGTTACAAACTTAGCAGTGAGATCAGTATTCTGAGCGAAGAGATTTGCGAAGTGAGCAGTCATTTAGTCGTTTTTCGTTTGTGTCCTATACTATAGGTCCACTTTGGAGGTGAGTAACTTTTATTCAATCAATTCTTACCCTCTGCGATATATCAATTCCTCTTACTCTTTGATAACTTGTCAATGCTCCTGCGTTAGAAATCTTTCCTGTGATTAAACATTTCCATCGTTGATTGCCAACAACTTTACCGCCATTTGTTTGTGCTTTTTTCTTATCTTCCTCACTCATACCAAACAAACCAGTTTTGTTTTGATAATGTCTTTCTCCCATTATTTTTCCACCTTTAGCATTATCAATGCTCAACTGTTCTTTACTTCTTGCATACATTCCAATCTTATTTTCTATCTGTGTTCTTGCACCTTTTGGGCCGCCAATCTTTCCTCCTATTCTCCCCGCTCTGCTCTGCAATTCAAAAGTACAATCATCATACATTTTCTCCCATCCATCTGGCATCTCAATGTAATCTATGCCAGATACGTTGAAACATTCGTTCAACGATTGAACGCTTACTTTATTCATAACTGCTTTATGTTTGGTCTTTATTATTTATATCAAAAGAGGGACATTTCTGCCCCTCTAATGTGCTTGTGCGACCAAACATAAGCACCATTATTTATCATTTGAACGATACATTCACTCCAACAATTTTAGCAGTCGGGTTTCTGATTTGTGCTGTCTCACGGGCATCTTTTGGAGAGTTAGCATATACTTCCTCTTTGAAGACTTTGCCACCGACGTAGAGTTGAACTTCGTATTTCATAGTGTTTGAAACTCCTGTGCTTCTTTGATGTTAGAATTGAAAAACTTTTGCAGAATGGAAGTGATTACAGGTTGCCATTCTTTATCTTTAATTAGGTCACGATTTTGTGCTTCAACAAGAAACTTAAGGATGCAAGTCTCTTCGTTTGGAGTGAAGTCAACGCGAGTGAAAGTGTAACCGTCAGTCATAATCAAACAGGAAAAACTTCAACAGAACGGATAAGATTTGTGCGATCTTGTGCTAGGTAATCATCAGCGATTTTACCACAAGATGAACGCGATTGAATCAACTTTTCCTCATAAAGGTTCTCATCTTCATCAGGAACCCAATACTCAATCAAGAGACGATAGTTGTTCATAATCAGTACAGAAGAGAGAAAGAACCGCAGAACTTACGAACCCACTGCAAAGTGTCATAATGACTGCGAGGATTAGACATTACCATGCTCTTGTTAGTTACAGGATTGAGAGCAATAGCAACGTATTTGTGGTCACATTCTTGATACTCGGGAGTGATTTGTTGAATGAACATTTGCATCACTTTACCTTCTTTCCAGTTTGTGACATAGTGAAAGACTTGATCCATTTCAGTGGTTGTGCTCATACTATAGGTCCACTTTGGAGGTGAGTAACTTTTATTCCCTGTTACCAAGTGCCTCTCTGGACGTGGATTTTACGGATCTCTTGATAAAGAAACTGACGAAGTTTAGGTTCGGTAGTGT